>Ga0163179_10001679_pt1 | contig 15507 bp, 18 predicted proteins | sample AtlANTMetagenome_FD_109643 | JGI IMG/M metagenome (GOLD analysis project Ga0163179, IMG submission 109643) | Marine eukaryotic phytoplankton communities from the Atlantic Ocean - Atlantic ANT 2 Metagenome | ecosystem: Environmental > Aquatic > Marine > Oceanic | place: North Atlantic Ocean... | reverse complement strand
GCTATCTTATGAAGAAGCCAAAAAGACTTGGAATACCGACAAAATCTTTTCGCTTGCCGAATAAGAAACGACCCCTATCTCAAGCTTGCTTTATGAATGCTTATATTCATCACGCATATGGAGAAGGAGAGCCGGTTTACGGATGGTTGATAACTACCTATCGACCTGGAGAGCTTGATTTCTTCGCGCATTATGCGGTTAGAAAGCCCAACGGTGACTTAATAGATGTTACTCCTCCGGTCTTCGGATATAGAAGCCGACAAACCTATTTCGCCGAAGCAAAAGACCAAGAAACCTTTTCGATTAAGAAAGGGATTGTCTTGAAAGACTTCGACCAAACCTTCTGTATGAAAAACGGAACGAAGAGAGATAAGGGAAATATTGAGATTAGATATTTCCAAAGGGATTCAGCGCTTCCGAAAAGCTGGAGCGTATTTGAGGAAACTACGGGTTGGAAAAGACCGGAGAAAGCCGAGAAAGATGATTCGGTATGGAGGTTCAACCGTGGATAAAGAAACGAGACTTGAATTTGTAAAGCTGGGCTACGGAAGCCTATCGAGAAACAACAACCGATACGGGAAAGCTCCTCACTTGCGAGGAAAGCTAACTCTCGACTTCGGTGAGAACAACAACATCGACATCCCGCTTGCGGGTTGGTTCAAGGAAAACGAAGACGGGAGCAAATATGTTTCTCTCGCCTCTTCAATGCCAAAAGCCAAGGTCGAGGAAACTTTTAACGAGCGGGACATCCCCGCCGAGATTATGGAATATTTTGAAAATGGATAATGAACTAAAAATATATCGGGTGAAAAGAGATACGGAAACTAACGAATATATTCATATAAAGACCAGGAGCGAGGAATCGGCGATTGAAATCGCTCAAAATGATACTTTTGATTTTGAATGGAATGCTATCGAAGGTGATAGCAGCAACTATGAAGCTTATGTCGTTACAGAAGAGGATGCTATAGAGAAAGATTATATATTCGTAGAAACAAAACCAAGCCGAATAATTTCACATTTGGTCGCGGTGGGTGAACCACAAAGAAAGAAGAATCTTCAATTCCAAGGATTGAATGACCTTTTGGAATTTGAGCCGATTCGGACAGCAAGCGAATTTATTGATGTGGTAGAGGGCTTTGGTCTTTCAAATTATGCTGAAATTAAGCATGGAAGAGCCTTGATGGTAGAGGGAGAAGCTTTTTCTTATGGAACGCATAGTGATATTGAATTACTTGAAAATTTCGCTGATGCTGGATTTTGTTACGAAGATTGCTGTATAGCCGATGCTTTGGGAACTCAATATAAGGACATTTTTTGTTTCACGCTTGAGGAATTAAGCGGTTTAGACCCAGAGCGTTCCACTTATGAATTAGATAGCGATAAGCTCATAGAGGCTCTTCATTCTTTAGAAACCGAGATTCTTCAAGAGATATTGGTCGCATTCGCTATCGAAAGAGCAATGGAAGAAAATTCCCCATACCCAAAAAATAAGGGCGAAGAAGCTTTCTATAGATTTGGCGTAAGGTCTCTTCCTGCTGATATGAAGATTCAAAAGATTCTTCAGAAAGCCGAGGGTTTTGATTCCGTCTTTATCGATGAAATCGAAGAAATAGAAAGCTCGGTTAATGCTTCGCAAGAAGACTGGGATATGTGAGCGATAAAGAATAAATAGACCAGGGTTTTGTTAGCCCATATGAGAGCCTCGCCTCCGCTCAAGATGTCGCAAGAGAGGCAAGACCAGAACGAGAAAGATTCCCACTTTCTTGGAGAGGAATAACGGTTTAATCCTACTGATGTTGACCGCCTCGGTTTAATGAGAGCCTGACCCTACTCAAGAAGTCGCAACGGGGTCATTACGCTTTGTCTAACTTTTGATATGCTTCAGTCTTTCACAAGGATGGAGCTTCTTCGCGTGAAGGAATGGAGGAAAACAAAAAGCGGAGCTTGGTGGGGCAAACATAAAGGGAGATATAATCCCGCCCGTGACGATGAACCTTATTGGCTCTCGCGAGGTAGAATAGAAAACTTCATCCGAAGCCCCGCTCGATTCTGGCTCGAACAAGCCAGGGGCGTTGAATTTCCCGGAATGCCCGGATTTAACCTCAATACAAACACGGATACGCTCCTCAAAAGAGACCACGACCAATATCGTGGAAAAGGCCCAACTCCGTTGATGAAAAAAGCGGGATTGAAGCATCTCCGTCCTTTCGCTCACGAAGACATAGAAAAATGGGAGCAATCAACCCAATTCGGCTCATCACCAAAACACTTCAACACGCTTCACGAGAAAACCAATATTCTTTTCGGAGGCGGTTTGGATGATGTTTGGGAAAACATTAAAACGGGCGAATTACATATTGTCGATTATAAAAGCACCGCCCAATTATCGAAGCTGGAAAACATACAACCTCTCGATAAAAACTTTCTTTTACCTCCGAAAGACCCTAAAAAACCTGATTACAAAGCTGGTTATCGTCGCCAAATGGATATGTATATCTGGATTATGAGACGAAAAGGATTCCAGGTTTCCGATATTGGTTATTTCCTTTACGTTGACGGTCAGCATCACGGCGAAAAAGGTATGCTCGACGAGAAGAAAGTGGGCCAAGCTTGGATGAAGTTTAATGCTGCTATTATTCCCTATAAGGCTGACGATTCTTGGGTCGAGAAAGCTTTGATTGATGCGAAGAAAACGCTTCGTCGCAAGACTTGCCCTCGATTCGCGAAAGGGGATGAATACGGAATATTCTACAATGATATGAAAAAGGCGCTTAAATGAACCGAACTCCAACGAAGGAAATGGAATGGTGGTACTTTCGATGGGGAATGAATGAGGAGATGCTTTCTCATATGGAAGAGCTTGGAAAATCGCCCAAGATGGACGAAGCACCCACCGAAGCCCAAAAAGACCTCGTAGAGTTTACGGAGAAGCCCTGTAAGACGAATAGAGACTTAATCGTATTAGCTACCAAGAAAATCCTCGATTCCTTTGGGAGCCTTATTAATGACCCAGGAACGAGCCTTCCTACTCCTGATTGGCTTAACTATGATGGTTCCGAAGATTCCCTTCGGATTCCGACTAATGCCGAGGGTATGTTTACACCACCCTACGAAATGGAGGAGATACCGCCTCTCGCTTGTTTTATGTTGGTTCACTTGGAAGGGAAGAAGCCACCCGTTAAGGAAGGAGCTTCGGGGTCTTACGCAATTACGGGAACAATACTTCCAAAAGACTTCTATGAGCTTGAATCGATTTTAGTAAAAACGATGATTGATGACCCCGCTCCGAGGAAATGGTTTGACTACCATGTTAGGAACGATTAAATAACCCGATAAAGCTTTATAAACCCCACCTAAATAGCTAATTTCGTTCAATTTTTTTCAAAAAAAGCGCAATTATTGCTTGCGTTTTCCGATTTTTTCCATTATAATGGTTTCATTAAATGAGAGGAAGATAATTCCTCGACCGAGTTAGATTCAAGGCGCAATTCTCGCGCAACCAATTATACCCTTCGGCTTCATTTTCAAAGGCTCAATCCTTTTTTGAGGATTGGATTCATAAAATATTGACTAAAATAAGGAGAATACTATGTCTAACTATACCGATAATATGCTTTCTCAAATGAGAAAAGCTTCGCCTATCGATATGCGTAAAGCCGTAGCTTTGGCTTCCGATTTTGGTCTACCCGTTCGCTCGGTTGTTTCTAAAGCAACGTCAATGGATGATGTCGTATATCTGGCAAAGCCAAAGACAAAAGCGAAGAAGGATGGTATCACGAAGGCACAATTAGCCGACAACATCCGCAAGGCGCTAAAATTGCCTGCGAAGGATGGTGATTTATCCAAGGTTGACCTAATCGCAATCCAGAAAGCAATCGTTGCTGACGTTGCTAACGCTTCGGTCTAATCGAGTAAGCTTGCCCCATTCCACCAAAAGAGCGTAGGTTTGGGGCTTGCGAATACAATCGTCAAAGAAGCAAGAGAACCGCTATCGCGGTATAACGCTAAAATGCGGGTAAAGATGATGCTCTCCCGCGCTTTGAGGATTATCGAGCCAGGGAAACGATTAAGGCGGTTCGGGACGTTACTTGCCTCTTCAACATGACGATGTCGCGTCCGCTGTTACGCTGAAGCAAGGGAAAACTCCGAATAAGGTTTTTAAATATTGGTTAAAATAAAGCACCGAGACCAAACCCTGATAACTAAAGCCCCTATTTTCATTCGAGAATAGGGGCTTTTTTTTGCCTAAATAAAATTTTCGACTGCTATATCACTATCTTTTTAAATCCTGGAAAGAAATAGGAAATAAAAGATAAGAAGCTTTTGCCTTCTAAAATGATTCCTGCGCCGTTTCCATTCTCAAAATCCACAAAAAATTACGCGAAAAGGCGCTCCAGGCTGGATGGGTTAAACTGGTCTGTTAACCGCCCCTCATAACCTATTGAAAATATTCTGGATTAAATACCGATAAAGCTTTTTATTGCGTATCGATAAAGATATAATAAGGGAATTAAATAGAGAAAAGATTCCTAAATAGATTAACCCATTGATATGAAAGGAGATATGATGGAAAGAGGAGCGAGAGAAGGACAAGCCAGGATATTAACTCCAGAGCAAGAGGCCCAGGTTATCGAGACTATCCAAAAGGGTAGGCACGCCACCAGGAATCTCGCCATATTCCTACTCACTCGGAAGAGCGGAATGCGAATCGGAACGGTCGCGGGATTGCTTCTTTCTGATATTTTGGATGCCGATAATAGTCTGAAAACGATAGTAGTAGGAAGACGAAATATTATGAAGGGTAAGAAGACCGCCAAGCTTATCCTTCAGAATGCTTTATTGCGTGAAACGCTGGAAAAGTGGTTGCTTGAGCGACCTAATAGTAAGCAAACGAATGCGCTATTCGTCTCGCAAAAGGGTGTATCTTTCACCCCGAATGGGCTTTCTAAACTTATGTTGAAAATCTATGAGAGCGCCGGGTTAGAGGGATATTCCTCTCATAGTGGTCGGCGTTCCTATGCGACTGAATGTATCCAGAAGGGTGTCGATATTGTAGCTTTGAAAACGCTTCTGAATCACTCGAACATTGAGACTACCTCTCGCTATGTAACCCATAACGATGATTACTTGCTAAACCTTGTCGCCGATATTTAATTCCCTTATTATTTCTGGCCCTTAACGAATTTTCTGGAGGATTGGAGAATGGTTGGAATAGCGATTGATATAGATGATGTTGTCCCTAATCGAGCGGGAGGTCGGACCGCTGGAGAGCCTAAACCAATCCCTAAAGTTTTCGACGAATACAAAGAGAAAGCTATTGCGTTGATGGAGCAATCCATCGCTGACGCTGAAGGTCGTTTCGATAAAGGCTTAATTATTCCCGAAGGCGATAGCGTTCAATATACTCCTTCCGGTAACTGGAGAATCATTGGCGGGAAGAAAGCAAGCGAGAAGAAGCAAGGCGAAGACGCGAAAGACTTATCCGTTATGGTTTCTATAAAGGTCGGCAAGAGGAACAAGCTTCCCGTTCTTCCAGAATTCAAAACGATTGATGGGAAAGTGGTCCAGGTCGCCGAGACCGGACAAGATGAAGTGAAGGTAAAGGGAGGCGCTGTATCCAAAACTCTCAAGGGCTTCTTGGCAACGCTCCAAGGTATGGATAAAGAAAGCGAACTTGGAACCTTATTCCACGCGGAAGCGATTGATATCAAGACCAAATCAATGAAAGCCAACATCGAGGCGGGGAAGGTAGCTTATAACAAGCTTGAAGATAAATTCCTTCCTACCGATTCCGCTCCAGATACCGAATAGCGATAGAGAAAGATAATCCGAGACAATCGGAGAAGATAAAGATAAGGCGGGTAAATCCCGCCTTTTTTATGTTTATATCGCTTTATTCTGCGCCGATAGCCATTTAGAAAATACTGATTGCGCCGTTACACTCGCGCCCCGGAATACGCGACCGTCCCGAAGCGAGTCTCCCTCTTTCTCGCTCCGCTGTATTGGTTACGTTAATCACCGATAAAGCTTTTCAAAACCGCGCTATTTTTACCGTAAGTCACTGTTTTTATTGACATTTTATCCAAAATCGGTTATAATATTCTCGAAATTTGGAAATTTTTACCGAGCTGAAATACTTGGGAAAATATTCCGACATTGCCTCTTTCTACGGTTGTTCCTTGAGACTCATCTTCTTCTGAACTGCCCGCCGTAGGAAGAGGCTCCTTTTAGGCTCCGATTTAACTCCGAGCCGAGCTTACAAAGCTAACAATGAATAACGAATCACCTACCGATTCTTTCCAAGAAGCGCAGGAAGCTTATGAAGCTTTACCCGCTTGGCAAAGATTTAATTTGGATTACGAATTAGAGGATTTAATCCTCTACGGATGGACTACTGAAGAAACAAAGGAATTAAGAAAAGAACGACAAAAGCAATGGAACAGGGAAATTTAAAATATAAGCTCCAAAGAGGGGATTACCGTCTCCTTTGGCTATTGATGTCTCCCGAAGAGATAGCCGAAGAGTTCAAAGAACGGGCGGTATCTCCTCGCCAAATACGACGAATGTTTTCTGGCATTTCCAAATCAAGAACGAATTACATTAAGAAAAGACTCGTTAACGAAATTGGGAATGTGGTTTCGCCCGATGACAACCCTCAAGAAAAATTAGAGGAGGAACTTGCTCGACAAAGGCAAGAAGCACTCGAAAGCATATGGAAAGCCATTCGCGATAAGGAAGAGGAATGGGCTTCCATTTAGTTAAAGATTATCTCTCGCATCAACCAAGCGGGAGAAACTTCGCAAAAGTCTATTCCCTTGATGAGGAAGGCAATCTTACGGATTTAGATACGCTTTACCCCTACTCACTTTATCCTTGGAAAAGCTATACCGAAGAGGAATTAACTCTCGAAATAATTCGTGATTCGTTACTCATCGATGAAGGGACAGCATTTTGTATTATGCCAAATGTTGGCAAAGCCCCATTCCAACGGACAAATAAAAAACTTTACGAAGGGCATTACCCTCTTACGGAGGACCAAGCTCGTTCCTGGATTCAATTTGATATCGATTGGGGCTATGAACTCCGCAAGGGTCTACACGATATGCCTCACGAAATTGAATTGAGAAACTTGGCTCAATACGTTTTGAGAGAGCTTGGTCTTCCACCCGATATCGGTTACGTCGCGCAAAGGTCATCTTCCGCAAAGATAAAGAAAGATGAGCTTCGTATTCGGCTTTATGTCCTATTAGATAAAGCCCTTAATTCTGCCGAACTTGCTGAAGCTTTCTCCGCTTATGATGAGAATTTTCATCCAGAAGGTCGCGGAATCGATTTATCAATGGTTGAGAATAATCGTATTCATCTCGTTCACGAAGCAATCATCGCCGACGAAAGAATTGAGGTTGTCGAAACTAAAGGACCGGACGTAATACTCCAAGAAGGCCCGAGATTATCCATCGATGGTTTAAAAACTCCTGTTAAGACTCAAAGACGGTCAAGAAAGATTTCAGACGGGGAGAAAAACGATAGCGACTCTGTATCGGTGGCGTGGAATGTCCTCAATAAAATTTTCGAGGACCGTTTCATCCCTTGGAGCAATCAAGAAAAGCTATTCGATGCTATCGAGGAACATACCCGAAAATATCCCGATGAATGGGAGAAGGGTATTCGGAGAAAAATAATTTGGTGGATGATTCGTTATGACCTATCCGCGAATGGAAATGCTTACGAATCTATCGAAAGGATTATGTCTAACGAGGTTATCTTCGGTCCGAACTGGGACGAACAAAGGGTAAAAGATATCGAGGAGCATCAAAAGGAATACTTACTTGCGAAATGGGGTTGCGGGGATATACGGAATGCTTTCTCAAAAGAGGAATGTAAGCTAATCAATTCCAAAGATATGGGAGAATTGACCGACGAAGAAATAGACTCGTTACCGATAGAGGATACGATTCTCGTTTTATGGTCCGCTTGCGGAACCGGAAAAACCAAACTTGCCAAGCGATTATTCCATCGGATAAAGCCAGAAACCTCGTTAAGCATTTGCTACAGCAAAGCAGCACAATTAAAGAACGCCGAAGATTTCAATCAAACCTATTACTTGGATTCGGGGAGAGATGCTATTCCCGCTCTTTTAGAATACGGGGATGATTACCAGCGCGATATTGCGAAAAAAGCCCAATGGGATGATTACACTCGAAAATATCATTTTATGTCGGTGGAGAAGGGTCTTGCTTCCACGGCCCAAAGCATCCGATTTGGTCGAGATGAATACGAATGGGTCTTTATCGATGAAATAGAGCATTGTTTGGAGGCTCTTCATTTCAAACCAAGCCAGGAAGGAGGAATCGATTTAGCTTCCAGGCTCTCTCAAAATATGGTGAAGCTTTTAGATATTTGCTCTAAAGCCAAATTCGTAATGGTAGCGGACGCAAAAGCTTCCGATGCCGTAACGGGATGGTTTGTCGAGCAAATCCAAACCTACTCAAAATTGAAAAAATTCCTCCTCGAAAATGAATGGGATTGGATTCAATCGATGAAGCTTTATGGATTATCAAGCGAGAAGCATTGCTTACAAAAAATAGCCGAATTGGTTGAGGAAGGAAAAAGCGTAGCGGTCCAGGTTGACTTCGCAAACGGTGAAGAGGGCGCATCTCCGACTATGGATAAATGGAGAAAAGCGGTCTGTAAAGCTACCGGATTAGAAGATGGAAGAGAGGTTATCTCGCGGGTATCGGATGATTTCGATGATGAGGAAGAATACAAAGCGCGAAAAGAGGGAAAAACTACGCTCCGAACTAACCCTAATGTCGTTATCAAAGAGATGAAGGATAACGGTCTCAAGGTAATCCTTTGCTCTCCTTGGAATCAAGTCGCGTTTTCTTACGAAGGAGAGCCTTTCGATGCGACCGTAAATATCTATATCGGCAATTTCACTCACGCCGAAGATATAGAACAAGGTTTTAGACGGTGGAGATTGACCGAAGAGCATTATTTTTATATTTCATCGCGCAAAGATTTTTATGGAAAAAATGACATAACACAAAATTTTGATGAAAAAAGACAAAGCAAAACCCGCTCAAAAAGCCAAGATATTGTCTTTCAAGGAGATACAAACCTCACCAATGCTTATTGGATGAGAAGAGAAAACCCAAAAGCTCATTTCATTCTTCATTTAGACGCCAAAGGAAAGACGATGGAGAATCTTTCAACGAATTGGGGCATTTCTAAATACCAAAAAATCTTGAGCGAATGTAAGAAAGATTCGGAAACTGAATCGATTAGGAGACGCCGGGAAACGAGAAAGGCTCTAAAAAGCTTCTATATGTTTGGCGATTGCGTTCTCGAAAAGGTTGAAATAGCCGATGAGGAAGAATTAGAAGATTCTGATTTTAACGAAACCGCCAGATTCCAGGAAAGGCATTGTGTCGCTCTTTGCGAAAGGTTCTTGATGGATGAGATAGCGGTGAGAGATGCCGAGAATGCCGATGGAGGGAAATACTATGAGCTTCATTGGCGATTGTGGAATGCTGCGATTGATGTATTGCGCCCCTATATATCCGGTAAGGAAAACCATCTATTTGATTGGTTAATTTCTTCCGAGCGCGAACTTTCATTCCATTACGACAATACCGACGAAACCAACGCACTAAAGCAATTCGTCCAACGCCATAAGCCCGAACTTCGAGCAACGCTAAAGGCCGATTGGTTATCCAGGATGAACAAGAAATGGACCGAATCGCCCCATCTACTTTTCGAGCATATCGCCCGATTGCTATTCCTGGATTATGAAAAGATAGAAAAAGACAAGACTCTTAAGCTTGCCGATATTCATAAGGATTTAGCGAAAGAATACGGTATTACCTACCGAAATAGGTCCAATCACGCAAAGATTGAAATACTCGCTCGATATCGAGAGAGAAAAAGAAACGGGAAAACTCTTTCTCGTTTGGAAAGGAAATATGAATCCGCTATAGCTCCGAGATACATATTTAGAAAGAGACGATTTGCTCCAATAGAATTGGTTGAGTCGTTAGAGCTACACCACCAAAACCGACTTTATGAAAAGGTCAAAGAGGAAAAAATATCGCATAAAAATTCTCTTTTATAGAGAGATGCGAATTTTTATCGAGAATGAAACCGTTTAACCCGATGATTATTGATATCAAAAAAGATGCGAAAGAAGCCGAAGAATGGGAAAACTCTGACTCGGAAGAATCGATATCAATGGATGAAATAGTCCATATGGCGAAGAACGGCGTGAGTTTTTGCGAAGACTATTGCGCTTCGAGGGAATATACCGGAGAGAACCGTTGCTATTGTATTCGGTCACGGTTCCCAACTCCGAGTCATTACGAACTTTATTTATTGGCAAGAGACCAATTCAAGAAATACCTTGCTTTGGGAATGCTTGCGATGGCGGTCGATGAGACCGTATTAGGAGAAAAAGACGATGATAAAGCTTAAAGATTTATCGAATGATGCGAGAGGGATACTCGTTAAAGCTATCCCGTTATACCAACAGAATGAATTTTGGGAGGACCAGGAATATATCAAGCTATACCAAGAATTTTTGGGCGAGACGAAGACGATTGATAACCCTCCAGGCTTTAACCAATTCAATGGCGCGATTCTTGGAATGAAAAGAGCGATGAAAACTCTCACTTATAAGGATTACGACAAGGGCCAAAACTATGATTTTGACATTATGAGAAAGAACCATATCGGTGAAATGGTCCGAGAGGCTCGAAGAGGGGAAGGTTAATGATGGTGGAATATTCAGATAAGGCGATTATTGACCTCCAATCGCAACGGGAACAATTCCTCGCGGAGATTGAGAAGCTTCAAGATAAATCGCAAACAAGCCAGCAAAGGCGAAGCGAACTTGGCGACACAATTCGAGAAAAAGAAGAGGAGCTTGATAGAGCGCAGCAAGATAGGGACAGAAACCAAAACGAGCTTAACCTTGCGATTCGGGATTTGAATGTCAAGAAAGCCAAGCTTTCTCAACTCGACGCAGAGATTCAAGCCCAAGAAAAAGCCAAAACGGTTAAGGAGCTTTTCGATAAGCAACCAAGCTTTTATGAATCATTGGAGAAGGTATACAAAAGCCAAACGACGGATTCTTTAGATGGGCTTCAAGAATTTGGTTCGTTTATAGACTCTTCAGATTTTATGAAAATAATCCGACAAAATATCGATTCATTGAACTTCAATCGTCAGGCAATCGAAATTAGGTCCATCAAAGGTGAATACGAAGAAACCCTTCGCCAACTTTGCCAAAAGAAAATCGAGGGAAGAAAGGTTACGGCTAACGAGAGAATGGAGGGAATTCACCTCCTGGAAAGGTTTTTATATCGACAAGATATTGAGCCTATATGGAACAAAGGATAATGGTAGGAGCATCGAGAGCGGAGAAGAAATATCAAATGCTAAAGCTCATTCATTCGGGAAGAACATTAGCCGAAGCGAAAGCGATAATGAAAGCAACCGAAGTCGCCTTAAATAGCCCCTACGTTAATCCCAAGGATGTTAAGGATTTGCTCGACCTGGAAGGCGGGTTACATCGAATAACGATGACAAGAGGAAGAGCGGTTAAATTGGCAAAGCTTCGATTCCAACCTCGAAAAGGATACGCCAGCACAAAGGAGGAGGTTCTTGCTAAATTCGTCTCCGATTATAAAGGGTCATTGCCTCTTGATTGGAAGCGAGACGGGAACCTCATTCGTCGAGGCCCGCCTAACAAACCGAAGCCAGGAAGCTCACAAGGCAAGATTGGAAAGACTCGCGTAATTGGCGCAAGAGAAGCGGTTACCAATTTCGAGAAGCTCATCCGAACTTTGATGACGATGGGCGATAAGAGAGGCAAGAAGAATCTGGGCGCGGTTCGACAAGCTGCGAAGAGCGTAAGAAAAAGCGTCAACATTTATACGGGCGGTGGTGGCTAATACCCCGCCGAGATTTGTTGTTGGGATGGTCGATTAAAATCTTCCATCGCCTTCAAATTGGTTTCATAATAATCGTGATGGGGGAATTGTAGCGATGGGACAATTCCTCTGTTTTTTGCCTCGGCAAAAGAGGGTTTTCTTCCCTAAAAAGAACGGATTTAGGGCTCGTTCAATTAAAAAATTAGGGAAACTCTGGGAAACCCCCCCGTAGGCCTCGTAGTACAATGGATAGTACAATCGCCTCCTAACGCACATATTCGGACGGGGTAACGGGCACATAAACGCTTGAAACGCCCATTTCTACTGGATACAATGGCTATCCAATAGCAATAAATTTTAGCTAAAAATTAGGGAAACCCAGGGAAACCATATAATTTTTTCCCTCTCCTGGCGCATATAAAGCCCGCCTAATTCCGCTAAAAAGGGTAACTTCGGGGTAACCTAATGCCAAAACTTCATTACAAGCAAAGGCTGACTCAAAACGCCGAAATTGGCGTTCTATACAAGACCGGAAAATTCGCGATTGGAAAGGGAACTTGGTATGCGCGAATCAAATACCCCAAGCGTAATGCGACCGTCAGAACGCTCAACATTCCTTACGACAATGGCAACGCACTCAATAAAAAGCTTGCTGCGCAGGAAGCCGAAAAGCTTGCTTTAGAACAATACGAAAAGAGCAAGACTCACGAACTAACCTCTCATTCTTTTATCAGAATGGTTTACGACCGTTGGATACAAGATTGCCGATTAAAGACGAAAGAGAACGAAGCAAGAAAAGTGGAAGGCAATCTTCCTCTTCACGAGGTGATAGGTGGAAGAGGGTATTGGACGAAGAAAAAACTCGCTGACGCGGAAAGCCATTGGAATCTGTATTTAGAACCATTTTTTGAGGGAATGAGAACGGGTTATAACGAAGCCGATATTGCTACCCTAAAACCGCAAAAGCTTGATGAAATAACCGATTATGTTCGTCGAATAAAACCCGATATAGCTCCAAGCACAATCTTAAAAATCATCACCGTTATTCGTCACATTTATCGACGAGCTTATGATGAGGGAATCGTTTCCTTTATTCCCTCGGTGAGAAGGCCAAAGCGACAAATGAAGGAAAGAGTTCGTCGAGAGCTTACCGATGAAGAATACGAAAGAATCGTTGAATACACTCGGAACAAATATCAAGAAAATGAGGGAATGGGGAGCGTAACCTATAAGACAAAAGACGGCGAAACAAAGACCGATATTGTCTCAACCTATCGCGATTACGCTTATCTTTTCCATCTTTGGATTTTGGTTATAGCCAATTCGGGAATAAGACCGCCAACAAGCGGAACCGAACATACGATGATGAAATGGGAACACTATAGCTTCGACGAAGAAACAAAAATCGCAACGCTTAATCGTCCCGATGAAAAGGGGCATAGCTATAAAGCTGCCGTAATGTATCAAGCGGTTGACTATTGGGATGCGCTTCGCAAATTCCAAGAAGATAGAGGAATCGAAAGCGAATACGTTTTCGCTCATCCAATAAGCCAATATCGAGAAAAGGGCGCGATAGAGATAGGCGCTCCGATAAAAACCTTTACGGCAGCTTGGAGAAAGATGCTTATTGCTTTGAATCTTAACTCGCCTCCAGGAACAATCCAGGCAAACCGCTTAACTCCCTATAGCTTGCGGAGCTATTACATTACGAAGAGAATAGAACAGGGAGAGGTTCCAATAGAAACCTTGGCGAAATCAGTCGGAAGTAATTACGACCAACTAATGATGGCTTACTATAAATTCTCCACCGAGAGAGAGCATCAAAAGATTACGAGAGGCGGTTACAAAAGGTCGAAGGAGCTAAAAGCTCAATATAACGATGACGGATACTATATCGGTCACTATAAAGCCGAAGAATAAACGCGAAGATTAAGAAGAAGGATTAACTCAATAATATGAGCGACAAAGGTCTTACAATCTTCGATATTGACCGAACTTTGTTTCACTCAAACGCAAAGGTTGGGGTTGAGAATAACGGGCAGGTTGTAAAGGTTCTCGACGATAGCGAATTTAATACTTACGTTCTCCAAGAAGGCGAGAAATACGACTATTCCGAATTTCGCTCCTCCAAGGTTTTTGAAGCAACCGCGAAACCAATAGCATCAATGCTCGCTAAAGCCCAAGCAATCTCCGAGAACGCAATCGCAAAAGGCTCGAAGGTAATCATCGTTACGGCGCGAAGTGATATGGATGATAAGGAGCTATTCGTAAGCTTCTTCGAGAAACACGGTTTAGATATGGCGAATATCTATATCGAAAGAGCGGGGAATATCGGCCTTCCAACATCCGCAGAAAATAAGACCGTTGTCTTTCGCAAATATCTCGATTCGGGTGACTACAAACGAATACGCCTATTTGATGATGCTATCGAAAACCTCCGAGCTTTCGTTGCTTTAAAGCCGGAATACCCCGCTACAGCTTTTGAAGGTTACTTGGTGCGTGAAGACGGAAATTTGGAGACTATTGGTTAGATGGCAAAGAAGAAGAAGAAAAAGAAGGATAAAGGTTTTGATACTCTTCATTTGACTATTCAAATTGAAGAAGAAGAGCCTATTCCGTCGACCGTTGACGTATTCGCTTATCACTTTCTGAAAACTCTTTCATATTGGCTCCTCGCTTTTCTCATACTCATCCCGATAGGATTGCTCCTCTAAAATCCAATCTTTCTCGACATCGACACGAAAAGTTTCTGGTGTCGGAATCTTGTTGCCTCGATAATATATTTTCAAATGAGAAAAAGGTTCTTTTAGACAGAATCTTTCTTCTATTCCCTGACAAAGAAATTTAAATAATGGCGATAAAGCCTCGGCTTCCTATTGCCCGAAAAAAGGATATGAATATGAAAAAATGGAACGTGAGCCTAACGGCTTGGGAAACGTGGGAGACAAAGCAAGAGATAGAAGCGGATACGAAAGAAGAAGCTATCGCTATCGCTTCCGATTTATGGAGAGAAGATAGCCAAAGCTTTCGCGAAGATGGGAACTACGGTATCGATACCGATTCCTTTCAAGCTTGGGAGGAATGCTAATGGAAAAGACGAAATATTGGATAGGGCTTGAAACATCAGAAGGCTGGAATTCAGGAAAGAATTACATAGAGGCAAATTCGGAAGAGGAAGCCAAACAAATTGCGCTTCAAATGGTAACGCACCGAGATTTTGATGTTTTTGAATGGAACCAAAGCGGCTATATGAACGTAGACGAGGAAAGCATTATTGTGTATCGCATAGATGAAGAGCGAGAAAAGGTGGGGGATTGCTTATGAACATCAAAACAATCGCTGAAGCCTACAATGAGCTTCCGAAAAGCTCGGAGGATGCTGAATTAGACGAAATGGCAGCGAAAATGCTTGCCGAGGAAGGAGACTTAAAATTATTCGTATCACGCGAAAACGAGCCGAACAATCTTCTTCAACTCGATATAGATTACTACGACCTCGATGCGAAGAGAAAGAATTGGGAAGAATACGCTCTACGAAACTATCGTCAAATAAAGCGAATGATTCGGAAAGAATG
>Ga0163179_10001677_pt1 | contig 15518 bp, 10 predicted proteins | sample AtlANTMetagenome_FD_109643 | JGI IMG/M metagenome (GOLD analysis project Ga0163179, IMG submission 109643) | Marine eukaryotic phytoplankton communities from the Atlantic Ocean - Atlantic ANT 2 Metagenome | ecosystem: Environmental > Aquatic > Marine > Oceanic | place: North Atlantic Ocean... | reverse complement strand
GACAACGAAGGTTCTGGTCTAGCCGAAGTTCACGCTCTGGGGTGGTGGGGGTGCTGGTCGTCGTGCCATGCAAATGCACCCAGTGCCGTTAGGGCGATGCCACCTGCTGCCATGTAGTAACTGGGCAGATACATGCCTGCCAGCCAGAGCGCTACGCCTAAAGGAATACATGCCAGAGAGAAGCGGTACCACATGCGATGAATCAGCTGCAGCATGGGCACGAACCTCAGGGGTAGAAGTGGGTGTTGTCACCCAGGAACATCGGATAGGACACGAGCAGGTCCTGACCGAGGCTGACGTAAGTAGGTACGGGGTTCGGCTCAGAGATACCCACGACCCGAATAGGTTGCCCACCGCTGGCACCACTGGTGTCATCGAGACCCGTCTCGCTCCGCTCCCAGAGCAAAAGGCTCTGGTCTTCGGTGTCTGCAGAGAAGTGCGCCCAGTCCACTGAAGTTCCGCTACCGCTGTAAATGGAATAGGCGGTGCCGCCGATGGGAAGGACCAGCAAGGTCATCCCCGAACCGGTCACCGCCTCATCATGAGTAGAGACCCCGAAGATCAACGCCTGGCCCAGCGGATCCCACTGGGGCCGGCTGCGCACTACCAGGCCATCCATGGTCCCATCAAAGATTGCCGGCTGACTGACTGCCGTAAGAAGGTCCGCGTCGTACTCACTGGGCTCAATCAAGTCGCCAGCGTTGTCAGTCAAACTCATAAGATCCGACGACGACCACATGCCGATATCAGGTCGACTCGAGAGCGGATCCTGACAGGCGAAAGTGAGTTGATAACTCGCTTTGTCATCCATAACCGGTGACCAGGATGGCCAGTAGCAGTCGGCTTGCAGAGCGTCCGTCACATGATGTGCCCCGCCATCTGCATCGACAACGACCACCGAGCGCTTACCTTCGTTGACATGGGTCACTGTCAAGGCGAGCAGGCTGCCGTCGCGACTGAGGCTTGGCTCGGTGAGAACTCCTTGGAGGTCACCGCTGACAATGGTTCCTACGCCACTGAGCGCATCGACTCGAAACACGGTGCTTGTCCCTGCAGCCTCGTGACTGCTCACCACCAGGAAGTCATCGCTACCAAAGACACTGCCTGCGAAACGATGTGAGAATCCCCCCAGGCCTCCCTCATCGCCCAGGTAGACATCGACGAGATCGGCCTCAAGATCGTCTGCAGGCAAGAGCAACAATTCAAAGAAGCCATGCTCATCGGTACGTTCAACTATGAGGGTCGAACCTTCGCCGCTGAAGTGCGCCCCCTGCAGGCCCGAGATGTCGGGGCTCACCTGCTGACTGCGCGTTGTCAGGTCATAGACACTAACCCGCCCGACCGGAGCTATCAGGTCGGGCGTACTCTCTACGGCCAGCAATACAATGCGGTTACCCTGGCGATCGGGTACCGGGTGGGGTTGAAAGTCAGTAAACAGTTGGTCGCTTTCTAACAGCAGCTCGCTGTCATCTGTGCCTGTGTCGGTAAGGCGCTCGAGCTCGTAGAACTCAGCGCTGGCAATCGAAGGATTCGAATTCAGACTCGATGCAGCGCGCACCAGATAGAGATCCGTGCTCAGCGTGGTCGGGTCTGTTCCGACAAAGAGCAGCGACTCGCCTATGGCCTGATCCGAGAAAGACGTCGCCGAGTCTTCACCTGCCGCCAACATGGCCTCAGAACAGCCAGACAAGCTGAGAAGAAAGAGCGCTAAGAGAGCTGGTAGGAATAGGGACCGCATGGGCTGATTCTCCAAGTCCCTACTCATTACTGCAAGGTCAGCACCCTCGAGCCGGGCTTGTTTGTGCCCGAACTACCAAAGGCAAGCAACGAGACAGCATCTGGCCGAGCCCGACGCCGAAGCCCGCGTTGCGTCAGCTAATTGCCCTGAGGCGTGATCTTCACGGTGTACTCACCGGGTGAGCCGGCGTAGCCAACAATGACGAACCAACAGTCCGACCCGTCGGGCAAGGGCACAATGGTCGTGCCTTCCTCAGGCTTACTGAGATCAGCCAGCGAAGGATCGAAGGGAATCACGTAGTAGTTAGGAGCGTTACTCGCTGAGAAATAGTAGCAATGGAATCGAGCATCGTAGTCGCCACCCCCGGTTACCCAGTCGATCTCAGCAGAGATCAAGCCGGCCTCTGGGAAGGTGATGTGGTAGCCGTCGTTGTCTCCAGCCCAGCTGTCGGCCTCGATACTTGAGATGCTGCCGCGAAGGATGTTTGTCTTGCCCGCTCCAGCAGCTTCTCCCAGTTCCTGATAGTGGCCCTCGGCCCAGGGAGCATCCGTGTAGCCATCGCCATCCGCGTCTTCGATAGTAAAGCCCACGATGGTGGCATCGTTGGGTTCATCGGTCTCGTACCAGCTCTTACCTACCTCAGGCTGCTTAGCGAACCAGGCGTGCAAGACGGGAAGCGCGTCTTCGCTACCGGTCACCTCAAGAGTAGGCGGATTGCCGTCCTCTTCGTCGCGACTCAGCGTCCAACTGACCCGGTCTTTTTGCAGGTTGTACGGGGTCAATTCGGTGACCCGTCTGGCGCCTGGCTTCTCGATGGTGTTGTTGAGCGAAGCAACATCGCCAGCAAAAAGGTGCACCAACTCAAAGTCAGTGGTCACTACATTCGCGCTACGTACCTCGTAGTTACCCAGGTGAATTTCGGGGTCGGTGTCATCGCAATCGCGCAGAGCCAGAGTGTAGCCATCGCCATCTTGGTCTTCCGTTTCATAGGCGACGTTTTGAGTAAAGGTACCGTCACCCTGCAAGGTCCAGTCTCGATTCTCATCAATGAGCCCATCGCAGTCGTTGTCGATGCCATCGGTGACGTCATAGTTAAAGGCAATCATGGCGCCGGCCTCGTCCGTTAGATGAGGATGAATCGAGACATCCTTATCGTGACAGTCAGCGCCGCCGTTAGGAGTCAGCTTATTGAATCCATCTCCATCGGCGTCGTCATCCTCGCCATCACAGATGCCATCGCCATCGAAGTCAGGCATGGCGGTATCAACTTGCTCTGGATCGGAACCACACTTGATCTCAGTCCAGTTATGAAAGCCGTCCCCGTCGGTGTCCTGGGTGCAACCCACCACGCCGATGCAGTCTTCGCCACACGTAGTCACTGCTGGGTCATCGAGCGATGCCTTAACCGCTACGCAGTTGCTGTCACACAGGCCATCACCATCCGCATCGACGGGGTACTCAAGGGGATCGAATGGGTTGGTGCCGCAAGCGACCTCCTCAAGATCCGGCCACTCGTGCGGAGTCAGGCCACCAACGGTGCTCCGGTCAGCGTCGTAGTTGCTGACGAGGTCGATGACGGCGTCACCGGCACTGCAGTCATCATCAATGGAGTTCCAGGGGATCTCATTGTCGAGGCCCGGGTAGATAGCCGGGTTGGCGTCGTTGCAGTCGCCTACGCTGATGCCAGCATTGACCTCAACCTGGCCACGGCAGAAGCCATCACCGTTCAGATCGCGACCATTCTCACAGTAACCATCAGCGTCGTTGTCTACATCGTCAGGACCATTATCAGCCCAGCCGTCGCAGTCGTTGTCTTTTCGGTCACCCGCCGTATCGCCGCGGTGGGGATGGACATCTGGGTCCTCATCGTTGCAGTCACCAGCAAGCACGCTATAGCCATCACCATCGTCGTCACGGGACTCAGTGCCCGTGTCGGCGACGCCATCACAGTCGTTGTCCTTACCGTCGTTCATGCCAGGAATGATGGTGTCGGCCTCAACGGCGACCTGCTGTAAGAAGTGCATATCCCAGGCACACCAGAAGGTCTCAGAGTCCTGATCCAGTTCCCAGTCGGTGCAGCCGGTTCCACCTACGGGATTACCTAAGGACTCGATGTCACTGCTGAGGTAAGCGCCTACCTTCAGTTCATAGGAGCTCTGGATCGTGGGATACGCAAGATCGAGATCCAAAGTTGCCGTATCTCCTTCAATGCCAGACTCAATGAGATGCAAGCGAGGGTCATTGCCGACAATGATCAGGTCGTACTCGACGTTGTCATCATCTGCGTTGACCGTGACCTTGATCAGGAACTCTTTGTTCGGCTCGGTCTCGGTCGCAAAGCGGGGCTCAGCAAAGGTCTGAAGCTCTTCACCCTCATCGTCAGTGACTGGGTTGCCCTCGTCATCAAGCAGCGGGATCAAGCTGTTGGGGTCGGCATAGAGCTCGGAGCCAGTGCCATCCATCACCACAATATCGACGTCGATCTCATCGTCGTCCTCAACGGAGCGAGCCTTGAAGACAACGGGGCCGAAATAGTCCGTGGAGATTCGATACCAGTCCTCATCGCGAGCCGGCTGGAAGAGGATCGCTGTGCAATCCACATCACTCTCCTCAGGAGTGATCTCATCGCAAGTGAGATCAGCGACACCGCGGATGCGGTGATAGGCATAGCTGATTTCATAGGGACCATCTGCTGTCTGCAGCGTGTCGTTATTGAGTTCGGCAGTCTCAGCCCTTGGGGTGAGTTCCTTTTCCCACAGGCCCAAAGGATCCAGAGTCACGACACCGTGAACATGGCGTTGCGGGATCCCTGTTTCCTCACCCAGGCAGCCCGAGAGCAGCAACGGCAAAGAAGACAAAGCGAACAGGCAAGAGCCCAGCAGAGCTGGTACCAGAAGAGTCTGTGAAGAGCGAAGTGGCTTGTACATATCGTATTCCTAGTCTCTCGCTTAGAAGCTGAAGCGCACGCCGAATTCGAAACGACGCGGCGACTGGTAGCTGGTGGGGCGAGCGAACACTGCGCCCGACTGGGTTCCGAAGACCGGCAGACCATCTGAAGTCAGAGCGCGCTGATCGGCGGCGCGTACATCAAGGCTGTTGAGGATGTTGAAGACCTGCACGATGAGGTCGACCTGAGTACCCGCGATGGACATGGCAAGCGCAGCGCGAAGGTCGAGTCCCAGATAGGCCGGAAGGCGTTCCTGAGTGCCTCGCTTGTTGATGTAGTTGCCAAACCCCTGCCGCCAGGTGTTGTACTGAAGACGGTTAATGGGCGTTCCCGAGCGGAAGTCCATGGCTCCACCTACCGAGTAGCCCATGCTGAACTTCTCGGCGATCTTCCAGATGTTGGGGTTGTCGTACGCAGCCTGCAGCTTGAACACGTGCGGCTGGTCGCTACCTGCGATGCCATCTTCGTAATACCGCTGGGTGGGATTGTCGAAGTCGGGCGAGAGACCGATTCGGTCACCGGCGCTACGCCCCGCGGAGTTGGCTGCCAGGCGCGAATAGGTGTACGAACCGAGCATCTGGAAGTTGTCACTCAGCTGCTTGCGAACGATGAGGGTCATTGCCCAGTAGTCGCGCTTGCTCTCCTGGGGGGTGCGCAGCCGGTAGACGTTCTCTGCGATACCGTTTCGGAATCCGACTGAATCGGTGCCGTTGTCATTCCACAGGACGTTGACCTCATCGTCTTCCCACATGTGTGAGAACTTGCGATAAACGAAGTTAAACTCTGCCCCTAGATCACGAGCTATCTCACGCTGCACTGAGACAAAGATCTCATTGCTACGAGCGACCACAAAGTCGGGGTGGCTGATGTTGCTGGCTGGCGTCGAGGCCCGGGTGCTGTCCTCGCCCCACTTCTGCTGCGCCTCTTCCCAGGGGTAATACTCAAAATTGAAGGTGTTCTGGTTGAGGTATCCGCTGAGTTCTAGAAAGCCTGGGTCAGCGATCTGCGCAAAATTGGCAGACAGTCGAGTCTTTCCGTCGCGGAAGGGGTCCCAGGCCGCCCCGACACCCCAGCTGACGGCGCTGGTATCGATGATGGCCTGAGCGATATTATTCTCAAGACGAGAGCGGAGGTAGCGAGCGCCTAGATTGATGCTCAAACCCCGAACAGGGATCCAACGGTCCTGCACATAGCCGTTAAAGACCAGACCCAGTTCGCTTTGGCGATCACTGTTAACAACGACATAGCGAGCCTGGTTAACGTAGCCGTCGAGATTGGAGACCTCGTCTACCTGCAGAGTGCCGTCATTGTTGGCATCGACGGGAGCTTTTTCGAAAACCTTGTTGCCAATGTAGCCGAAGTCACTGGTGTGCCAGGTCGGAGCAAACTCAACGCCCGCATTCAGAGTGTGAGAGCCGAGCAGACGGTCGATGCCTATCTCAAAGTCACTCTTGATCGAGAAGCGATTACGTCGGCTTAGGTTGTAGCGACCATACGAGCCGTGGTTCAGCCCGCCCTGGTTGGCCCAGATCGCGCTCTGCTGCTTGTCAGCGTCGAGGCATCGACCAATAGCGTCGCGCTCGTCGCAATCTTTCCATAAAACCGGGTCAATAAAGATGCTGGAGTTTTGATAGAAGGCCGTGGTCGTTAGCACTGCACGGCCACCAATTCGTGCCTCGTGGGCCAGGCTCACCGAGAAGCCACCCTGCCTCCAGAGTGCCTCGGCCTCACCGATGGTGAAGACCGACTGCTGGATGTTCTCAAAGCTCGTCGGATCGGCTCGAAACGACAGCGTGAACTTGTTACGGGCAAAGGGCTGAGCTGTCAGCTTGGCGAGCACAAAGTGCCCGTTCACGATCCTCGGCAGCATGGGGTATTTTGCGAAATCACGCCCGATGTCGCGGCCATCCTGGTTGAGCCGCACCGATCGGGAGTACTGATACGCAAGATAAAACCAGAATCGGTCCTTAATGATCGGGCCACCGAGTGATGCGTTGAGATCAAGAGAGGTCACCTCGTTGCGAGCGAGGCTCAGATACTCAGAACCCGACTGCGTCAACGCCGTGGTCTCTAGATAGCCGCTGAAGTCACCCTCGAAGGTGTTTCCACCAGACTTCGTGACGATATTGATCGTGCCACCGAGGCCCTGGTTGTAGCGAGCGTCATAGCCGGCAGTAATCACTTCAAGGTCTTCGATGGCATCGAAGTTGAAGTTCATTGAAAAAGTGCCTGTCACGGGGTCCGTCGTACTCGCTCCATCGAGGTAGTACTGATTGGACTGCATGGCACCGCCGCTGATGTTGGGGTTGCCACCACCAGTTACACCCGGCAGGAACTGCACGGCGTCCTGAAACGAACGGCCAGAGGGAAGGTTGCCGAGAAAATCAGCGCTCAACGTCATGCTCTGAGTGGTTTGCTCGGTATCGATCACAGGACGACGGTCAATGACCTCGACCGTCTCGCCGACCTCGGGCAACTCCATCACCATCTTCAGGTTGATGGTGCGCCCGACTGAGAGGCTCAGATTCGAGCGGATAATTGTCTTGAAGCCTTCTTTCTCGAGATCCACACGATACGTACCGGGAGGCAGTGCCAGAAAGCGAAACAGGCCGTCAGCAGCGGTCATGGCCTCACGGGTACCCTGCAGGTTGTCCGAGGTGACGGTCAGCTTGACGCCCTCTAGAGGAGTATCGCTTTGGTCGACGACCACTCCCTTAAGCGTTGACGTGGTTGCCTGAGCAAAAAGCTGGCTCGGCAAGAGCAGCACAGCAAGCAATAGGAAGACAGAAAAGGAGCGGAGCAAAGCGCGGACAGGCAAGGGAGGCCTCCCGAAGTTCGGGCTGGTGGGGCACCTGAAAGTGATAAACAGCAGGCTCAACAAGAGCCAGGGCAAATTCCAGACAGCGGGATTTCTAGCAGCGCAAAGGAAGTGAAGTCAAGGATTGCAAACAAGGCTCAGTACTTCATTAAATGCCTTGTTTTTACCAATGGTTAGCCAGGGCATTGCGGGAAGCACGCGCAGGCTCTCCTCGACACTGCTAGGGTGTGCCCGCGCGCGCCATTGCAAACGACATGCGGCTCCCCTGACGAACGTACCGAAAGGCCCACACCGTGTCCCACCCGACCTTTGATTGTCCTCATTGCAACGCTGACGTCCCGGTAGGTGCCCTTCGCTGCAAAGAATGTTTCAACGAAATTACGGTCACCGAGAAGCGATCGCTGGTAGGGCCGATTATCGGGCTGCTACTGCTCACGCTATTGGTGGGTGCCGCAGGCATGTGGGCATGGAATGTCCGCTACCATCGGGGCCAGCTTGGCAACGCCGTGGTCGACCACAGCGAGCAGCGTGTCGTCCTCGTCTACACCTCGACCTTCCGCTCTGCAAAAGCTCAACAGGTCAACTTCAGTGATATCCAGCAGGTGCTGCTAGAGGGACGTCAGTTCATCATGGCCGGTGACATCTGGAAGGTCTCTTTAGTTCTAAACAATGGCGACCAGGTGCTTCTTCGCACGGGCACTGAGAGCCTCGAGATCTACGCAACTGGTATCGCGCAGCAGCTCAATAAGGAACTGCGTTTCATCAATAAGCTCGGTGGTGGACGAGACCTGCTCGATACGAAGAGCTGATTCACTCCCCTAGCCCCAAGGTTACTGATGTTCCTGGACTGGCTCCTCGGCTACTTCTCCACCGATCTCGCCATTGATCTGGGCACAGCGAATACCCTCGTCTTTGTGCAAGGGCAAGACATTGTGCTCGAAGAGCCCTCAGTGGTCGCGGTGAACAAAGACCCCCGAAACCGCACAGTACTGGCGGTAGGCTCTGAGGCCCGCGAGATGCTCGGCAAGGTGCCCGGCAGCATCGAGACGATCCGTCCGATGATTGACGGCGTCATCGCTGATCTGGATGTCACCGAAGCCATGCTGCGCTACTTCATTCGTCGAGTGCACGGAAGAAACGCGTTCGTTCGACCTCGCGTGGTGATCTGCATTCCGTTCGGGATCACCGAAGTCGAGCGCCGAGCCGTGCGTGACTCGGCACACGCCGCCGGCGCACGCGAGGTCTACCTCATCCAAGAGCCTATGGCCGCTGCTCTGGGGGCAGGACTGCCAGTGACGGACCCGCGCGGCAACATGATCGTCGACATCGGAGGTGGCACAACCGAGGTCGCCGTCATCTCTCTAGGCGGCATCGTGTTCTCCAAGTCGGTACGTACCGGAGGAGACCGCATGGATCAGGCGATCATCGACTACATCCGACGCGACCACGGTCTACTGATTGGGCAGAGAAGCGCAGAACGCGTCAAGATTGGAGTGGGCTGCGCTTTCCCTCAGGCAGAGCCAAGTGAGATGCTCGTCAAGGGCCGCGATCTTCGCCGGGGAGTGCCCACCACCATTACCGTCGATTCAACGCAAATCTACGAAGCCCTACGTGAGCCAGTAGCCGAGATTGTAGACACGGTGAGCTACACCCTCGAGAACACTCCACCGGAGCTCGCTGCAGACATCATGGAACAGGGCATCATCCTTGCGGGCGGCGGGGCGCTCCTCGTCGGCATCGATGAACGTCTGAGAGAGGTCACCGGCTTGCCCGTCATTGTCGCGTCAGAGCCTCTACTCTGTGTTGCACGCGGCTCAGGGGCAGCACTTGAATCACTGGACTTGCTACGCCGTGTCACAGAGCCCGCCTGAGAGCGCAGTGACCCGATGAGGTCGCAGCATCTCTACGGTTCTTCGCCGCTCAGTCCGCCAGCTTCCTGACAAAGGTTGGCCGATCCAGGTGTGCCATGTCTTCGTCTACAGCCGCCTGAAACACTTCACCGCCCTTCCGCTCAAGAAGACCCGCATCTACGGGTGACTGGCTGTGGGCGTCGCGAACCGCCGGGGGTAGATCATACGTCGCAGCAGGTAGCGTGGCCCAGGGACTCACAGGAATCGGACGCGGAGCCTCCGTCTTGAGGATGCGGGGAATACTTGGCCTAACCGTCTCAGGCAGCGGCTCGAGTCGGGACTCTGCGATGGACTCAATGCCCGTAGCCAGCACGGTAACTCGCACCTCTTCGCCGATAGAGTCATCCACCACCCAGCCAAAGATAACCTCGGCGTCCTCGTGAGCTTCTTCTTCGATCAGCGTGACGGCCTCAGTGAGCTCCGACAAGCGTAGCTTGGAGTTGCTCGTCACATTAACGAGCACGCCACGCGCGCCGGTGATCACCGCCTCCTCGAGTAGGGGTGAACTGATCGCCCGCTGAGCAGCCTCGATAGAGCGAAGATCGCCCGTAGCGGTGCCCATACCCATCATCGCCATGCCAGGAATACTCATCACTGTGCGTACATCGGCAAAGTCAGCATTCACTACGCCCTTGACGTGGATCAGATCGACTACACCGCGCACCGCGTCAAGGAGGACCTTGTCGGCGAGCTTGAAGGCGTCGATGGTGCTCATGTCGGGACCGGCCAGGGCAACAAGTCGGTCATTAGGAATCACCACGAGGGTGTCGACTACGTCTTTGAGTTGCTCGACACCAGCCTCTGCAGTGCGGCGACGACGCTTGCCCTCAAAAGAGAACGGACGCGTGACAACTGCCACACATAAGGCGCCGGCCTCCCGCGCGACTTGAGCAATGACAGGCGCTGCGCCAGTGCCCGTGCCGCCGCCCATACCTGCGGTCACAAAGACCATGTCAGCCCCAGCAACGAGCTCTTCGATGCGAGAGCGGCTCTCGCGCGCTGCATCCCGCCCCACCTCAGGACGAGCACCGGCACCCAAGCCGCGAGTCAGACCCACGCCAAGGGGCAAGACCTCGTCTGCAGCCGACTCAGCTAGCGCCTGCTGGTCCGTGTTGGCTGCTATGAAGCGAACATTAGTGAGACCCGAACGAGCCATAGTGTTCACTGCGTTGCCGCCACCGCCGCCTACTCCAATCACTCGAATCGAGATCTCATCGACCTCTCCATCGCGCGGTTCTGCTGCAAACTGAATGGTGCTCTCTTCTTCCTCGGACACTTTGCTACCCCTTTTCTTGACCTACTCAGAACGCCAGATCAAACCAGCGACCGACCCGACCCGTGATTCTCTGCACGAAGCCCGAATCACGCTGGCCAAAAGGGCCTGGTGAAGCGTAATTTTCCAGGCCGAACTTCACGAGCCCCACGCCTGTTGCGTATTCGGGTGTACCGACCACGTCGCTCAGGCCCCCCACTTCGCGCGGGATACCTCGTCGCGCCGGCATGCCTAAGAAACGTTCTGCAGCCTCGAGCATGCCCGGCAGCTGGCTTCCCCCGCCGGTCACAACCACCCCAGCCGGCAAGACTCCCGAGTGACCAATACGCCGCAGCTCGTTGGATAACAGCTCGAACATCTCGTTGACGCGGGGCTCAATCACCTCACTGAGCATGCCCTTGTTGGTCGTGTGAATGCGATCTCCGCCAACCTGCATGAAGTCAAAGGGATCGGTCTCCTGCACCAGATCTCGTAGGGCGCAGCCATGTTCCTGCTTGATTCGACCAGCCACCGTATTTGAGGCGCGCAGAGCGTAGGCAATATCACTGTCGATATGATCGCCGCCCACAGGCAACACAAAGGAGTGAAGTACAGCCCCCTGAGAGTAGATAGACAGGTCCGTCGTGCCACCGCCCACATCAAGCAACAACACGCCCAGTTCCTTCTCATCGACCGTCAGCACCGCCTCGGCGCTGGCCAGTGGACCCAGGACAATGTCGCGGACGTCCAATCTCATCAGATCGCAACAGCGAACGATATTCTGCGCTGCAGCCACCGCTGCAGTGACGATGTGCACCTCGGCAGACAATCGCACGCCGCTCATGCCGCGCGGATCATCAATTTCTTCTTGCTCGTCAATCTTGAACTGCTGAGGAATGACGTGGATAACTCGCCGGTCCATAGGGATGGCAACGGTCTGAGCCGCCTCAAGCACCTTGTCCACGTCGGTTTGAGCCACCTGCCCACCACGAATCGGCACCATTCCAGTGCTGTTGACGCAACGAATGTGGCCGCCAGCGATGTTCGTGTAGACCGAGTTGACCTCGACCCCAGCCATCATCTCTGCTTCTTCTACTGCGGCCTGGATCGAGCGAACCGTGTCTTCGATGTTGATGACAGCACCTTTGCGAAGACCTCGTGATGGATGAGAGCCGATCCCCGTAACATCTACACCGCCAAAGCTGTTGCGCTCACCAACGACGCAAGCCACCTTGCTGGTACCGATGTCGAGTCCAACGATCACCGAGTCTCGAGGCCCGGAGTTCTTCATTGGCTGGCATGCCCCCAATCAGCCGATCTTGCTCGAGGTGTCCCCTGTAGTTCCAAGACTCGGGCGCGTTGCTCAGGTCCCATGGGCTGCGTTGTCACACCCTTGCGAACCGCCTTCCGTGCGCGACGGCCCGAGTCGGGCACCACAACGAGCCGATCTCTAAGGCCTAAGTCCACGGAGGCCAATGCGTGCAGAGGCAATGAGCCACTGCGGGCGGCGCGCTCCAGGCGTCCCAGTCGCACGGCAAAGTCCTCGCGACCAACCCGCACCGGAAGCCCTGTACGAGTCACGACCACATAGCCGGCGTCTCCCTCAAAGCGAATCTCAGAGACATCCGCCTGCCGCAGCGCTGTTCCCGAGGCCAATGCGCGAAGTATCTGGACAGCACCATGCGCTGCCTCACGCAGTGACTCGCTATCAGCTTCTTCGTCGCCAGACGCCAGAGTAAGGAAGGGCAGATCGATGGGATCCTGCGCCGCAACGGTCTTGAACGCTTCGCCTCGCTCGTTGAGCAACTGCATCGGTGAGCTGGCGAGCAACATGACCGGCTTGTGCTCCACCACCGCCAGTTCAAGACGCTGTCCACGCAGGTCGCGCCGTAACGAGAGACTATCCACCCAAGGCAGCGAGATGGCCCGAGCTGCAAGGACACCTGACTCCAGTTCGAGCAGATTGTCTCCTTCGCCGATGCGAAGCTCACTGAGCAACGCCGCTCTATCCACCCGGTCAAGCCCCTGCACATCGATATTCTGAATGGTCAGCCGGTCGCTCTGCTTGAGGTTCTCAAGTCCTTGATAGCCAGCCACAAACAGGCCGACCACCACCACACCCGCAACCAGGCCAAGGGCAGCAGAGTGCTGCAAGCGCTCATAGACCTCTTCACTGCTGGTACTCAGACGGGAGCTCAGGCGACCGCTGACGTGCCGCCCCCCCTGAGACAGGGCGGTCACCCCGCTTCGAGCGACGTCATTGAGGCTGGGGAAGCCGTCTTGCATGTCCGCCAGCTCCTCGCGAACGAAGTGTGCCGACAGACGCAAGGAATCCCACATGCGACCAGCCGCCGTCTCAGGGTCACGAGTCTGCAGACGAAGGCGGCGAGCCGTCGAGCTTAACCGCGAAGGAGCCTCAGCAAGACGGCGAAACAACTCTCGTGGGTTGAGCAACAAGAAGAGCAACTGAATCGGAAAGACGACAACAACAAGAAGCCTGCGGGCGAACTCAAAGAGCAACTCGCCAGTGGCGTGACCCAGATCAGAGCGCAGCGTGATGCGTGCGCTGACAGAGGATTCGTCGCGACTCGTTTCATCGCCAGAGAATGCAGCACCGCCAAAGCCGCGGCCAGGACGGCGACGGTCAGAAAGTGTGACCTCTTGGGTACTTTGTGCTTCTTGGGGAGGACGAGCTACAGGATACGTACCGCTCGCGTTGGCCACGAACGGAGCTCTTCCCTGGGATGCCCGCTGTCGTTTGCGTTGTTCAATCCGACGCGGATTCAACTTACGGTTGCGTACAGCGCGCCGCCCTGACTGCCGATCAAGAATTGTCATCTGCTACCTGCCCCGGGAGCCAACTCAGCTACTTGGTCCACGCTCCCAATAACTCATTGTGGGAAAACGCGCCTACACTGTCAATCTTGGGATTCCGATTTCTTTACGAGTGTTTACATGCGATCTGCATGCATCCCCTAACCAAGCGGATCGGAGCCGACGATTCGCACTTCATCCTCGAGATCGATCCCATGGATCGAGAGCACTTGCCTCTTCACCTGAACCATCAACTCCAAGACATCAGCCGCGCTCGCCTTACCATCACTGACCACGTAGTTCGCGTGTACCTCGGAAACCCAGGCGCCACCTACCTTGAGGCCCTTAAGGCCTGCTTCATCGATCAGCTTTCCGGCGGGCGAAGCGCCCTCAGGGTTCTTAAACAAACAGCCCGCACTTGGCAGGCCTGTAGGTTGGGTGTTCTTACGATAGGCAACCAGCTCACGGATGTTTTTCTGCACGAGCTCGCCGGCTCGCGGAGGCAAGGCCAACCGGACGCCAGTAATAAGTAGTTCTTCGGGAAGATGGAGCTTGCGGTACTCGAAACGGAAGTCACCCGGCCGCAAGGTGCTCATAGCGCCGTCTTTCGAGACGACGAACATCTCTTCCACCACGTCACCGAGTTCGCCCTCATGGGTTCCGGCGTTCATCACCAGGGCACCGCCAATCGTACCGGGGACTCCTCCCAGACCCTCAACTCCTCCCAGGCCCCACGTCACACAAAAACGTAACAGGGTCGGCACCACCACTCCGCTATCGATGTGGAGCCGCACCAGGCCATCTTCATCCACAGGCAAATCCGATGGCGCTGGCGTCTCGTCAACCTCGACCTCGTTGACCGCATTCACTGAAGCCGAGAAACGAGAGACCGCGTCCACCTCAGAAGCCGCATCGGTGATCTGAGACGCCGGATCGCGACAGAAACGAAGCGTTCGAAATCCCCTGCCGAGACGCAGAGCAATACCCCGGATGCCGCCGTCGCGTACCAGCAGATTACAGCCGCCACCAACCGTCATCACGGGCAGGCCCTCGCTGCTGCACCACGACAGAAGGCGCGCCAGCGCTGCGGGATCGCTAGCCTGGACATAGGCGTCCACCGGCCCGCCTATTCGGAAGGAGGTATGCCGGCTCATGGGCTCATCGAGTCGTACTTTGCCCACCTCAAGATCGAGCAGGGCGCGCCGCTGATCCTCGGTGAGACTCACCGTGCCTCGAATTCCAGGGTGGGCGGGCTGGCGTCCAAGAGCAGATCGACCAGATCGTAGCTGATTTGGGTGACATCACCGGCCCCCAGGGTCAAGACCACATCCCCCTTGCGCACGCGGGTCGACAACAGCTTCAGCACGGAGGCAGCATCTTTGCAGGCAATAGCGCCTTTATGGCCATGGTGCCCCAGCTCACGCGCAAGCCCCTGCGCATCGACCCCCTCGATCGGCGACTCACCTGCCGCGTAGACATCCATCACCAACAACATCGAACAGTCATTAAAGGCGCTCATGAACTCGTCCCGTAGATCCATGGTGCGGGAGTAGCGATGAGGCTGCCAGACTGCCACCACCCGTCGGCCATAGCTTTCGCGAGCTGCAGCGAGCGTGGCGCGGATCTCGGCTGGATGATGAGCGTAATCGTCAATCACTGTCACATCACCCACCTCGCCGCGAAGAGTAAAGCGCCGCTGCACTCCCTCAAAACGCTCCAGCGCCTGCCGCACGAGATTAAAGGGGATGCCCGCTTCAAGAGCCACAGCAGTGGCCGCCAGAGCGTTCAAGACATTGTGTCGTCCTGGCATCTTGAGAGCGATGGGGCCCAGGAACTCTTCACCTCGCATGACCGAGAATCGTGAGATAGTGCCCTCGATCACTGTGTCGACCGCTCGCAGCTCAGCCTGGCTGGTGAAGCCATAGGTGATGTAGCGCTTGGTGACAGCAGGCAGCAGCTTTTGGATCACTGGATGATCAAGACACAGCGCGGTGGCCCCATAGAAAGGAACCTTGTTCACAAAGGCCAAAAAGGCCTCG
>Ga0163179_10001676_pt1 | contig 15522 bp, 10 predicted proteins | sample AtlANTMetagenome_FD_109643 | JGI IMG/M metagenome (GOLD analysis project Ga0163179, IMG submission 109643) | Marine eukaryotic phytoplankton communities from the Atlantic Ocean - Atlantic ANT 2 Metagenome | ecosystem: Environmental > Aquatic > Marine > Oceanic | place: North Atlantic Ocean... | reverse complement strand
CGAGCACTGCACTACCAAAGTATGGTTTGCCAGTGTCAAAACCACTCCCGGTAAACACGATCTTGCCGGCTTGGTCATCCCAACCAAGATCCCCTCCGCCACTTGAAATCACTTTACCGTCAACTGTCTCCATACGATGTCTGATTCGGATCTGATTCCCATCTTCCGCGAGTTTTCGTGTTTGGATCAGAGAATACTCCATCCCTGCAGGAACCCCCTCCCACATCGCCTGTGTCTTCCCCTCACCAACCCAGCTGCCGAGAGTATTTGTCCCATTGAGATAATCTGACCACGACTTGGGGGCAACAACGTCTTCAGAGCTCAGGATCTCATCTGCGAATCCCGAACTGAACAAACAAGTCAATTGCAACAAGGTCACAGCAAGAACGGATTGGAGTACAACACGCATCATTAAACTCCTTTTGCATAATTCAAAAAAGGAATCGATTCTCACGATCATTGATTCGCACAATGGAGAGATTGTGACGGTGTAGAAGTCAAGCCTCGCCAGGGTGCGAGAGTCGTCAAGAAACGACGAGGGCATTGCCTCCTGCAACACCCTCGTCACCCTCTGAATTTCGACCGCCCCAAAAGGGTACGGCCCGAGCCAACGAGGAAACCACGAAGATTCTTCAACGTGGCCTCCCTAGCTTGTTAATTAGGCGTGGGACTATCGACTGCGGAGCCGGCTACGAAATCCGCGCAGACGGTCTCGAACTCGCGTTGACGGTGTCGAGTCGCTAACGACCTGAGAAGCTTCGTCATCAGCCTCGGCACTTGCCTGTCCATCAGCCTCAGTTGCGGCCGTCTCTGCTGCCGATGAATCAGCATTCTCCTCAGAGCGATCACCTTTTTCGTAAATCAGGAATCCATCAGGCTCACCTGATGCGTTGTGAAAAATACCGCGCAATTGTTCATACCATTTCCCATCGTGAACATCGTAGATGCCGCGATAGGTGCCATTCCCATGATGCGCAGAAAAATGCTTGATGCCATCTTTCACCCGAATCGACATCGGGGACGTATTGGTTCCGAGCAACTCTCCATCGGCGTTGTACTGTTTCAGGATCTCTTGGTAGGGAGAAATGATTTTCACTCGATAGGAACCATCCTCTCGAGTATGAGTCCAGGCACCTACCAGCTCTTCCCAAGCTTTGCTCTCTGCGCCTTCGTTGGGCTCTGTGCGATAGACGATATCAAAAGTAACCCGCTCCATTTTCCGCATCTCCCCAACTTTCCCCATGTCCAAATCAGCGGGAAATCCAGGAGCTTCGGCCATCATCTTTTTCCATTCTTCTTCCGGCATTCCGGGAACGTCACGGCGGAAAATATTAACCGTTCGATAGGGTGCCGGATTCGTTTCTCCGGTCGACATCAGTTTTCGCTGCATTCGCCAACCGATTCTGCGTGGATCATTATCCACTTGATGCTGGTGTCGTGGTTGAAAAACATCTTGCTCCATCGCGACGTACTCCGCGGTCGTTCCTTCTGCGGGCGTCATGAAGTCGTAGTGAAACGACACTTGTGAAGGATCAAGGTCTTCACCCTGGGGGAAGAGTTCGTCTAGCGTGTAATCGTCAAGAGCCAGTAACTCGGAACCAACGATTGTGCGTGTGGACCCCGTCTTCTGCATCAATGCATTAAAGTTTTCACTTCCCATTTTCTCTTCAATGGCATCCATGTCGTACATCGAGTCCAGTGCACCGCGTGAACTAATCAGTTTCCACGTGATGTATTCGTATCCAAAATCATTTTCACGAGCCTTGGCAACACCCCAGCTCTGGATCTTACCTTTCGCTGCCATGACATCGTGGATCTTTTTCCAGACAGCCTCTACCTGCAAATAATCTTCTTCCTGACCATCGAGCACATCCATGTAATCGATCTGGATAAATTCAGTAGGCTTTCTAGCTTCCTTTAATCGTGATTCGTAAGAGCGGGCGGGTTTCGCTTGTTCCACCTGATCACTGGCATCTCCGCCATCATTCTGAGCCATTAACGGCAGGGGAGCTGCGAAAAAAAACGTTAGAGCAATCGCTGCAAATTGCTTGGAAAAAACAAGCATGGATAGACCTTTCGTATCCCAAAAACCAAAGTCGATGTGTGGCAGGCGAATTTGAATCTCAATGCTGCCATCAAGTTGAGAGACGAAACGTCAATCCCGCCTAACATATATTCCGCCGCCGCACTGTTAGTGCGATATCTGCATTCGACTTACCTAGGTTTTTTTGTCAACCGCAACGAATTTATTAACCGATACGATGTCCAAGCCGCCGAGAACCCACACAACCCCGATGGCAATTTGTAATAAGGTTTGAACACGACTTAATTAGCGACGGTTTTCAGAGAAATCCCCTCTAACGTCACGACAGCGCGGTCCAGTGAAAATGAGAATCCTCTCCTACAAGCGTATCGCCAATTTCCGTCTACTCGTTTGCAGATCCGGCAAAATACCTCGGTCCTACAAACTCAATTTGTGTAGGGCGCAACATTACTGGGCCCTACTCTAGGCGAATACCGATCTACTGTTTAAATTCACCACTCGAAACTAAAGTTCGGGCGTATCATTTGAAAACGGCACTCACTGAATCGGTCTTTGGAAAACCGCTTATTATTACAATCCAATGAGGCATCGCAGATGCAAGCCTTCCAGAAGCTTCTAATCTCTACCGTAACGCTGTTCATTCTTTCCGAAATCGTGCTTCTCAATGCCGGCGCATCTGTCGACGTTGAAGAGGCGCGGCAAATAGCCAAGGAAGCGTACATTTATGGTTACCCGATGGTCGACAGCTATCGAGTCGAATACGCTTATTTTGTTGATCGAGACAATCCAGAATACAAAGCGCCGTGGAATGTCATCACAAGCTTCCCGCGTGTCTACACGCCAGCCGACAAAGCGGTCCAGACACCTAACTCGGATACGCCCTATTCCTTTTTGGGATTGGACCTGAGAACGGAACCGATTGTGCTAACGGTTCCTCGTATCGAGCAGGATCGATATTTCAGTATTCAGTTGATCGATGCTTCCACCTTTAACTTCGCTTACATCGGCAGCCGCGCGACCAACAACGAAGGTGGCAATTTTTTGGTAGCCGGGCCCAACTGGCAAGGTGAAAATCCTAAGGGAATTGAAAAGGTCATCCGCTCCGAAACCGAACTCGTACTAGCCGTTTACCGAACTCAACTTTTTGAGGCAGCCGACATCGAGAAGGTTAAGCAGATCCAAGAAGGCTATCAGGTCAAACCGCTTTCGAACTTCCTCGGGAAAGCTGCGCCGAAAGCCGCACCCGCGATCAAATTCATCAAACCGTTAAGTGTCGAAGAGCAACGCACTTCGCCTGAATTCTTCAACATCCTGAACTTCGTCCTACAATTTTGTCCAACGGCTTCGTCCGAGCAGGAATTGATGGAGCGTTTCGGAAAAATCGGTATCGGAGCGGGCAAAAAGTTCGACGTCAGTCGACTCACCCCGGAGATGCGAGCCGCCATCGAGCAAGGCATGGCAGATGCATGGAAAGAGTATGATCAAGCCAAAGCTCAACTCGACGCCGGAGAAATCACCTCAGGCGATGTTTTTGGAACTCGGAAATTTCTCAAGAACAATTATCTGTATCGCATGCTGGCCGCAGTGGTTGGTATCTATGGCAATTCCAAAGAGGAAGCCATTTATCCCATCTATACGGTGGACGCCAATGACAAGCCACTCGACGGTAGCCAGCGATACACCCTTCGTTTTGCAAAAGGCGAACTGCCTCCCGTAAACGCATTTTGGTCGCTAACGATGTATGAGTTACCCGCTAGTTTGCTGACCGAGAACAAAATCGACCGCTATCTTCTCAACTCGCCAATGCTGCCCGGTTTTCAACGAGATGCAGACGGTGGCATTACGTTACTGATCCAACATGAGTCACCTGGCAAGGACAAAGAGGCAAACTGGTTACCTGCTCCTCAGGGACCGTTCTTGATGGTGATGCGACTCTACTGGCCCAAAGCCGCGGCTCTGAATGGCACCTGGAAAGTTCCAGCACTCAAGGTTCTAAAGTAAGCAGTCTAAAGTAAGCAGTCTAAAGTAAGCAGTCTAAAGTAAGCAGTGTCGATTCGCTCCACAGATTTACTCGGACGTTTCTGCGGACTTCAATTTTTCACTGCCATCGCTCTGCAAATCAGCCTCCAGAAATTCGCGAGTTTCTGGGAGTGCTAGATGGATTTCATTTTCGAGGTGAACTGCGACCTCTAATGATTCGGCGGTCAAATCAAACACATGACCTCCCAATTTTCGTTTCTCATCGACGAAATGAAAATGGTATCCAGGCACACTGATCGCCGAAGAATAAGGCGGCGCCCAAAAGCCGACCAGCGTCCCCACCACGTCATCCACCGAAAACACGCTTTGGTGTGATATCGCCTCGACGAGCTTCTCTTCTTTCTCAGCTCTGCAAGCCGTTCGCAATGCCAGCGTCTTAAAGTTCCCCTCGACACGAAATCCAGCAAACAGATTAGACGAGGGTTTGATCTGATCGAGTTGATTCGTAAAGTCAGAGAAAGAACTAACCTGCTTCAGTTGAAAGGCATGGTCAGTACTGAATCGAGTTACGGTTGCAAATGGAACGGTCGCCTCATCACCAACCTCGTGGAGCCCTCCTTCCTGAAGGGCTTGATAACAGTGGCCATCGAGCAGAATCATTTCACCATCAAGCTGATCAAAAGTTCCCAGTCCGAAGTCACCGAACTGCTTAAGTTGCTCGACCGTCGTGCACCCCCCGAAAACACCTTCGACCAACGCCCGGCTTGTCGACACCTGGAACAACGAATGCTGAGTCATCTTGAGTTCATTCGCCAGGGATCGTTCAACAAGATGCGAGAGTGACTCGCCTGAATCCTTTAATTGCGATTGAATCGCATTCCAGAGAGATTGTGAAATCTGGCAATGGAGCTTGTGACGTGAGGAAGGCATCGCAAATTATTCCCGAAAGAATGGACCGCAAATTGACAGGGGTAAACCAGCTTAGCTCATGTTTGCACAAGCAAGCGAGACCGGAACACGAGGATTTCAAAACGATCAATCGCTCAGCGTTATCCGGCATTCAAAACATCCGCAATCCCTTGACTTACGAACTGATCAGTCTCTTCGGAGATTCCGGGGGATCCCGCCAGGTGTCCAAGGTCCGATTCGATTACCCGCAGTTCCGCGTTCGGCATCCTAGCGACTTCAGTTTCATTATCCTCGGGCGGAAAACACAAGTCGGTGTGGCATGGCATGACCATTGCTCGACACCGAATGGACCCGTATGCCTTGTCTAAATCGCCCTCGAATCGGGGATGATTGGTCACATCCGAGTTTTGCCAAGTGGCCAAGGCTGCGAGTAAATCATTAGCGTCGTTGGCCTGAAAACCCTGGATGACATTATCAATGAAGTCCGACACGGTCTCCGATCGCATCCCCAAGAAATCCTTGTACATCCCTTTTCGGAAATAGGCCTGCGAGGCAAACCAACCGGCGTTCACAGTATGAAAGGCTCGCAGTCCAACGGTTGGAGGCTCTCGATAATCTCCGTTTGCCCAAGCTTCATCAGCCATGAGCGCGGCCTTCACACCTTCGAGATGCAACCAATCGTGAGGCGACGTTTTTCCCGTACCGCAGATAGGCACAATCGATTCGACGATTTCCGGAAATGCGGCGGCCCAGTGAAATGCCTGTTGAGCTCCCATCGAAAAACCGACAACCGATTTAATCTTCTCAATACCGAACACTTCTTCGCATAATCGTTTCTGGGCGAAGACATTGTCGTAGATCGTAACAAGCGGGAATCTTGCTCGATCATTCGGAGGGAGCGTATTGCTGGGAGACGAAGAGTAGCCGTTACAAAACATGTCCGGAACGATGACGAAATACTGACTGGTATCCAACATCTTCCCAGGTCCTATCGCAGCCCGATTCGCGACATGACTTCCGGTGTACCACGTTGGGTTGACGATCACGTTACTCTTATCTTCGTTGAGCGTCCCGTGTGTTTCATAAGTCAAAAACGCGTTGGGCAAGGTCTGGCCTGATTGGAGCCGATAGTCGCCTAGCTGCAATACTCCTTCCACGCCTTGCTGAGTCTGATCATCCATGGAAGCCGAACCCTGGGGGACAATGTTATTCACGTCTTCTCTTTTACGAGCTTAATAAGCAGCGTATCAACGCGGCCTGTTTGGCCGCGAAAAAGCATCTACAAAACAGTGCTTCTGCTTATGGGGCGTTTAGCCCCAATCGTGCAGTCCACTCGCAATACGGTACGTGTTAGAGGATGCCTCAATTGATTGCAATGGGGGATGCACTTTGCAGTATCTAGTAGTCAATCACAGGATTCTTTCATCACGATCAATCCGCCTGTTTCCAACGCACTTTACCAACCTAAATCCACGCTCACTCGAAGATCCCATTACCCGCTGAAGAGATTTCTTGGCTAAGATGGGATGCGCGTTGTATCCACGAATGCAGTAGGTAGCTCGGCCATCTCGCTCCCTTTGCTTCCGCAAGAACGTCAAACCGTCGACTCGGCTCACGATATCGAGGAAAACCGATGATGTTAAACGCAATGAATGAGAATCAACATTCCACTCGAACGTTCGCAATCCTGTTCGGGATGGCATGGTTGCTCAACGTTGCCGGAACGGTTCACGGCGACGATACGACCAAGATGGATCAAGCAAGATTGGCAGCCGTGATCCAATTTGCGGAGACAGTCTTGGCTCATGGTCGCGACCGATACGGTGAAAAGCACACGCCTTTGTTCACCGAAACGCTAGACGTTGACACGATGGCGGCACCGGATCGCATGTACATCTTTCGGCTCAACAAACCGAGTCCTCGACAATGGCAACCTTGGCAACCGACGATCTCCTCGAATATTGCCTATCAGGGCAACTTGATGCGAGTGTTAGTTGGAGTCAGTCACCTGACGGGTGAACCCAAATACAAGGAAGCCTACAAGGACAGTATTCGTTATTACTTCCAACACTACCAGAACCCAAGTGGGATGCTGCACACGGGGCACCATCGATTTATCGATCTCAAGGCAGACCGCTACGACGGAGATGACTGGCCTCCGGGGAGTCGCGGTCACGAGATGAAGGGAGACATGCCGTGGTATGACATCTTCTGGGAGGCCGATCCAGTCGGAACTCGACGCATGCTGGACGGTCACTGGAATTCCCATATCAAAAACTGGGACACAATGGACTTCACTCGCCATGGCTATTACCACAAAACCTTAGAGGGCGATGTCTGGGATCGGCCACTCGGCGATCCCGTGCAGGGAATCATCAAAGGCGACCTTACCTTTTTCGATTCCTTCACCGACATTGCATGGGCTGGTGGAAAGCACTCCTTACTAACGCAGGATGACCGATCTCGGCAATGGACTCGTCGGCTACTCGCTCGATATATCGACAATGCTCACGAAAACACCGGCATTCCCCCGTGCCACCATACTCTCGTCCGGGATTTTGCATCGGCCAATGGTTACCCGAGCGAAAGTTGGCCTGAATATGCGTTGCTGACAGCCAGTCCATCCGAATCCATGTTCTCCCATGGCGCAACCATGCTCTTACGATTGGCAGACGAGTTGGGTGAAAAAAAGGGTACCTACTTTCGCGAATCCGTCTGTGCCTATCTCAAGGCCTACGCCAAGCACGCATACTTCGCGGACGACAACAGTTGGCGAGCCATTCTCTACGATGGCGATGACCTGTCCCGCAAAGTGCGCCCGAACACCGAGGAACGAGAATGGTTGTTTCCAAACTGGCAGGCACACCCTGGGTACATGCTGTCCTACGCGCAGTGTTATCGCTTGACACGTGATACCGAAATCCTGAGCACTCTGCATTCGATTTGTCGCGGCAATGAACTGGGAGACATTGGTTTAACGCCAGGGGCTACGAAAAACTTGAATATGGAGACACAAAACTCGGATCCCCGATCCGTTTTTGCCCTCATCGAACTGTTCCGTACCACCAACGATGAAGATTATTTGAATCTTGCAAGAGTCGTCGCTAACAATGCGTTGGAACAGCGTTTCGACGAATCCAAGGGATTGTTTGTGACGAGCAAACTACACAAGACTGCCAATCTGAATGCGACAGAACCCCTGGCCTTTCTTCGCTTGGAGGCCGTTCTTCGAGGACGACTGGATGAGGTACCGACCTATGACGGCAGCACGCTAGGAAATGTATTCGATATCTTGCGGCCCACTCAATCTCTTCCCTATCACCCAACAGTCTCCCACCGCACGTATCCGAGTACCGAATTCGCGATGTGCGACGACTTGATTCCGGAGACATCCAACGATTCCAGCATCCCGCATCACTCTTGGTACCGAGGGCGCCACAAACAATCGGCAGTCGCATTGTTTCCAGATATCTTGTCTGGACCGGTTGAAATCAAAGGCGCAGCTGATGTGTCCGATTCACCAAGACGGCTCAAAGGCATCACGATCGATTCCCCCTTCAGCTACCGCTTCGTACAACCCGGCGGTTTACAAATGCAAGAAGACTTTGTGCTGACGGTGCTACAGGGAAAACACGAGTGGGAGGGAGGATCGGCCTGGTACCCATCGATGAATGCAAACTATGTCTTTGAGATTGCTCGAGATGGTCAATTCACCTTCAACAGCGTGATTTACGAATACCATTATTCCGGACACCGATCGGGGTTGATTAAAAACGGCGCCGGCACACTCGTGTTGACCGGCGACAACACTCCTCTGCTCAAGGAACGCCCTGAGGACAATCGCGCCTACCAGGGCGATACGGTGATTAACGACGGCCTGCTACTGGTAGAAAACACCATCGGCTCCGGCATTAGCCCTCAGTCCGTAATCCACATCAAGGCCGGTGGTACGTTAGGCGGTAACGGTACGATCGGAACAGGCGACACACAAGCCGTCGTTCATGTTGAACCGGGTGGAACCATTTCGGCAGGCGGCAAGAACGGAGCATTAACGCTGAGAGATGGCCTGTCGCTCGCCGATCAATCTCATCTTCATTTCGATCTCACCAATGGCAAGCAGTTGCTCAGGGTGACAGGCAAGAATTCGAAGGCGGAAGACAATGCCCGGATACGCATCTCGATTACCGGACCGCAGAACCTCAACCGCGGTGATACCTTCGACCTGATCGATTGGACTGGCACAACGCCCGCCGGCCTTGAATCGAAAAACTTTGTGATTGACGGAACGAGTGAATATGCGGGCGAATTGCACCTGAATGACAATCGACTGCAAATCACGATCTCAGCTTCGCAGAAGAAAGAGTTTGTCGAGGAACCGCAGACAATTCGCCAGGCGACAACTCAGCCTACCCAGCAAAACACAAAGCCTCATGAGTTATTTCGTTGGAAGGATCCTCAAGGCGGCGCATGGACGGAGCCGGCAAACTGGTCGGGCGATGACATCCCGAACGGACGCCCCCGTGAATGGGCTCAATATACATTCGTCGGGGTCCGGCAGATTTCAGCCGTCGAGCTCTACTGGTTAGATGATAGTGGTAACCATCGAGTGCCTGACTCGTGGGAGGTGCTCTATCGCGTCGAGGACAAATGGCACCCTGTGCATACGATGGACGACTACTCCGTCGCAAAAGATCAGTTTAACTCGGTCCAATTCACTCCGGTAAAAACCGACGCGTTGCGACTCATCGTCTATCCTCAATCAGAGCGGACCGCCGGAATCCTGGAATGGAAGGTGATCCCCTAGGCCTAGGTTGAGGATTCTAGAGCAGGCGGAAACGGGCGAGACGAAGAGACCGGAAACAGATTCGCAGGATCGGTGCTTCACAACAGACCGTGCGATCTGATTCCAAACGAGGGTTGATCTTGATCCATCTCTGCTCAAGTATCATCGCAGTCGTTACTCTTCCGGCGTCTTCAGCTTCTGCCCATAAAGGCGCGTCGCTACGAGATAATCGCTGTTGTATTCTTCGACCGACAGGATCTTTCCGTCTTTGAAATTAAAGACCCAAACGTAGTCATTGTCATAGCGACCATACTTACCCTGGGCGTCCCCTTTTTGCACAATGGCAACCCCGGTGTCACTCGCAATCACTTGCGTCGTGTTTAGCTTGATTCCCTGAGGTGCGAGCTTCGGAATGTGAGGCAACCATTCCGAGAAGAAGGTATCCGTATCATAGGGAACCCCATACGGCACGATGGTATTATCGATCTTGCCCATATAGGTGAAGCGAAATTCCGGATGCAAAATGGCCTTCAGTTCTTCGGGGTTGGTTAGCAAGTCCGCGAAAAATGCCTCTGCCATCTTCCGATTTCTTGCAATACTCGAAGGCTGTCGTTGAAGAACAAAGGCTTTGACGGGTGCAAGTTCCTTGCCATCGACCTTGCGACTCGGAATCGACAGGGCCATCCTGTTTCTCCCCTGCTTCACTCGACGCACGACGTACTCAGAAGCTATTCCATTCTCCGTCTTTTCGTGAAGGCTAACTTCGGTGCCTCTCTTGACCCATTTCACAGTTCCATGATTGGACCATGCAACGTCGTCACCATCGACGCCGAAACTTATGACCTTAAGTTCACCACTATCGGCGTCGCGAAAGAGGATCTCCGTCCCGGAACTAAAGTTTTTCTGAGAAGACAAATAGGTCGCTTTCCAGGTATGTTCTACGGCCTGTTTCCCGGGTAGCCAACGAAACCGGATATTCCAACTCAGGTCACCCTCGTCGGTGGTCCCTTCAAAACCACCGAATGCCTTCGACTCCCCAGACCATCTTCCCATAAAGGGAGCCATTCTTTTTTGCAGTTCATCATTAGCCGCCGTGATCGACGAAGAAATAAACACGCAAAGGATTGCAACAAACAAACAAATCGGCCTGCAAGAAACATGAGGTTGAAAAATCATCGGATGCGCTCCGCAAGTTAAGTGTTTGTCGGAATCAGGACTTGGATATTGTCAACGTAAAGTTTCTGCTACCAGATCGCAACCGATTCATCGTGGAGGTATTAAAGATCCGCGGTACTCGAATCCCTCAACATCAATCGGAACCACGAATCTAATCCAGCTTTATCCGGCGCGCCACAGGTTCACTTGAGCAAGCCGGAGTTATAAATTTTCGGCGACTCGTCCTGAAGATCCGATGAGACCGCAGCGGAATAGAAATGATCTGCCACGTCATCAAGGCGGTCGAGCGTCACTTGACGTCCCTGGCGAACCCAAATACCCCGTAGCCGAGGGGCCGTTTTGCGTTCACCGTCGGAATACCCGATGATCATTCACCATCGCGGACAATAAGTGTCAACTGCACGTTGCGGAATTCGATGGCGTGCTGCTCGACCTGCAATCCAATGCGACCCGATCGAGGTGCATCGGTCATGGTATTCACAAGACTTCCATTGACGAACACACTGACATTTCCCTGATCCACAAGGATCTCCATACGATTCCATTCGCCAAGTGGTTTTTCTTCAGGATCTTCCATGCGGCGGGCATAATGGCGGAATGGTGCCCCATTGATCTTGCCTGAGAGATCGCCAAGTCCCCAGAAGTCTCCGACACGCCCCGCATACAACTGAGCCTCCAATCCGGAGGATGGAATCACGCCATCTTGTCCATTGAGCATGATGAAGACGCCGCTATCCTTGCGGAACACACCGCCATCGTCGCCTAAATTTTGTGGCCAACGCCACTCAAGCGACAAAACATAATCCTGATAGGCTTGTTCAGTACGTAAATAACCATCGGCCTGTCCATCACACGAAATGATTCCCTCCGCAAATCTCCAAACAGGCTCGGCCTTGGCTGGCTGTCCAGCGTTGATTGCTTGCCAACCCGCAAAACCTTTACCATCGAAGAGTTGCACCGGTACAATTTCCGCTCGAACATCCTGATTTTTGACACGTGCCGCCTCACTGTTAGCCCAGCGCAACCAGCGAACGGCTCCGACGCGACGTTGTTCGAGCGGCTGTCCGGCCGAATATCCAAATTGTTCGCCGCTGGCAACTTGCAGCAATAAGGAGGCTTGCAGTCGGATCGCCATCGAGTCGGCCAGAAGTAATTTGGCCAAGGTCGGAAACCCTGTGACCTTACCGGCACGGATCAGATCTCGAGCGGCAGCCAAACGCACTCGCGGATCGCGATCCCGCAAGCTTATTTCGAGATCATTTTCACGATCACCTTGTGGCGTGGCCCATGCAGTTCCAGCATTTAAGGCCAACGCTAGTCCCAAGAGGACCACGATTTTCAAACGAACCCTCCCGAACAATCTACTGATCGATTCAATATCGCCAAAACCTTTCTTGCACCGCTTCCTGATCTGCATGACTTCATAACTTCGCACACGAATCATTTCGCGGAATCTTCAGCGGTTGCAGAAACCCATCCATGTCCCTTGAGACCAGCTGGGACACGGCCGCGGATCTTGGGGATCTCCCCTAATGGGGCAAGAGTTTTGGACCATGCTGCATGTCTCGAAGCCATGCGTTGAACAACCTCAGGATTTTTTGCAGCAAGATCCTTGGTCTCCAGCGGATCTGCATTCAGATCAAATAACTGCCACGGATCGCTTTCATATTTTTTGTACAGTCGCCAATTCTTCCAACGGACGGCGATCAAATGCCTGCGGACCGCATCGCCTGGCTCATTGTTGAGCCAGAATAGGTATTCATGAGCGTCACCAGTTTCCTTCCCCTGCAGATAAGGAAAGAGATCCACACCATCGCAATGTTCGGGGATCAGCTGCCCAGCTAGAGTAGCAATCGTCGAATAGAAGTCAAAGTTTGCGATCAGGCCATCATATTCGTTCCCCTCAGGAAGCGTTCCCGGCATCGAAAAGATAGTGGGCACGCGCACCCAACCTTCTTTCTGAGTCCCCTGCCCTTTCCCGCCAGAATACGGCGTTGACGATCCCCCCTCGCCACCGTTCGCGCCGTTGTCGCTGGAAAAGATCACCAAGGTCTTTTCACGTAAACCATGCTCTTCCAACGCCTTCAAAAGCTTTCCAACCTGATCATCCACCGAAACGATCGCCCCGGCCAATCGACGACGTCTCCCTGTCGCAGTCGTCCTGTTCATCAACTGCTCAGGCGCCTCAGTACTCGGCGAATGAACGGCCTCAGGCGACCAATAAAGAAAGAATGGATTGTCCTTGTGACGCTCAACGAAGTTGACCATCGAATCCCCGTCATAGTCGGTCAGCCAGATCATGTCGCCTGCTTCGTTGAAGCACATGAACTTCGATTGGCCTGCCTTCTTGGACAGCATTGACCGTACGACCTCGGGAAGTTCCGCGAGCTCTTTTTTGGTGTACTGCTTCTTGGGTGGAACCCTGGCAACCTCCGTGAATCCTACACGTAGCGGTCTTTGCAGCTTACTTCCGATGTCCCATTTGCCAATCTGGCCTGTCACATAACCTTGATCAGCGAGGAACCTCGCCAACGTCGGGCGATCCTCCGGGATCGGAAGTCCTCGCGACATGCCATACTTCCCGAACCGTTGAGCGTACTGCCCCATCATCATGCTACATCGACTAGGGCAACAGGGTGGGTTCGTGATGTAGGACGCGGTAAATCGAGTCCCCTCAGCCGCCAAGCGATCGATGTTTGGTGTCGGGATGTCCTTGCATCCATAACAACCAACGTCGCCGTAGCCCAGGTCGTCAATGTAAATCAAAACAACATTAGGAGCAGGCGAACCCAAACTTGCATTTGCCTGTTCGGCGACCAAAGGTTCCGCTGCGACTGAAACTACGACTGCGGCAAAAACACTGATACAGATAAGAGGCAAAAAAGCACGAATCATAAAGTGATTCCTCGAGGTGAATCCAACGACTTCACTTATTCAGTTCATCCACGACACAAAAAGACTTCGGGATGAACAAGCGTCCTGAAAGTGGCTTGAATCGATGAGACGACTGACTCAAGGATTCGTAAGGTTCCCGTAAACAACCTTTCTAAGCCCCATTGGAACCTCCCAGTTAAAGGGGCGTGCTCGAGCCATAAACAGACCGAACATCTCGTTCTGAGGATCGATCCAGAAGTGAGTATTGTGGTATCCCGCCCATCCATAGATTCCCTTGGGAACATTCGTTTCTTTTTTAGACGGATCCTCAAGAACAAACAGTGAAAAGCCGTTGTAGTGCCCCAAGAGTGGTTGAAAAGCATTTTGCTCTTCGGGGTATCCGCCAGCCCACTTCTTTGTCATCGTCTCAATGCTCTCTGGCGAGATAATTCGCTTACCTCGAAATTCCCCGCTGGCAGCAAGCATCTCGCAAAAACGACTGTAGTCTTCCATCGTTGAGACAAGTCCGGCATCTCCAAAGTGTGCTCGACTTCCAGGTTGATAGGTCATTTGATCGAGAAGATAGGTAAATCCCTTCAAGGACCCTGCATTGATAAAGAGCGGCTGAAAACGTTCTCTTTGTGCAGGCGTCATTGAAAAACCCGTATCCACCATGCCAAGCGGCTTAAAGAGACGCTTTTCTAAAAACTCTTCAAATGGAAGACCTGTTATCACTTCGATCAGCCGACCCTGAATGCCCTGATTGATACCGTACAGATATTGAGTCCCCGGTTCGAAGGCGAGTGGTGTGTTGGCACAGGCTTCCACGAATGATTGTAGATCGTTGTGTCTCGTCTGGTTCGGATTAATCGAATCAAAAGAAAAATCGGGGACATGCACATCGATTTCATTCTCAATCGTGGGATAGTCCCATCCGGCGCGATGCGTCATCAAATGAATAATTCGTAATGGCTTCGTACAGGGTCGAATTTTATCGCCATCCTGCCACGTCAGTGATTCGAAACACGGGAGGAATTTCGACACCTCGTCATCCCATTCAAACTTACCCTCCTCGTGCAACATCATCATGGCAACAGTCGTAATCGGCTTGCTCATCGACCAGATAGGAAAAATCGTGTTCTCATCAATTTCCTTGTCACCTGCCTTACCCGATTGCACCGCCTGGTGGTATCTCCTCTTTCCATCCTTGAAGATAATGACCACATTACTACCGGTCGTTTCTTGATCGATGAGAGAACGTTGATATGCCTTGATGTCACCATCAAGCTCTGCCCGCAACGAAGTGTTTGAAAAGGCTACGAGTGTGAACAAGAAGGCTACGAACAGTAACAATGATCGTTTTGCAAGCATGTGATTGACTTCTGTTGAATAGGTTCAGTTAAAATCAAGTGAATTCTACATCGCCAAGATTATACGACGCCGGCTTCTCGACCACGAGGCACCAGTGCATCTGGAAATAGATTGTATAAAATGTTGCTCGGAACTGACAATGAACAACTGGTGAGATGGCTTCGAGACAAAGTTCCGTGAGATGAGCGCCGCAAATCGCTCGATCAATCATTCACAACCGTTCACGAAATCCGAACGACTTGACCGTACGTTGACGACCCAGAAGATGGGCGAGGAACCACATGAGCACCCAACTCATCGAAAATCCACGAGGCAGCTATCGATTCCTGCGGGGGATTGAACCCTATTCGTCGGGTGTCGTTGCCAGCCCGGGCTGGGAAATCGT
>Ga0163179_10001675_pt1 | contig 15522 bp, 18 predicted proteins | sample AtlANTMetagenome_FD_109643 | JGI IMG/M metagenome (GOLD analysis project Ga0163179, IMG submission 109643) | Marine eukaryotic phytoplankton communities from the Atlantic Ocean - Atlantic ANT 2 Metagenome | ecosystem: Environmental > Aquatic > Marine > Oceanic | place: North Atlantic Ocean... | reverse complement strand
TCAGAGAGTCGGAAGGACTTCTCAAATTTGCGGGACGAGATACCTTTGTGTGCGTATTCACGATTATCGTTTTGGGATTTTTCGCCTTTTACTAAAAGAATGCCATCCTTGACTTCGACAGATATATCTTCTTCTGCAAATCCAGCAACCGCGAGCTCGATGTTAAAATTTTCAGCATCGACCTTTACAACGTTATGTGGTGGATAATTATCTTGAGCTCTTCCAGCTGTGTGGATTCTTTCAAGTTCATTTAGTATTGGATCGAATCCAATAAACAAAGAACGCGGTACGTTCATAGTATTTCTTACCATTTTAGTTTCCTCCTATATATAGCAAGGTTAATATATGGACCCGAACAATTCGGCATCCACATTTATTTATACAAGCTTAGTTGCCAGTTTAAATAAATTATTGTAAAAATAATCTCCAAACGTTTTGGATTCTATTTTGTTTTAAAAATTTGTGTATCTTTTCTATCATTCTTTATTACTATTTCCAATATTATATTTTGGGCATAGCTGCCATTCACTTTTTTCTTTATAAGGAATAACTTTTATTTGTCTTAATGGAGCAATATCTTTAGCTTGATCAGCTGTAACGAATGTGACTAATCCCCAATCAGCCAAAAGTGTAGCAATTGTATTTCTTCGTTGAATATCGTTCAATAATAGATTAGAAGGCTTTCCATCTAATAGAAATAATTCTTTGAAATGCACAATAAAGTATCTTCCTTGTTTGTGCAATATGTGACATGATTGATATAATTTTTGATCTTTTCTAGATGCAACACCAATTCGTGTTAGTGTTTCTCTTATTTTAAGAAAATCATCCGGTTCATTCAATGTAATCTCTAGCATTGACGCTGGAGACCATTTTACTTCTACGTTATTTGTATTTTCCACCTTTGTAAATCCTTATTTTCAATTCTTCGATTTGTTCATTATTTAACAATGACAATACAGATTTAGCTTTTTCATTGCTATACCCATAATATTCTTTTATTAGTTGTAAGTTTTCTATATCAATAGCCTTGGCCCATTTAGAAAACCTTTTCTTTTTCTTAATTATATTTATAAAAAAATCGAATTGAAGACGGTGATCTATATGATGATTTAAATTCATTTCATTAGCATATAAAATAGTATCAGGAAAATAAGATAATCCTCTATTGACCATAAATGGTATATAAGATTTTTCTGCTATATCGTCAACCATAATATCTTTTTTGGTTGTATTAATTGAGTTTAAATATTCAAACGGATTAGCCACTATGCTTCCTTATCGAGATCCCATACTATCTTCTTTTTTTTCAAAGGTATATTCTTAATCCACTGCTTATACCTAAAGTCTGTGTACCACTTAGCTTTAGTTTTTTCTGCATGTTGAAACGTTAAATTAGTAAATATAATTGGAACAATAATTGCCATATGAACTATTATAGAAGTTCCAATATTATAACCAATCCAACCAAGCCAATAAATAGCGACTAGGCCAAAGAAAGCTGACCACATCACAAATAAAACTAATGTGAGATATGCTTGGAAAGGCTTATCTGTTATGTAACGTAAAGGATTGAATCTGTTGTCCATTACAACTCTCCAACAATCAACAACCCAAAATAGAAATGTTTTTATCATTTGATTTTTACTCCCGCCATGACTTCTGTTAAACACGCAACGGTGTTTAACTCGTGATCAGCAACAAAAGAATTTTTATATTGATAATCAGCCAAGATTAAGACCAATTGTGGTATACTTGATGGATCAATATATTCATTCATATTATCATAAATTTTACGATAAATTGCTGCTGGTTCTGTACTAATATTATCAGCTACCCACTGACGCATTAATTTAAAATTCTTTAATTTGAGATGTTCCATTAAATCATGCATTGATACATCAGATAGAGCAACCAGTATTCCGGTATCGATTGTTCCACTTGCACCATATCGCTGTAGTTCATTAAGAACTTTACGCCAATCTGGCATATGTTTCATAATAAGCTCAGCAACAACCTTCTCATCATATGTTATACCTTCATCTGTTAGGATGTTAGTACAGCGTTTTAGAAATTGGCCACATAATGGAGCTGCATCTTTTTTAGAAACATTAAACTCAATTGTTGTACAACGAGAATGCAGTGGATCAATAATACGATTTTTAAAATTACATGTTAAAATAAATCTACAATTATTTGAAAATTCTTCAATAAACCCGCGTAAAGCTGGTTGCGTAGATTGGGCGTTAAGATAATCTGCCTCATCCAAGATGACTACTTTATAGCCACCTTGAAGAGAGACAGAAGATGCAAACTGCTTAATTTTGTTACGTAGTGTATCAATGCCCGATTCTTCTGAGCCATTGATCAATAGAAAATCTAAACCAAGTTCATTACACAAAGCTTTCGCAACTGTAGTTTTACCAAGGCCGGCTGTGCCGGCAAGAAGCATATTGTGTAGGTCACCTCCTCTAACAATATCTTCAAAGGTTGATTTTATTGGTTTTGGTAAAATACAATCTTGAATTTTTTGTGGTCGATACTTTTCAACCCATAGAAATTCATTCACTAAAGTACCTCCCAACCAAGAATCGTTGAAACTCGAAAAGATCTCCAAGCATCTTTATCTAAAGACCAAGCTGCAATATGTGCAGTATCTGGACTAACATTTTCAACAATACCGCCAACACCGTTAGCTTTTAAAACAGCTGGGTTGAGAGTACAAGGCATGACTCGTATTTCATCTGAGTCGATTTTTTGAAAGGTAACAGTAACACTACCTTTTAGAAGAGCTTCAATTAAACGTGAACATTCGTTGCGATCCATAATACACATCCTTCATAATAAAATTAAAAAACGCGGAGGAGCTACCTCCGCAATAAGCTAATAGTCTAAGCTTACTCAGCTTCAACCGTTTCAGGCAAATCATCGCCTGCTGGAACCATACCTTCCGGTGCTTCCTGGCCTTGCTTTTCAGAAGCAGCATTTAAAAATGCTACTGTCTTGTTTCGCAATCCGCCGATGGCTTCCATTTCTGGCCCTTCAAACCCACCTCTTTTAGAACAGATATCAATAATCTGTACAAAAGTTGCGATGTCCTGTAGGGACAAGTTTGGAGCTTGTTGCTCCGTTGCACCTTCTGGTGCTGTTGCTTCTTCAGTCATTTTCTTCTCCTTTGCAAAGTAGACTAATTATGAAAGACCCGGCCAATCCGGCATCTTTTCTTATTATCCTCATAATGTTATGAGAATTTTTTCTGTGCATAATTATTTATACACCGAAACTTGACGATTTCTCTAAAGCGATAAAATAATCCAATGGATTATCTGCATTTCTCCAATTAGAAATAAGCTTTGACGAAATCGATAACTTATAATCGCCTTGTAGCATTTTTAGATTTGAAATACTAAAGACATAATTAAAAGTTTCTGTTGATGTTGTACCAAGGTTGATATCAAATGTATTTGCTGTAGCATCTTTTTCATTAAATACTGAAGCAACCACTTCACCACTATCGCGCGGTGACTCACCACTATTACAACTAAAAGCTAATTCTGAATGACCAAGAACAGCTGCTGCTTTTCGAATCTTATCTAGATTTGTAGCTGATAAATTTAAAACAACTTCGCATTTTGGCATATTAATATCTTTACTTGGTTGTGTAAGAATATCAATTTCAGAATAGTAATATTTAATCTTTTGAGATCCATCAGACATAGTGAGATATTTTTCACTGAAATCAATATCTGGATTATCCATAAGATTATATAAAGACAAAAATTCATTAAGATCATATACACCAAATTGTACTGGAAAATCTTCCAATATTGATGCAGTTGCCATAATTGTTTTAGCCTCTGATATTGTCTTTAACTCTTTACCGGGTTTAAAGACTAGGTTTGAATTAATACCTGAAAAGTTTTTCAGGATGTTTATAGTTTCACTTGATACTTTCATTATTTATTTCCCTGGTTAATTCTATCATGTTCATATAATGCTAATAAAGCATAGTGTAGTACCTTCATTAGATCTTTTCTGTGATCTTCAGGACCACCTTTCTTACCATACCTAGCATTATACTTATCAACATTACCTAAGAAAAATCCTAGGCCATGTCCTCGATCAACAATAACTTCAGATGATTGAAGTCCTCCTTGACCATAGTGTGCTCCGTATGTAGAATCTATATACGTTTGAAGCTCTTTAATAAGAGCTCCTTCGTTAAATTTATAATTAAACTTCTTCATTATTTTCTTCACTAGTAAACTCAACTCCAGCATCTACCTTGCTGTATAAATCAAGGAAAGCTTCTTTGGTGTCTTCATCAAACCTTGCAATACACAGATCAATTGATTTAGATCGATTGCCAAAAATTGAGTATGTTTGAGCAATATGACAAAGTCTACGTGTTGAAATAACTTCATCAACACCCTCATCATAAAAAGTTTTTCTAATAATATCAGCCCATGTAACAAGCTTTTCAACGAAATCTGTATCATTTGCTCCAAACTTGTCCATATGATTATTAAGAATTTTGGTTTCAATAGAAGGTGATGGAAACTTTTGATCTATTGCAACAGTAAACCTTTCTAAGAAAGCTTCATCAATAATCGAAGCTGCAGTGAACCTGCCATCTTCAGATCCTTTACCTTTAGTGTTAGCTGTGGCTATAACATTGAAGCCAGCTGCAGGAGATATTGTTTCACCTGTTTTTTTAACCAAAACAGGTTTACCTTCAAGTATACCTTGAAGACACATAATTTTATTTGTAGCACGATCAATTTCGTCGAGCAATAAGATAGCACCATTTTCCATAGCTTTAAGAACTGGTCCTTTAGAGAAAACAGTTTCTCCGTTAATAAGTCTAAATCCACCAAGTAAATCATCCTCGTCTGTTTCTGGGTTAATTTGAACCCTAATAAATTCTCTGTTAAGTTTAGAACAAGCTTGTTCTATCATGAATGTTTTGCCGTTACCTGATAATCCAGATACATACACAGGATAAAACATTTCAGACTTAACAATTTTTACAACATCGTTAAAAGCTCCCCAAGGTACAAACGTAGGATCTGCTTTTGCGAAAGTTTTTTCTTCGTTTACAATTGATTGCATTTTCGCAACAGGAGAAATACTAATAACTGAATTATTAGTTTCAACTGGCTGCAGCATTGAGCTAAGATCATAGGTTCCAATTTTAACTCTATTATCAGGAGTCATAAGATCTTTCCAGTCTTTACCAGTAAAGCCCATAGCTTTACCAGTAGATTCAATTACGTTTTTACGAAACGAAGTTTGATCTGGAAAGTTTTTAGCCAGTTCGTTTAAGATGTTTGTTGTTGAAATTTTCAAGTCTTTCATAATGTAGTTCCTTATCAATTAATATGTATATTATATCACAGTTTATAGAGAATGTAAACATTTATTTTCATTTATTTTCATTTATTTTCACTTATGCCACAGCCCTCCCAAACTTAGTCATAAGTACTTTATTTTGCTTTTTACTTTTAGAGTATTTCTTAAATGCATTGGCCATTTGACCTTTTGTTTGATCAGAAGTTACCTCAAACTCATCGTTTTGAGTATCAAGGTTTGTACCACCTTTAACTAAATAAAATTCATCATATCCAATAACATTTTTATACACTACACATTTATTTTTTCTATATTCTTTATGAGCTTCTCTGTTACCTTTGAAGTTAGTTATATCATCTATTTTATCTTTAAAATCACGATTACAGTCAGCCATAAAGAAACCAATTGTATTTGTAAAATATCTTTTTCTAATATTATCTAGTAAAGATTTTGTTACATCTCTACTATCCACAGAAATAACTTTTCCGTCAACTCGAATAGTAAGACCTTTCCATCTAGATGATGTACCCATTTTTTTATCAGATAAACTTTGATCTTGATATACATGAATCTGATTAGCTTCTCCATCAGTAAAGGTTACTAAATTCATAACTTCAACTTGGTTTTTAATTTTAAATTCTTTAATTAAATGATGAGCTACAATCAAAGCTTGATTTAAAGGAGTTGAACCAAAATCTTCTGATGGAGCACAAATATTTCTTGAAGTATAAGGTTCAGTTTTTGCTCTAACATATAGAGATTTGATAGCATTTTCAAAATCACTTTTCTTTAATTTTGAAGAAATCAATAAGGGCATAGCTATATTATCTAAATCCATATCACCATCAACTAATTGTCCCGATGCACGCAAATCAGACCAATCAAGTTGTTGATTAGTTGTAGTAAAAGCGTATACATCGAAAGGAATTTGTACTTGCTTACAAAATAATACTAAGTGAATTAATTGCTCTAAAACTTTTGGAAGCGAGTCATACATAGATCCAGAGTAATCTATCAACATAATCATTCCATGACTTTTAGCATCATGAAGTCGTGTTGTTTGCTTAAATATATCTTCATTAGTTTTGTATGAAAATAATTTATTTACATCAATTACACCAGTTTTTGCTGTAGTTGCTTTAGCCCATTGTGTAGCTGCTTTTTTCATTTCGAATTCTTTTACTGCGATTCCTACACTTCTTTTTACTTCTTTTATATAAGATGGATATTCAATTAATACCTTTTCAACGTCAGCTTTAGAGTAATCACCACAAAGTTCTAGACTTTTTTCTCTTTCTTTTTTAAGTTGATCATAACTAATAATAATTTTTTCTCTTACTAGCTTATTGATATCTTCGAATGCAATTTTTTGTAAGCCTATGTCATCAGTATCAAGTAAAGAATCTTCCTTTGCTCTAAAAGCATTGTCAGTAAGAGATTCACAAACACCATCTCCACCTGAAGACTTTGCAGATTGTTTAGAGTATGGAGATTGTTTATTTTCTTCTTCACTAGAAGATTGAGAAGGAGCATTTTCTTCTTCTTCGCTTGATTCTTCTAAATCATCGTTTGAGCTAGAACTCTCTCCTTCGTTTTCTTCATTGTCTTGATGATTATAATCTTCTGGTTGATCTTTTTCGTTAGCTTTATCATATGCTACTACATCTTTTACTAACTCTAAAACCTCTTGAAAATCATCAGTATTCATAGCTCTGTCCATGAACACTTGCTCTTCATCATTAAATTCTACATTTATATAAGCACCAACTTTAGCTTGAAGATTAATTTTATCAATTGCTTTTAAACTATCCATGTCAAGAGTATCTGTACCAAAAAAGTTGTCATCAAAAAGTTTTGAATATGCTCTAGCAAAAGGACCAACAAGGCCGGGATATCTTGATTTTATTTTTCTTTCTATTCTAGCATCTTCAATAACATTGATATATGATCGTGGGCAACCTTGTAATTTTTCTGGGCTATCATGCCAACCCTCATAAGGAGTTTCCAGTGCATGACCAACTTCGTGGCCAACAAAAAGATCATAAATATCTTTACCCATGTCTTTCCACATAGGAAGACCTAAGACTCTGTTTTTAATATCAAACCATGGTGTTGAATAATTACCATGTCTAATAGAAATGTTTTCTTTGGCTAGTAATTTTGGTAAACTTGAATTATGATACATAACAACTCCTTTTCAATATATGTATATTATACCATAGTTCAAGGGCAAAGTAAACCCTTTTTGTGAAAATAAATGAAAAAAGTGCATATATTTTAGATTATTTTGTTATAAGCATATAACTAAATGTTATAAGAGCTCTCCGCAATGAGGACATTTTTGTGTGCCATCATCCAATTGTTCTACTATTTTTTTAAGGCTTTTAGTTTCTTTTAATTGTCTTCTAAGCCAATCTTTTCGGCGTTCGCTTGAAGGACGTTCTAATTCATTTTTAATAGCTTCTTTTTGTTTTCTAAGTTTTTCGACAAACACATCTTTAAAACCAATATACATAATGCATACCTCTAAGCTGCTTTAATTTTTGAAAAATTTCTATCCTTTACAAATTCGATTTTAGATCTAAACTTATTTTCAAGTATGTCACCTTTGTGAGATATAATAAACACATTAGTTCCATCTTCCAAAGTATTTAATATTTTAGTTAGATTATCTATACCATCATGATCGAGAGAAGAATCAAAAGTTTCATCTAATATTAACAAATTAGTAGCTGCTGAATTTTTCATCTTAGCTATTTGTCTCCAAGTGAACAATAATGATAAGTCAATTCTTTGCTTTTCTCCTTCACTAAAAGATGAATAATTAAATGCATCGCGATGGCGTGATCTAATAGTTTCATTGAAGTTTTCATCTAAATGAAATGCTACAAAGAAATCTAAAACTTGTAAATATTGATTGATAAGTCTATTCATAACTGGTAAATATTGCTTAATTACTTTTGTCTTAATTCCAGTATCTTTCAGCATTTCTCCAATAACTTCATTGTATGTTCTTTCTTCGACATACTCTAATTTCTTTTCAGTAATACTATCTTTAGAATCTCTTATTGTATTCAATTCTGATTTAGCAGCTTTGATATCACCAGAAGATTGTAATAATGTACTAATTTCTTTTTGTATTTTTTCTATCTCTTTTTGTATAAGACTAATTTTATCATTATTAGAATTAATGTGTCTTTGTCTTGCCAAAAGCTCTTTTGTATTATTTTGACATTCTTCTAATTGAGCAGTACATATATCATTGTCTTCAGATAATTCTTTCATTCCTCTTTGTATTTTAGCTGCAGTTTCCTTAATATTAGCAAGTTTACTTTCCTTGATAGATATATCAATGTTTTGATCACATGTAGGACATTGTTCATTTTCTTCAAAAAACTTAGCTTCACTTACAAGATCTTTAATTTTAGATTTATAAACTTTATCTTCTGATTTAATATCAGAAACTTTTTGAGATAATTCTTCATGTTTTTTACTTTCAATTTCTGTAAGTGCATCCAAATTTTTACCTAAGTCTGCGGATTCATTAACTAATTTTTTGACATCATCTTCGTATGCTTCTACTGAATTTTCTTTAGATGCAATCATATCTTTATTTATAGCTTGCAGATCTTTAATGTATTTTGCTAGTGTATCCATTCTGGTTTTATATAACTCTAGTGAATGGTTGATTTCAGATAACTCTTCTTTTATTTTTGAATTACGTTCTTTCAAAAGAGTATTCATTTTAGAAAAAATATTAATATCTAGTAAGTCTTCAATAACTGCTCTACGAGACCAAGCTGGTAATTGCATAAATGGAATAAACGAACTACTTCCTAATACTACTACTTGATGAAATGACTTATGATTAAGTTTTAAAATGTTTTGTTCTAAAAATTTTTGATAATCTCTTGCATTAGAAGCTTGATTTATCATATTACCATTTTGATATATTTCAAACTTACCTGGTTTTATACCACGAATAATCTTAAATTCAGTATTCCCTACATCAAAATTAACTTCAACCAATGTACCCTTTTTATTAATACTATTAATTAACTGATCTTTCTTAATATCTCTATGTGATTTACCAAATAGACCAAATGATAAAGCATCTAATAATGTTGATTTTCCAGATCCATTCGATCCAACTATAAGTGTTGATGGTGTTCTATTCAATTCTACTGTTATTGTATCATTTCCAGTTGAAAGAAAATTCCTCCAACTTACATTTTTAAAATAAATCATACTACCTCGAGGTTTTGTGCTTCAGTATAAAGTTTTCTTAATTCTACTTTTAAGTGATCTTTATCTAGATCTGTTTCAACAGCATCTACATAAGTATCTAATAATTCAGTTGTATCTTCAAGAGATACTTTATCGTCTTCAACGCTTTCACCTAAATATTCTTCAAAACTTTCTGCAATTTTAAGTTCATACGTTTCGATACTTTGTAATTTATCAACAAATCTATCAAACATATATAAATCGTTTTTACTTAATACTATCAATTTGATAAATTTATGCTCATATTCAGAAACATCTATTTTATTGTAATCTGTTTTCGTATCGTCATAAATTATTTTTTTGAATATTGTAATTGGATTACGAACCGGAATAACTTCTCTTGTTTCAGTATCTAATACATGAAAATATTTTGGATCATCTACATCTGACCACGTAAACTCAAATTGAGAACCTAAATAGTTAACGTTACCTTGACATGATTTAGTATGAAAATGACCAGTTAAAACATTTTCAAATCTAGAAAATATGTCTGCATTCATACCGTGAGGATTTGTTACTCCAGCCATTAGCTCAAATCCTTTTAATTCTAGGTGTGCACCGAGGATTGAAGCTTTGCAGTTCATAGCCCATTTAGTATATTCTTCGTAGTTTGAATTATTGATCCAAGGTATAACACCAACTTTGCACCCGTCATAATCGAGTACTGTTGGCTTCATTATTATATTAACGTTAGAGGTGAAGTAACCGAGTAGTTCCTTAAGTGAACAGAGTTCGTTCGTATTCTTGAAATATACGTCGTGGTTCCCTGGTATAATGTCCATTGTGATCCCCAGATCACGCATAGGCTCAAGAAAATGCTTACGGTTCGTGTTGAGGGCCTTGAAGTTGACAAACTTCCGGTGCTCATAGTAATCTCCTAGATGTAATATATTATTTATATTATTTTCTTTGAGATATGGAAAAAATATTTCTTTATAAAATCTTTCTTGATAATTTAAAAATATATCAGAAGAGTTTCTAACACCGCAATGAGTGTCATTCAAAATAGCAACTTTCATAAATTATACCATAAACAATTCTAATTTTTCTTTTTCTTTCTCAATCTTTGCAAACTCTTTTATCTTTTCATCTTTAGTTCTAATCTGATCTATTCTACTTCTTAAAGTATCTACATATGCCATTGTTTGTTGTGCACCAGCATCGTCCATACCCATAGCAGCAAAATCTTCAATGCCCATTTTTTCAATGAATTTAAACTTAATGTCTTGTTGTTTTTTCTCTTTTGTTATTCTGCGAATAAAGGCAAAGTAACAGATTTGAGTAAAATATGAGAATGCATTAGGATTACCAGTACGAGTTGCTGTTTCTATCTTATAATTATTAATAGCTCTTAGACAGTTTTCAACACCATCCATAACCATTTCTTCTCTATAAGTATACCGAACAAAGTTCGGTCTGCGAGACAGGCCTTCAGATATTTTCATAAAACAAGTTGCAATATAATTTGTCACTTTAGGTACTTGAGTATCGCTACTTTTAGCTAAATTAGCTTCCTTAACATAATCAACAACAGCAAGAGAAAACTCTTTGTTGTTCACGTAGTGCGGTTTTGCCTTTGGTTTAATTTTTTCAGTCATCTATTTCTCCTAGAATAATATATCTATTATATCACAGTTTACTGTAAAAGTAAACATTTATTTTTTTTAATTTTTTTGCATTTAACTGTGTACATTTGTTGAAAAGTATGGTATAATATAGATACTACCGGGGAGGTTAGGGGTATACTAATGTATCGTCTTAGGCTTAATATCACTCTCTAAGTCACCATCAAATAAACTATACGGGTCTTCTATAAAAGCGGGATCTTCCTCTTTATTATCAAACATACTATGCTTTTTATCACCTTGAAGTGAATATTTAATATAAGATTCTTTAGTTTCTAATACCACTGGAACATGATTTATAACGAATCTCTTCATAATTTTAAAAACTTTACTATCTGAAAATGGAAACCAATCTCCGTAAGACCATACGCCCGTCGGAGATAATATTACGACCGCAGGTCGTTCAACAATATAAAAATGTTCGCTTGTACTTTGAACATAACATATAATATCTTCGCCGCTAGTAAGCTTAAAATGTCTAATGTCTACTTCGTTTATAGATTCCATTTATATATTTATATCCTTATATCATGTACTTTATAGTCGAATTTTTCTTTACTGTAAATACGTATTCTTTCAGCAGCATGTGTCAAAGTATAATTTTTCTTACTTTTCCAATGTAAATCATCAGCAATATCGTATACTTTAGTATTTATACCGTCTTCAGATTTTCTTAATCCTCGGCCGATACTTTGCAAAACCCTAATTTGAGACTTACTTGGTGAAGCAAAGATGATGTTATGTAAACGCTTAATATTAATCCCTGTAGAAAAAGTGCCCATACTTGCAACAATAATCGCGTCATTTTCTTTTTCTGTAATTGCTCGTATTTCCTCCCTCGTATCCACATCGGTTTCTCCTGATACATAAAATAATCTCCTTGTATCTCTAGGTAATTCATCAAATTTTTTCTGTAACATATCATGTAATGGTTTACCATGCTTTTCTACAAATTGAAATAGTATAAGTGTATTACCATCTTGATCCATAGCTAGATTTGATATAAAATTATTTCTAGAGTCATACTTAACAATAAAATCTATTTCTTCTTGGTATTTCATTTTAGACACTAGTCTACAATATTCTTCATCGTATTTTAATAATAATACAAAAATATCTAACTGAGATAAAGAATTTTCTTGTATTAGTTTCTTAGTAGTCGTTACTTTAAATACTGGGCCAAACAATCCTTCTAACACTAATTGATGTGTTTGTGTTCCATCTAAAGTTCCAGTTGTTCCAATTCTATATTCAGCATTAATGCATTTTTCTAATATAGATGTAAGAGACTTAGCTTTAAAATTATGTGCTTCATCACCAATCACCATACCAAAATTTTTAAACCAAGGTGTCTGTAGCTTGTAAATAGACTGCCATGTAGTTATAATTACTCTTTCTTTTATATTATATTTTTCTCTACCAGAATAAATTCTATGGCAATTTTTTTCGCTACTCCACTCATCTTTCTTAGAATAATCAGCAAAATCAGAATACATTTGCTCAACTAACGATGTTGTTGGTACTATTATTAAGACATTTTTATCATACATATCTAAGTAATATCTAATAGCCATATATATGATTAAGCTCTTTCCCGATGCAGTAGGACTTAATAATAAAGTTTTTTTATTCGATAACGTGCACGAGAGTGCATCAAGTTGGTATGACCTAGGGGATATATCATCTCCATTCACGCTCAGCACAAGTGTCTTAAGAAAGCTATCAATATCGTGTAATTCTTCAGTGTCAGGCCTTCCAAAGGCAGAATTATCTTCGATAACTAACTCATAGCCTCTAGCATCAGCAAATTCTTTCAAATATTTGAATAAACCGCCATATATTACCTTTTTTCTGAGATCAAACAGGCGTATTTTGCCATCCCACATCCTATTTTTATAGGCTGGCATAAATTTATAGCCAGGAACGTAGAAACAAAAGTGCTCTGTCAATTCCATCTCTATGCTCGGTTCTGTAGCTAATCCTAGAAAAACTTCGTTTTTCTTTTTAACAACAATTTTTTCCATTACATCCCACTAGTAAATTTATTCCATTCAATAATATTTTTTATGTTTTGATGTCGCCATTTTATGTTTTCGAGAATTTCTTTCAATGTATCGATAAGTTCTTGAGTATAATGCATTTTAGCTTGATGCTCTTGAATTAAAGGATCTGAATCATACCATTTATCCATATCGCCTTTCAATACAGTAAGGCCATTTAATGGATCATAATCCCAGCCTTTTGAATCCATTTCAGCTTGAGTAAGCTTTCCATTATAATGCATAAATTTATCTCTAAGTAACACTTTAAATTCAAGATCTAATTTCTTAAGTCTAAGTTTATTTACAGAGTATAGTTCTAAATATTTAGAATGTAATTTAGCAGAATCTCTAGCTGATTGATCTAATTGAAGTTCGTCAATGACAGAATCTTTCTTCCACATTGAAAGTATCGTTTCTAAGTTGTTCATAATATTTCCATTTTATATATTACAATGTATATTGTAATGTATATTTATTTTATATCAAAGTATGTATATTTTAGTGTCACGTCTGCTTGTAGGTACTCAACATCGGTTTGCTGAGTAGAAAACTCTACAGCTGATAAGCTTATTGGAAAACAATCTCTAAAGGTTATTTCTTTTGTAACGTTGTTATGACTACTAAGTATTGCTAATGTAGCATCTGATTTAAAAGATTCTCCTTGCTCAATAATATTATGCATCCAATTAAACATTTCAACATAATTTTCCATATTTTCTGTTACGTTAAATCTTATTGATAAATCACCAAAAGCAATTCTGTCGCCAGTAAAAGCTAGGTTTGATCCTTTATATGGTGAAGTTGATTCTCCTAAAGATAAATCTGGAAGAGTTACTGCAGTGCAAAAATATTCAACATTAGAATATTGTGTTGAATCGATTTTAAATTGAAACCCAGTGGGGCTTAAAAAGTTTTTATTTGTCGTAGTCATATATCTATTTATACCTATAGTAAAGCTAAGATGTGTACATCAATATTATTTATATGATAAAAAAAGGGACCCCGAAGGATCCCTTTAAGAAAGTTATAAAATTATAACTTATACCATGATACCATCTACTCTAAAGATTCTAAAGTAAGGGTTGGCTCGATCAGTACCAGTAGTACCGTCTGTAGCTACGAATGGGTTAGCAACCATACCATATCTAGTTTTGAAACCGATTCTTGGCTGGAAGTCATTCTCACCAATTGCTTTAACCATAGTTAAAGGAACATATGGGCAATAGAAAAGACCTGCATCGTATGGAGTGCTTCCTCTGTATCCTACAGTTACGTAGTCAGGGTTAGTTCCAGCTGCATATGGATCTACATACACTTTGAACTTACCATTAAGAACACCAGCAAAAGTATTACCAGTATCATCAACGTTAAGAGCAGTGCTCATAGCGGGGCTGTAATCAAGCATTCCAGAAGCAGCAAGTACAGAAGCAACATCAGAAGAACAGATAATATAGTTACCCTTTCCTCTTCGTGTAGCTTTAGCAATTACGTTAGCTTCTCGTTCGATCTGCATGATAAGACCTTTAGCTCTTTCTGCCAACCATCTTCCGTCTGAATCAGTGTTCATATTGAAGATACCTTTAACAGCAACAGATGCTAGAGCAGCACCTAAAGTAGCTTTTCGGTTTACAGTTCTAACAACTTCCCTGTTGATTTCCGCAAGGATTTCAGAAGAAAGAATGTTAGCAAGCTCGCCTTCAGCGTCTAAACCATGGACTGCTTTAAGATCTTGAGCAAGTTCCATAGTGTATTCAGCTTTAAGGGCCCTTGACTTAGCAGTTACAGTAGCTTTATCGATTGAGAAAGCCATTTCACCGAAAGCAGGATCACCACTATCGCCACTACCTAGTGTTTCTGCGGCAGTAGTAGAAAGACCACCAGCTACATCAGAAACGATTTCACCAGAAGTTTCGCCAGTTCCTAAGTTGTTATCGCCGTCATCAACAGCAGATTCTAGACCAGAAGGTCCAGCTTCTTGAGTAACAGTTGTGTCACCTGAGAAAGCAGTATTAGCTTCGTTAAATAGTGCTTCAGTACCGTCTTGTGCAGTGTAACGTGATTTCATCGCGAAGATAAGACCAGTTGGACCTGACATTGGCTGAACACCAGCGATATCATAAGCAATAAGATTAGGCATTGCTCTTCGTACTAAAGAAATCAATACTGGATCGAATCCTTTAATATCTTGTGCACCGGTACCAATGTGGTTAGCTGGT
>Ga0163179_10001674_pt1 | contig 15524 bp, 9 predicted proteins | sample AtlANTMetagenome_FD_109643 | JGI IMG/M metagenome (GOLD analysis project Ga0163179, IMG submission 109643) | Marine eukaryotic phytoplankton communities from the Atlantic Ocean - Atlantic ANT 2 Metagenome | ecosystem: Environmental > Aquatic > Marine > Oceanic | place: North Atlantic Ocean... | reverse complement strand
CGGGCGGAGATCACGACTGCCTGTGCTCCCTGGGAAGTTGAGGCGAATTTTGCTACCCGTGAGACCATGGGGTGCTCGTCGGGGTTTTCCAGAGCCCCTGCCAGGTCATCCTCCGACACGTTGCAGGCAAAGATGGTTCTCTTCGATGAGAGCAGGCAGAATTCGCGGAGCAGAAGATGCTCTTCCGCAGAGAGATCGAGGGTGAGGGCGGGTTCTCCATCCTCAAGGTGGGGGAGGAGTTTCTCGATGAGGGCCAGCTCGCGGATGGCATCCTTGTCGCCTCCCTTGGCCTTCTTTTCACGGGAGGACTGTCGCTTCTGAATGGCGGCGAGGTCGGCGAGAATAAGTTCCGTGTTGATGATCTCGATGTCCCGGAGGGGGTCGACCGAGCCGAGTTCGTGGATGATGTCGTCGTTTTCGAAGCACCGGACGACCTGGACGATCGCATCCACCTCGCGAATGTTGGCAAGGAATTGATTTCCGAGGCCAGCTCCTTCACTTGCTCCCTGCACCAGCCCGGCGATATCGACAAATTCGATAGCGGTGGAAATGATGCTCTGGGACTTGTTCATTTCCGCAAGGACGTCCAGTCGCTCATCGGGGACGCTGACCACGCCGATATTGGGATCGATGGTACAAAACGGGTAATTCTCCGCCTGCGCCTTGCGCGTGCGGGTTACCGCATTAAAGAGGGTAGACTTCCCAACGTTGGGCAGTCCGACGATTCCGGCTTTCAGCATGAGCATGCGGCTTTAGCCGAGATCAGCCTTACTGGCCACTCCAAGCTACCGTCCGGTCAAAAAATCTTCAGGGGAGGCCCTGGTATGGGAGGTGGCGGGCTCCCTGCTGCCTCTTTTCCGGGCTCTTAACGGGATTGACGGTGCAGGAGAAGGTAGTTTCGAACGGGCCTGTTCCAGAGGGTACGGGTGTTGAGGGGACCACCCGGCATCTCTGCGGAGACCCACAGGTCACTGGATCTTCCTCCGTCAAGATTGAGAGCGGTGGTTATGTCTAGCTGGGTGACAGGTTGGGCGGCAAGGGCAGTGGCTAACTCGGCGAGGCTAGCCTTATCGGCATAGCCCAAGGCCCAGCGGGAACCGCCATCCCAGACAAGGAAGGACCGTGGACTGCGCTTCTGGTTTTCGAGGCCGCCGACGGCAATGCCGTTTTCGACCAGAAAGGGCCCTGCCTGGATGAGATGACGGGTTGGGGAAAAGGAACGCCAGTGCTGGCGTCGGAGAAGGCGTGGGCGTTTCTCCATCGCGAATACCCCGGAAGTTAGAGATGAATTGGAATTCCATTTTCCGATGCGCCTGCCGTTTTCAATGACCAAGCCAAGGGGGTCGCCTTCTGGATCAAAGAAACTGGCGTTGATAGCGGCGAGTGCTCCATGGGCCATGGCCGCGGCCTCTGCGGTAGGCCATTCGGTGTCAGGTCCCTCCTTCTTGTCTGCGACCGAGAGGTGGTAGCTTCGCTCGTCAAAAAGGAGGAACGTAAGGTCGAGGCCCCGGGAGCTTACTTTTTCAATGGAGGCCGGTAGAGGGGCTCGGGGGGCTTGCTCGTTGAAGAAGAGGGGGAGTGCCTGCCCCTCTCCCGAGAGTCCGGGAATGAATGGTGATGGTTGTGGAAGCCTTGCAGGTGGCGTGAAGTTTTCCGGGGGTGGCCCGACTGAGATTTGTTCGGGTTCTAATCGGGATGAATAGCATCCTGCGAGGATTAAACCGGAGAGTAGAAGGGAGAAGAAGGCAAGGAATTGTCTGCCGTTCCGGTGTTGAGTGGCCATCGCGTGGAGGTATTGCAGGAAGTGGAATCAGATATTGCCCTCCCGCGGGACTGAATTCAGGTTCTCCGGTAGATTTGTCCCGGGGTTCGATCATGAAAAGAAGATTGCTTGTTTTTGTCGCCGCCATGCAGGCTCTGCCCTGCCACGGGGAAGTTCATGGTCCGATATGTCAATGGCATCAGGACCCTTGCACCACAATGGCAGTTCATTGGATTGAGAGCGGGGAAGAGGTTCCGCATGCCTGGGAGACTTCCGCGGGGCCTTTTGCAGCGAGTAGTAGAAGTATGGTGGCGCTTCGCAAGGCGATCGAGTTGCCTGCCGAAATTTCAGGAAAAGCGTCTCTTGTGCTCGAGGGAGATAACGTAGATTTCGTGGAAGTTTATCTTGATGGAGAGGAGATGGAGCGGTCTGCGGTAGGAGGAGGCAGGGTTGAGCTTCCAATTTCCCGTAATGCTGCGGGGGCAAGGGTCTTGCTGGCGATTTTGTTGAAGGCTCCAGCTACAGGGCCAGGAGAGGAAGTTGCCAGTCCCCGGGTAAGTATCCGAGACCGCGGGCAGGTGAAATTGCTCTGCGACCAGAGGACGGTGTGGAATCATTGTAGAAAATTCCCCCTGGGCCTCCTCTGGAGTCAGATGCCTCCCCTTGACGAGCTCCTCAGCACAAAGGAAAGCTTCTTGCTTACCTATCGGAATCTTGAGGACAACGAGTGGCGGGCGGCCGTTTCCATGAAGCGTCCATTTGGTCCCACCGGGCATCGTGTTCATTCCGTAGACCTGAAGGACCTTGCGCCTGATTCCCGTTATGGTTTCAGAATTTTGCGGGGAGGGCGCCTCGTGGGCAGCTGGTTTTTTGAGACAGCGCCTGAAACCTTCAGGGAGGGAATGAATTTTGTGACGGGTGGCGATATGTTTCACACGAGGGAAATGCTCGATGGAATGAATCGGAGAGCGGGAACAGAGGATCCCCTTTTTGCTCTTCTGGGAGGTGATCTCGCATATGCCAATGGGGTAGATGGTGATCGCTGGCTGGAGTGGATTGATTCTTGGAACGAGTGTGCGATATCCCCTGATGGCAGCCTGATTCCGATGATCCCTGTTATTGGAAACCACGAGGTGAAGGGAGCGAGCTACCGTCCGCTCAGTGCTCCTCCAAGGGCGGCCGCTCCGTTCTTTTACAGCTTGTTTCTGGGAATGGAGGAGGGGAGCAAGTTTACGATCGATTTCGGAGACTATCTGGCTGTGATAGCCCTTGACTCTGGGCACACCGAAAATGTGGCGGCTCAGGTGCCGTGGCTGCGAAAGGTACTGCAGGAGCGCAGCGCCTTTCACTTCAAGTTTGCCTGCTATCACCGTCCGGCCTGGGGAACAGGGGTGAAGGGAGATGCCGTTGAGATACAGAGGGCATGGTGCCCGCTTTTTGAGGAGAATGGCGTAGATGCGGTGTTTGAGAACGATCACCACACCTACAAGAGAACTTATCCCCTGACTGCGGGTAAGCGTGATGACGCTGGGGGAGTTATCTATCTGGGTGACGGGGCTTGGGGAACCAGAACCAGGAACATCGGGGCGGGAATCAAACGAACTCGCCCTTTTCTAGCTCATGCCGAATCGTCCAACCACCTGATCAAGGTTGTGTTGCGTAAGGACCGTATCCGTTACGAGGCAATCACGGCGGCAGGACTTCGGATCGACGTGTCGGAGCGGAGTCCGAGACAATAGAAGTTGATCCCTTGCCGCCAAAAGGAAGAGCCTATCAGGCAGGCTCATTCCTTGAGGAGGGCTTTGTAGCGAGTCTGAGGAATCCTTAGATATGGCAGGGAAGGTCCCCCGGAAGTTGTGCTCGGAATTCTGCTCTTTGGAGGACTTGAATCGCTCATTTGACTTGGTCCTCGCGCCATCCTCCGGATCTGAATGGTGAAACGGTGATTCTCTTTGTGCTGGCAGGTCAAATGCTTTCTACTACAGGCACTTAGAATCTTTACAGGGGGTGATCGAGTCCACATTTGCCAAGTATAAACTTCTGCCGCGGAGTGTGTGGCAGGCGGAACTTAGTGGCCGTGGGGACTTGAGCCTGATGGAGAAAAAGGAAATTGCCCGCCTGTTGGAATCCCATGAGGTCATGCCTGAGGGATTCATGGACGTCGAGAAGGTTCGCGAAAGGCAGGATCACGTTACTACTACTTCCGCTGCAGGTGAAAATCAGGGGGCTTGGAATGATTTCGAAGCTGGGAGCATAATTGGCCCCTATCGCCTGGAGACCAAGCTGGGGGAAGGAGGGTTCGGGGTCGTCTGGCGGGCGAGACAGACGGAGCCTGTTATGCGAGAGGTTGCTCTGAAGATCCTCAAGTTGGGGATGGATTCTGTTGCGATCCTGAAGCGGTTCAAGGTAGAGCAGCAGATGCTCGCCATGATGGAGCACTCCAACATAGCAAAGTTGATTGAGGTGGGCATGACGAGGGACGGACGCCCCTTCTTTGCCATGGAATTGGTCAGGGGGGTTCCAGTTACGAAATACTGTGATGACAAAAAGTTGGGGATCAGAGAGAGGCTGGGGATCTTCGTTGATGTCTGCCTGGCGGTTAATCATGCCCACCAGAAGGGAGTCATTCACCGAGATCTCAAGCCATCCAATATGTTGGTCATGGACGATCCATCTGGTCCGATCGCCAAGGTGATCGACTTTGGAATATCTCAGGCGACGAGGGGATCGGATATGCTGTTCACCCAAGCTATCACGGCGCGGGGAGAGTTGCTTGGAACGCCGGCCTACATGGCTCCCGAACAGTTTTCCCAGAATACCTCGATAGATACCCGGGCCGATATCTATGCTCTGGGAGCGGTTCTCTACGAGTTGATGGTAGGGCGGCCCCCAGATGGGGCGAATGGGGCAATAACTTCGGACGGATTACAGGGTGTGCTCAACGGGGCGGAGCCTGACATAGCGAGGCCCTCTGCCGTCCTGCGCCGGCTCGATGCGGGGGATCGTGCGATTCTCGCCCGGAAGAGGGATGTCTCGGGCATAGAACTACAGAGTCTCGTAAGCCACGATCTAGAATGGATTGCGATGAAGGCTCTCGAGCGGGATCCAGAGGTGCGGTATGCGACGGTTGAGGGTCTCGTGAACGATATCAGGAGGTCGGAGGCTAATGAGCCCATTAGTGCCAGATCTCCCAGCCGGCGCTACATCTTCCAGAAGTATCTCCGGCGAAATCGTGGCACGGTACTGGCCTGTTGCTGTATTACACTGGCGCTACTGGTTGCCGCCCTTTTCAGTGCGCGTGAAGCTCGGATTTCTCAGCATGCGGCAGCCCTCGCAGATCGAGCGCGCTCGGTAGAGAGAGAAACCAGGCTGCGCTCGGAGGTCACGGCCCGGCGAGCGGAGAGGGCGGAGAGAGCGGCCGTGCAGCAGCGTGAGACTGCTCGTCGGCACGGCTACGCCGCTGACATGTTGCTAGCCTTTCAGAGTCACCGGAAAAATGATCTTCGCGGGACCAGCCGCCTGTTGCGCCAGTATCAGCCTGTCGGTAGTTCTCTGGATTTACGCGGCTGGGAATGGCGGTATTTATGGGGCCAGACCCGGGGCAAGACCGCCCTCCAAGTGGTAGATTATTCCGAGCGAGTTCTCAGTGCCCTGTTTTATTCCAGTGGCGACTCTCTTGTCACATATGAAGATCATGGGAGGATAGCCCTCAGGAACTTGGAGGGAGAACGCTCTGAAATTCTTCTCTCTGTGAGTAGTGATGGAAATCGACTGGAGTCCTCTGGTGGATTTCTGACTGCTAATCCTGAAGGAACGATGATTGGAGGCCTTCATTACAATGAGGCTACAGCTGAATACCTTATCAAGATCTGGGGGGGCTCGGAGAGTAATCCAATGTATTCTTTGAACGTGGGTCGCCGCCGCCCAACGGGACTGGCGCTGTCGCCCGGCGGGCACCTGGTAGCCTTTTTCGTTCCCGCCGAAGGAGAAGCAACAATCATGGAGGTAGCCTCGGGAGCCGTGGTGCACCGGGAGAAGTTGCAAATGGGAAATTATTCTCAACTTGATCAGGAGGGTGCCTGCTGCTTCTCGGCTGATGGGAAATTACTCGCGCTTGGGGGAGGGCACGGGCGCATTCTCATCCTCCGGGTTTCCGATTGGGCCGCTCTGCCCAAGGAGCCACGAGTTACCGGACGAGTCACAACTTTGGCATTTTCACCAGACGGAAGGCAACTAGCCGCGGGCAGCCTTTTTCAAGATCCCCGGGTCTCTATTTTTGACGTGACCGGGGAAGAGGAGGACATCCGTCTCGAGGGACATTCGGGATTTATTGCCAAGGTTTCCTTCTCGCCTGACGGAAGTCTGCTCGCTTCCGGAAGCGCTGACCAGAATATCAAGCTTTGGAGGACGAACGACTGGGCAGAGGCTGCAAATCTCTCGGGTCACAGGGATGAAGTTTGGGCTGTAGGATTTTCCCCGGACAGCCGAACGCTGGTAAGTGGTGGGAAGGATCGTAGTGTAAGGCTCTGGCAGATCGAAGACTGGTTGAACGATGATACAACAGCACTCGTCCTGGCAAATCCCGGCCCAAATCTAGCTCTGACACCCGATGGAGGTGGTGCGCTTACCGTGCGGGAGCAAAAGGTTACTTTCCATGGAAGCGCGGAGGGTATCCGGGGACTCCAAGCTTCTGGTATCTCTCAGGCATTCTGGATCTCAGCAGAGAGTCTTTTATGTGGAGGGACAACCCCGCCGGAAATCACGATTCGCAGCCCCTCAGGACACGTGGAGCATCGGCACAGGTTGCCAGAAGATGCCTTGGAGCCTCGGTATCAGTATCTTGGTGAGAGTGGAATCGTGGTGGTGACCATGAGACTTCCGGGATCCGGCCTTGTAAGGGTAAATCGCTATGACGTCCCCTCTCTTGAGTTGATTTCCTCGATAGACCTAGAAATCCCGGAGTCGGTTCGGGAAAATCTGGATAACTCCCAGGTAGGCCATAGTTCGTTTTCCCATGATGGTGGCAGAGTCGCGCTGAAGTATAACTGGGATGTTATAAGAGTTTACGACCTCGTTGTGGGAGAACTGGTGAATACCGTGGATACCGGTGATCAGGCAGGCATTCAGGGATTGTGCCTCTCGCCCGATGGAAAGATGCTGGCATATGCAGTCAGAGAGCGTCCGATAATCGAAATACATGATATTGAAACGGGTCTCAGTCGCGCCCGGTTGGAAGGGCATAACCTGGTAATCCGGAAGCTCGATTTTTCTCCGGATGGGGAAAGACTGGTGTCCACTGCGATCGGAAGTGAACCAATCCTCCTCTGGGACACCATGGAATGGGAGCAGGTGGCCTCTTTTGGTCCAACTCCGGGATGTGTTTCCCCTCTGGCCTGGTTCCTGCCCTCAGGAGAGGAGATGGTCATTCGTGAGGACTTTCTAGAATCCGACCACTTCCAGCTTCGGATTCTGAAAGCGCCATCGATAGAGCTCATTAATCAACAGGAAGGGAGAAACCGGTGAGTAAAATCACAGCAGTGCTCCGCTCCCGTGCTGAAAATGAGGCTTCAGATGATGAGCTGATGACAGCCGTCTATGAGGAGTTGAGAACCATGGCGAAGATTCGCATGGCCAATGAACGGGCAGGCCATACGTTACAGGCTACCGCATTGGTGCACGAAGCTTGGATGAGGATTGGAGATCAGCAATTCGAGAATCGTCGTCATTTTTTCTCCGCGGCATCGGAAGCCATGAGGCGAATTCTTGTTGACTGTGCCCGCCGGAAGAAGGCCGCTCGTCGAGGAGGAGGAATGCAGCGGGTTGAATTCGGCGAGATCGATGGTCTGGTGTGGGAACAGAGTGATGACGAATTACTGGCCGTCCATGATGTGCTTGAGCGACTGGAGGCAGAGGACCCGCGTAAGGCTGAGCTGGTGAAACTTCGGTATTTCATCGGGATGACAGGTGAGGAAGTTGCGGAGGCGTTGGGGCTCTCTCTGGCAACGGTGAATCGTGACTGGGCCTATGCCCGGGCGTGGATGTATAATGAAATCAACCGGGATTAAGGCGGTTTAATGGATTTTCACCGTCGAGCGGGAGGCCGATCGGTGTGCCAAGTGCGATTACGACGTGGGCACTGAAAATCAGTGATATTTTTTACCGGAGTTTGGCGCATGAACACTGAAGGGCCCTCAGGTCCCTGAAGCCCAGCTATGATGACCAGAAGCACGTTCCCAGACACATTGCAACCAACTGGTTGCCGGGTTTGGGGCCGTTGAGGCATCGGCTTGCGGCGGAAAATATCAATCGACCTTACCCATATTACCTCATGAAGATGCTATTACCCGGCAAGTTCCGTTTTGGAGCAGCCCTGTTACTTTTGATGATTCATCCCTGTCATTCGAAAGATGGACCAGGGCTGCATTCCCAGATTGAGGGAAACTGGATCACCTACCGGGGAGACCAGTATGAAATCATGCGTATTTCCAAGGACGAGGTGAGTAACAGCTTCTTCAGCTGGAACGGCACCCCGAGATTTGCAAGGACCTCAGATCTCAAGCTCAAGTCCTCTGGCAGCGGCAAAAGCGAGACCGCCATCGAGAAAGGAGCTGAGTGGCATTACCTGGACGGGGGAAAGGCGCCTGAGGACTCTCTCTGGACCGGACTTGCGTTCGATGCCAAAAAAGAGGGTTGGAAGAGTGGCAAGGCTGGCTTCGGCTACAGTGACAATGATGACGAGACAGTTATTGAGGACATGCAGAACAACTATCTGTCCGTCTTCATACGGAGAGAGTTTGAAATTCCAAAGGGGTCAGACCTGAAAGGTCTCGGACTACTGATTAATTACGACGATGCGTTTATTCTTCATGCGAATGGGCGACACCTCTTCAATTCGAGTAACGTGGCAGTTGATAAAAAAACGGGTGAACCCACGGTCACCGGAGATCACGAGGCCAACGGAGCGGAGTTCTTTTCCCTGAGCGAATATGCCAGCGCCTTTAAGGAAGGAAGGAACGTCCTGGCGATTCAGGGCATCAACAGTAACCTCGAGAGCAGTGACTTTACCCTCGACCCACAGGTTTTGATCGGGGGAACCGGGAGTTTTATAGTCACCAACCGGAGAGAGAAGCATGAAAGCCCCCAGTCGCAGTGGTTTTACAAGGACCGGACCTGGGACGGGAAAGTCGATAACCTCCAAATCTGGGGGCGAGCTCTCGATGATGATGACGTCGTGGCTTTATGGAATGGAGGCAAGGGTCTGGAGAAAGCATCTGCCGAACTGGCAGAGGGCCTGATCGGGCATTGGCCTTTCGATGGCAACCTCAGGGATGTTGGCGGCAGGGGTCGGCACGGAACAGGGAAGAACTCGCCAGGGTTTGGCAAGGGGCAGTTTGGTCAGGCTCTCGAACTGAACGGCGACAATCAATATGTCCTCCTTGGGGGTAAGCCCACCGATTATACCCCGGGAAGCGGAAGCATCACCCTCTCGCTCTGGTTCAGTGCCGATAAATTCGACAAGCGCTGGCAGACTCTGGTCTCCCTCGGTGACGCCTGGAGTGACTGGCGAATCCATCGTTTTGCTCTTTCAGATAACATGGGATACGTGGGAGGTCGCTGGGCCAGGAACAACACGCCGGTTCTTGATGGGAAGATGCATCATCTCGTAGCCATCACGGAAAAAGGGAGAGGAGTGAGGCTGTTTATTGATAATATTCTGGTTAGCAATAATGCACCCAACAATCAGGCTGGCAATTTTGCGGGCATTCTCCCGGATGAAGATGGCTGGTTACCGGCAGTGGGAGCTAACTTGCAGGGCCAGATCAACTTGTCGAAACCTCTGGAGGGCGAGTTTATCCCCATGCAGGATACCCTCAGGGTTGTGGCAACTTCCGGGAACCAAGGAGGTGGTGGGAACCAGAATTCCTATTCGGGAACATTCCGGAAAGTAGACCATCCGGAGGAGGCCCTCCTTATCGCAGCCCGAACCGGTGATAAGGAGAAGGTGGAGTCCCTCCTGAAAGCTGGAGTCGACCCGGATGCAACCTCTCCGAATTCGTATACTGCGCTGGGGCTGGCAGGAGCAGGAGGACATTTGGCTATCATGAAACTTCTCTTGGAAAATGGTGCCGATGTAAACAAGCAGGCCCGGTTCATGAAGAATCCCCTCAGCGTGGTGGCTGGTTCTCCTCACATCGCAGCAGCCAAGCTTCTCATCGCCAATGGGGCAGAAATGAAAGCGGTCTGGAATGGGGCCTTCTTGACGCATGAGGCCGTTTCCTGGAAACAGCCTGAGATGCTCGAATTCATCCTCACGGAACTGAAGGTGCAAGCCGATCTGAAGGCCCGGAATGGGTCAACCGCCCTGCATTGGGCTATTAACAATATGAACCGGGGGGAGGTCGAAGCCAATAAGCCCTATCTCCATTGTGTAAAAGTGCTTCTCAAGCATGGAGCCAACCCCAACTTGCGTTTCAGGCAGAATAACAATAACCGAAGTGCCATCGAACTGGCCATGAGCCGGGGACTTGAGGAAGTGGTTGCCCTCCTCAACAACCGTTAGTTGGTTGAATAAGTGCTATCTCGGGAAATCGACGGCGGAATGATCGTAGATTCGTAACGTGTGGACGTCACCAGGAAAGGATCGCCGCGTGCAAGATAGTCTTTCAGTTTCATGTCAATATCCATCATCAGGAGAATGCTTTTCTCAGTCCTAACGTGCGGGGGATGATCGAACCAAAAACCGAGCTCATTCAGGTCTGGCTGGTTGAAGACAACGAGGCCTTTCGCCGGGACGTTCAACGCGTTGTCAACGGCTTGGATGGAAAGACCTGCGATATGAAACTTGGCTCAGCCGGGGCCTCCTCTGGAGCTTCCAAGAATAATACAGCACCCGATGTGGTTCTGCTCAATGTCCAGCTCCCGGGGGTTGACGGCATTGCCGCCCTGAGCGAGTTCCTGGAATCCAAGGTTGGAGATTCGATTCGTCAAGTGATGGGTGGTCAAGCACCCATGATCTCCGAGCCCCCCCAGAAAGTCTCCAACGGATTAGCTGATTCAGATCTCTTGCCGGGGAAGAAAGCTGATTACGGACTTACAGCCCGCGAAGAGGAAATACTGCGCTTGCTCTCGGAGGGGCTGATCAAGAAGGAGATCGCTGCCGCCCTCAGGATAAGCGTGAACACGGTTTCTACCCACCTTCGACGGGTGTATGACAAACTTAATGTCAATACCAACACAGGAGCCGTAGCCAAGGCCCTGCGGGAAGGAATCGTCTAGATCTATTTGTGCCGTGGCCAGTGCGTGTTCGCCCTCCCCTTGAACCCTGCAGGCCGAAGTATTATCTCCCTTCCAAGGCGGAGCTGCAGGGCCAGGCCCTGACAGGCTGGTAACTATCCCAGAGGCAAAGTCCACTCGCTCCAGAGGGCAGCTTGGAGAATAAGACTACCTCACTATTGGAACTTTCCGCTGCGCCTGTTCTTGAGTAAGGCCCGATGCTCAGCAAATGTGGAGAGCCGTTGCCACTAAGTAATCGGCATTGCTGGCTAATTGCTAGCGGGGAGCCCGGTAGATTCGCAGGCGCTCAATTTCTTCCAGGAGATTGTATCCGCGGCCCTCGAGGAGAACCCTGCAGACGGTTTGTTCGCGTTCCCGTTCGCAATCGTGAATAGCGATTAATCCACCCGGTTTGACGGCAAGGGTGGCGGCGTGGGTGCTCTGGTGTCGGCCGAAGGTGGGTCCCCAGGGAGCATCTACGAAGGCACAGTCCCAGCTGCGGTCGAAGGGCGGATTATCCATTGCCGGGGACATCACCCGGTCGGCTGAGAAAGATGCCTTTTCCCAGTCCTCGTAGGATTGATCATACTTCACAGAGCGAATGTGTTCCCGACCGATCTCGGCAGCGACCCTGGTGATCCACTCATTGTTGTTCTCAAGAAAGAGGGTGGGGTTCCCCGCATTGACTTCCCGCCAGGCTTCGGAGTCCCGACCTACTCCAAAGACTAGGAACCGACAGGAGGGGATTGACCGGAGGTGGCGGGCCCAACTGCAGTATTCATTCAGGGAGCAACTGTTGGGTTGCCCTCCGATGTCGGTAAAAATCTCTTCCGGTGGGCGAGCCATGACCGCACGCGTGCGGGGTTAGATTTCAGGATAGATCCAAGGTTTGCGGTAGTCGCGCCTGAGGAGCTTGTTGGCAGCCGGATCACCAACAACCTGTTCCTTCTCTCCGTCCCACTGGATACTCCTCCCCAGGTTAAGTGAGATCATGCCTAGCATGGGAAGAACAGAGGAACGGTGTGAGGATTCGATGCCGCAGACGGTTTCCTTCCTTCCCTCGATACCATCGATGAAATCTTTCCAGAGAAGCTTGAGATTGTGGCCGTCGGGCTCCTGAAGCTGCGAATCCTGATGGATGACCTTGTCCCTTGAATTGGAGGGGTAGAATGTCCAGCCATCACGCCACCCCATGTGGAAGACCCCGTTCTCGCCGTAGAAGTAGCAGCCGATCTTGTGTTTCTCGGGAGGGTTTTCAGCGTAGCGACGGTGTTCCCAGGTGGCGGTAAAGGATTCAAACTCATAGACCGCAACCTGGGTATCCGGGGCGTCCGAGGTCTGCTCCCTGTCGTTGAGGACGGGTGCTCCTCTCACTGGGCGGCCGCCGGTGGAGTATACCCGGCGGGGATGCTTCTCCTCTGTCCACCAGAGAACCTGGTCGAGCCAGTGTACTCCCCAGTCTCCCAGGATCCCATTGGCAAAATCGAGGAAGTGACGGAAGCCCCCGGGGTGAATTCGGCTGTTGAAGGGTCTCAGGGGAGCAGGGCCGCAGTACATGTCCCAGTCCATGCCTTCCGGAGGCTCCGAATTGGGCCGGGGCGTTTCGGGTCCTCCCCGGCCCGCGACAAACATACGAACCATCCCAACCTTACCGATTTTTCCATTCCTCAGGAACTCCATCCCGGAGACGTGGTGTGGTCCGATCCGGCGATGCAGTCCGACCTGGATGGTTTTACCGGATGCCTTCGTAGCATTCACCATGGCCCGGCTTTCATGAATGGTATGGCCAGTGGGCTTCTCCACGAAGACGTGGGCACCTGCCTGGACGGCTGCGATGGTCTGCAGGGCATGCCAGTGATCAGGAGTTGAGATGATGACGATCTCGGGCTTTTCCTTTTCAAGGAGTTCACGGTAATCCTTGTAAGCCTTCGGCTTGTCGCCGGAAAGGTCGGTGACCTCCTCGGTAGCAATCTCAAGGGCATCGTCTGAGACATCATTCAGGGCTACTACCGTAATCGTCCCGGAAGCCATCGCTTCCCGGAGGATGTTCATTCCCCACCATCCGGATCCAATCAGGGCAGTGCGATACTTTTTGCCCGACTTCCCCGGGGCCGCGAGGAGTGGGAATTGCTGTAGCAGGCTGGTGGCGGCGGAGGTGGTGACGAATGCTCTACGTTTCATGTGCAGGTATGGGATGGAGGCCTTGCCAGGCCCTCATTGAATACAATTTACCAACCCACGCAAACCAGAGTTCCGCCCGCGTTGCGGGCATAGAGCCTGCCGTGGGAGAGAACCGGGACAGTCCAGCATTTGCCCTCCAGGATTTTTCCGGTGGAAGCAGGTTCAAAACCCTTGGGCGAAGCGGGGGCCGCCCAGAGTGTTCCAGCGTGGTCAAGAACGAGGAGGTGGTCGCGAACGGCCAGCAGTGACCCGAAACCACACTTTTCAAAGCTCCATTGCACCGCTCCGTTTTTCCAATTCAGGCATTTGAGGGAGGCTTTTCCATTGGAGTCTCCGTCGATCCCGTAGAGGTAGCCCTTAATCAGGACCGAGCCGTTGAACTGGTTGCGCAGGTGTTTGGTTTTCCAGATGGTTTCCGCCTGGGTGCCGCGGATCTCGAGCATGGCACATCCCTTGTTGTATCCGGAAGAGATGAAGACCCGGGTTCCATCGACAATGGGGTCTGCGGCATTGACTCCGTAGCGGGTGATCCAGCGGTGGGTCCAGATGCGTTTGCCGGTGAGGGGTTCAACCGCAAGGTAGTTCTTGCCGCTCGCGAGGAGGAGTGCTGGCGTTCCGCCCAGATCCACCGGAAGGGGAGAGGAATATCCGGGATCTCCCTCATCAGACTGCCAGAGGACCCTGCCGTCGGACTTGTTCAGGGCCATACCTGCCGTGCCAGCGTTTAGGAATATGGTGTCGCCCACGATGGTTGGCGATCCGTTGAGTCCCCATGTCGGGATTCGCACCCCGGCCTCCTCGTGAAGCTGCTTCTTCCAGATTACCTCTCCGTCCGATGCAGCGAAGCAGAAGAGGTCGCCCCACTTGGAGATGAGGTAGACCCGGCCTTTTTCAACCGTGGGAGTAGCCCCGGGGCCTCCTTCGTAGAACTTGTCTCCAAGGTCCGCCCGGAAGGAGTGGTTCCAGATCATGGTTCCGTCTCTGGTGTCGAGGCAGTAGATGGTATCGCTGCCCTTGCGGTGCCCGGTGGTAAAGAGGCGGTTGCCCACCACGGAGCACGAGGCAAATCCGGTCCCGACCTCGGCCTTCCATGCGACTGTTCCTCCAATATTCTTCAGGGCTCCTGCGGGCAGGGCTTCGGCGGAGATGCCGTTGCGGTCCGGTCCCCGCCATTGAGGCCAGTCCCCGGCCCCTGCAGGAAGAGTCAGGGGATAAAGGCACGCAGCTATTGAAAGGAGCCGGAACCGGAACGGAAAGAAATACATGGGAGTCCTTGCGGGTCCAAGCTGTCAGTCGAGGGCCCTGACGTCACTCCTAAAGCATGTGTGGACCCGGGATCACTTGCGAGTCACGGCCAGGAGAGTCTGGAATCCGGGCAGAACTTCGCGTTAAGGCTCTCCCAGAGTTGCCGCGATCCGAGCACGGAGCGAGGCCGCGCCGTGGTCGCTGAGATGGTCGTAGTCATGGTAGAGGAGTTTGTGGTCTTCTGAGAGGATGCGCACGTTTCCGTCCTCCAGTTCGAAGAGATCGTGGAGGGCCGTCAGGGAAACTCCCGGGAGATCATTGGCGATGGCCTGAAGAGACCCGTTGGCGGCGTTACGGAGGGTCGCCCGGTCCGGATCCTCGCGTCCGATGAGAGGGCGATCTTTCCGCTTCAGGGTAGAGGCGAACCTGACAATGGATCCGCGGCGCTCCATCGAGAAGGGCGTTTGCGTGAAGAGGGAAACTTGATTGGCGTGTTTGAGGAGGAGGGCGAGGTTATTACGGAAGACGCGGTCGAACCCGGCGGGGCCGAGAATCTCGTGCTGGATTTCCCAGCGGCCGAACCAGAGAACCTGCTTGGGTTTCCAACGGGCGAGGTGCTCCAGGCGGGCCCGGTCGAAGTCGGCCCGGAAGTGGGAGATGCCATCGCGATAGATCGCGTCGTCGCCTTCGGTGTGGAAGCGGCCGAAGGCGTTGCCTATGCAGAGGAAGGCGACCGAGCGATTTTCTGCGTGTGCAATCTCTGCGACGATGGAGGCATACATGAGGGCGTGGCTGCTGCCGATCACGACGATCTCGGGCGGAGCATCGCCAACCAGGACTCCGCCTGATTTCCAAGCCTCGTCCCATCCCGCGCTGTAGGGTTGGGAGCTGAAGGCGGGAGACTGGAAGGCTGGTCTGGAGCCGGCACGCAAGTGGTTGCTCCGCACGAGGTGGGAGAGGGTGAGGAGGGCGAGGAACACCGCCGCGATGGTGGCAAACTTGGGGGAGAGGATGGGAAAGGCACGGCGGCGAAATGGCCTTTCGACGAAGAAGTAGGACAAGG
>Ga0163179_10001673_pt1 | contig 15528 bp, 11 predicted proteins | sample AtlANTMetagenome_FD_109643 | JGI IMG/M metagenome (GOLD analysis project Ga0163179, IMG submission 109643) | Marine eukaryotic phytoplankton communities from the Atlantic Ocean - Atlantic ANT 2 Metagenome | ecosystem: Environmental > Aquatic > Marine > Oceanic | place: North Atlantic Ocean... | reverse complement strand
TCGCTGCTTCCCAGATAGGGTAGAAGTGTAGACCGATAGCGTTTGATGAAGGAACAACTGCACCAGAGATGATGTTGTTACCATACATGAAAGAACCCGCTACTGGTTCTCTGATTCCGTCAATATCGACAGGAGGTGCTGCTATGAAAGCAACGATAAAGCATGCTGCTGCTGCGAGTAAGCATGGGATCATGAGTACACCGAACCAACCAACATAAATTCTGTTGTTTGTTGAAGTTACCCATTCACAGAACTCAGGCCATCCTTGTAGGAGTCCTTGTCTGCGTGTTAGATTAGAGGTTGTCATTTTAATAAGACGTTAAGTAGGGCACCAAGGGTATGGATGCGAAACTTATTTCCAGTAATCCCTCACTACTGGATAAAAGACGAAGTATTATTCTGCCTATAGGTCTTGGTTTGAGAGCAGTCTACAAAGGAGGGCGATCCGTTCGAGTCCTTTATAATTTTAGATTATGTGGATTTCACCACTGATGTATTTATATTAACATAACTTTACACTTCTGTCAACCCTTATATTGGGTATCTAATAATTACGATTCCACTACCACCATCACCAGCGTAAGTACCACCAGAAGCTACGGTTGGATGTGTTACACCACCACCTCCAGATCCAGTGTTTGCTACACCATTAGTACATGGTTGGTTTTGAGAAGGGTTTGTTTGACCACCGATACCACTTGCTCTTGCTGCTTGGTTATAGACGCTGTTTTCGTTACCACCACCACCTCCAGCAGCATAAAATGCAGCACTACCACTTATTGAATATTCTATACCACCTCCACCATTACCACCTAGTTGACTACCTCTTTGATTACCAGCTTGCCCAGCAGCACCAGCACCACCGCCACCACCTCCAGCACCGTTAGCACCAGCACCACCATTATTTCCTTGACCAGCATTTCCTACAGTACCACCAGCGCCACCGATACCGCCGCCAACAGCATTCTCATGGGCAGCACCACCACCTGATCCACCATTACTACCATCAAGCATACCAGTATTACCAGTACCACCAGCACCACCACCAGTTGCACTGTGGTTAAAACTAGTTCCATTAACTTGACTATTAGTACCGTTAGATGCAGCAGTGTTAACTACACCACCACCACCAGCACCACCACTACCAACTGTAACTACATAAGTTGCAGCATTCCAAGTTTGATTTCCACCATTCGGAGTTGTTCTACCAGTAGGAGTTTCAGTACCATAGTAAACAAGACCTCCAGCACCTCCTCCACCAGAGTTATCAGTTCCTCCTCCACCGCCACCAGCGACCATGAGAACTTGAAGTCCTGTAACTTGTCTAGAAAGAACAAAGTTAGTGTTACCAGTTGAAGTAAATGTATGCACAGCATACTTTACTCCACTAACTGTGGTCTCAGTCTCAGTACCACCTGATCCAGCTTGAGGAAGAGAACCAAATGATAATGAGCCTGTAATTGTTGAAAGTATACCAAGTGCCATAGATTAACTACCAAATCCATTTGAGAAATTACAGAATGCCATCCATCCAGCTGTGTCTGGTCTTCTTAATACTGTAAGAGTGTAAATATCTTCGTCACCATTTGTAGAACTGTTTGTAGGAGCAGTACTACCAGCAAAACGAATTGGTACATCAGATGCAGAGCCACCATTAATCGTAATATCTTTAGGTCTACAAGTTTTACTACTAGCAGGATTTATAATGAATGTAAATGTATATGCTTTACCTAATGTAGTAGGAAGGTTTGTTAATGCAAGAGTAAAATTACCAGTTTCGTTTGCTTGTACAAAGAAAACATTCTCAGTATTAGTATTATAGTTATAAGTAATCGAAAAATCTCCAGCACTCGATACTGTAACAGCTCTAACTGGTTCTTGAGTATGTTGAACAGTAAATCCTGGCGTTGGTGTCCAGTTTAAACTTGTACTATCCCATAAAAATGTTTTATCTGTAGCTCCTTTCAGAGTAATACCACCACCAGCTGCTGTGGTATCTGACGGTGAAGAAACTGAACCTAGCTCAATATTTTTATCATCCACGCTAAGTGTTGTGGAATTGATGGTAGTTGTAGTACCATTCACAGTCAAATCGCCACAAGTAACAGCACCAGTTGTAGTGAATGTACCTCCACCAGTACAGTTAAATGTACCACTAACAGTAACGTTTCCTCCAACTGTTTGGTTTCCAGCAACAGCAAAAGTTTCTGTGGAAGGAACATTAACTGTAGTAGCAGTTCGACCTTTTATATTGTCTACTCTGAGTGTTGACATAATACTTTGTTTTTCTTTTATTTATAGATCTTTGACAATGAAGACACAACCGTCATCAACGTCAACTTGAACACCATTTTCGATGTCCACTGTAAGATCTGAGACAGACCTTATAACTCCAACTTTATATGGAGATGATATACTCACATTTGAAGCAATTGATTGCTTCTGAACATTCTTAAATGCATTATCAATGTAATCTACAGGATAAGCCATTATATATCAGCAATAATTAAAATGCAATCACCATCCACATCCACCTGTTTACCATTTTCAATATCAACAGTAACATTTGGATCTGTATAGATTACACCAGTATTATATGGCGATGCAATACTGATATTTGAATTTATTACATTTTGATATGCAAAAACTGTTTTAGAATATACCTTAGAGGCACCGCCTCCACCAGCACTATCCCATTCAGTTCCATTATAAACTCGAAGTTCATCCTCAGTCGTATTATAGTAAATATCGCCTTCGTTTACATCTACTGTTGGATTACTTGATTCTGTAATATCAATTGATCTACGTTTGACCTGATCATTTGATACATTTCTCCATGAAGCACCATGAATTGCTCTAATCTCACAACCAAGGCCAACTTGAGGAGCAGTAGTAAAAGTTATTGTTGGAGTTGCAGCAGTATTATTAATAGTATAATCTGTTTTTGGTTTCTGTATGATACCACCAAGAATAACTAATATTTGTTCTTCACTAAAAGCTCGATAAACAGCACCACCATCTGTAAGATTAAAAGTAGTGGTACTTGTATTGAAACCGCTACTTATATCATCAATGACTCTGACATCAGTATCATTGTAACCTCTAGTTGGAGATAATTGTCTTCCGTGTAATCCCATTTTATGTCTGCTCCAGTACAGATATTAATGAATCTACGCTATTAGCGGTATCAGATAAAACTTGAATTTTATCTCCTGTTTCCATCACTAACTTACTACCAGCGATAAATTCGTAAGATGCACCACTTGGAATCGGCATATTCCGAATCAAATAGATGTCATCTGCTCCACCAGCAGCTTTATCAAATTTTATATCTATAATAATTTGATTTCCAGTTGTATTTGAAACGTTAATACCAATACAAACTGTAGTAGTTGCTCCAGGCACTGTATAAGCGTCTGTGAGTGTAGTTGAGATATTCGCTTTTGTATAACTTTTGAAGGTATTTGCCATTTATCTATCCCAATGCGATTGCCATAACGATTGCATCATCAACAGTTGCACCACCAGCAAGAGTATTAGCAACCTCAACGATAGCGTCATTTCCTGGCGTACCTCCACCTGATTCATCTCTCATATAGATTTTTTTATCAGCGGTGTTTACAGCAAGTTCACCCCTTGCTAAATCTGAGAGAGATGGAGCACCAGTCGAATGTTTTCTTTTTGGTTTAATCGTTGTTGCCATAATGCAATTCTTTTTTTACTATTTATCAAGCAGTCTTGAATAAGTATTCACCGACCATCTTTCCAATGGTTCGACCAAACTGTATTCTAAAGTCAGGGTTTGAGGTTCCGAGATCTTCTCCAAAAATACGAATTGTATCCCATTTTCTACTACCAAATCCAGAAGCATCGACACCCTGATCCGTATCATAATATGAGAAGATATTACCAGTTGGAACACCAGATGGAGCTCCACTGACAGGACCATTACTAAATGGGCCTACTTGGAAGAAAATACCACCACCAGTTTCTTTTGCTAATGTTGTATGATCCCAACGATGTCTAGATCCAGATTGGAAAGAAGCACTTCTTCTACCAATGTAAACTGCTTCATTAGTTACATCACCATTTAATGCTGCACTTAAAGTTACAGAAACAGTTGACGATGTAGTTGGAGCGCTACTACCATTACTAGGAGTACCAATTGAAGTAATATAAACATCCCAAGGTATATTTGGTTTCATAGTCAATACCTGATTACCATTACCATCATTAGGTGCAGTTCTTTGACCATTCCATACTTGACTCTTATGTAAAACTCCATACTCAGTAGTAGAAGTATCATAATCCTCAGCAGGATTAATTGTATTAATGGCATTACTCCAATCAACACTTGTCGCATTACCATTACTATTTGTAATTGTAACTGTATTACTTCCAGCAGTACCAGTCATTGTGAACCGATATGCAGTTGTTTCTGGCACACAACCAGTTTGAGGAATACCAGCTTTAGGTACACCTAAATTCTGTGGGTCATTGTTTCGAGTTATAAAATTAACATCTCTAGCAAGATACGCTCTTTCTCTTCGTAAGATCATGTTATCAAGATTTGAGTTGTAATTGTATAATGTATCATCAGCATGTGTTTGAGATGTAATTGTAGATACTTCAAGAATACAATCTGTATGTGCATCAGTAACAGTAATTGTTGCAGTTTTATTCGTTCCAACAACAACTTCAAGAATATCACCAACATTATAATCACGACCACCAGCTGAAGCAGCACTGTTGATTGAAGCTGCTGTAATTCCACCAGAACCATCAACACCTGTAATATCAATTTTTAATCCTTGTCCAACAGAAATATCACTTTTATTATTCGTTCCAATATCAGTACCAGTAGAATATCCAGACCCAGCAGTTGTAATACTAAATGTTAAAATTTTTCCTCTTCTGTTTGCATCTGTATCTGGGTGTGAAAGAATAATTTGATCTCCTACATTATAAATTGTACCAGCAGCATTGACTGTTGCTGAAGTCACAACACCACTTGAAAGATTACCAGCTGCTAAATTAACAGTTAATCCAGTACCTTCACCTTTATTATTAAATCCAGATTTATTAGAAGCAGGAATTTGTGGGTCATCTTCAGTAAAGAATGTTGATGAACCAGTTGCAGTAGTATATCCTTTACCACCTTGAACGACAGTTAAACCTGTAACAGGCCCATATTCATTTAAAAATACAATTCTATTAAAATCTTTTGTATATATTCCACTGAATAATGTTGTACTTGCACTCTTGTAATTAATATCATTAGTTCTAGTAACTTTTAGAATCATCTCATCTTTTAAACCACTAAAAATAGTGTTTCCTGATGCAGGGGCATTCGGTGTAAGAGTGTCACCAACTCTATAACCATAGCCAGGGAATACAACCTTACGAATTGATAATGTTTTATCACCAGTACTACCAGTTACAAAATCAACTTTTACATCACATCTAATTTGAGCTCTTACTCTTGCTTGAATCGCAGCACTATCTGAACTAAGTGCAGTTTTTAAATCAAATTTAACACCTCGATACCATCCAGTTGGAATATTATTCATTGTATTTTGACCAGCTGTTGTAAATGAATCTACAACTATATCTTGAACAAAATCTCGAATTGGAATAAATCCTCTTGCATCAGCAGCAGGCACTCCATTTGTGCCAGGATCACCCCAAGTACCAAAACTATTTTTACCAGCAGAGTTATTTGTTACAGTACCATTGTAATCGGGTGCTTGTTTATAATGTGGTAAAATACCTACATCATAATCTCTTGTATATCCACCAATATTACCAATATATACTCCATTCTTATCAATTAAAAGCTTTTTAACTTTATCTAACCATGTATCCATACCTGTATCATGTTCATTCGTATTTGCAACAAATACTAACTTTGAAGATGATCTTGGATTATAACCATCACATGTTGTAATACTAGTTGCAGGGTCAGTAGTACAATTTAAATCTGTACCAACTGTTTTTAGTACAATATTAAATGCGTCCTCAGAGTTTGACCCAGTTCCACCACCACTACCAGAGTTTTTTTGATATGCTCCAGTAGGACCTGCTCTTTTTGCCCAAAAATATCTTAATCGTAAATCACCAGCAACATAATATTGATAAGGATTTGATAGATCAATTACCTCTGTAACAGTACCTAAATTACTACCACTACCAGTACTACCACTACTAATAGTATCTCCAACTTCTATATCAGGAAGTGTACTTGCACCAGTATTATTTGTACCTTGGAAAGCTATTTCATTATAGGTAATACTACTATCGTTATAATCAGTTCTTGTATCCCATGCGTATATAACATAACCGCCAGCATTTCCAATTATTGAACCACTTCTTTTTATAGTTGCAGTGTTTCCTACTGGAAGAGAAGTAGGATTCCATGAACTAGAAAGTGTAATACCACTCACTCGTACAAGTTTTAAACTAGAAACAACCTGTTGTTTATACTCTCCAAAATAAGTTCTTGAAATTCTATTTGCATTTGCATCATCTAAAGCTTCTATATTTTTAACTCCAATTCCAGCTGCAACTAGAGCTTTGTTAAAAGCATCTACAGTAGCTGGATCATCTTCCCAATTTAAATAGGAGTTCATACTACCAGAATTATCGGTAGCAAATACAGCATCTACTTTAAGTGGATTTGATCCACCTCCTGATATTGCGAAAACCTTTTTTGGTTTAGCCCAAAAACCTATTGCGTTTGACATCGATTAATCCTTCAGTAATTAAGAAATAACATTGGTTACATAAACTGCCTTACCCTCATTTATGTAGTAGGTTATCAAGAAGACAGTTCCTTTTAAATAGTTTACAGGACTACCATCAGTGTCATCAATTCCTCTAAAGTTAAGAGATACTGGCGACCAAGTATTAGTAGGATGAATACCTCCTAATTGAACTTGAGATGGATAAGAAACATAAATTTGACCACTTCTACCGTTATAGTTTGCAATATTTGTAATAGTTCCTAACACTAGGTTTGTGATATTACCAGAATACCATCTAGTATCAGTAGAACTACCAAGAGGTGTAAATGTAAAGTTAGAAGTTAACTTTAACGAGTCAGCGTCTGTTACTGAACCAGCAGCAGATGCAGCACTATATGATCCAGAAGCAGGAATATCAGAAAGACCAAGTGGCCATACGATTGGAACTGTAGTAATAAAGGCGTTTTTAGTTGCCCATGCATCTAAATCATGTGGTGAAACAAATCTATCTGCCTGTGCAGTCCAATCAGAAGTAGTCTTAGAAAGATCCTCCCAATCTTGTTGTGCTCTCTGTACAAAACCAAATTGTGTTTGTGATGAAGCAGGGAAATTAGCTGTATCTTGGAATACAGTGCTTGCAATTTCAATCTTAGATTGAACTTTAAGAGTATTAATAGTTGCAGTTGTTGCTTCTAAGTTTGCAGTCTTAAAGCTGTTCTGTTGTGCTTGTTGTAAAGTCGCAAGAGATTCAGTTAAGGTTGCACTAAATGATGATGGGTTAAAGGAAGATGTAGAAGAGTTAGATGAAAGAGAACCAACATCAGCGAAGTTGATTAACTTATTGTCAGCAGAAGTCTTGACTTTCGGGAAGTTCAATGTACTAGACTTGTTACCCTTCGTATCAATCACCTGATTACCAATAAAGAAGTCACCATTTGAGTTAGTACCAGATGATGCAACGAAACCACCAGCACCTTCAATCTGTTGAGCATTAACCTGTTTCTGTAAACTAAGAACCTTAGTTTGGAATCTAGGTAAACCAGTTGAGTAGTTACCAGGCCCGAAACCAACGTATTCCCAAGTGTGACCAGAAGCACGAAGAATGGATGGTCTGTGTAAGTTTACTGGAATACCAGCAGTTGTACTTGATGTGACATTAGAATCAAGAAGAATAACTCTATCACTAAATGTCGGTATATCATTTGCATATGATGTAACTGCTGCTTTATTCACACCGTAATCATCTTTTGAATCAGCGGAACCAGCATCAGCAGTATAAGGAGCGATCATTGCCGCTTCTGTCATGGTGCTATAACTTGGGAAGATACTTGTTAGAACCAACTCGTTAGTTAAGTTAGCAGAAATAGTACCACCAGCAAGAACTTCATTTAAGAATTTAAGAGTTGCTTCTGATGTGAGAGAATATTGTGTAATTCTATCATATCCATGAGTTGTAAGATTATTATCACGAGGAATCGTATTACCAACATCATCTCTATATCTAGAAACAGATGGACGAGGATTCCATTTTGGATTATCTAAGTCAATTTCTGGATATAGATAGTTGATATTTTGAGAAACGCCGAGGCCTGTTACAGTTGTATCTGCAACTGTGTAACTTGTTCCAGAGGTTGTTTGTACACCATAAGTAATAGTATTTCCAAATGTGCTACCATCTTCTTTAGTGTTGACATTACCGTCAAGAACAGTCAATAGATAATAACCATCTCTAGAGGTATGTACATATTCAATAAGAGGTTCTACATTATAAATGTAGAAAGATCTTGGGAAATTGTTTGTACTTGTATAAGTGAACGGATATGTAGCATTTGTATCTCTAAGTTGTAAAGTAAACCTTGGTTCTGGTGCTTTTAGTTCTTGAGATCCAGCACTACCTTTTGGCATCTTATAAATGATTCTCCATAAGAACTCACCATTTCCAAATGATGCTCGATTATCTTGAAGACGTTTAATGTAGATATTTGAAGATGTATTTGCATCAAATTCATAGTTATCAGCAGATGAAGTCTGATTATCTCCATTAGTATCTCTTCTCTGTGTTAATCTTCTAAGAAGTGCAAGAGAAGTCGATGCTTGAGAAGTTAAAACAACATCATCTGTAATTGCACCATATCTAGTACCAATTGAAGCAAATGGAATATATCCAAATGGTTTGATGTTTTCAGATGAGAAACTACCAGATGTAACTGATGTAACTCCATTAATTTGGAAAACTACAGGACCTGTACCACTTCTAATACCTAATGATGTACCAGCACCATCTAAAAGTCTGAGATAATCATTATTAGAGAATCCACTACCAGTTTCTAAATCGTTACCAGCTGGGTCATATTGATTAATTGCAGTAATTGCTTTGGATGTACTATCTACATTGACGTATACTCTAATTTGACTTGAACGACCACCTAGTTGAGCTGTGGTAAGGAAAGTACCAGCAGAGTTACATGGTCTTGCATTAACAATCGCATTTGTAGCACCACTTGTTAAATCTGCGTAAGTAGCACCATTTGATGTAATATTGTCATATGCGACTGGAATACCAGTAGCATTAATAGTTCCGTCTGCTCTACCATCACTAACTAGAAGACAAACTCTACCTTTATCTACACCACTTACTGTCTGTGTATATTCCCAACCATAATATGTACGTTTGTCATTTTTAGTTGTGACAGAGTTTTGAGTCGTTGCTGGATCTTTATTAGTTCCAAGATTTGATGTATCTCTTGCTCTTAATCTAGCAGCAAATAATTGAGATGTTGCATCATCAGCAGATTTTGGTAAAAATGCATAAACAGCTTCTGGATTAGTATCAGAATATTTTCTCTTACCAAGGTTATAATCTAAACCGCTTATAAGAAGTTCTGCCTTAGTTACGTTACCACTACTATCTGTTTCATAAAATTCTGGAATATCTTCTTCAGCAACTTCCGACTGTCCACCAATTTTAATATAAATTTTCTTAAATGTTGATTCAACGTTTGCTGCTCTAGCAGCTTCATATGCAGTCACAGTATGACCGACATCAATTTCAGTAATATTAACAAGTGAATCACTCTCAGAGTTAATTCCTCTAGGTGGTACAAGTCCAATTACATATCCACCAGAATCTTGAGCAAATGCATTTGGTCTGTGTGATACAGCTTTTAATGCACAGTTACCAAAGTTAGAGTTTGAGTTAGTGATTGACATATCACCACCTGACTCAGCAAGGAAGTGATCTGCATTACCAACAGCAAACACGGATACAACTTGTAAGAATCCATCGTTAGATGCTTTAATATGATAATGTCTCCAATCATCTCTGTATACAGAATCAGGATCAACTCTATATTCTACACTATCAGCATTATTTTGAAGAGTTCCTTGTGCAAGGTTAGTACCAACAAATGCTCTGTTATCTTTCTGTAGTGCAATACCAGTGTATTGAGCAAGAACCATCGATTTGAAACCAGTTGCTCTAGAACCATCAGCATGCAAACCATTCATACCAAATACTGATCTTAATGAACAGTTAAAGATATATGGAGAAGCAGAACCAACTGTATCAGAAACACCAGCGGTTGCAACTGAACCAACAATTCTATTTTCTTCGATTCTCTGAATATAGTCTTCAGAAGAAGGTGCAGTAGCAGGAGTAGTTCTTGTGACACTCGCAAGACTAGATGGTGTACTAATAGTATTAGTAACAATTCCAAATAAAGTTGTAATTGAAGATCTTACGTTAGCACATGATGCAGCATCAGTATTTGATCCTGTTGATGGATCAGCAGTAATTGTTAAATCTTTAACCTGTGTAAGTGCTGTCTGTCCAGATACAACTGTAACATCTACGTTATTGATAACTTGTAAAGCGATATTTCTTGCTTCGTTAAATGCGTATACTGATTCAGTTTCTTCACCAACTAAGTGTTGTAATGCACCACCATTTACATAAAGGTTTGAAGCATCCCAAACTTTATTGTTTGAACCATAACCTACGTTATAAGCAACTGCTTCAACAACATCTTCGATATCATCCTCACAATTTGCTCTACCGCCAGGCACACTGAAACTAGTGAAGTTTGCAAGCATTCTACTTACAGCAACCTCAGCAATAAATCTTTTATTTGCTTCTAAAAGTGTTTTTGCATCACCTTGACGATTTCCAACTAAAACTACGTCATCAAGAACACTATATTTGTCAATTTTAGTATAGTAGTTAGTTAAAGCTGGTGAACTCGCATATTCAAATACAGTTAATTTATGATGAGAACATGGGAATACGTCAGCACCACTATTAGTATAAGTTGCAGTTGCAGACTTATATGGTGCAGTTTTATTACTGTCTTTAAATGTAAGTTGCCAGAAGTAACATCCACCAGTTACATTAAACATTGCAGCTCTACCAGCTGAAGCATCAACAGGAGAAGGAATATATGATGGTCTACAAATAGTTTTTCTTAAGTCAAGACCTACAAGTGATGTACCACGAGGAACAATCACACCACCATTTTCGTCATTAAATCTATAAATGTTACTCATTAGAGTATCATCAGTATATGAACTCTCTATTAAAACACTAGCATTTGATCCATCTCCAGGCCTGTTATCAATTTCATACTCGCCAGGAAATATAACAATTGTGAAATACTCAAATAAATCAGCACCATATTCTCCAGCTTCATCGCCAGGGCCATTTACCCAAGATTGTTTTGCGGCTTCAAGTAACGCTCTTTGTATACTTTTAAAAGGTTTGTTTAAGTTTCTACCATTATTTGCTAAAGAGTCAGTTGATAAAGTATCATTTGCACTTACATAGATATTTCTAAGACTATTCGTAATATTAATTGAAGAACCTACAGTTCCAGTAGGAAGAACCAAACCTGTTGCATTAACAGTTAATTTTACAGTACCATTTGAAACAAAATCAATTTGTCCATCACCACCACTGAATATACCAGTATCATTATCATTATTATAAGCTAAAGATGGATTGGAAACACTACCTTGTGGAACGATAAGTTGTTTTCCAGATGCTACGTCTAAGCTATTATTTTTAAATGTGACAATTGTAGATCCGTTAAACTTAAATGGTGCATCTGCGCCTGAAGGAAAATTAAATCCATCAGGACCAATACTTAATACTGTAGTTCCATTTGATGTAAAATCAGTATAACCAGCGTTACTACTATAAAGTCCAGTATCTTCATCATTCTGCCATGCTATTGAAGGATCTCCAGTAAGTCCTCCTGACAAAACAATTTCAACTCCCTTCGCTATGCCACGAGTTGTTACTTGAGTTAAAGCCATGTTTGATAAAACCCGTTAAAATTGCGTTATTTCTAATCAAAAACTATTTATAACGTAGGAGACTCCTTTATTTCTTCATTAACTTTAGCGGTTGCTTCTTGAAAATCTTCATAATCAAATAATTTAAAGGATTTACCTGTAAAATGATTATGTACGAAAATACGATTACCCCAAGCAACTGGTGTAAAGCTTATACTATAGTATCCAGAATTTATATCATATATTGGAACTGGAGCACCAGCGTCCAAAGTTTTTTGTTGAATTTGTTTTTGTGTTTCGTTAAATTCTTCACTTTTTAACTGGTCTTCAACAATCAATTTATTTTGTTCATCTATCCAATCTAAAAATTTACCTTCAATCTCAGAATCAAGAGAAAAGGTCATTCCTGTCACATCAGCAGTTTCTGTCATTTCAAATATAAAGTGAATCTTTGTTATTTATAGAAAAAGGCTGGGAGTCATTTTGGCCCAGAATTTTTTTCTCGACTTTCTGGTAATCAAAAGTCGAATTTTGCCTCAGAATACATACTCAACTCTGTCTGGATAATCTTCCAGTGTTTCGTTGATGAAGTTACACATCTTGGTAAAGTCATCTGAGTCTGCTTCAATCAGTTCTATTAATTCGCCACCATCACCATACAATTTGATAGTTCTAGATAAAATATCTATTTTAACTTTTGATAGTTGACAGTCGGCTGGAATATCATCGATATTCATAAGGTTTCTATTTCTGTAATAAGAGTACCATAAAACATGATGAGTGTCAAGTGTTACGCCATGAAATGAGGCCCACCAGCGAAGTTACAGTTAAGTGCAGCTTCAGTGTTCACTTTAATTGCAGCAACGTTCTCAATGTTTGCACCAGCAGTATTTTTATTAAATATACCTAAACCATTTCTTATCTTAGCACCTAAATTATTCTCACTCTTTACACCAACCTCTGTTTCTTGTCCAGCACCCACCAATGTTCTGTTTGTTGCACCAACAGTAGTCTCAGTTTCAGCACCAACTTTCATGTTTGTAGTCTTACCAACAACCAAATGAGTATCAGTACCAGCTGCAAACTTACCAGTTTGTCCAAGATTAAATTTAAGATCAGATAAACCAGCGAGTCTTAACTTATTCAATAGAATAAATTCATTGTGAAATGTAGAAATGTTATTGATTGATCCAGTTGCAACAGTATTCATTTCTGTACAGAAGTGAGAAATAGTAGGAGCAAACATATCAATCTGTCCTGATCCAGAGATACCAACTTTAGAACCAGCAATTGCTAATCCATTTGCAGCAGATAGTTCTGAGTCATTTTCATAGATTGTTTCATGTTCACCATTGTATGTAACTTTACTTTCTTTGTTCGCAAAGACATTGTATTGTCCACGAACTTCTAAATGATAGTTACCGCCAACTTTTAAATGATAATCTCCACCTACATCTACGATCTGTGCTCCTTTAATAAATACTCTCTCGTCCTTGACTGTAACTTCTGTCTTAGTATTACTATTAGTAATTCTTACATCACCATTGTCTTGAATATCAATACCTGATTTACTTGGGCCATGTGCAATCACAACTCTAGTAGATCCAGGCGTATCATCTTGAATGAAAACGTGACCAGATTCAGATGATTGTACAAACATCTTTGAATATTCTGGAGACCATCGGCCTGGAATGGTGCTAGTAATGCTGAGGGAGAACGGACTACAATTATTTGCCGTGATAGGACACGATTCCCAATCAATATTAATAGGACCATCAGTGCTTCTATTACAACCAATTCCTAATAGATTTAAAATGAAAGCAACAATATTACCAACAGTTGCCAACTCAGATAAATCTGTTAAATTTTTTATATTACCTACTGCTTTAATTAAATTTTGTATTGAATCAACAATATCTAATATTTGATTTGCAACTTCTACCAACTGAAAAATTGATCCAAAGATTTGATTAATACAATTCTCTGCAAAATTAAGAAAGTCAATTGCTTTTTGTGCAAGACTATTCAACATATTCTCGACAAATGCTTCAATGAATCCTTCAATACCACCCATGATGGCATCAACTAGAGATGAATCAAATGTACAACCAATCTGTCTAAGAACTTGTAGAATAATTTCAGTTACACCCTTTGCAAATAAAGGTATTGGACTGATCGCAGATAAACCAATTAAATTAAGTAACTTTGTTACTTGTTTCATTATAAATGACTTTAGTTTATTAACAATATGCCATATTAAGTTTCTAATCTTTTCAAACGCAGATTGAATTGTCGATTGAATATCAATAACTTTATCGTTGAATTTACCTACAAGTTCTCTAGGTGAATCAGTTTTTGGAAGATATTTTACAGCAGTTCCTTTCTTATGATCTTGATCTTTAGTTTTCTCCATACCTCTCTTAACGAGAGTCAAACCAAAAGAATTTTTTCCGTTGTAACCAATAACCTCACTGCCAATCTTAACTTTACCTCTTGGCGGAAATGTAGATGAGTTTGATACAGGAATGAATTGTTCCTCTGCATTTAAATCTTTTGTAAGTCTAGGATTACTAGAATTAGGATCATATATTGTACCAGTTTTAAATATATTGGCTAAATCATTAATGATTGTTGATATTTCTTTTGCAACAGTATTTTTTACACTATCTTTACCATCTGCAACTAACTTTGTAGTAACATAACCTGATGGATTTGATTCTGATTCTTCAAATGATGAACTAGCAACATGACTATCTACTACACTTGTATCAAGATTCTCATCATTAGTTGTAACTGCTGCTAAATTTTGACCAGTCTCACTTGTATCTCCACCTGTATTAGGTTCACTAATGTTTGCAGCACCAGGCCTATCAAATGCATTTTGAGATTTAGGTTCAATGACTGCTTTAACTTGACTAAACAAAGTACCCATGACTATCGGTTGTTGATCGTCAGGATGATCTAAGAAAAATCCCATCACGAAACTGCCAGGCTTTAATTGGTTTGCAGAAACACCAACACCACTTACAGCAGCGTTAGTAGTTGGTTGCATTACAAGAGCCCAAGGAAGATCTGATGGTTTAGCATCAGGTCTGTGTCTGTTTAAGATGTTAACCTTAACTCTTCCTAGTTTTGCATCTCTATCATCAGCATTTACAACCGTACCTAACCACCAAGAAAAATCTTGATGACCTATAAAAGCTGGTGTTTCGAGGGTGGGATTAATTGACATTACTTAATCGTCATAAACTCTACATTCAAATGCATCAGGATGATTGTCGCAATAGATTTCTAAATGCTTATCCTCATGTCTTGTGTGCCAATCATTTATCTTACCTTCATTTGGTTCTACCACATCATCTTTATGATATGTTTCATAATCAGCATGAACTTCTTCAAGTTCTGATTTCTTGTACTCTAGCATACCATGATTGGTATGTTCTTTACCGTCTTTAGGATCAAGATAAACTTCATGATCTAAATCGTGTTTAATAGT
>Ga0163179_10001672_pt1 | contig 15542 bp, 15 predicted proteins | sample AtlANTMetagenome_FD_109643 | JGI IMG/M metagenome (GOLD analysis project Ga0163179, IMG submission 109643) | Marine eukaryotic phytoplankton communities from the Atlantic Ocean - Atlantic ANT 2 Metagenome | ecosystem: Environmental > Aquatic > Marine > Oceanic | place: North Atlantic Ocean... | reverse complement strand
ATCGTAAATTTAGCGTAACCAGTGAATCTGTTAAACTTAACAGAGCTTGATTGTGCAAGCGTAGCAAGAGATATTCTCATGCCCCAGCCATCAGGATCATTAAGGGCGTACGTCTGTGAGTCAGGAAGACCATTTCTGATGTATGAAGCCTCAAGCATGTGCTCTCTAGCAGACGCTGTTACGTATTGTAATAATGTTGAGGGCTGGCTTCCAGTTCCAGCAAGAGCAACCCTAGCAAGAGTGAACTTGTTGGCGTTGAATATATCTCTTGCAGCTCCAGTTACAACGGTATCAACTTTTTGGATACCATTAAACCTTGTGTACGCCCTAACAATAGGATTAGGAAGTGTTGATGCATTTGGATTTAACCGAGCATTATCCATACTACCAGTCTTTGGACAGCGTTCGAACTTAACACCCCAGTAAAGTCTACCATCGACAATCTCTGAAGATGATGGATCACCACTGAAAGCAACAGAGCTTGTCTTGACCTGACCGCGTGTAACCTTGAACCTGAATGGCATCGGAGGAACGATCGAAGAAGACAGATGCATTGTCGCGGCCGGAAGCTGGTTCACATTGGATCCACTACCTTGAAGGCGATGGTTTCCGTTTCCGCCGTAAGTAACACCATCAAATGTAAGCTTGGAACCTACACGGTCTGTTAAAGAATCTGTTGTCTTAAGTACAGGCAGTCCACCGAAACCGAATGGCATCGCATTTTGTGGAATATCCTTACTATATACTGAATCGTTCAGCACAACTCTAATGTGTGAAGAAACGTTTGCATAACGACCAGAAACGACAATTCTCTTTTCATCTTCTTGATCAGCGTCAAAGTTGTAGTATGCTTTATAGTCACCAATCTTTCGGCCGATGAATGCATCAGAGTCTGGATCGAGTGTACATTCTGGATAACTCTCAAGAATCTCAACCTCAGTATCATTATCATCAAATCTGCGAACTTGGACTTCGAAGGTTGGGTATTGATAATTCTTGTTCGTAGAGGCCCTTAGATTAGCAATGGAGATCTTTACCTTATCATTTCCATAAGCTCCATCCGAAAGCGACTCGAAGTGGAATAGAGGGTATTCAGTGCCACCATAAGGTTGAGAGATAACTGTTGGAGACTCCGGAGTCGTGTATCTTGTATCATAGCGACCGAATCCCCAGAGAGCCGTCTTACCGTTTGTCGCTCCAAGTTGGTTCCTTAAGTTATTACCAGAACCAGAAAGAAGACCAACAGTAGGTGTTATCCCAGCTGCGTACGAGGCAGCAGTGTTTGAGCCCCATGCGATGTTTGCCATCTCATTCTCAACAGCGAAATCAAGATATAGAAGATGCTTCTCATCATAAAACTTTGTGGGGTCAGTGTTGAGAATATTCGAAATATAGTTTTCGTTGCTCGGATCTAAAGAAGCTGTCAATGTGCGTACACCTGACATGGTACTTCCGTGCTCATTCCAATCTTTTAAAGCGTTTGTTGCGGACGATGATACCGCTAGTACGAACAATCCACTGGACTGTACGGGTATTGCAACGGAGTCTACGGTATTTTTCCAGGCCTCATCGACATTAAGAATTTGCATTCTACTGCCGCTTGCCGTAAAGATAACACCGCGAACCAAGTTAACGTGACCAGCTCCAGATAAGTCGAATGATGGATTATCAATAAACTGCGGCATTGAATAATCAGTGTTACCTGACACGTAATGACGAGCGACGAGGAATTGGACGGCACCCATCGCATCAACATTAGCTTGCGAAGGCGATGAGGATAGGCCACCTGATACAACGAATCCGGCACGTTTTACAGTACCTGTGTTCGTTGTTGTGTTAATGTCTGTTGTTGTCTCGTTGGAACCGGCACCAAGAACACGCATATATGTTAATGCCGTTCTGCTCCGTAACCAATTTTCAACAGCGTAAGGGCCGAAGCGCTTCGGATCCATTTGTCCAAAGCGACTTACAAAGTCCTGCATGCTTCCGACTGTTACCGGAACGAATGCTGGTCCCTTTTCTGCTGTCCCGATTACGCCAGCAGGTGTACCTACAATTGAAGTTGTTCTAGTCGACGCGTCGATTTCGCGTTCGAAAAAACCGGGTGATCTAAATGTCTGTTCTGCCATGAGTTGGGTCTCCTGGATCTGCTTGTATCAACAAATAACTATTTCGTAAAAGTTCTAAATGTCATGTCAATCTTCAAGGTTTAGCTCCAATCCTTCGATAAATGCTCCGCCGGGTTGATTACTTTGCCCAAAGACTGTCTCACCTTTGTTCGGATTAGCTGTTTTTACAGCATAAGTTGTCCTAACGGGTTTCCCTGTAAATGGGTCCCTTGTCGTAATTATGGTCGTACTACCACCTTGTTTCCCAGTTGTGCCAACGTTTGCGGAGTTAGTGCCTCCGATTGTCACGGATTCAAGGCCAGGGAAGCCAACAGCCAATTGTGTCGCCATATTTAATGCGACGTCTGCGCCGTTACTTCCGATACCGCCGCCGGGCATCGGATCACTCTCTGTCATTGCGTCAGAAAGTATGTAAGCCATTGGATCGCCTGATGCAATCGGAGCGCCCGGTGGTGATGATGCTAAAAGTCCGCCAATTCCTGTTGAAGAATCAAACGACATATCTGGTGCAGAAATTTGTCTTCTTACCGGAGCGGGTAGTCCTTCTTCGTTTGGTGCAACGACGTATGCTGTCACGCTGATGCTACAAGTATACTTCACCAGCCTTTCAGAATCAGTAAAATCGTCGAAATTATTCTGTGGACTTAGCGCTGCGTCAACAAAAGCAGTGAACCTATAACCCTCTCTTGTTTTTATGACGTATGTCCGCCTTCTATTTTCAACGTAACCATTCATCATCACAGTAAGTAGTGAATTCATTTCTTGTGTGTATTGAGTCCAAAACGTAACTTCGTAACTAGCAGTATATTGCTTGATCGGTGGAATCTCAAGAAACTCTATAATGTTTTTAGAAAAATTAGGTGGAAGTAAAGTCCCTCTGCGAGCAGAAACAGTGATATTCGGCGGTGCGCGGCGTGTTGCTAGTCGATCTGGAGCTGTTCCACCACCGATACCCGATGATTTGACCCTTGAATTTGCATCAATTGCAATTGCGTCATCATTTTTGAACCCAAAGCGGTTCATTAGCCTTTGGTACCTCGCATCTTTTTCTGATAGCCGGACTTTGACTATTGATGGGCCGCCTTGCGCAAGTGTGTTACCTTTCGCACCTTCTTGATCGATACCGGTTCTGACTATTGAGATTAGAGGAAGAATTAACGCATTATTCTTATCTCTTAGCGGCTTATTCCTCGCCAATAACGCAAACCGCTCACCGGTTGCAAAAATAACTGGCACTCGCTTTACGTTGCCGTGTCTTTTATAAAATAAAGGCAATTCTTCATTAAAAAGCTCAAATAGGCCACGGTCTACGTCTTCAATCGTGCATGGGGGAATTACGAGGTCATCAACAATGTCAGGATTCGAATATCCTGTGTCTTGTTGGTGGGGACCGCCCTTGATGTTATATTTCGTAGGCATTCTTAGCTCTCATCGTAAAAATAGGAATCAATTGCCGAAGGGTCCCCTCGCTTGGAGACTTCTGCTGGTGCTGGCTTAGGAGGTAGCTGTAATTTGCCCTGTTCAATGAGCGCACGAGAATCACCAGTAGGACCAAGACGATTTTCAGCAAAACCGCGCTGCTGAACGAAAACTTCTTCGATCGCGTCAGGATCAGAATAACCCTGGTCAGTCGGGCCGTGCGGATCCTTATCAATAAGACCCTCTCTAGCCTGTTTCCCGGTCAACTTCACTCCCGTCATATACTCAACTTCCCCGTAGATGTTCGATTGCCATAATAGACTAGTAATTTCGAAGAAAGTCTCACCATAGCTGAAATAGTCACCCTCTCTAACATCGATATCTCTATCTATTAAGTCCTTATAGTGTAAATACACTTCAATCGACGAATAATTCTCCATGCCGAAGCGATTTGCCCTTGCTTCCTGTGGAGACCACATAACTTGTGAATCAATTTCGACCGGTGGGTCAAAAACTTTGTTTACTGCCTCTTCATAGATATCGTGGACGGCAGTGTACTCAACATTGATCCTGTAATAGTAGATTTTTTGACCCACGACGTCTTTTATAATCTCTTTCGTGATATCAGAGATCAGATCTTGCTCTCGTGGTGTTATAAAAAGTCTAGCCATAAAATTGCACCCTCATTACTTGATAATGATTGATTGACCTAAAGGCATTGGGATTGCCTTCAAGGCGCGGGTGATATTTTCTGCATCTGTTGCCTGTGATTCTAGTAATTTGTGATAAGTTAAGCTGTCAAGCAGCTCAACAAGTTGATCTCGTAGTCTACCTTGATCTTCTCGTCCTTGGGAAACCAAATCTGCACCGTTGAGCTGTAAATCCCCTGAAGGAATTGGCACGGATTGAAATTTAGACCGAACCTGGCCTAAAAGGTCGGTACATGTAGCAAGAGTGTATTGCCGAACCCATTGCCTCCCAACAGAATTTGTCTTATTGTACTGCATCCTGCCGTATGGCACATTCGAGAGGTTCGAAGCGCCGTAAATCGTTCCATCTTCTATATCAGGATCAAGAGGATTAGGATTAAACGCAACACGAACCCATAATTTGGGCAATGAGCCCGTAGATTCGGTTGGCATTGGGTATATTCTGAGCTTGCTACCTATAACTCTATAAGAATAATTCGATTTTCTAACCCTGTTCGAGATATCCATCTGGCCAGCGCGTAAAACATCTTCGAAAACTGGTAAAACATAGAAAATAGTCTCTGGAGTAAAAGATTCAAAGCTAAATTCATTATTGAGGTAGTTTATTGCTGATGTCGTGTCAAAAAAGCGATAAGCTGCTTGAGGAGAAAAATGAAACACTTCTCGAATCTTCATTTTTGATCGAGGATTGTTCTTACTGCTTGAAACGATCAGCGTTCCGCTGGAATCTTTTAGCTCTTCATATAGATCGTAGTCTTGAATCTTGTATCTAAGCTGTATTGACCCTGAATGATCGTTATATGAGCCTCCAATCCCAGCATCCATAGCGTAAGGCTCAGCCATTCGCAATAAATACTCAAGATTTTGTCGCGGAAACTTTCCAGTAACATCAGTGCTACCAGTTGTTATACCTAAAAGGTTCCCAAGTTGTGATTTTGCGTCTGCTTCGTTAACAATTCGACCGTATTCTAAGAAAGACTCTTCAAAGCACGCCCAAATTTGTTTTTTTGTCAGCTCAACAGAAAGAATATCATCGCCAAGTTTCCTCTTTACAAAAGAAATCATGGAATTTGCTTCTTTTTGAAAATCTACATCTTCGTCAAAGAACCCAAAGGGAGTTGGATTTGTTGTATAAGCAAAAGTAGTCATATCACGCCTTAACTCTAACTATAGAGAAGAACGCAAAACGACTACTTTGATACTTACGATATTTTCGTTAAATGCTTATCTTGGAAGGCGATCGTTCAAATATTGATTGACCTTTGCGGGCATTCCAGATGGGGAAAAACATTGCTTCAATGTACTGACAACAGCACTGAGCTGACGCTCTAGCAAATCAACCCTCTGCTCTGTGGTTAGCGGTTCAGGCTCTGGCTCTGGTTCGGGAGTAAGCGCAGCAATTTGTCCTTTAAGCGCAGCAATTTCTTTTTGTGCTGCGGCTAACTCTGCGGAATTGCCTTGTTTTTCCTCAGCAACAGGCGCTGAATCTTTCGCAACAGTAGTTGTTGCTGATTTCTTTGTCGTATTCTTGGTTGTTGATCCTGCCATTTGTTTGGCCTCCTATGTACTCACTTAATTTAATAAAGCTACAAGAGAAGTAAAAAAAAATGCCACCCCGAAGGGTGGCATTTAGCTTTATTAACCGCTTATAAACTTAAGTGGTTTATGCGTTCGCCCAAATTCCTTGAGACATTGTGGAATACCACCCGGCAGAGCCGTCACCAATAAGCTGTATCATGTCACCAGTATTTGCAGTGGCTTTGGTGTTAACGATATCTGCATCATCAGAACCACTGAATTCAACAACAGAACCTGCTAAAGTGACTGTTCCATGAATGGCATCACTTGCATTCGGACTGATGGTAATGATATTGTTTCCATCTGCACCAGAGTTGATGAAGGTATAAACAAGTCCTGCTTCAGTGGCAGGAAGCGTTATGGTTAAGCTGTCTGTAGCGATGAGGAAAACTTTTCCACTATCTGCTGTGTCCAGCGTCTGGCTAGTTGTCAATGTTTCAACTACTGCCTTATGACCTGAGAGTGTTCCATTTGTGGTCGAAGTTCCGCCCTTTTGGACTAGGCCCTTACCCGGCGTTACTGTTATTCTTGGCATAATCAATCTCCTTTATTTATTCGTTAAAAAAATGAGTGTCCACATGCTTCCGACACGACGGTGGGGTCGCCTTTATGCTTTGTGCCGGGCCTACCGTTAAGTATAGCTAGTCCCAAGTGAATGCCCGAATTAAAACTTGTAACCAAACCGCTCTATTAACGGACGAAACTCTTTCCTTACTAAAAATGTTGAATAATCGTCGTAATATTCAGAATATAACATCTTCTTCTTTCGTTGTCCTGATTTTAATCGAGGTAGCGGCGGTGGTTGAACCCCTATAGACTCACAGAATTCATCAAAATCTTGCTGGATATTTTCAAATCTTATGACTCTGTTAATTGACGAACCATAAAATTCTTGCGTTCGCTTTGATAACCACTTTATAACCGTTTCGGGACCTTCATTTCCGTACGGCGTGTCTGCAAAAAATGCAAGCTGCTCGAGATATCCTTGAAACTTGTTACGAATATCATCAGGGCTATCATTATCCATAGGCTTCCATAGCTGGTGCCCAACTGTTTCAAGTGGTTTTGCACGAGTTGAATGCACAGATAGCGGAGAGTTAAAGGACCACCAATAATAAGAAACAATCAAGTCCCACGGGTTTCTTACAATCGTAACCCTTGTGTAGTCATCCCAACAATGCCCTGTTTTTTTATACAGAAGGGCTGGTGGTGTATGGGTGTGATAAAGAGCAGTGTTGTTCTTAGGCACGTAATCATGCTCAGCAATCTCGTTAACATATTCAGAGCCGGTTTGTATGTCTTCAGGACCGCAAAATTTTGATAACGCTACCTCTATGCTCGACCCGGCCACTTTGAGAGGTTTGAAAAATATAAATTTATGCTCATGAGAAATAATCATAACGGATTATAGGTCTTGATACAAGAAAATAAAAAGGGCGGCTCAAAGAGCCGCCCTTTAGTGAATAGTACTCAGCTATCTTAGATAACGTCCATGTCCATGCATGTAACGGTACCGTAGAAGTCGTTACGAACCATCTTCTTACCATAGCGAGTCATGACACCCTTACGTGGGGTGAAGTCCTCAGGAGCGAAGATCGTAGGAGTAACGATGAGAGGTACGTAAGGAGCATATACGTAACCAGTCTCAAGGTAGCTACCACCCTTGTACCCAACAAGAACCTTGTTGCGTGGGAAGTAGGGATCCTTATAGACCGTGAAACGGTTGCTCAAAGTACCAACCTTCTCAGCGCCGAGCTGCATAGGAGCACCGACCTGTCCGTCTCCGTCAATACTGTAGACGGGCTTGTAGAGGACAGAAGCTTCGAGGATGGTTGCAACATCAGGTGAAACCACCATGAAGTTTGCAGAGCCTCTCAGAGTCTTGCGGTGGATCTCGTTAGCAACATCGATGACGGTCTCAACAAGCGTCTCATACCATTCGCGGACTGTACCAGTGAAGGCGGGACCGGGAGAAAGAGTATCAGTACGTGTTTGCTCAGCACCAGACTTCTTGTTAACGAAACGACCAGGAGCGCGACTCCAGTAATAGTTCGTATCAGCCTGCATAAGGAGGTCGTTAAGAATCTCGCGGTCAATCTCAAGAGCAATCTGCTCAGAGAGGATCTGAGTAAGCTCAACCTCAGCATCCAAGCTGTGGTAAGCATTCAAGTCCTGTGCGAGTTCTGGTGACCAACGGGCACGCAACTTACGAGTGTTGGCAACAACCGAGATAGCCTCGATCTTGATATCGATTTCCGGAATCTGCGGAAGGGGAGTACCCGTACCGAAGTTAGATTCGAAGACCGGTACCACGAGGGTATCAGCTGTGTTAGCAGTCGAGCTAAGTGATGCAGCCTTAGGATATGTAATCCGGAAGTCTCCAAGACCAGAGTTTCCACCGCTAGCAGCAGCTGTACCGGAAAGTACCATAAGAAGTGCAGCACCGGTATCACCGAAGTTAGCCATTGGAGCAGCTGTTATGGAACCACCGCTTGATGCAGAAGTAACGAGCTGGTTAAGACGACGAATGTTATAAACACCCTTACCACCCTGCCAAGTCTCACCAGGAACAGCCCAGTCAGCGTTTCCGCTACCAGATGCGCCAGTAAGGAACAACGCAGCTTCCTTGACCAAAGTAAGATCAAGCTTCGCAAGAGGACCGCCTGAGCTGCGCAACGGAATCGTCACGAAAGCGAAGCGACCGTTCTCATCATCGATCTCCTGGATGACCTGTGGGTCAAACTGAAGGAAACGACCATCAGAACCAGAAGATACGGCTGCTGTAGCTACGGTGGTGGTTGCTGAACGTGATTGTGCAGAACCGCCGCCGAGAGCGAAGATGTTCGCAGCAACAAGAGTTACAGCAGAACCAGTGTGAACGCGAGAGTAACCGGAACCAGCAAGGTCGTATTGACCACCGACACCGAGAGACCCTGAGCGAATACCCTTGCCCGCGGGGTTATTATAAATTGACTGTCCAGCATCGTATGTATTGTGAGTTGAATCACCGATACCGTCGTCTGCACCACCGACATCAGTGCCGTAGGTGTAATCCAGGTAAAAGAGCAGGCCGGATGGCAGGCTCATGGGTTGGATAGATACGAGCTCATTCGCAACCAGGCCACCGAATACTCGGCGAACGATTGGAAAGGCTACGTTTGTGAATCCTCGGATATCACCCGATGAAGCGGCGGGGCTTAAGCCTCCACCACCGAGGGTGTTCTGCTCGCGCAGAATCTGTCCTGCTTGGTTCTCTAACAGCTGTGCCATGTTTTCACGATGGACGCCTTCGAGACCACGCAAGAGACCGGTCCGAGTCCACTTTTCAGAGAGGTGGCGATTACGCTCACCCATATTACGCTGACGAATTCCTTCGGTCAGTGTATCAAGTGTAAACTTCTTAGACATTGGTTTATTTCTCCTTTAGAAATTAATAATTGGCGTCTTACTTATTGTTGATGCCAGCGAGTAGTGCCCAACGTGCTTCTTGAACCGACTCATTCTTGGTCGTGCCTGCACGACGAGTTGGCATACTAGAAGAACCCAGAACTTTTCTGGCGGATGATCCCTCAGAGAGAGACCTCTTCTTTAGTGAACGGACAAGAGACTCGTAAACGAGCTTTGCCTCACGAATAGTCTTGGCATTATCTAGGGCCTCGACAATGGCACGCTGCTGCTTAGAGCTGATATTACGATTTTGCATCAACTTATTGACATAAAGCAACTTTGCGTTAAAAAGATTCATTTCACTGAGCTGGCGCTTAAGAGCGGTGTTCTCAGTAACTGTGCTGGATGAGCGGCGAGCTGAGGCTCTACGTGAGGTGCTACGTCCACTCTTACGGCGACTTTCAGCAACTCTACGGCGACGAGCAGCTCTTGCTCTACGGCGACGTGACTCAACAGTCGGTTCAGGAACGCCAGGATCTCCAAGCTCATCAGCAAGCGCGTTGAGAAGATCTTCCTCATCGACTTCCATCACTTCGAGTTCTTCGCTTCCACCACCAAATTGGTCATCCATCTCACGAGCTTTGCTCTCTTCCTGCTCACGAAGTCTACGAAGCTTCCGAAGCTCCTGACGAAGCATCCGAGGGTCGATTTCGTAGGTCTCGTTAACGCCTTCAAGCTCGAGCTCTACTTCTTCTTCCTCGCCTTCTTCTTCAGCGACTTCTTCTTCGCCTTCTTCTCCAGCGGGTAATTCTAATTCAATATCAAGGGCGTCTGCTTCTACTGCTTCGGCGTCCTCGACTCCTAAAGACTCAAGGTCTTCATCAGTTAGTACAAGTTCCATTTCATCCATGCCAGCTTCAAATAGACGGTTGAAAATGGCACGGCTGCGTCGGTTAGTCATTATATTCATCTCCTTTAATGTTTCGAATATTGCTAGTCGAAGCCTATTATCTTTGACACTAGACTTAATTATTGCATCTTGGCGCAAAGTTACGGCCTCTCCTAAAAGTTTTTGGTATGACTTTTTAATTACAGCGCGCTGTTGGGTGGTTAAACTCCCAGCCTCGATACCCTCGAGTAGCGCGTCCATTCTCCTTACCTTCCTTCGAAGCTGATCATTTCTTTCAGCCAGCTTATTACTTCTGGAAGACTGGGAGTTTTTAAGTGTTGATAAATGCTTATTAACACTTTCCCTTGAAAGGGAAGACTTTATTTCTGAAACCGTGAAGTTAACATCGCCAGATGCGTTAATCACAACGCTAGCGTCTTGAGACTCTTCATCATCAACGACCAATTCTTCTGGCGCGATTTCAGGTACACTTTCGATCTCTTCAACTTCGACGGCCATTAAATCATCCTGCTCGGATAATAATTGGGCTTCGACCATCGCCTGAATTCGAGGCGTAAGTGCTTCGATAATTTTGTTTTTCGCATTTTGCTCAGCCAGCTTCTTTAGCTGCTGAGCTTCCGCGATTGCTTCAATATATAAATTAGTTGACATGCGCACACCTTCAACAATACACACTTAAGTATTGCATGGAAAAAGAATATTACCCGTTCTTTGACTAAGCTGCATCTTCTTCCTGTTGCAAAATAAGGTTTATTACTTTTCTTAATTTAACGAGGGTCGGGTCCTCCCCATCCTCGAGTTCTGAATATCCGATATCATCACCATAAAGAACAGGTGCATTGGACCACCCTTTTGTTGTGCCTGTTCTTGGTGCTGTTCCTGGTCTGATGGCCATAGGGCCATTTACTCCACCACCGACCTGTAGCCGCTTTTTATACATGTCGGGAAATGGAACCATGTGAGTAGAAGACTGTTCATTCTGTCTGCCATACGGAGTCTTACCATCAACATAGGCGTTCTTATCCGCTGAGCGGCCGATTAAAGAATCTGAACTTTTATACGGTGTGGCCATTTTATTGATCATTTTATTTGCTAGCTCTGGTGAAGCCTCAATATCTTCTTCATCTTCATAGGCTATTGGATCGACGTATGGAAAGCTACCGCTCTTTGAGCGCGGTTTATGGAATTTGCTACTAGTTCGGCCGTAGCCCAGATCTTGCCGCTCATCATCGTAAGCAAGTCCAGGGCCACGGCCGATTCCAGTATCAAATGGTTGAGGCATCAGGTAGATGTGCCCCAAGCCTTACCCATTACATAGTCACCCAATGTTCCGCCCGCTTGTTGCGTGGAAGATTCACTCGGCTCAAGCTGTGAACCAACACCAACGCCCCAAGTGTCGTTTGGAGTCTCTGCCCAACCAGATGGTGGGTCTGCTTGATCAGCAGGGTTGAGGCTTCCAGGACCAGGAGACACAGGGTTAGGAGCCCAAGCGCTTCCGGGAAGGCCGCCTCCGCCTGTTTCAACATCGCCATAATTTGGAGCACCAGAGAAATCTCTATTCGTTTCACCGAAAGTATGGCCGCCGTCATTCACCATAGCATCAAGAACAAGCTCTTGAAATATTGCTTTTCGCTCATCATCAGTTAATTCTCCATTATGAATAGGTGAAGCAGGGAAACAAGCTACTGTTGTCTCTGTAGATTGCTGTCCAAGATCCTCAGTTGTAGAGGGGACTTCGATGATTAATTGCTTATGTGTAGGCATACCTTTTCTCCTTTGGGGTGGGGTGTATTAAAGCTTCGATATTTTCTTGCTAATGGTTTTCTTCAGTCTCTTACGAGCCTCAGAAACTTTCTTCATTTTTCTTTTAAGAAGTTGTTCCTGAATGTCCAAAGCCTTGACCCAATCGATATCCTTTTCTAAGGAATCAGCTAAATCTGCGGCATCAACTTCTTCAGGTTTTACTTTTTCAACATCTTCGTTACCAGCCTCTAATGTCTCTTGAATCTTCTTCTTTTCTTGAAGAACGAGCTTCTTTAAAAGTGCTGGGGTTAGTTTAACATGCTTGGCCATTTTAATCCTCCGGACTATTTCTATGTATTTCGTTAAAACGTTTTTATGTCACTTTTTTGGTGATTCGCTGAATGCTAAAGCTGCCCAATTTTGAGAGGATTCTCCGAAAAGTTGAGCTGGATCGCTTTGAGCAACAGCTAGCGAAGCAGCGTCACCACCTGCCACAGGTGCACCTCGTTCTGCTGCTATTTGTTCTTGTAATGAATTTCTTGCTGTGTCTTGAAAAATCGACGCCATTATTGGGTCGCTTGTAATCGATGAAACGTCAATGTTCTTTGCGACTTTTCTGGTGGGGGCTCTAGAAGGAGCGGCTTTTTTCTTTCTATTGTACGCAATACTATCTAAAGCTGGACGGGACTTCGCGGATCTTTTCTTCGCTGGGCCTCTAGACTCCATCATCATATCGCCTGAGGCTTCTGTTGACTCTAGCAAAATCTCAAATAAGCATTCTTTAACAAGACTTTTTAATTGTTTTCTATTCATTTTATTACCCAACCCCGAAGAAACCGTTAGACCCAGATAGAGTTACTGGGAAATCTGGAATTCCTGTCAAACCTGCAACAATGGTACAGCCAGCGGCGGCGCCTTCTGCGAGCAAAAAGATTTTCGTGCACTTCAGGTTAAGGTGGAGGGAACCATCATCTTTACCTGCGGCGGCTTTGGGGATTACGAAGTAATTTCTGTGATTATTCGTTTGTTCATCAGGCATGCCATGAAGGATTGCACTGCCTGTCACTGCGCCGGCGCCCTTCACACCATTCTCAGTAAATCCAATCCTTAAACCTGTACAGCTACCATTCGATCCAGAGTGGCGGATCTGGAACCAGCTCGTAACATAGGGAAACTTGATGCTGACGGGGTCAGTCACTCCGATTTCTTGGTGACCTGAACTTGTAACAAAAGGTGTACCAGATACCATATACTCTGCAGCTGAATTTACGCCAGGACCGCGATTATATTTGTTTGCCATTTATTTCTCCCAATCCAGTATTTCGTTAAACATTCTATGGATTCTATCGCTTTTATTAAAAACAGAGTCCAGCTCTGTCTGTTTCACAACGCGACCTTCTTGCATCATGAATGCTCCAGGAGTGGAGGGTTCCGAAACAAAATCCCAACAAATCAATTGAAAATCATCTTGCACAACATCAGTATCGCCGTTTCTCTTAGTTGATCCAACGCCGCGGGAAGAAATTCCTAAAGTAACACCAGACTCAACAAGGCTTTGAAGAATCTTTCCAGACGGTGTGTCTAATAGCTCAACGATACCATAACAAATGTCTCCGTCCATGTACGCTTCTCTTACAATATGAGAAACGTTCTTAAGCTCAACAACAGAGCTGTCGGGGTGGTCACACTCTCCAAGGGCGCGATTTTCTGCAATGAACTTCTGGTAATTTCTAACTTCGCGTTCCAAAATTATCTTAGGGTATACTCTGCCATTCTGGTTGAGGGTATTTGATTTTTGCAAAACACCCTTCATTAGAATCTTTCCACCATTTTGTGATTTTGATTCTTCAATCATTTCTTTTGAGTACTCAAAGGGAGTCCACTCAGTAAGAAGTTTCATATCAGCCATTTCGATCTCCAGAGACGAGCTCACTTGTAAGCTTCATCAATGTTAAATATTGCGATATCGTCGCATCGTCTACTTGAGCTTCATTCAACATGTGAATTTTTTCTCTAACTGCATCTACTTGCTCTAATAAAATATCATTATCACAACTTCTCTTAAATTCTGATAGTCTTACGGTACAAGCTCTTTTTATCGAAGAAAGCTTCGCCTGAAACTTCTCGTCGTTTCCACCATGAGATGAAAACACGTATTCTTTTAGAAGCTTTGCCTGATCATTCGTAAAAGTCTGGCCATATCTTTCCTCTAACTTAGTCTGCATTATTTGGACTGCTAAGCGATTCACGTCAGGTGTCCGAAAATCGTTAAGATCTACAGCACTTTTTTCTGCTTGAAGATGCTCGTGAAGATTTTTTTCAAATTGAGCCATTACTGCGATATCTGGATTGTTCGAAGCCCAAGTTGTAAGAAGTGTCTGTACAGTCGCAAATGCTTTATAGTCTGGCACTCGTCGATCGTAGAAATTTGAATCTTCAAGATTGTAGTTAATGTCTTTTATTAACATTGACTTTTCTTGCATCAATTTCTTTTTATCTAATTTCTTACTAGCAGCCCTCGCTTCAGTTATTATTGAGGTTGCTAGCGCGGATGAAGGTACTTCTGTCATCACTAACGCGCGAAATAGTCGAAATTCACGAAATATCTCAGAGCCTGGGGAGAAATGCTTCCCAAGAACCCTCAGCGCTCTTTGCGCCTTCTTAATATCGCCCTCTACAAGCGCGGATGATACGTACTCAGTCAATTGAGCGAATAGTATTCCCACGTTTCTTTTTTTATTATGTTTAACTTTCATCAATGTCTCCGGCATCGTATTCATCGAGATCGATTTCTTCTACCTCATTTTGTATTGCTTCATTTAGAAGCACTCCGCCTTCAGGAGCTAAAATAGCAGCAAGTGATTTGAATGTCCCTTTTAATTCTGGTGTGATTGTAGGCTTCACCTGGTGTGACTTTCTTCTATAACTATCTGGCTCATCCCATTCTGTACTTTCAAATGCAGGTCTTAAATAATCATCTCCGTATGGACGCCTCATTGAATCCTGAGATCTGGAATGTGTGACCATCGACTTAAAATCTGGTGCGTGTGTTGTCAACGGTCCACGAGATGATTTTTTTGCTCTTGATTTCATCGCGGATTGCGCTTTTAGAGGCGCGTCTGGGTCATCAATCGAAAGTTTTGAAAGATCGATCTCGTCTTCTTCTTCGTCATCGTCATCCGTCTTTCTTTTCTTCCCGTCACCAGGCTCCGCTGTAAGTAATTGGTCGTTAGATGGAACATCAGCTGCGAACAGGCCTCCGCCGCCTTCATCTCCTCCACCACCTTCTTCGCCACCGCCTTCTTCAGCACCAGCACCCTCAACCTCAGCATCCTCAATCTTATCTTGCATCTTACCTTCGTGAATTTCTTCGATTTGCTTATCTGTCAAGCCGAGCACATTCTTTTGAACCCACCTTCTGTCAAGCATCCCTTCTGGTACTTTACCAGCGATATCAAATCTTTGAGAAATTAATTCTAGTTTTTGCAATTGCGCAACAGAAGAAGGATTTGAGAGCTTAAGATCAAAGTCTATTAAGTCTTCTCCATCGTAACCGTGCACGAACAAGTGGATCATCGCAATCTTATTTAGCTCAGCGATTACAGTCTTTTGAATTCTCTGAATGGTTCTGCTAAATCGAATATCTTCTTGTGCTAATGTTGCTTT
>Ga0163179_10001671_pt1 | contig 15548 bp, 5 predicted proteins | sample AtlANTMetagenome_FD_109643 | JGI IMG/M metagenome (GOLD analysis project Ga0163179, IMG submission 109643) | Marine eukaryotic phytoplankton communities from the Atlantic Ocean - Atlantic ANT 2 Metagenome | ecosystem: Environmental > Aquatic > Marine > Oceanic | place: North Atlantic Ocean... | reverse complement strand
TAGTGGGGGCTCGTTTGCACTTCATTAAATGCGATTTCGACAACCAGCTCGGGACGGACGTGAACCGTCGACTTGTCACGCTGGATTTCTCGGGAAAGCAGTTGTTCCGTCTGCCAAGTGAGCGTTTGGTCCGTCAGTCCCTTAAATGTCTTACCAATCATGATGAATTCATTCGAGTTCGCGTCGCGAGCGCCGAGATGAAGATTGCTGAGGTATCCCCGACGTCGCCCGCTGCCCCATTCGGCGGCCAAGACAACGAGGTCCAATGTGTGAGAAGGCTTGATCTTTAACCAGTTTTGTCCGCGACCGCCGGCAGCGTAGTTAGCGTCCAGTTCTTTGGCCATCACCCCTTCGTGGCCCGCGTTTGTCGCGGCAGCCAGGAAATCCGACGCCTCCTTGGAACTCCCCGTGATAATTCGAGGAATGATCAGATTATTGGGCACGCAATCAGCCAAGGCCTCGTGACGGCGGCGAGTTGATTCGTCAAGCATGGATTGGCCTTCAAGCATTAGGCAGTCAAAAAAGTAACTGCTCAATGGCAATGAAGACTCGATTTCATGGATGGCTTGGGAACGCCCGAAGCGTTTCATCGTGGTTTGAAATGGATGAGGCCAGCCATCCGATCTTATCGCCAATACTTCACCGTCGAGAATTGCTTGTTGAATTGGAAGACCTCGCACTTGAGATGCAATTTCGGGCACGCAGGCGGTGACATCGTTCAGATGTCGTGTGAAGACGCGAACCTCCTCGCCTGATTTGTGAACCTGGATTCGAACTCCATCAAGCTTATACTCGAAAACGGCCGAACCGATTTGGTGGATCGCTTGTGTCACGTCTTCAGAAGTTTCAGCGAGCATGGGTTGAACGGGACGGAAAAGCTCGATTTCAAACTGTCGAAGCCCGGCTTCTCCCTCGCTTCGAGACACGGAGGCAACTTCGGCAATGTCTCCCGTGAGCATTACGGCACGACGAACGACATCGGAATCGGTGCCATCGGCAAAAGCCATCGATTCAATGAGGATCCCTTCAAGAGCACCCTGTCGGACTTCGCCCAGAATGAGCCCTGCCAGGAAATTCTGTGACGTCGTGTTGGTCGAGTGCAAGAGTGTCGCGAGGAGTTCCTGACGACGTTGGTTCGACCCCCGTCCTCGAGTGGCTGCGATCTCGCTGAAAAGTTGGTCGACCTCGAGTAATTCAGTAGGCTTTGCTGCTAGAATCGGCGGCAGTTTTTCGAGGGTGCCACGAACCATCGCGGGGCCGAGGCCTATTTTGCCCTGCCTCATACGGCCGGCTAAAAAATTTGTCGCGATGGGCAATTCTTCGTCACTAACGCGTCGAAGCAGTTCGCCGACAAGGACGATTTTGCCTTTGCGGGATCGTGTGGACGAGACCTGCTTCGAAATCTTTGCGAGCGTATCGATATCCATGGTGAGTTCTTCGGGCGACTTCGTGCCAGTTGGAGATCAAGATCGAGAGCCCGGGCATCGTAGAACCGTGGGTCGTGTTCGTCAATTCGCCGAAATGACGGGATTTCATCCGAGTGCCGTTACACAGTGATTCGATTTGCGGTTTAATCACGTCATGCCAGAAGGTCACACTATCCATCGCATCGCTCGAGACCACCGACGAGATTTCGTGGGGGAGACGCTTCGAGTTAGTTCACCGCAAGGAAGATTTGCGAAGGAATCCAAGCGGCTCGACGGAAGAGAGCTGATCTCAACCGAAGCGCATGGCAAACACCTGCTCTACCTCTGGGAAGGTGGCCGACGACTACACATCCATCTTGGACTCTACGGGAAATTTCGACGTCACCGCTTGCCAGTACCTGAGCCGCGTGGACAAGTGCGGTTGCGGGTGATTGGTGATCGGTTTGGGTTCGATTTGAACGGTCCGAACGCTTGCGAGCTGTTGACGAAGAAACAGTGGGAAGCGGTGCAGGATAGGCTCGGAGCAGACCCGTTGCGAGATGATGCCGATCCTGATGAAGTTTGGTCACGAGTATCGAAAAGTCGAATGTCGATCGGCGCAATTTTACTTAACCAAAAAGTGATTGCGGGAGTTGGGAATGTTTATCGAGCAGAGATCTTGCATCTCTGCAACATTCACCCGGATCGGCCAGGTAATGCGCTCGAGCGAGCGGAGTTTGATCAAATTTGGGCCACGACGGTTGATCTCCTGAAAATTGGTGTTCGTTACAACCGCATTATCATCGCGGATCCAGAGGATGTGGGTAAACCGCGAAGTCGGATGAATCGCGAGGAGCGGCTGTTCGTTTACAAAAAGACAATCTGCGCTCGGTGTGATGCCCCCATCTCTTCATGGATTTCAGGCGGCCGCAAGATTTTCGCATGCGATCGCTGCCAACCCAGCTAAAGGGACGAGACAAAGATCCCCCATTGTCCCGGTGGCGCACCTGCCTTGGCATTGGATCCGTGCGGTCCGGCTTGCGAACGTTTGACCGCACCGATCGTTTTGTCAATCTGGATGCCTGCTGGACTAGCGTCGTCGTAGAAACGCGACGACGCCGATCAGAAGCATGACCAGACTCGACGGTTCTGGGACGGCAGGAGCAGCACCGCGAGGGCCTTGTTCGTACTTGCCTGTTTGAAACGCGGTAACGAGATCGCCCGTGGTGAAAAGGAGGTCGCCATCCCAGTCACCGTCGATCCACCCAGCAGCATCCCCTGTCTCGTACTTGCCGGACACAAAAGCAGTGACGAGGTCACTGCTGTCGAAGACGCCATCGAGATTGGCATCGCCAAAGTAACTGTTGTTGATCGAGTTGATCCAATGAGATCGGTCGGCGCCGTTGACAGCACCGTCACTGTTAACATCAAAGCGAGCGTCTGAGTCGCCTGTGAGGACTGCCTGACTCAATTCGTCCATGTCGACGGCGTTAACGATGTCATCACTGTTAACGTCGCCGGGGACTCCTCCGCCGCCATTGTCTACCAGGCTTCCGGGAATCTTGACCGTGTCAAAGCCCATCCAGCTCCAAGGACCTCGGTACGAATCATAGATGTCAATGCGATATGTTTTTTCGTTGCTGACGAAGGGGGCGAGGTCTGCCTGGGAAATTGAAACCGTTTCCCATATGTCTTGCCCTTCTCGGTAGAACGGGTTGTCTTGATCGATGCCCTGCCATCCCTTGGGGCCTCTTCCATCGTTAAAAGAACTTTGGAAAGCGTGAAGAACGTATTGGTTCGTCTCGACATCAAGCAGGGCATAGCCCATCGCATCGGTAGTTGTGTACTGCTGCAAGGTCGGCAATCCATCCAGTGATCCCGCCGGGTTGTCGAAATCGGAAGCACACTCGCGTTTCGAGTTTCCACAGCCGCCCATCATGTCAATCGAAAGATCCCCTGAACCGTCCAGGGAAAATTCAGGGGATCGCAAAATGTGTGTGTGGCAGATGACGCCTACGAGGCATTCACGTTGTTCCCAGGGGGTGGGGACGACACGGTATTCACCGGAGGATGCCGGCAATAGAAAGTGTCCAGTGTAGGGCCATGCAAATTCCCTTTCCTCGTTGGACACAACCCAGCTCACACTTTCTTCCGGAAGAGCTTCACCATCTGTGCCTATTAATTGCCAATCTCCAAAGGTCCCGTCATCAAATCCGTAGACAAGTGTATCGGCATAGGAGGTTTGAGTGAGTAGAAGACAAGTTGAAATTGCTGCGATTGCAAGCAACGGCTTAGGCGAGGTGTTGAGCATTGGAGTTCTTGAGCCATTCATGAGGTCGTCGGATTACCGATTGAATTCGAAGGCCTTTATTCTAGGTGAATTACATACACTGAACGCCAGGTGAAATTGATAATTCTGAGGAATGATTCTGAATAGAGATTGACGTCAGTCATCGGTTTTCGGGGGCAGTTTTACGGATGGACCTGGTCGTTCTCTTAGCGACGACCAAAAAAAGAGGCTTGGACCCACGGGATCCAAGCCTGTTGTTTGGCGGTAATGGCTTACTGAATGAAGCCACATTACCTCTGACTAGGTTCGGCGTTTTTTTGGCTTGTGAATTAGCGTCGTCGCAAGAATGCGACTAGGCCAATCAACAGCAGCACAACGCTCGACGGTTCTGGTACGGCAGCTACAGCAGCTCGAGGGCCTTGTTCGTATCCGCCCGATTGGAATGCGGTGACCAGGTCGCCGCTGCTGAAGGTCATGTCGCCATCCCAGTCGCCTTCTGCCCAACCAGCTGCCTCACCGGTCTCATATTTACCGGCACTAAATACGGCAACGAGGTCGCTACTGTTGAATTCGCCGTCGAGATTGGCATCGCCAAAGTAGCTATTGTTGATCGAGTCGACCCAGAACACGCGGTCAGTATTGTTGACTGCTCCGTCGCTGTTGACGTCGAAGCGAGAGTCGGAGTCGCCTCCGGTGACAGCCGCACTCAGATCGTCCATGTCCACGTTGTCAACGGCGCCGTCACTGTTGACGTCGCCCGGAATGCCGCCGCCACCGTCTACGGAACGACCAGGGATGGTGACTGTATCAAAGCCAATCCAACCCCACCCACCTGAATACGAATCGAAGACGTCGACGCGATAGGCCTTGTCGTTGTTGGCAAATGCCGCAAGTTCATCCTGTGGAATGGAAACTGTTTCCCAGCCGGCGCGAGTTTCGGGATCGTCGGGGCGGGCTTTGCCATCGTTTTCATAGCTTGGGAATGCGTGAAGAACGTATTGATTCGATTCGACTTCGTACAGAGCGTAGCCTTGGAGTGCGGTTGACTCTTTGAAAATCGGTAGTTCTTCCGGTTCTTCGGGGGCGAAGTGAAGGTCGGGATCAAAGGCAACGTTACTGGTTGCTCCACCACCCATCATGTCAATCGAGAGATCGCCAGAACCGTCCAGGAAAAATTCAGGAGATCTTAAGATTTGTGTGTAGCAGGTGTTCCCGCCCAGACAGTCACGGTTTGCCCATGGATCTGGGACGATTCGGAAGTCGCCTGAGGTCGCTGGCAAAAGAGTGAAACCGTCATTGATATTTATTGGCTCGTCTGAGGCAATCCAACTTACATCACTATCATCAGGGAACTCGTCCCCATCGACATTCAGGTACTCCCAGTCGCCAAAGGTTCCGTCATCGAAACCGTAGACGAGCGTGGCAGCATGACCTACTCTAGGAAGGAGTAAGCACATGGCGAAAGAGGCCAGCCAAAATAGATGTTTCCCTGAATTGTAAGTCATTTACAACCTCCGTTTGTACGCCTGCGATTAGCTCAGGCAAGACACTTGCTAAAGAGTTCAAGAAGGTATCTTAATCGATTTAGTGTTATATACCAGTTAACGAACGCCTAGTTTCTTGGGAAGATTTCCGAGGTTGATTGCGATGGGCAGCGGACGACAAATTTTGCAAGCTCTGGTGTTGTTTATTTTTCTTTGCGCTGCGGTTGTGGCCGAAGACACCGCCACGGATCAAGAGCTGAAGGCAAGTCGTAGTCAGTTCGATCTCACCGTCTGGTCACAAGAGGTCGCAGCTCAGGCGTATGAGCAGACCATTGTGAAGATGTGGGACGCGTTAAGAGGAGCGAACGATCAGCTCAAGACGCTTTCGCAGGTGCCACTCACTTCGTTGACCATGGGGCGAGCACAACCGGCAGAGTCACTCGATCAGGGGGTGCAGCGGATTGAGTTCTCCCCTCCTCAACAGACTCTCGACCGAGCCGATTGGCTTGCCTTGGTCAAAGAGTGGGACGCCCGTGGGTTTCGCCTTGTCGAGAGCGAATGGCATCATTCAAAATTTTCGCGAGATGAAGGTCGAGCGGTGTCGACGGTCGACTTTGTTTTGCACGTTGTGCGTGATCCGAGTCCGTCCTCAGATCCCATTCGTTGTGTCTTGCGAGGCAAGATGCGAATTGAGTGGACAGGGACGAAAGAGACTCCTGTTCCTGGGAAGGTTGTTGTTGATAAGCTCGACGTATTAGCACGTCGAGGGCAGCCTGCTTTTCAGAAAGTTTTTATGTATGGTCGACGTCAAAATGACGTGGCCAGTGCTCACCCGATTATCCTGCACGATTTAGACAGGAACGGATTTCCGGAAATCATCATTAGCCGCTGGAACCGTCTCTATCGAAATTTTGGTGGAGGGAAGTTTCAGGAAGAAATCCTCTGTGCTCACCCCATACCGCTTGCCGAGTGTGCGTTGGTTGCCGATGTGACCGATAATGGTGCTGCCGATTTAATCTCGGTCGATAAGTTAGGGCGGGTGGTTGTTTTCGAGGGGGATTCGGAAGGGAAATTTGAAAAACCGCATCGTGTCGTTTGCCAGGAGAAGATGCCGGGTGCCTTGGCGATGACCTGTGGTGACATCGATCTTGATGGTGACATTGACCTCTTTGTCTCTCAATACAAACCTGCCTATTTGTATGGGCAGATGCCAACACCCTACTATGACGCCAATGATGGTGAACCGGCCTTCCTGTTGCGGAATGAAGGCCAAGCGAACTTCGTCGATGCGACTCGTGAGGCGGGGATCTCAAAGCGGAATCGGCGCACCTATAGCGCCTCGTTCTTCGATGTTGATTCCGATCGCGATCTCGATTTGCTAGTGGTGAGTGACTATGCCGGTGTGGATCTCTACCGAAATGATGGCACTGGAAAATTTAGCGAGGCAACCCGTCAGTTAATCGATGAGCCCCATCTGTTTGGGATGGCTCACACTCTGGGCGATTACGACTTGGACGGCAGAAGTGACATCTATGCGATTGGGATGAGCAGTACGACGGCGCGACGCCTCGATGCAATGCAACTCGGACGCGAGGATCGAAAGGATGTTCAACGGATGCGGTCCAGGATGGGATACGGTAATCGGATGTACCTGCGAAGAGATGGAAAGTATGTGAGTCCTTCATTTTCAAATCAGGTCGCTCGAACTGGTTGGTCTTGGGGAACGACGTCCTTTGATTTTGACTTGGATGGCGATGAGGATATCTATGTGGCCAATGGTTTCCGCAGCGGCCAATCTTGTGCTGATTACTGCAGCACCTTCTGGCGGCACGATATTTACACTGGCAGTTCAGAGCATGATCCCAACGTCGCGTCCTTGTTCCTTGAGTCGATGAAGTCGTTGAATGAAGGCAAGATTTCCTGGAATGGGTTCGAGCACAATGCTTTGTTGCACAATCTCAAGGGTCGGGATTTTGTGAATTCAGCTTTTCTTCACGACGTCGCTTGCGAATTCGATGCTCGATCGGTGGTTGGTGGCGATCTCGATGGTGATGGTCGACCGGACCTGATTGTTGCGGAATACGAATTCGTGGGACGCGGCTTTGTGACGACCTACCACATCTATCGGAATGCGCTTGAGCATGATCACCATTGGATTGGTGTGCGGTTGTACGAATCGAGTCCGGAGATTGGTGGGTTACAAGGCGCCACAGTAACGCTTGATTCGAAGGCGGGTCGACAGGTGCGTCAATTGATCTCCGGTGATTCTTTCCTGTCTCAGCACGATGATGCGGTTCATTTTGGCTTAGGCGAAAACGATTCCGTGGAAAAGATCACGGTGGAATTGCCGAATGGCAAGCAAGCCGTTCTTGAAAGCCCTGAGATTGATCGCTACCACACGGTGCATTTTGGAAATACACCATCGGAATGAGCGAATGAAGTTGAGTGGTTGCGTTCGCGAAGTTTCCGGTCGCGACGCCAATCACCGTTCATGATCGAATGACGGACGTCGCTATGGGACGGATGGCAGTCGGGTCTCTTCGCAAATAACTGCGGTTAGATGTCCTTTCTCGCAGCGATGTAACCGCCCTCTTGGAAAACGAGAACCAGGTCGTTCGACGAAAAGACGCCGTCACCATTCCAGTCGCCATCCTCCCATCCAGCGCTGCCCTCCTCGTATTTGCCGTTCTGGAATACCTGGACGAGGTCGCTCGAGTTAAAGATTCCATCAAGATTCGAATCACCGAAACTTGTTGCCAGGATGCCCTTAATCATACGGTTGCGGTCATCTTTATTGACTTGGCCATCGCCGGTCAGGTCGAATCGTGAGTCGGGATCTTCTTGACGGGTTTCGGCGAACAGGAGATCAATGTCAGCCGCGTTGACGACGCGATTGTCATCGAAGTCTCCGGGGACGCCGTCAAAGGTTGATCCGGGATTGGCCTGTCCGGCAAACCAGGAACTCGAATCGTTCCCCAGCGTGTCGTTTCCGATGCGTTGCAACGAAAATCCGGTACCATCCGCTGCGGTTGGCCACGTCGGGAGATCATCGAACAACACTTCGTCCTCTTGGACGCGATGCACATCATCGCCCGCAGAGGACAGCATTCGCACCAGTTGGACGCGATCCCCTCCATTATTGAGCTGCCCGGTATAGCCACCGAGTAATGTTACGTCGTCGCCAATTCCGTAATGCCGTTTAAAGGCAGCCGTTCGATTGGCGTTATCCGGAGCGTCGGGATTGAACTTGACGATGACCAACGACTGCCCGTCAGCGATCGGTGTGTTTTCGTCGAAGTTGTAATCGGCGCCTCCTCGCAGCCGCCAACCCGTGAGGGAAACAGTAGCATCGGTTGGATTGTGAATCTCGATGAATTCAAGATCAGAGTCTTCCAGGAAGGGTTCCGTTTCCAGGGCAATCTCGGAGGCCACGGGATTGTATTGGATCTCGGAGATGAACAAGGGACCCACACGTGGAGTTATGTTTGCACTGCCGAGGCTTCGTTGCTCGAGCGGCGTCAGTCTTCCGCTTCCATCGGGGATTCGGCCCAATGATTCGCCTGGCCGTGTTCCACCAAAGGCAATCTCATCGCCGAAGAGTGCGATGCCCTCTGCAGCGTCACGTTTCACAAGCCATACACTGTCACCACGTATTCCGTTGAGCCCAAAGTCGAAATCGTCTTCGTCAAAGACGAGATATTGTCCAGCACCAATCGACGTGCCTGTCGGAATTGCAAACTTAAATGGATCTTCTACGGAATCACTCAAATGCCATCCCGTCAAATCGATCGAGGACGTTGTGGTATTGAGTAACTCGATCGCATCATCGAGATCTCCCGGTTGGCCCTGTGTATTGGTCAACACTTCGTTGATGACAACACCGAAGGGGCCACTGCCTGCAGTGCCCGGCGTGCCGCCATATTCCGTGCTGCCTTGCCAGTTGTACCACTTGCCTTGTTCCTGAGTAGTCAGTCCGGTCGCCTGGGTCAGTTCAAGCGACGCGCCAAGCCCGTCCGCCTGTGTAGGCCAAGGGTCGTTGTCCACATAGTTGATCGAAGAGATGATATCGCCCGTTGCGTCGATCAAATCGACATCCTCGCCACGGTTGTCGAGCTGGCCTTCGTAGCTGCCTGCCAAGGGAATTCCCGCACCATAACGCATGGAAAGAGCTTCGGCATTGCTGGCCACGACGATGCGCTCGCCAGCCGGAACGGTTTGGATGTCGCTTTCAAAGAAATCAAATTCGACACCGTCGGCCAGTTCAATTCCGATTAGGTTTGCCGGCTGATCGCTGGGATTGAAGATTTCAATGAATTCGAAATCGTCTCGACCGTAACCTGCCGCTGCCTCTGCCTGGTTGGCAGCTTGAGGGTTGTAATGGATTTCGGAAATGACCAGCGGTGATGTTCCAACGGAGATGTCGAGTTGGATGATGCCACTCCAGTCTGTTCGTACGATTCTCGCTTCCGAACCCCGGTCGGTGGCGTCATCAAAGGTGCGAGCGAACACTCGTGTGTTTTCTTGGACAGCGAACAATTGATTGTTGGCGAGTATGGCGGTTTCACTTGGGGTTCCGTCCGGGGCCCTGGGATCCGTGCCGTCCACCGTGTAGTAGACGTTGGCGTTCGGATTGACCCCGAATTCGAAGTATCGGTTGACTAATTCTGGGTAGATCAGAATGTCCTTGCTTGTGCTACTTGAGTTAATAACACGGATGGCTAATACATTAGTGCCTTCGACCAGCAAGTGCTTGTACTCTGAGATATCAAAGTCTTCAAAGGCTTCGGCTATTTCACTATCCCGACTGCTTCTCCGTGGTTCTGCGCGTGAGTTCCACGCGAGTTCCGTGTCTCGCAGATTCTGTTGGTGGATTTCTTCACCATTCAGATAGGCGACAAATCCATCGTCATATTTCATTTTCAAGATAAAGGCACCGTCCTTGGCGGCCTCCGCGTCGGCCACGTCAAATGTGAATCGCGTCAGGATGGTGGTACCACCGCTCTTCACCTCGTTCGGTAGCGGAATCAAGGTTTCAATGACCTCACCAAAATCGCCATAGACTTCTCCCGTTTCGGAATTGACCGAATCGTAGCCGATGCCGACCTTTCCGATGGACCAGGCGGAGTCATCGAAATTAGCCTGCACCCAATCGGTTCCCAGGGAGTCGTCGGTTGGGATTATGTACTTGGCAGTTGCGGGTTCATCATTCGTCGAGAGTAGGTTGGTGTCATTGAAGAACGTCAACTTGGGACCCTCGATTAGGACCTCCTGTCCGGGCGCGACTTCGATACCTTTAAGCAGCTGCGTGGGGTCTGCCGCAATCTCGACGACCTCGCCGTTAACAACGAAATCGGGTGTTTGAGTAAAAGTGGAATCCATGAAGGCGGCGCGTTCATGCAGCCATGCTCGCATGTGTTCGACCTCGCCTCTCCAGGTCCCGTCAAGTTCTCCGGAAACGTAGGCGCTAGAGCGGCGCGGTAAAACGCTGCGATTGATTCGCGAGGCATAGTTCCGTTCTTGTGACTCTTCGATCTCGCCGGCGAGTTTGTCGATTAACGCGTCGATACTTTCCAAGCTCAGGTGAGTTTGCCGAAGTTCTGTCCACCGATCCACGTAGGCCTGCCAAAATCCCTTGTCTCTGAAGACGCTTGCGTACCAGCCACGGCTAAAGAAATTACTGCCGCCAGATCCGCCCCAGAGTGTTGGGTCGTCGTCACGACCATCAAGCGAATCCACGGAACGATCGTAGTCCCAGGCGGGACCCATCTCGATTTTTCCGTCTCTGTCTTTCATGAGATAGGCACTCAATGCAAAGGCGTCGACGTCATCCATGAACACACCGAGCAAATGGTGGTCGACCCATGAACCGACGTCAATGTACTTCGAATAGCCTTCCGGATCGTTGATGTCGGCTCCGCGGAAGGTCGCCTGAAGCTCATTGAAGTGATTGATGACCCACTCTTGTTGTTCGTTTGTCGCCTTTTGATCGATGCGAGCGGTGCGACTTCGAGGGCTCTTGGGGTGAACCCAGTTGACGGCGAGGCCGCCACCCGTGAAGGTTCCTGCATCCGGGTCGGTGCGATCAACTTTCCAGATGTAACCACCGCTGATTTCCGGTTCTTGGTTGTCATCTCGATCGATGTCAGCAATGTCGACACGTCCTGGGCCCTGAGTGATTTTTTCGGTGAGGACGTACACTCCCATGTAATCCGAATCAGTGACGATCCCGTCATTTCGATTCAAATACACCTCAACAGCACGAGTGCCAGGCGCCCAACGTCCCATATTGTTGCTGGCGGCGTAGGCAAATTGGTTGCGAATCATCGCTCGGTCAAAGTTAAAGGGTGCGTGTAAAACCCAATCGCTTTCGGCAGAGAATCCGAGTAGGCCGATGTTTTCGTCGTCATCCTTCGTCGTGCCATCAGCTCCCCAGGTTTCGAATGACATATTGGGTTTGGTTTGGCCGGCTGTGCTGGAGCCGCGATCACGAACCCCTCCACGACCCAGGTAATCAACCGTACTGTCACTTAGCGTGGCTCGGCCTGTCAGTTGACTGACCTCCATTGCGATAACGTTCACACTGGCCAAGCTTGTGGAGGAGCTTCCGGGCAGGCGATCTTCGATCGTATCGAGAATGATGATCGGGATATCGGAACTGCGATCGCGAAGTTGTTCGCTGGCGGCGATGAAGGTCGCCGCCGTCATTGCACTTGGTTCCAGAGCCGGTTGGTCGGAAGCGTCGAATACGCGTGCCTGTAACATCGCACTCGTCGTTAACGTAATTGGATTGGTGTATAGAAATGAATCAGCGGTGGGGACACTGCCGTCGAGTGTGTAGCGGACCTCAAGCCCAGAAAAAGGTTCTGTCAGCTTCAGTTCAATCATTTGGCTTCCGAAAAAGAGTCCTTCTTCGCCGATGATTTGAGGAGGCTGAGCAGCGGGAGCTAGATTTGCACTTCCTGGAGTTGGACTGGCAAATACTTGCGCTTTGCCAGTTGCAAATTCAGTCCCAATAAGCTGAGCGTCGAAGAAAAAGTCGTGATCGTTCGCGTCGATATTCAATCCGTGAATGGCAAGCACGTTGCTGCCAATACGCAGTGATTCGCGGAATGCAAGAAGGTCAACCTGGGTGAGAGGGATTTGACCGTTGAAAGCACCTGCAGTTCCCTCCGCACTCGAATTCCATGGCAAGACATTGGAGGCCGGAGGCGGAGGAGCAAAGGGCGTATTCTCTTCGGACACCAGTTGGCCGTTCAAATAGGCACGGTATCCATCGTCGAATCGTACGTCCATGCGAAGCTCATCAAAGCGAGAGGGATCGCCAGACATTTCGAACGGTATTCGCATGTAGATCGAACTGTTCTGGGTATTCATCATGTCATTAACGTCCAGCTGGGTGAGTGGCCCATAGGTTGGACGTTCGTCGGGAACTACGATCTCGACCTTGTCGAAATGAGCCGTCATGGTGTTCGCGCCGGTCGATGTAAATAAGGCTGGGTGTGGATCAGCAACGACTGGCACATCGTCGACTCCGTCAGTCAGAGTGCCCACAAGCAACCAATTGGGCGATTCGACCAATTGGACAAAGGCCGTCCACGTGCTCGCGTAATCATCTCGCACAAGTCGCAGCTTGTAGCTCTCTTCTCCAGAATTGCGATAGTTTTCCTTGCGGTCATCCAAGGCCCTTAGCTCAAAGCGAGAATTGCTCGAGTAGCCGAATGTGATTACCGGACGTTCCGATGCACCGTCGTAAATCATGATCCCCGCAACACCGCGACTCGTCGAATCTTGGCTCACCTCCGTGATGAATTCCCACGTTGATGCATTCGAGCCGTCGGCATAGGTAGGCCGATCTCGAAAGACGATCGGTGCCGTGCCGCGATCTTCCGAGCTCATCGTCTGATTTTGAGGTGTGTTGATGGTCAGCTTGCCGTCCTGCAATTCGGTCGTGCTCGCTCCTGGATTATCAATCGTCCACGAGGCATCAAGGGATTGGTCGAAATTAAATTGCTCGATGAAACCGGATTGCAATACTTCATAGCCAACTCCGGTCTGCCCGCCTGACCAGCCAGTGTCATCGAAATCCAGATTCATCCATTCGGTGTCAGAGGCGCCGTTGTCCGGAACGATTGCGGTCAGCGGACTCATTTCCGGAACAAGCAAGCTCAAGTCGCGTCCTGCTGCCAACCCGAACGATTGATCCTCGATCTGATCGTCATAGTTGAATGATTGGACGATGGTGCTGCCATCCGGTTTGACTAATGCGAGGAATTCACCACCTGCTGAAAGACGGAAATTGGTGTGTAGCGGTTGACCTGCCACAGCTTCATTTTTACCTGAAGCATAGACGAGTAAATACTGGTCAGCATCCAGTTGGGTATCTGCTGGAATTGTCCACTTGTCGAGATTTTCTTCGTCGTCGGTCAAATACCAGCCGCCAAGATTAACGGTGGCGTCCGCTGGGTTATGGATCTCGATCCAGTCGGAATACTCGCCGTGATTATCTTCATGAGTGGACGCGTTCGCCGCTTGGAACTCAGTGATTAACGGATCCGCCGCAAGTACGATGCGCGCTTCCAGAGTTTGAACTTGTAACGGACGCGTCTCAGCGCGGTTATTGCGCCGCCTACGGATGGTTCGTGACATAAGACACCGTACTTTTGCGTGAAAACGCTTGTTGAGATTGTTGACCGAATTTGTCGCCTTACCCCAGGATGGGGTGACTCAAAGTATAAAGAAGAATGAGTCGGATGCGAAATATTTTGAGGAAACTTTTGGGCTCTCGTCGTTCACGCGATCGAAACAGCCTGCTGCCTGCATACTTGTCGCAAATGCATGAAAGATTGTCTTTCAGATTTGACGACAAGCGACCGATACTTTTCACTCGTGTCAAGTGAAATGACTTGGGCCCTTCCGGCCATCAGGCGTAGCGTTCGTTTGACCCGAGTCTTTCAGTCTGCGTGATGGACGTCCGCCGTAGGTGCGACAACAAAAAAGAACGGGTTTCGACTATTCGTTGGAAAGCCGAAGCCCGTTTTGTTGCTCGCCTCTGAGCGAGGTGCTCGGATCGCTTATCTCTTGCGATGCCGACTGAAGATGGCCATAGCCGCAATTAGTAATAGGGTCATCGAAGAAGGTTCCGGAACGACTGCGACAGCAGCGAGAGGACCTGCCTCGAAGCCACCACCTTGAAAAGCGGTGACAAAGTCGCCACTGTCGAAACGTAGGTCGCCGCTCCAGTCACCTTCAGCGTAACCAGCCGTTTCATCGACCTCATATTTGCCTGCTTGGAAAACCACGACGAAATCCGAACTGTTAAATTCGCCGTCGAAGTTTGAATCACCAACCCAAGACTGTTGGATGTCGGAGATCCAGGCAAGTCGATCGGACATGTCGGTCTTGCCATCGCCATTCAGATCGCCTTGCAGGTCGTTGGCCTGCATCCAGCCCGTTAGGACGTCCAGATCGCCAGCGTCAATTGCATCGTTCCCATTATAGTCGCCCGGCAGACCCGTATTGCCGAGGGCGTATTCCACGGCAGCGTCAATCAGGGCGAGACCGTCCTCACTCAAAATATCGAACGGTATCGGGCTGGGGATGTCGGGAACCGATGAACTTTGACCGACAAAGATTCCGATTCGCATCCCTGGTGTGATCGATCCATCTTCCAATGCCGACCCCGCTTCATAAACCAAAATTGTGGGAAATTCACCGGCTTCGTCCGCCGTGGCAATCACTTCAGCGCCTGGACCTAAGGTTTCGGTCCACGCATAGTTCACACTGTAGTCTTCAGTGTGGACCATGACTTCACCACTGAAGCCTCCGGCCATTGCATGATCCGGCTTGGAGATGTAGATCGATGTAGAAATGTCTAAATCTTCAGAGACGCCCAGAGCTTCAGCTCGCCCTGTATTACCGAAGTCTTCATGGGCAACAGGACCGGTCAAGAATGCGTTGTCCCAGGCGAACGCTTCTGCATAAATGACGGGCGTCTCCAGTAACTGGAAAATTGTGCCCTCCGCGTCCGCGATAGAGCCGGATCCAATCGATTCTGTTACATAGACGACATCCGCTTCATCGGCGGCGTCAATCACGTCTGGGTCGGTCGAGTCAAAGGGGACAACTTCATAATTCGCTTCGAAGTGTTCGATCAATTGTTCATCGAAATCGAAGTTGTTCGGTTGTTGCACGAAGATGAGAGTTGCTTCTTGCCCGTGTACTGTACCAACGAAGACAAAAGCGAAAAGCAACGAAAGAACGACGCCAAATCTAGTCATGTCGAAATCTCCCTTGTCGTGCATGTGATTGGTTTTCGCCCATTGGAATCTGGCAGCAGTGATTAGTCCAATAAAAAAAAAGATGTATTTT
>Ga0163179_10001670_pt1 | contig 15550 bp, 17 predicted proteins | sample AtlANTMetagenome_FD_109643 | JGI IMG/M metagenome (GOLD analysis project Ga0163179, IMG submission 109643) | Marine eukaryotic phytoplankton communities from the Atlantic Ocean - Atlantic ANT 2 Metagenome | ecosystem: Environmental > Aquatic > Marine > Oceanic | place: North Atlantic Ocean... | reverse complement strand
CACCATCAACTAAATCTTTAGCTTCTTTTAAACCTAAATCAGTAGCTGCTCTGACTGCCTTGATAACTGCAACTTTTTTATCTCCAGCTGCTGTTAAAACTACGTCGTAAGCACTTTTTTCTTCTGCTTCTTCACCATCACCTTCAGCTGGTGCTGCTACACCGCCTGCGGCTGGTGCTGCTGCTACTGCTGCAGTGACATCGAACTTTTCTTCTATGTCTTTAATTAGATCTACAAGATCCATTACTGACATATTAGATATAGACTCTAATATATCTTCTTTAGTTAATTTTTTAGTTGCCATTATTTATTCTCCTTAACCCTTTTGCTCTTTAACAGCTGTAACTGTTCTAGCAAATTTAGAAGGAACCTCGTTCATAAGAGATGCAATTTTACCTAAAGGTGCCTTTAAAAGTCCAGCAAATTTTGAAATAGCTTCAATAAATGTTGGTAAAGTTGCCAATTTGTTGATTTCAGAGCCATTAAAGTGCTTTCCATCAATAGATAACCCTTTGATATTGAGGTTTTCATTCTTCTTTGCAAATGATTTTAAAATTTTTGCTGCAGCACCAGGCTCATCATAAGAAAAAGCGAGCATAGTTGGCCCATTAAAGTAATCATCATCAATATTTTCATAGCTTGTTCCTTTCAGACTAAGCCTGACGAGAGTATTTTTAACAACTCTAAAACTAACATTTGATTTATAGCCTTCAGATCTAAGTGCATTTGCTTCCGATACATTCAATCCTCTTGCATCTGCTATTACGAGAGAAGATGAATCACTAGCTAATTGATTTATATCTGCAACTATTTCTTTTTTTTCTTCTAAACTTAATGCCATAACAAAAATTTTTAAAATAAATACGAAGACTAGAAGTTTATGAAACTATCTATGAAGGAAATTAAGCATCTGCACCTTCAGTCTTCGATGTCTCAAAATTGAGAGACGTCAATTCTATACCCTGGACCCATTGTTGTCGAGAGATAAATTGCTTTTATGTATATTCCTTTTGAAGACGGAGGCTTTAGTCTTTTCAACTCAGTTATAAAAGAGTCGAGATTCTCTTTGACCTTTTCTTTTTCCATGGAAGAGTTTGCTATTGTTCCTTGAATCACGCCCGCTTGTTCAGTTTTAAATCTTACTTGACCATGCTTAACATCTTTAATTGCTTGTTCTATATTATCTGTCACTGTACCTGATTTAGGGTTTGGCATTAATCCTTTGGGGCCAAGAACTTTTGCAAGCTTACTAACAACTTTCATCATTGATGGAGTTGTAACAGCAACATCAAAGTCTATATTTCCATTTTTGTATTTTTCTACAAGATCATCAGCGCCAATAAAGTCAGCGCCAGCTTCTTTTGCTTCAACTGATTTATCCTCATCTACAAAAACTGCAACCTTAATTTTTTTACCTAAGGAGTGAGGTAAAGTAAGTGATCCTCTTACATTCTGATCAGATTTCTTCGCATCAATGCCGAGCTTAATGGCAACATCTACAGATTCAGTAAATTTTCTTTTAGGTTGGGCAGCAAGAAAATCTAAAACTTCATCAAAACTATAGACTTCCTCAACTTCAAACTTAGCTAAATCTTTTTTATATCTTGTTTCTTTCATTACCCTTTGGTTACTTCCTCTAATGTTTCTGCTTCTAGTGTTTCTGGTTCTGGTGTTTGTGCTTCTGATGTTTCTGGTTCTGATGTTTCTTGTTCTGATGTTTCTGGTTCTGATGTTTCTGGCAAGACCTCTTGTTCAATTGTTTCAGCTGAACCATGTTCTTTAATTTCTATCCCCATGCTTCTAGCTGTACCAGAGATAATTTTAATTGCAGCATCTATATCATTACAATTTAGATCTTCCATCTTTATTTCTGCTATTTTCTTAACCTCACTTACTGGAATTCTTGCTACTTTAGATCTATTTGGTTCTCCACTAGCTTTCTGTAATCCTGCTGCCTTTAATAAGAGCACTGCTGCTGGTGGTGATTTAGTTATGAAGGTAAAAGTTCTATCTTCATAGACGGTTATTTCAACTGGAACTTTGAGACCTTTCTCAACTTCTTTCGTTTTATCATTAAAAGCATTACAGAAGTCCATGATATTCAAACCATGTTGTCCAAGTGCAGGACCTACTGGAGGGCTAGGATTGGCTCCACCTGCAGGAACTTGTAACTTTATAACTGTTAAAACTTCTTTTGCCATATTAACTCTTTTCTACCTGTGAGAAATTTAACTCCACTGGTGTTGCTTTACCAAAAATACTAACCGAAACTTTAATAAGATTCTTTTCATAATCAACTTCTTCAACTATTCCATTGAAATCATTAAATGGGCCGTCGTTAATTCTGACAGTTTCTCCTGATTCAAATACAGTCTTAAATTTAGGACTTTCAACAGCTTCATCTACTCTATTAACTATAGTGTCAAATTCTTTGTCTGTTAATGGATGAGGTCTATTTCTAGATCCTCCTATAAAACCCATAACATTCGGGGTTTTTCTAACTAAGTGCCAAGTATTATCATCCATCTCCATCTGAACGAGCATATATCCTGGAAAAAATTTTCTTTCCATTTGTTTTTTTTGTCCTTCTTTAAGCTCTGTAACTTGTTCAGTAGGAATCATAATGTCTCCAAATTTATCTGAAAGACCCGACATTTCTATTCTCTCTTCAAGAGCAGCTTTAACTTTGGCTTCACAATTTGAAAAAGCTTGTATTACATACCAGTTCATATAATTAACTCAATATAAATTTTGATAAAAATGAAAGCAATGTATCTAGTCCCCAGAATACTAGTGCAAGAACAAGAACCATTACCAAAACAATAATTGTCATTTGTGATGTTTCACCTCTACTAGGCCAAACTACCTTTGCAATTTCAAATCTTGAATCAGATATAAGTTTAGTCGCATTTTTTCCAAAATTAGTTTGCGACAAGACTCCCAGCGATATAGCAAGCAGACCTAAAAGTATTAAAACCCTATATAGCAGCCCTAAACCTAATTGCTCATCTAGATAGCTAAAAAGCACAACTGCCGAAAAACCAGCAGTTAATGATATTAACCAAAATACTTTGTTTAGTGTGCTATTCATGTCCTAGTTGGCAGGCCCGGAGGGAATCGAACCCCCAACCTGCGGTTTTGGAGACCGCCGCTCTGCCAATTGAGCTACAGGCCTGTGCGATCTCCTATTATATAACCTTAGACTTCCTGTTAGGAAACTATCTTAAGGACAATACCTGCCCCTACAGTTCTACCACCTTCTCGAACCGCAAAACTTAAACCTTCTTCCATTGCAATTGGCGCAATTAGTTCGCAGTTTAGTTCATCAACAGTATCTCCTGGCATTACCATTTCAACGCCATCAGGAAGTTGAACTTCTCCAGTAACATCTGTAGTTCTAAAATAAAACTGTGGCCTATAACCTTTAAAGAATGGGGTATGTCTTCCACCCTCTTCCTTGCTTAGAACAGTGATCTTCGCAGTAAATTTAGTGTGTGGCGTAACAGAACCTGGAATAGCCAAAACTTGACCTCTTTCCACCTCTTCTCTGTCAGTTCCTCTTAAAAGAACACCACAATTTTCACCAGCTCTTCCCTCATCAAGGGTTTTTCTAAACATCTCAACACCAGTACATGTTGTTTTTGATGTATCTTTAATACCGACAATTTCTAAATCATCGCCTGTTTTAACAATACCTCTTTCAACTCTACCTGTAACAACTGTTCCTCTACCTGAGATTGTAAATACATCCTCAATTGGCATTAGAAATGGTTTATCGACTGGTCTTTCAGGTTCTGGGAAGTAAGCATCTAACGATTTAACTAACTCAACAACACTTTCAACATGTTTTTCATCACCTTCAAGAGCTTTTAATGCACTACCCTTAATAATAGGAGTATCAGATCCTGGAAAATCATATTTATCTAATAATTCTCTAATTTCCATTTCAACAAGCTCGATAAGTTCTTCATCATCAACCATGTCAGCTTTATTTAAGTAAACAACAATATTAGGAACGCCAACTTGCTTTGCAAGAAGGATATGTTCTCTTGTCTGAGGCATAGGACCATCTGCTGCACTAACAACTAATATAGCGCCATCCATTTGCGCAGCACCAGTAATCATATTTTTTACATAGTCTGCGTGACCTGGACAGTCAACGTGAGCATAGTGCCTATTATCACTATTGTATTCAACGTGTGAAGTAGCAATAGTAATACCTCTTTCCTTTTCCTCAGGGGCGTTATCGATACCTTCGAAAGCTACCGCTTCACCACCACCAAATGTATCTGCACAGACTTTAGTAAGTGCAGCTGTTAACGTTGTCTTACCATGGTCAACGTGTCCAATGGTACCAACGTTGATGTGTGGTAAGCTTCTATCAAATTTTTCTCTCGCCATAATATTCCTCTTTTTTATGTTTGGAGCTCATAACCGGATTTGAACCGGTGACCTCTTCCTTACCAAGGAAGTGCTCTACCTACTGAGCTATATGAGCGCATATCATATACCCTAAAGCGCAAAGCTTCAACCATTATATACCTTAAAAAAACAGGGTAATAAATGGTGGAGGGGGAAGGATTCGAACCTTCGAAGCACGAGGCGGCAGATTTACAGTCTGCTGGGTTTGACCGCTCCCCAACCCCTCCAAGTTGAGTTTGTTATTATCAACTTAGAAATTTCATAGTCAATACATATATAATTCATATTGAAGAATGATTCATTTTGTTACTAAAAGAAGTTTGTTTGATAATTATCCTAATAATTCCCAGCAGATAATTCTCGGAGCTGGTTGCTTTTGGGGTGTTGAGAGAGTTTTTTGGCAATTAGAAGGTGTTTGGGCAACTTATGCTTCTTATTCGGGCGGTAAAAGGCCTAATCCCACATATGAACAAGTATGTACAGGTGTTACTGGGCACGCTGAAACTATCAATGTGATATATGACGAAAAACTAATCTCTACAAAAGATATTTTAAAAATCTTTTGGGAGTGTCATGACCCCACCCAAGGCATGAGACAAGGTAATGATATAGGTGAACAATATAAGTCAGTAATATATTGCACCAATGACTATCAACTTGAATTAGCAAACAAATCAAGAGAAGTTTATGAACAGGTTTTGCTTAATCAAGGACATGCAAAAATAACTACTGAGATTAAAATTAATCAACCATCTTATCCTGCTGAAGAATATCATCAGCAGTACCTAGCTAAAAATCCAGCTGGCTATTGTGGGGTCAAAGGTACTGGTTGTGCATTACCTCCATTGTAACCAAGTAGGTTTATAGTGTAGAATTTTCGCTCGGGCCACCTTAGCTCAGCTGGTAGAGCAACTGATTTGTAATCAGTAGGTCGTCAGTTCGATCCTGACAGGTGGCTCCATTTTTTACTATCTAGAATTAAACGATATATTTTGTTCGTGATTTTTCTGCCGTATGTGTAATTCCACTTTTTGTTTTATAGGGTTTTTGTTTGATGCCTTTAGTTCCCTCTTTAATAAAAAGGAATATACACATGGCAAATATTGATAAAAAACCAATTAAAGCGACAATTACATATTGAATCATGGGGAGATAATTCTACACTAACTTAAATTAGAATTAAATTGTCAAAACAATAAAAATGCAAAGAAAAGATATAAAAATTTTATTGCTTCAGATTAGGGATGATCACAAAGTAAGAAGAGAAGAGCTTGAAAGTTTTGCTAAATATAGCCAACTAAAAGTAGAGCAAATAGATGTATTGAATGTTTTTGATACCCCACATTTTCAATCTGAAGTCTTGAATGGATACGATGCTCTTTATGTTGGTGGAGCCAGTGAAGCTAATGTACTTGAACCTAAAAAATATCCCTTTGTTAATGACTGCATTGAACTAATCAAGTCTGCAGCAGAAATAGGGTTGCCTACTTTTGCATCATGTTTTGGTTTCCAATTAGCAATACTTGCTTTTGGAGGTGAAGTCCTTAGTAAAGATAAGGATTATGAAATGGGCAGTATACCCATAAAACTTACAAATCTTGCAGAAATAGATCCTGTTTTTAAGGGGGTTAATGATGAGTTTCCTGCTCTTTCTATTCATAGACAATACTCAGTCGATCTACCTGAAAACTTAGATCTACTGGCATATACAGAACAATGTTTGCATAGCTTTAAACACAGGGATAAACCATTATGGGCATTTCAGTTTCATCCAGAAGTTGATAGAGCAACTGTTTTTAAAAGATTAGCTATATATAAAGAGAAATATACTGAAAGTGAAGAACAATTTCAGCAAGTATTAGATTCTTTAGTTGAGACACCAGAATCACATAATCTAATGCTAAATTTTGTTAATAGAGTTTTACTTTAAGAGTTTGGATAATCAAGAACTAAATAAACCATTGCTTTAACACCTTCATCTAATGCTGAATCATCAACATAAAAGTATGGGGAATGATTGCCAGCAACATCGGTTCTTTCACCAAAATTTGCTGACTCTAACCCTTCGCCAGGCTTATTAATTCCTAACCAAAAATATAATCCTGGGATTTCTTGAGAAAAATAAGAAAAGTCTTCAGCTCCTGTAACTGGTATTTGTGATTCATAGAATTTACCTGGAGATGCATCCATTAAAGAACCTTTCATTTTTTCTACAAGTTCTGGATTATTGACTGTCACTGGATAAAATCCTCCAACATCAAATTCAACTGTTATCTTTGTTCCAGTTCCCAAAGCTACTCCTTTTGCAATTTGCTCTATTTCAGAATATATTTCTTTCCTTAATTCAGGATCAAATGTCCTTATTGTTCCCATAATTAATGAATCTTCAGGAATAATATTATTTCTAGTTCCAGCTTCAACCATTCCTATAGAAACTACTGCTGGATTATTTATTATGTTAATTCTTCTACTGACTACAGTATTTAGAGATTCTATCAATTCAGCTGTTGCCATAATAGGATCTATCCCTGACCAAGGTGTAGAACCATGAGTCTGAGTCCCTTTAATTTTTATTCTATAAGCTGATGCTGCTGCCATTGCTGGTCCAGACTTTACTGATAGAACACCATTTGGAATATTTGTTACATGCAAACCAAAAATCACTTCAGGTTTATATTTTTCAAAAATTCCTTCCTCAAGCATCATTTTTGCACCTCCACCCTCATCTTCTGGCGGCCCTTCTTCAGCAGGTTGAAAAATTAACATTACGTTTCCTTTTAATTGCTCTTTATTGTTAGCTAAGAACTCAGCTACTCCCATTAAAATAGCAACATGTGCGTCATGACCACATGCGTGCATAACACCCACATCATTGCCTAAATATTCTGTTCGTACTTTTGAAGCAAATGGCAATCCTGTCTTTTCTTCTACAGGTAAAGCATCCATATCAGCTCTAAGTGCAATTGTTGGCCCAGGTTGACCTCCTCTTATTAATCCAACTAAACCTGTATAAGCAATGCCACTCTCAACTTCTATTCCAAGACTTTCTAAATGAACCTTTATTTTATTTGAAGTTCTAAATTCTCTATTTCCTAGTTCTGGGTATTGATGTATATCATGTCTCCACTCTATGACTTTTGGCATTAAAGTATCTAAATTAGATTCGAGCCTTTCTTTTAAATTATCATCAGCATTTGCATACAAGGCAATAAGAACAACTAATATAATGTTTAATCTCATACCTAAACTATAATACTCTTTGAAATGACTGAAAAGATAAGTAAAATTTTGTCTCCCTGTATATCTATATGTCAATATGATGAGAATGGCGCATGTTTTGGTTGTTTAAGAACTTTAGAAGAAAGAAAAAAGTGGAAAAAACCAGAAACTAGTAACAAATGGAAAGAAGAAAATTTGAATGAGATCAAAGAGAGAATGCAACCACAACACAGGAAATCATGGGAAGGTACTTATATAAAGAAAATAGAGAGAGTATTAAAGAATGAAAAAACTTAGGCCTTTTCATCTAGCTATTCCTGTGGATTGCTTGGATAAAGCAAGAGATTTCTATGGCTCTAAGTTAGGCTTTGCAGAAGGCAGATCCGATAAGCATTGGGTTGATTATGATTTTTTTGGGCATCAGCTTGTTTGCCATATTAGCAAACTAGATAATAGTAATAATAATGAAGTTGATGGCAAAGATGTCCCTATCCCTCACTTTGGCATAATCTTAGAGTGGGGTGATTTTGATTCATTTAGTTCAAAACTGAAGGCTGAAAATATAAATTTTATAATTGAGCCTTATCTGAGATTCTCAGACTTACCGGGAGAACAAAAAACTATGTTTTTTAAAGATCCATTTGGCAATGCATTAGAATTTAAATCTTTTAAGCAAGATTCTGAAATTTTTAACAAGTAATCTTTGAATGGCTAACATAACAATTTCTGACTATCACAATAAAGCTATAAAAGATTATGGCCTTAATGCAATTTGGCCTGGGAAAGTTCTTATTGAATCTAAAGTCATTCAGGATAAATTTAGCGAAGATAGCCATGAACTGGAGGAATTACCCTTTGTAACTATAGATGGTGTAGACGCTAGAGATTTCGATGATGCTATATATTGTTCTGTAACTAATGATGGCTTTCACTTAAAAGTTGCCATTGCTGATGTCTCTTATTATGTGAAAACAGGTTCTTCTATCGATAAAGAAGCATCAAAAAGAACAACTTCAGTTTATTTTCCTCAGAAAGTAATACCTATGCTGCCAGAGAATTTATCTAATGAATTATGCTCTCTTCAGCCCAAAAAAAGAAGACGAGTTCTATGTGTTGAAATAGACTTTGACAAAGACGGATTAATAAATAAATACCAATTTAAAAGAGGGATAATAAAATCTTCAGCCAGACTTACCTATTCGCAGGTAGAAAAATTCTATTTAGATAAATACCAAGGTTTAGAAGGTCCTTATGTAGATTCAATAGAGTCAAGCTTTCACCTATGTAAGAAGTTAATAGCTCAAAGACAGATGAGAGGTGCATTAGATTTTGAAATCTCAGAACCTGCTATCAATTTAAATAAAGAGAGAAAAATAAAATCTCTTTATCAGAGAAAGAGACTCTTCTCTCATAAATTAGTTGAGGAATTAATGTTGTCAGCCAATATAGTTGCAGCAGATTTTATTGAAAAGAATTTTGATTATGGAATCTATAGAGTCCATGAGACTCCTGAATCAGTAAAAATTGATAGATTGAGTCAAATATTGAAAAGAAGAGGCATTAATTGGCATGGAAATATCGAAGATATACAAAATTTATCTAATTTTCTACATAACATATCCAAAAGAAAGGATTCCTCAATATTGAATACATTAGTCTTACAATCACTACAAAGGGCTGAGTATAAGACAAAAAATAATGGGCATTTTGGTCTTAAGTTCGATCGGTATACTCATTTCACTTCGCCCATTAGAAGATATCCAGATTTACTAGTTCACCGAATGATCACATCCATACTAGATAAAAAGGAAATCAACACTGATTCACTAGAAGAGGTTCTCAAATATTGCTCTCAAAAAGAGAGAGATGCTGAATTTGCATCCAAGCAGGTGATACAAAATCTTTTATGTGAATATGCTAATAATTTCAAAGGCAAAAATTTTTCAGGATTTATAACTGGTGTTAAAGATTTTGGTTTATTCGTTGATATTCCAGAACTATTTACTTGTGGTCTTTTGCATGTCAATAATTTACCAGACGACTTCTATAGATATAATGCTAGAAATCAAAGTCTAGATGGAAAAAGAAGAGGAAATAAATTTTCGTTGGGTGATGAAATCAAAGTTTTTATTGAAGACATAAAAGAATTAGAAGGAAAAATTTCACTGTATTATTAAGTCATGAGCATATTGATAAAAAATATTCACTGCATTAAAGCTTTAATTAATAGAAATCCAGAAAAGGTTGTTTTATTAAAAGCAGATTCTAAAAAAAATAGTGAAATTATTGCTTTGGCAGAATCAAAAAATATACCAGTTGATTTAACTATGAATGGGGTTTCAGCTATCTGCAAAGAGCCGCCAATTAAAGATATAAAATCCCAAGGTTATGAGCTCGGCAATATAGTTCTCATAATGGATGAGATTCAAGACACTAGAAATTTAGGCTCTTGTTTGCGATCTGCCTCATTCTTTGGGGTCGATTCTGTAATTATTCCAAAAAATAATTCAGCTGATTTTACAAATCCAGCTGTAGTAGAAACTTCTACTGGAGGGGTATATGATTTAGATCTATATAAGGCCATAAATATTGCAACTCTCCAAGAAAAATTAAAAGAAAATGGTTATTGGATTAGTGGATTCTCCGAACATGGTGCAACTCCATTAGAACAAACAGAATTTACAGAAAAAAATGTTTTGATTCTAGGAAATGAAGAAAAGGGCATAAGGAAGCTCGTAGAAAAAAATTGTGATCAAGTATTGAAAATTAATAAATATGGACAAACATCATCTTTGAATGTTGCTGTTGCTACAGCAATAGCACTTTTTGAAGTTCAAAAAAAACTTCGATACTAAAATTAATGCTTATAACTTAAAATACAGAATCATGCTTGCACAAAGAACAATAAGAAATAAGACTTCTGCTTCAGGAGTTGGCTTGCATACTGGTAAAAAAGCGACATTAACGCTTCATCCTGCTGATCCTGATACAGGAATTATTTTTAGAAGAATTGATGGAGAAAAAATTACTGAAATACCAGCACAGGCCAACAATGTTGGGGATACAACACTATCTACAACCTTAGAAAACAATGGCGCAGAAATTTCTACTATTGAACATTTAATGTCAGCTTTGGCCGGCATTGGTGTTGATAATTGCATCATTGACTGTGATGGCCCGGAGGTCCCTATAATGGAAGGTAGCTCTACTAAATTTGTATTCCTTATTCAGGCTGCTGGAATAGTTGAGCAGAAGGCTGTTAAAAAATTTATTTACGTTACTAAGTCAGTTCAAGTACAAAGAGAGGACGCTGTTGCAAAGATTAAACCATATAAAGGATTTAGAGTTTCTTTTGGGCTTGAATTCGATCATCCGGTCTATAAGAAATATCCTCAAACTGCAGCAATAGATTTTTCACAAACATCTTTTATAAGACAAGTAAGCAGAGCAAGAACTTTTGGCATATATGATGACTTAGAGATGCTCAAAAAAAATAATAAAGCATTAGGAGCTAATCTAGATAATGCCATTGGTATAGGAGATGAAGATATTCTTAATAGCGATGGATTGCGCTTTGCAGATGAATTCGTGAAACATAAAATGCTTGATGCAATTGGAGATCTATACTTGCTTGGACATAACCTTATAGGTGAGTTTTATGGCTTTAAATCTGGTCATGCTCTCAATAATCAGCTACTGAAAAAAATTGAAAGTGAAAATGCATATAAGATTATAGAAATAGATGAAATTAAGGATGCCCCAATAAATTATCTAAGACCTATATCGCAAGAGTTAGCCTGATGTTAGGTATATTTCAAAAAATTTTTAGCTCTGCAAATCAAAGACGTATAAGTGCTTATGAAAAAGTAGTTGAAAAAATTAATGCCCTAGAAGAAGAAACTCAAAAACTTAGCGAAGAGGAATTCAAGAATATTGCCTTAAATGAAAATGAAGATAGCAATGATTTAATAAAAATCTTTGCTGCAGTAAGAGAGGCTTCACAAAGAACACTAGGTCTAAGACACTTTGATTGTCAATTAGTTGGAGGATTAGTTTTAAATGATGGAAATATTGCTGAAATGAAAACTGGTGAAGGGAAAACTCTAGTTGCTACACTCCCAGCTATACTCAATGCCCTGAAAGGGCAAAAAGTTTATATTGTTACAGTAAATGATTACCTTGCAGAAAGAGATGCTAATTGGATGCGGCCAATTTATGAATATTTTGGCCTAAAAGTTAGTTCTCTAACATCGGCTCAAAACTTTAAGGACAAAAAAGAATCTTATGATTCAAATATTATTTATTGCACGAGTAGTGAGCTCGGCTTTGACTACCTTAGAGATAATATGGTGCTGTTTAAAGATCAAAAAACTCAGAAAGATTTAAATTTTGCTATTGTCGATGAAGTCGATTCTATATTGATCGATGAGGCAAGAACACCTCTAATAATATCAGGCGCTACTGATGATGATGCTGCTGCTTACCCGATATTTCTTAAACTTCTGCCCACAATGAAAAGACAATTAAAGCAAGGGACAGAAGAAGAGCCACTTACTGAACAGGAAAGAGGAGACTTCATGGTTGATGAAAAACTAAGAAGTGTTGATTTAACTGATGATGGCTTTGAAAAAGTAGAATCTTTTCTGAATAACAGAGGGATGGTCAAAGAAGGCGAGAGTTTATATACAACAGAAAACTTAAAATTTTTAAAATATATCCAAGCCACACTAAAAGCTAATCTCCTTTTTGAAAAAGATATTCATTATGTAGTTGAAAACAATAAGGTTGTACTAATTGATGATAATACAGGCCGAAAACTCCCTGGAAGAAGAGTTTCAGACGGTGTAATGCAAGCATTAGAATGTAAAGAGAAAGTACCGATTCAACAAGAAACACAGACTCTTGCATCCACTACTTATCAAAACTTCTTTAGATTATTTAGCAAAATATCTGGGATGACAGGTACTGCTGATACTGAAGCTGCTGAGTTCAAAGAAATTTATGGTATGAATGTAGTAGTTATACCAACAAATCAGGCAATGATAAGGGAAGATGTTAATGATGTCGTATATGTAAATGAAGAGGACAAATATCAAGCTCTTATAAATGAGATTAAAAAAATAAATAAAAAATCTGCTCCCATTCTTGTGGGAACAGCATCAATTGAAAGTTCTGAAGAGCTTTCTGGTAGATTGAAGAGAGAAGGTATACGTCACCAAGTATTAAACGCAAAGTATCATGAAAAAGAGGCAGTTATTATTGCTGAAGCTGGCCGACCTGGTGCTATAACCATAGCAACTAATATGGCAGGTCGTGGTACGGATATTGTGCTTGGAGGTAAAAAAGAAGATGACGACTCAGAATGGGATGAAAAGCACAAACAAGTATTAGATGCTGGAGGCTTACATGTTATCGGAACAGAAAGACATGAATCACGGAGGATTGATAATCAGTTAAGAGGCAGATCGGGCCGTCAAGGGGATCCAGGTTATTCTAAATTCTTCTTATCCCTTGATGACACAGTTTTACGACTTTTTATTGATGAAAATAGAAAAAAACTCTTTTCGAGATTAAGTGATGGCATGGATGACTCAAGTATTGAGCATCCAATGCTTAATGGTGCTATTGCTAATGCCCAGAAAAAAATTGAAGGTAGAAATTTTGAAATAAGAAAACAAATTCTAGAATACGATGATGTTTCAAATGATCAAAGGCTTACAGTATATAAGCTTAGAGACTACTTTCTTGAAGAAAATGATTCTGAAAAATTGATATTTGAATATCTTGATAATCTTTTAGAAAAAACTGCTGATCGTTTGTTGCCAGAAGAGCAAATTATAAATTGGAAATTTGATGATTTAGATAAGGCCTTAACACAATCTTTTGGGCTCTCACCTGACTTCAATTTTCTTAGCAAAGATAGTTTAACTTTTGGTAAAGTCATCGATTTTTTAAATGATTTTTACCAAAAATACTATTTTGAAAAGTTTGAGAAACTTAAGGATAAGAAAAAAGAATTAGAAAGACAGATAGCAATACAAGTTTTAGATGCCTCATGGAAAAGACATCTACAAAATATTGATTCTTTAAGAAACAATATCGGGTTAAGAGCGTATGCTCAAAGAAATCCAATTAATGAATTTAAAAAAGAGTCCTTTCACCTATTTGATTCTATGATTGAATCTTTCAAAGATGATGTTGTTAAAATCCTTTTCAATATTAAGATTCAAGCTATGAGCAAAGAGGAATATGAGCTACAGCAAAAAAGAAAAGAGAAGAATAATTGATTCCAAGTAAGTGGTTTAAAACTCTTAACTCAAATCCTATCTTTCTAATTACAGGCGAGTTTAAAAAAATTTCTACTTTAAAAAATAAACTTAAAAATTCTTTATTTTATAAACATAAGGTAATAGTACTGAGAATAAAAAATAATGAAGTAGCTATTGATGAGGCGCTAAACATTACTGCAAAATTTTGTAAAAAAAATAACATCCCTCTTATTCTAAATATTCCTAATAAATTTAGTTTCCAAGCAGACGGCTACCACCTGCAGACCAAGGAATTAAATGGGACATACTCTATTGCACACAATAAAATACTTGGCGCTTCTTGTCATAACAAAGAAGAAATATTGTTAGCCAAAGAGTTAGGTTGTGATTACGCCTTTCTATCTCCAATTGTTAAAAAATATAATTCTGAGCCCCTTGGTTGGGATAATTTTTTTGAAATAAAAAGTGAATTTTCTGAAATAAAAGTTATACCTCTTGGAGGGATAAGTGAGAAAAATTCAATGCAAGATTCTTTTGCTGGTATCAGTCATTGGTGGGATCTTCAAAACCCTTAATAGAGACTTCTTCATTGGCCCAACGTAAGAAATCTACACTCTTGCATCCCTTTGAGCAAAAAGGCTTATATTTTGAATTAACTTCAACAATCTTTTTGCAATTAGGACAAGTAAGGTTAATTTTTTTCTTCATTTGCTAGCTTTTCATAAATGCGAAAATAAAACTCTAATTTTTTCTCAAAATTTTCTAAAGAGTCATCATTTACCAATAAATCGTCACTATATGAGATTCTCTCATTTCTATTCATTTGATTTTTTATAATACTTTCGGCTATTTTCTTAGTACTTTTATCTCTGTTAGCAATTCGTTCAACCTGTAAATTTTCCGGCGCATCAATAACTAAAACTCTATTGAATTTGTTTCTTGGCCCCCAAAGAGGTGCACTATAAATAGCCCACTTAGAATTAATATTGCCAAATGCCTCTAGTATTTTCTCACGTATGAGTGGATGCATTAATTCTTCTAACCACTTCCTATCTGCTTGCTTTTCAAAAGCTATTTCTCTAAGTTTGGTTCTATCTAGACTTTCATCAGCCATTAAAACTTTAGAACCATATTTTTCTACTATTGCTTCATAGCCAGCTTGGCCCTTTTTTTGTAGATTTCTTGAAATTTCATCGGCATCGATAATGTCGATACCTTTTTTAGCAAAAAAATCTGTAGCTGTACTCTTTCCAGTAGCTATACCTCCAGTTATTCCAACAGTGAACATACTTATATTTTACTGAATTATTGCTTGGTTTATTTGGTATAGGAAAGTATTTCTATCAAAATATATTCCAATGCCCACAGCATTGGGTAACGTTATTGGTACGTTCACTTCACTATTTAGATCTCCTATTCCTGACAATACTCTTTCTCCAGTTGTGATCCAAGGGTAATACAAGCTATTGCGCACAATTACCATATTCTCTTCAAAATCAATAATAATATACTGACCATCGAATCCTATAGCTGAATAAATTGGATAAGTTGGGAATATTGTTCCATCTTGTTGAGTTATATCTGTTGAAAATGTCCAAAATTGCATCCCATATGCATATGTAACATTTCTTTCTGTAGGT
>Ga0163179_10001669_pt1 | contig 15564 bp, 8 predicted proteins | sample AtlANTMetagenome_FD_109643 | JGI IMG/M metagenome (GOLD analysis project Ga0163179, IMG submission 109643) | Marine eukaryotic phytoplankton communities from the Atlantic Ocean - Atlantic ANT 2 Metagenome | ecosystem: Environmental > Aquatic > Marine > Oceanic | place: North Atlantic Ocean... | reverse complement strand
TTACCAGCAGCGGCTGCAGTACCTACACCACCAGCTAAACTACCTATACCACCAACTAGTGAGTCAGTTGCTTTTTGTCTAGCTTCATTTGCAGCACCTAGTCTTTGCTGTGACATGCCTAATAATGTTTCTGTTTTATCTAATTCAGCAGCTCTTGATTGTTGAGCTCCTTGTAACTCCATGCTTTGTACTGTCATATCACCTTGCGCTGCTTTCATTTGATTAGCACTTTCTTGTTGAGCTATACTAGCACCAGCTTGTTGTAAGTTTTGTGATTGTTGACCAGCCATAGCTTGTGCTAAAGCAGCTATACCACTACCTCCAGCCGCACCTTGCATGCTACCCATAGTGTTTGATAAAGCTTGTTGCTGTTGTTGCGCGGCAAAATCAGCTGCTTGTGTGTTTACAGTAAGATCTTCATATGCATTTTCTAGACCAGTAGCTAAATTACTTGTGTCTAGATTTTCATATCTTGCTTTATTTCTATCAAATTCTGCTTGCGCAGCTCTTTGCTCACGTCTTCTTTTACCACCGCCTATTATACCGCCAGCAATTCCTGTAAGACCACCTATAATTTGTCCACCAGCTTTCGCTGCTAAACCCGCTGCCATTCCTGGTATCATAATCTATATTTTTTTATATTGTTATACATATATTATCACATATTATTTGCTACTTTCAAACACTTCAGACCCTACAGTGTAAAGTTCGCATTGTGTTTCTTCATCATTAGACATAACTACCTCAGCGTAATAACCTCTTAAAGCTGATGTATTGCCTAAATTATTTTTACTAAATAGTATAAAATCACTACTAGTGGGCCTAATAACTAAACCACCTATATTACAACTTACAGTTGTATCTGTTACAGCCGTGCATTCACCCATCTTTACTATTGTTCCATTTGTTTTCTGGTAATAAACTATATCGTTTACTTGTACAGAATCGTTTACATGTGGAAAAGTCATTGTTATATTTGGCATATCTTATATATTATGGTTCGTTAGATAAACTAACAGCTATGTTAAATGTCATATCTGACGACGCGTCTATTTCTTCATCTAGTTGAGCTGTCCAGTTATAATGTAAATCCTGTGATGGTGCTACGCCAACTAAACTAGTAGGTGATATTGTTAAACTTTGTGTTTGATGAAATGCTGATTGAGATTGTGCAGATATAGTAAGCGATATTTGTTGCAGGGTATTTCCGTAGAAGTTACCATACATAACACCGCTACCACTTGTCAAGTTAGTTCCACTAGCAGTTCCAATTAAAACATTCTTAGCTGCAGTTCCACTATTACCATTACCATCATTATACGTTGCTCTATGTTGACCTAGTATTAATCCACCACCTGCTCCAGTAACCGTAGGCGTGTATAATCTTGAACCACCAGAACTAGAACCACCACCGCCGGTAGCCGCTTGAGCAAAACTATTTATATTCAAGTGAGATGTTAAATTTTCACTACCATATTTACTAACAAACATTTTACCTGTTATAGTTATTGTTTTAGGTGATGCGTTGTTATTTATAGCTACTATAGGTGTTTGATAATCTAATTCAAACCCGTGTGTAAATAAATCAACATCGTCATTTGTTGATACATAACCAGACCAGTCATCAATTTCTGGATCTCTTAACTTTGTAATATTATTTGTAGCCGTTGCTGTTAAGGTTAAATCATAAGTTGCAAAGCTAGATGTTTCAACAGGATATGAATTAGCTGTGTAGTTTTTTGTAACAGTACTTGAAGTCACTGCAAAAATACCAGTTGTAGACATACCTAATGTTAAATCTACATTTGATAATTGAGATATATAAAAAGGATTTTGAACAACAGGTGGCGTTGCTGTGTTATATACATTTCCTTGAAGTGGACTCAATAAAGCTGTAGGACTTATTGCCTCAATTAATATGTAGTATCTTTTGGAAACTGAAGTCTCAAAGAAAGGTATTGATACTGAATAAAAACCAGTTGAAGGTATTTCTAAATCAGTTTGAGATCCAACAAACGTTGTTCCATTCCACCACTGTGAAAAAGTTATTGTTGTACTACTTATTGTTTGTGCTGTTGATAGCGTTATTGTTACACCATCTATTGCTGTTACAGTTACTGTTCCGCTTATGCCAGTTCCAGTTACCAACATACCTGTTCTTATATCATTATTAACAGCGGTTAATGTTAGTGTCGTGCTAGAACCAGATGTGCTAGCCGTTGATGTAGTAAAGTTTTTAACTCTAAAATCAGCACCTACAGCTCCAAAAACTTTAAATTCTTTTGTTTCAGAAAACCTACCTACAGTATTACCACCTAATACATTATAACCTGTTATTTTGTTTTGATCAGGGTCATTTTCTAACACAGATTCAGCGTTAAAAATTATTTCATTTTTATCTGTATCCTGTGCTGGAAACTTGTATTGAATAGTAAACCATCTTTGATCTACATCTTCTAATGTTTTACCACCTACACCTATTGTTATATCACTACCAGTGCTATCTTTATCTTGATGAGTTATTACATAGTAACTTTCAGGATCATTATCTTCAACTGTTATTTTAAAACTAGGTTCTTGTTTAAAATTGTAAGCGTTATTTAAATTAAGCTTAACTACAGCAACAGTGTTTTGCGTACTATACTCAGCCTTGTAACCTAATTGATTACCACTTGGGTTAGCGGTTTCGTTATTACCACTACCATTGTATGTTATAGTGGTTGCTATATTTCCATCACTTTGATCAACTATGTTTAAGTTTTTAAGTAGATACTTGTTTAAAACACCATCTCCAACAATAGCCAAAGGGATAGCTAAGTTATTTGATGGCATATTTACACCATCTTTAAAGTTTACTTTTGCTAAAACGTTTAAGCCACTTTGTGTAAAAGCAACACTGTCTACGTAGGTATGACCAGAAACATTTATTGATAAATCACTAGCTGTAAGTGTGGATCCAGTGTTAGGTGTTATTAGTATATCTACAAATTGCTTTTCAGTATGTATTTCAGTACCTACTTCAACGTCAAAAACAGAGCCTGGGTTTGTTGTATTAGCTATACCAGTTAAAGTCACCGTAACAGTTTTATCACTAAGAGCTGTGTCACCTGATATGTTACTTAAATTACCTATACCTTGAACAGTAAACTCGTGTGAATCTAAGTTTTCTAAAGTTGTTTCTTCACCTTTTATATAATTATACCATCTACCTTCTTTTTCTTTAAACTCTTGTACTGATCCACTTTGCTCATCAGTTGTTATTGATTTACAATACCAACCTTTTGCAAATGTCTCTGTAGGACTGTTGTAGTTGTTACCAGCATCGTAATTTTTTGTATATTTTCTAGATTTACTACCACTATAATTAACAGTTTTAAAACCTTTAATAGAATCTGCTTCATCATTAACTAAAACGTTAACTGAAGATTCATAGTATTTAGTAGCATCATCTTGACCAGCCGATGTGTCGTAAAATCTATTTCTTTTTTCATTAGTATGTGACCAAAGATCACCATTGTTTACACTATAATAAACGTTATTTAATGATAAAGCGGCTTCAGGTACAAATGATTTAAAACTAGGAAAACCATTTACTTTTTCATCAAAAGAAACTGTTTGACCATCTAACGTTAAGTTATATAAACCTTTACTATCATCATAACTACCTAATATTAAATTAGACTTAGGTAGAGTATCTTTAAAAAAGTCTTTCATACCTAAATCAGATATAGGTGTTAAACCATCTCTAGATAACCTTAAAACAGCTCCTCTAGCTTTATCTACAAAATAAACTCTATAAGCATAAGAAGAAAATGACTCCGGATTTAAAGATATACCGTACTCACCTACAAAAGGTATTGCTTGACCTAACACCCTATTTGTTGCTGTTAATTGTGGATTCCCACTAGCCTCAAATAAAGCATCTTTGTTTGCTAATACTTTTAAAACTTTATCTTCACAGAACACTATTAAATCAGTGTTTCTAGCGTGTAGTTTTTGTATGCTACCGTAATGAGGGTTTAAATCTTTAGTTATAGGTTCACCTTGTATAAACTGATTTAATTTATTTATACCACTAGTTGAATTAAATATACCACTAAAAATTAAACCACTTTTTCTTCTCTCTTCTTTATATGGTTCATCTAATACAGCGGACACTTTAACTCCTTTACCCATACGTGGAGCATTATAATCATCGTTTATTCTATCAGACTCTACACCATTACCAAAAGAGTAGCAATTTTTAAAATCTAAAACATGCGTCGATCCATGCTGGTTTATTGGCCTTGATATACCTGTTTCATAATATATATCTAATTCAGCAGATTCCTTAGGTTCTGTTTCCCATACAGCTGGGTTATTTGATGTTAAAACCTCAACATCTGATGTTACTACATTTTGTAATAATTGTATTTCGCTTATGTAGTTTCCTGAAAAATTACCACCATTACTAGTAAAAGAGTCTTCATATGGAGTTCCATTCTTATGATGCTCAAATGTTATATTGTATCTTCTTTGTTTACTTGAAAACAATTTTTTTCTACCGTTTCTTCTATATTTATAATCTACGTCACAATTTGTTACTTTGTATATTTCACCTAAAGAGTTATCTGAATTACCTTTAAACCTAAATAAAGTACCATGTTGTTTTAATGTTTTTAAGAAATCGTTAGGAACACCGTGGCTTGGGCCAAATGCTTTTTCACCGCCTTTAGGACCACCCGCAAAAACAACTGTCATATTATGAGATCCTAAAACAGGGTGACCGTTATTAGCTTGACTTACCTTGTTATCTCTAGCTCTAGTGTCATACCAAGATGCTTCTGAAGTAGAATCACCTGGTCCAGTGTTAGGACAATTTGTAAATATAGTTCTAGCGTCTGTTATACCGTATTGCTCATTTTCTTCTGGAAAGCTATCTATTATGTTGGTGTCAAAATTACCATCTCTATTTAACTTAACAAAAAATCTTCCGTAAAATTCAGCTTTTCTTTCAAATTTTTCTTCAAACAATACTATTTCAAAACTACTACCAGCTGATATACCACTAACCATAGTGTCACCAGTTTTAATTGGCTCTTCTAATGTTATTTTATATATATGTTCTTTTTGGTTATTTGATCCAGTTGTGTCTTTATCACCAGTTGGACCACCACTAAGAACGCTATACTTGTCACTTCTTATTCCATTTACAGATATTTGTATAACAGCATCAGAAGAAAAACCTTCACCAAAGCTAGTATTTGAAGCAGGGTCTGGTCCTCTAAATTCAAATGATACACTACCTATTTGAGGTATACTAGATGATCTTGCTTCTACATCACCAGTAGCTACAGCTTTTTCTTTTATTTTAAGAAAATCAGGAGCGTCATTTGATATGTCTAATATTTTATATCTTGATTTCGTAGCAACAAAATTATCTGAATCATGCCTCTTTTTTAATATCAAATAAGTTTCTTCATCAACTTTGTTTCTTTCAGATGATGGAAAACTTAACCAAACATTACCATCTTCAGCTAAATAATATCTATCCATAGCTAAATTATAGTATTCGTTTGAAGTTTCTTTTATGTAATACTTAAAATGTGTTGCCCAGTCTGGCGGTTGATTGTTTAATGTAACGTTAATTGAGTTTACCGTTTTTGCATAATTTTTACTTGTTTGTTTAGATGCTTTAGAGCTAGTAAAAACTGGTGATTGCCTATTGTAAGTGTCTATGTAAACAACACCTGCTTGATACGTTCTTAAAGATTTTACAGATAACTGAGGTTCTTTTACTGTTGTTATAGCAGACTGACTTATGGACATAGATATGTTTGGTAAGTTAAAGTCCTCTATATTGTAGTTTTGTAAATAATTACCATATATCAATCTGTTAGCAGTAACTTCTTGAGATTTAGCTTTTCTAGGAACATTATCCCAAGGTCTAATCATTTGGTTGCTTTCCACAACTTTGCTTATTATTTCTGATTCTAATTCATATTCTGTAGGAAAAGTTCCATCAGAATTATACTTTAGTGTATCTACAACGTAAACTAAATTATTAGAAGATTCTTTATACAATATATCAACCTCTTCTACATCAACAGGTCTTGATTCTGATATACCTATTTTCAACTGCCTTAAATTATTTATCATACCATCGTTGTAACCGTTAGTAGATAAATACTCAAAAGTATCAGGTAAAAAAGCAAACTCACTAAATGGTGAAAAAGTAGAATATTCACCAGAGTAGTATTTCCATCTATAAGCAAAGTTTACAAATTTCTTTTCAAATAAAACACCTTCTTCACTAAGTATTGCTTCCCATACTAAAGTAACATAAGGTATTTCAACTGGTATACTTTGTATTGTGCAATTAAAAGAATTACTAGCACTTATACTGTTTATTAAAAGTTTTATTTCAAAAACTTCCTGTTGACCTAAATCTTCATAGGTCGATGTGCATGTTATTATATCACCAGCTCTCCAATTAGGTAATGGTGAAAAGTTTAAATTTAAAACAGTACCAGAATCTTTAGATATACCTTCTGAGCTAGTAAACGTTGTCGCGCTTGCGTTGGTTATGATAACTGTAGAAGTTCCTGTTCCTAAACCACCTCTTGTAGAAGAGCTCATTGTTAACACTGGTTTGCTCATTGGAGCTTTTTTAGCTACACATATATTTGCTTCTATAAAACTAGAAGCAGCTGATAAATCACCGACAGCAATTTTTTTACCTGTATATTTAGTGTGTGTTGTAAAGTTATTTGAGCAACCAGATTTAAATATACTTATACTTATTTTTTTAGGCTCTTTAACACCATCGGTCCACAATAACATGTTATCTAAAACATTTATACCAGTTATATATGTATCATCTTGCCAATCAAGTATATTATTAGCATCTACTAAAACAGGTGATATAATACCTTTTATATCATCGTATTCAGCAATACAGTCTGCTTCATCTGCTTTTATAAACCAGTATATCTTATCGTTTTCAGTGTTAAGAACAGATCCAACACATTTAGCATTTGTTAAACCAAAACTTAAAGTATCCCAATTTGAAGTTATTGATTTAGAATTTGAATTAAACTCTTTACCTTTTATTCTAGTGGTACCTCTTACATTTTGTATAGTACCCACATCATCACCTTCAGAAGTAGATATTTCTATATTCTGCGCGTCTCTATACTCTCCATTAGGTACTAACCTCTCGTCCAGGTCTTTGTTCATTTTACCTGCACGAAAGTGATGCTTTAACTCTGGCATATCTTAATGTTTAATTACTTTAGATTTATTTCTTAAAACTTGACTAAGCTCTTCAGCTTTTAAATTACTTAACCTAAGTTTAGCTTTTCTTATAGCAGCAAATTTTTCTTTCTTAAATCTTGCCACTAAGTATTCCGGCACTAATGATCTAGCTGATAAAACAGCATGTGCTACATATTTGTATATAGCGTCTTCAGCAAATTTATGTATTATTTTTTCAGCTTCAGTAGCAACACCATCACTTATGTATTTTAAAGTTATTGTTTTTGTGTTTAGATCAGAGCTAAAATGTAAAAAACCTCTTGTGTTGTCTATATAAAAAACACCGTTGCCTTGGCTAAAAGAAGGTTCTAAACCATATCTTCTACCCTCTGCTAAAACTTGATCAACAGCATTTTGATTTGTATCAGCCTCTGTTTCATTTCCATCTCCTTGAGCCTTATATGTAGACCAAGTATCAGACTCAGATGCTTCAAGCAATGTGTTATCACTGTTAAATAAGTAATCGTAACTACCATCTTGCAATAAAGCTTTTGGGTTACTCGTCTTAATAGCAGGGTATATAACTCTTTCAATACCAGATGTGTCTTTCCATGATAACTTAATATAGTTAACGTAATCATGTGGAAGTTTCATTTTTAATGAAGGTGGTATTTCTATCTCTTGTGATTTTTCTGATCTCAATGTATCGTAGCTAAATTCTTGCATGCCTCTTTGAACATGAAAAGATATATCTGTTCTTTTTATTTTAGGTATTAATTTATCTTCACCAACATAGTTTATTATAAAGTTATTTATAATATCATCTATTTTTATATATTGATAATTACCTAGTTCTTCACTAAATGTTTTTTGTTTTAAAGTAATTACATCTCCAGCAGATTTTTCGTTACCACTAGTAAATGTTACAACGTTGTTACTATATCCATATGTAGAAGCAGAAACTTCACTACCATTCACAAATATATCAAAATCAGAAGCTGTAGATGGTGCTGGGCTAAAATTAAATGTAAAAGCGGTTTGTCCAGCGCTAGCAGTTCTTTGCTGACTGTTATCGTAATACTGTCTTTGTGTTCCTGTGAATAATGACATATTTTATTATTTTTCTTGTTGTACGTTCTGTGCTTCCTCTTGAGCAGCTATTGGATATAACTGAGGATCTTTTATTGTTATACCAGCTAGCTCTAATATTTTTATAACTAATTCAGACTCTTCTGAATCATGTAATTCAAAATTATCAGAATTTGTAACGTTATATAATTCTTCGCCTAACACAGTTGTTGAAGACCATTCAACTTGTTGTGGCTTAGCTATATAATTGCATACAACTGTATCATTGTTATCTATTGTTGTTGGATAAATTTGTATAGCCCTTTCACCATTAGCGGTTGTTTGATTCCTAACATATACAGGTCGGCTTATTGTTGGATTAGTTAAAGGTGAGTTTAGTATATGATATAGCTCGTTTTGATTAATTTTTTCTATTTCCACATAGCTTCCACACTTATTAGTGTATAATTCACCCATACGATAATGAACAGGTAAAGTTCCTACACCGCTAGCGCTCATTACTACTGGCTGCGAGTTTCTTTCAAATACATCAATTTTTTCGTTAATAATGTCTACCATATCAGAATGTGTAGAGTCATTACCAGGCATTTTCATAAACTGATCTAAGTCATAAAAGTATTGTTCAAAAATATCCATCTGTGCTTGATTAGCAAATAAGTTAAACTCTTGAGGCGTTATATATCCTCTTTGTTCTTTGTTTGCTATTGCTAATACTCTTTGGTATACTGTATCTATGTTTACTGCCATAATATTTTTATTTATAGTAAGTAACCACCTCATAGAGATGGTTACCTCTATAAGTGATTAATTATTTTAATCTTTTTTCTAAGTTGTTGAAAACTTCTAAACCTTCATCTGTTTGAAACCATGCAGCTAATGCTGAGTATGGATGTTCATCAAACGGTATGTTCATTAGTTTTCTACCATTGCTAGCCCACGTGAATGTTCTGTTATCAGGTGAAAGTTTTATTAAACCTGCTTCGGCACATTTTATACCAAAGTTTCTTAGTTGAACGTTTTCATCTTGTGCTAAACTTATAAATAAACTAGGATTTCTTTTTGCAAATAATAGTAAATCCCTTTTTATTTCTTTTGAAGTCATTTTAGAAACTTGGCTACCTATTTCAACTCTAAGTATACCTTCAGCTAATTCTATGTCTAAATCTTTAGCCACATTTAAAGCTTCAATTTCTAATTCAATGTAATCTAAATCATTACCAGCCTCTTCCACTTGATCATGCTCTTGAAATATAACATTTTTAAGTGGGTGATAAATTGATAATAGTTTTTGTAACGATTGCATCCTTGCAGGTACTGATAAAGCACCATTTCTAAAGATAATTCTTCCTAACGTAGACGTTCCCTTTTGCTCATCTGCTAAAGGAGATGGTTGGTTAGTTGCATATCTTAATTCTCTTTGAAACCCTTGTTCAGGATCGAACCATAATAGAGGTTTTCTTCTAGTATGTTTACCTGGTAGAGAAAATACCAAAGGTTGTTCTTTTGTTGTGAGATAGTAAATTCTATCTTTTACTTCCCAATGCGTACCTTTAGGTACACCTATTGTTTGTTTTTCCATGATATAATATAATTAAAAAGTTTAAAATAAAGGTTTAGGGTGCCGAAGCACCCATACCTTTATAAGTTACTGTGATTAGTCACCTTGTACACCATCAGTAGACTTTAACAATACAAAGTTGTTAGCAGCTTGAACACATAGACATCTCTCAGATAAGAAATGAACGTTCATAGCGTCTTCGTCGCTTGTAAAGTTACCACCTACAGATCCAGTGATCCAAGATTTCATTCTTCTATCGTCAGCTTCAGATGCTCTGTATCTAACGTGTAAGAATGGTCTTTGGATGTTTTTACCCATAATCTGATCGTAAACTGTTGAAGTTCCAGCAGGAACAATAACACCTTCAATATCAGCTACAAGCCCTCTAGTAGTAGAGTCATTTAAGTATTTCCAGTCAGTTTTGTAGAAGTCATAAGAACCTCTTCTGAATCCAGAGAAACCTAAATTTAACGCCATTTCCTCAGAGTTATTAAAAACACCATAAGAAGTACCACCTGTACCGTAAGAATTTTGAGCAGCAAGCATGTTGTCAATAGAAAGAGTTGTAGCTCTGTCTAAGAACATCATGTTTTCTTCAATAGAACCTTGCTTATCAAGTTCTTGTAAGATAGAATCAAACTCAGCTAAACCTTCATGAACACCAGAAGATACTGGGTCATCAAAATCAGCGTTGTTATATACTAAACCTCTAGACGTGATAGCAGCGAATAAACCTTCAGATCCAGAAATACCTGAAGCAGAAATTGCAGACGAACCTGCTTTTTTCTCAGCTTCAATCATAGCCATTTCTAATTGATCTTCAAATCTAATCCTTGCTTCATGCTCAGATTTTAAGTACCATAAATATCCAGAAGTACCAGCTTCAGTAGCAACTTCAACCCAACCAATCTGAGCAGTGTCAGATCCGTTTACACTATACTTGTCTCTCAAAATAATTGGCTTATTAGAGAAAGAAGTAAACGTAGCGTCTTTTTTGTTACCAGCGTTGCTTGATCCTTTTGCATATTCTGAACCATATACAAATACTTTTACAGCAGACACACTGTCAGAACCAATCCCTGAAAGATCAGCAGCAGTATAAGGCTGTGCAGTAATTGTAGTTGCACTAGGTACAGCGGATACATAACATTTTAAAGTTGCACCACCTTTACTAACGATGATAGTATCACCAACGTTAATTAAATGTGCAGCAGAAAAAGTTAGTAAGTTAGCAGAAACGTCAGTACCTACGACATCGTCGTAAGCAACGTGAATTCTACCTTGTTCTGACCATACGACTTCGTCAGAAGCCATAGGCATTTCAGCACCAACCATAGCTAAAAATCCAGAAATAGTTCTATTTCCGTATCTTTCGACTTCTTTTTCATAAACTTCCGGTAGGAATTGTTTTGTGAAATTAAAATCGTTGCCTGAGATGCTTAAGTAATTTGAACCAAATAATGTCTTATTCGGTCTCGGAGTTAAGTGCGATAGTTCCGCACCAGTTCCAGCAAATGCTCCCATAATTTTTAATTTTTAAGTTTTAATTTATTTTCTAATTTTAACTTTGAAATCAGAAACTGAGTCACCTGGAACAGCTTTTACTGACCAACCTGGAGTAGGTATGACATTGTCATTTACTTTTCTAGCATCCATGTTAATGTTTTTAGACTTAGCCATACTATCTTTTATAGCATCAGCTTTACCTTGTTCGTAAAAGTGTTTGGCAACAGCATCAGGGTTCATAGCGGTAAATAAAGATTTATGATAACCTTGAGCGTCATTCATAACGTTGTCTTTGTTAAGGAACTTCTTAACAAAATTATTTATGTCGCTTTGAGTTTCTTTAACTTTATCGCTATTCTTCACATTAAACCTAAACTTTTTTTCTCCAACATTATATTCAAAACCTTTGAACTTGTCGTTAAAAACCTTATTGGTTTTATTTAAAAAAGCAGTTTGTTGTTCCTCTGCTACTTTTTGCGTTGTTTCCAACTCATTGTTGTAACGATCGAAAAAATCTACAGCCTTCTGTTGATCCTGCGTTAGCTTAGATCCAGCTTTGATTTCTTCATAATATTTAGACTTTAAGCCGTCTAAGTGGCCTTTAGCGCTAGCAACTTGCTCTTTCAACGCTAATTTCTTTCTCTTAACGTCACGATCTTCATCAACTTCTTCATCTATTGAAAATTGATCGTCCATCATAAAACTAATTTCCTCATCATTTAAATGTGGTTTAGTTTGTTTGTAGTATTCTTTGAGTAAAGATATGTCATCATGATTACTATAATCTTGATTCAATCTAACAAAATCTTCTAAACTACCACCAGTATCGTTCATAAAGTCTACAACTTTTTGAATGTTTTCTGGTAAAGGTTCTGCTGTATCTTGAGATTCTTGTACAGCTTCTTCAACCTGTTCTTGTAATTCTTCTGCTTGTTCTTCAACTTCTTCATCTGTTATTTCTTCAACAACAGCTTCAGTTTGCTCTTCTTCTTCTTTAACCTCTTGCTCAACAACAGGTGTATCTTTTACCTCTGTTTCTTCTACAGGAGTAACTTCTTCTTTTTTTGAAAGATCAACCTTTATAACCTCATCTTCTTCATTACTGACTAATTGTTTTGGTCTTTTAGGTTTTTCTTTCATTTTCATATCTCCACCCTCTTTTTCTGGAGTTTCGATTTTAGCATCAACTAAAGTTTCATTATCTTTAATTGTAGCATCTTTTTCAACAGGTTGTACTTCTTCTACAACCTCTTGGCTTTCATTTTTTTCTGCCATGATATAATATTATAAAATTAAACAAATTATCTAGGGTCAAACGAACCTAGATTACCTAGGTCACCTAAACTATCATTACCCATAGATTCAAACTTTTTAGGTGGTTTATTGTTATTTCTTTGATCTATTAATTCAGATTGTTGACTAGCTTGTATTCTAGTACGTTCATCTTTGCGATCTTCCTTTCCATCTTCTTTTTGCTTGTTAACATTAAGCTCCATATTTTTTAGCCTCATGTTAATCATGAACTCGTGGTTCATTAGCTCTTTTTTAATAGCTGCCTCTTGCATTAACTTTCTATTTTCTAATTCAGCTTTACCTTGTTCTAATTGCATTTGGCTTTGTATTAAAGCTTGACTTTTTTGCACCTCAGCTTGAGCTGCAACTTTTTGAGATTCTGCATTGGCTTGAGCTTGAGTTTGTATATTTTTTTCTTGCAACAATTGATCTCTTTCTTGTTTCTTTTTTCTTCTAACTTTTAGTAATTGATTTGCCAACTTCACATTCTTTATAACTCTTAGATCAATAGCATCGTCAAGCTCAATCATTTTTTGAGCTAAAGCAACTTGAATGTTATTTTCTAACATTTGCTTTTCTTCTTCATCAGGTGATATTTCTAAAAATATACCAAAATCATATAAATGTAATTCAGCAACATCCTGCAATGTACCTACATTGTGACCTCCTATTTTTTGTATAAAAGCATCTCTTGTAGGAGAATATTCTAGTATATCAGATATTCTTAAAGATATAGATTCAGCAACCTCTGCTGTAAGATACAAACCAGAGTTTAATATATGTCTAGTAGCTGTGTTGCTATTAGCGGCTGCTAATTTTTGAACACCTACTAAAGCCTTTGCATCAGGTGTACTACCATCTCTAGACTCGTTTAAACCAGTTACATCTCTTATCATTTGTAAATAGTAGTTATAATTAGCGATTAAGCTTTGTATTTTACCACCACCATTTCCAGATGTTATTTCTTGAATAGGTATTTTACCTGGATTCATATCTCCTTCTGAGGTGAATGATCTACCTATAACAGATCCAGTTTGAAAGAACATGTTTAATGCTTCTTGTGGATTGTAGTTTGTACCATTACCTAAATCTATTTCAGCTAAACCATCAGCGTCTAAATAAACACCATCTGGAACCATTCTAGCCATTACCTGTTGTAGCTTTAAATGTGTTAGCTGTATCATATCTGCAAATCCAGTTATTCTACCAACTAAAGATTCTATTTTACCTTTGTATAATCTTGGAGCTACTATATTGTAATTCATTTTAACCTTAGTGTAATCACTTTTAGGTCTCATCATGTTTTTAGCTAACTCCCATTTTAAAAGTTTATCAGTTCCTAAAACCAAAACACCCTCATATAATACCTCTAAAGATCTTTTCATTTTCCCAAACTGAGCTTCGTAAGCTTCAATAGGTGGATCAAATGTATCATCACGCATTATAACTTTAGTAGCTCCACTAATAGTATCTTTTACTTTATAAACCTCATTCATGTAGGTTTTATAGTTAAAGTATAAAACTTCTATAGTATTTTTATCTTCATTATCGTTTTGAGCTGCTGTTCTATAGTGTAAGTTAGACTTTTGATTTGGTTGTTTTATTATTCTTTGTAATTCACCTTCGTCTAAACCAGGAAATTCTTTTTTAAGTTCGTTTATTGGTAATGTTTTAACCTCTCCAACGTAATACAAATCTTCAAAATAAGGTGATTCAGTATATGAATAAACTATATTAGCAGGATCAACATACTCTACTTTTATACCTTCTGAAGTTGTAAATTTATCTTTAACACAAGCTATACCAAGTGTTGTTAAATCGTAATATAATCTTTTTCTTGTTTCTTCAAACTTATTACCAGTTAATATTGTAGTAATAGCCTGCTCCTCCGCTATTTCAACTTCTTGCTTATAACTAAGTTGCATGTGTAAGTTTAATTCCTCTTCACTATCAGGTAGAGTTTCAGGCGCGTTTTCTTGTAATGATATACCTAAAGATTCTTGTGCAAAAGTAATAAGTTCTTTTGTTTCAATATCTCTTAATATTGATTCCATATAAGCTGTTCTTTTGCTCATGCCATATGGATCTTGCGAGTATGCTTTTATATCATATGTTCTTTCAGCCATACCGTTGACAACAATGTCAACAAATTTTGGTATAATAGGTACAGGTTTCCAGTCTAAATTAAGATATGATAAGTCACCATTAATAGATAATTCATCTTTATATTTTTGTATACTCTGTTCACCACGAGCATATAATCTTAATTTATGAAATTCGTTTTGATTATTGTAAAACCTGTTAGTACCAGAATCACGTTTAAACCACTCTGACTCTATGGCTCTACCAACTTTTAAACCATATTCAAGACTAGCTTTCTCTTGATCGCTAACAACCTGACTTGGAAAATAACCTTTTGTAACTGATTCTGCCATTTTTTATTCTATTAATTTTGATCGCATACCTTTATTTTTATACTTAGCTATACTTATATTTACCTTTTCTCTTTTTATTTCTGCATTTGGTCTGTATAAATTTTTATTACAAGCCATTATTGCTAAACCTGAACTAATAGCAGCATCAAACTTTGTTCTATTGTTTATATCAAACTTTGCCCAATCATTTAAAGTGCTATTAAAATATATATCACCATGAGTACCGTCTCTTTTCATACCAACATGATCTTGTATATACATCTCGATTGCAGCAGCATGTGCTTGTTTTATATCCTCACTTGAATTAGGTATTCCACCTACTTCCTTTTCTGCTGTAGATAATTTATTCCATATTTTATCTGGCCTATTCATTGAATAACCTCTATAACCACGTCTTCTTAAATAATACAATAGACGAGGTTTATTATTCTCAGCTAGTAAAGGCAT
>Ga0163179_10001668_pt1 | contig 15564 bp, 14 predicted proteins | sample AtlANTMetagenome_FD_109643 | JGI IMG/M metagenome (GOLD analysis project Ga0163179, IMG submission 109643) | Marine eukaryotic phytoplankton communities from the Atlantic Ocean - Atlantic ANT 2 Metagenome | ecosystem: Environmental > Aquatic > Marine > Oceanic | place: North Atlantic Ocean... | reverse complement strand
GCGCTTCTTTCCGTAATTCTACTGGCGTACTTGCCCGTCGTTTTTCTGGGCTTTGTGTGGGACGACTTTCCGTTGATCGTCCAGAATGACTACATCAAGAGTTTCGACCATCTGGGTGCCTGGTTCGCGACGGATCTGTGGGCGGACGTTGGTGATGAGGGGTTTCGTTCCGGTTTCTATCGACCCTTGGTGCTGTTGAGTTTTGGTGTGGACTACATGCTTTGGGGCGAGTCAGCTTCAGGATTTCACTTGCAGTCCCTTGCGTGGCATCTGCTCTCGGTCTGGCTGGTCTATCGAATACTCGCCGAATGCTATTCGCTTGAGACAGCTCTCGTGGCGGCAGCGGTTTTCGGTCTTCACCCTGCGATGTCGGAGGGTGTGGTCTGGATTGCCGCGCGAAATGATCCGATGGGGGCGGCATTGCTTCTTGGTGCCTTGTACTCGGTCTTTCCATCCAAGTGCTCACGGATTCGGATCGCGCTTGGGGCGGTCTTGTTTTTTGGGGCGCTATGTAGCAAAGAGTCGAGTGTGGTTGGCCTCTTGTTTCTTCCCTTGCTGGATTGGGGACGAGGGACGAAGCGCGAGTCCTGGTCGGTGTATGTTGCGTTTCTGTTGACGCTTATTGTGTGGGCTTTGATGCGGTGGTCGGCCGATATCGCTGTGCAGGATTTGGAGTTTGGGACGGGATTTGAGTGGGTCGTAGGCGAGTTCGACCAAATCCTTTCGACCTACGTGCGTTTGTTCTTCTGGCCGTTCGATTTGAGTGTGGGTCGAAGCGTCGAATACCTGCGGGATCCGGGTTGGCTGGTTGCGGTTGGGCTTCTCTTGGGTGGGTGTTTTACGGGCTTTCTGTTGATATGTGGACGCCGAATGGCCGCCGCAGGTTTGGCCGTGTTTGTCTTGTCCTTTGCGCCAGCGATTCTAGCAATCGCAGCAAATGCCCAGCTTGGTGAACGCTATCTGTATTTGCCGATGTTTGGCCTTGTGTTGGCCCTTGGTGCCGTCGTAGAGCGTTTCTCGCGCCAATCGGTTTTGTTTGTCTTGGTCATCCTGGTTGGATTTTGGGGCGTTCAGCGGCGCATACCGGATTGGCGCTCGGACGTGAGTATGTGGGAGGCAGCGGTCAAGTCCGATCCGTCTCCGTATACGTGGGGTAGTTTGGGGCATGCTTACAATCGTCGAGCAGAGAGCAAGAGTATTCGGGGCGAGGACGGCGGGGAGGAAGCTTTGGGTGAGAGTAGTGATGTGGCACAGGCCATGGTCTACTTTGAGAAGTCTTTCTCGGATTCGCTGCCCTATTTGGACAACTGTCTCGTGTTGGTGCGCACACCAATGAAAAAATGGCAATTTAAGAGAGCTCTACGCAACGCGAGAGTTGGTCGCGATGCGGGATGTGAGACCCACCCACGACACGGTGATCGCTTCGCAGGGATCTATGGAAGCCTGCTGGTGTTGAATGGGCATTGGGGAGATGCTCGGCGGTATTTATCCGAATCACTGCGCGATCCAGATGGTCGCGGAGAGGTGCTGCATGCTGTCTTGATGATCAGGGATTGGCGACTCAGTGAATCTCCTGATTCGGGGTTGGCCTATTGTGCTGTGCGAGAAACCCAAGGCGTAGACGTGGCCGATTTTGATCAGAATGTCTATCGGCTGTTAAATGTGGTGGGGATACGTACGGATGGCCTCTTTTCTTCTACAGGCAGTGCTGCTTTGCTCTGTTCGCAAACCGCGGAGGTAGAGTGAAGCGATTGGGTTGGATCCTGCTGTGTGTCTTGGGTGCTGGGGTAGCGCACTATGGCCAGCGAAGTGCGGATACAGTGCGTAAGGATCACCAGATTGATGACATGCTCGGCATGGTCCCCTCTGGAGAGAGTCTGAGGTGGATATCCATGGGTTTTGAGACACAGATCTCGGACTACATGTGGATTCGGTCGGTATTGATTTTTTCTGATGTCGAAAAAACGGAGAAGGATGAGTATTGGGTCGAATGGTTGTCACGCAGTTTGGATGTGTCGTTGACCTTAGATCCCGATTGGCGAACGCTCTATTCCTACGGGAGTCTAATGCTCAAGGTGGCTGGAGATATCCAGGCATCCAATGCTGTGGCTGAACGTGCGATGGCAGTATTTCCAGATGATTCTTATTTTGCGTTTTCCGTTGGAAATAATTTTCATCTGTATGAAGAAGAACTGAAACCGATTCGTTTCCATGTCGCTGTGGACTATGTCTGGCAGTGGGCGAAGATGTCTACCCCGAGTTGGTGTGTGTCGTTTTTGGATGCAACACAGGATTCAATTGAACGGAATTCGTCTCGAATTGTCGCGTCGATGTGGCTTAGGCATGCCTCGACTCTGCCGGGTGCTCCTGCATGGTATGCCAAAGCAGCATCTATGTTCTTGATCAAAGGCTACGATGAGAAAATCGCAATCCAATTCCTTCGTGAGCAGATCAAAGATGAAGAAGACCCGGTTTTGCTGGAAAGCCTGAATCGTGAATTGATGCGGCAAGTACACGCTTTGCGATCAGAGATACTGACTGAACGGATGGATGCCTATCTTTCCCGAACAGGCGATCGAGGAGTGCAGCTTGGAATGGACGCTACGGCCATTTCTAAAGGTCAGCCGCTTATCGATCCATATGAGCGGGGATGGGTTTTAGATGTGGACGACGTCGTGCGCTCCCACACAGTGGTAGAAGAGTTGGCGGCGCGGAATTTGCGCTATGAACGACGTTTGTTGTCCTATTTTCCGGATTAGCTCCTGTATGTGTAGATGTGTTGTTGGGCTAGGAAGCAGTCTTGGTATTCGTCGAGAGATGCTGGAATTGGCGGTTGCTGCAATTCGTGCCAATCCGCGCGTAACGCTTGGGCGTTGTAGTCGAATTTATGAAACACCTCCGTTGGGTGAGAGTTCTCGGATGACGTACCTCAATGCCGCAATTTCGTTGGACTGGGAGGGGTCCCCCAATGAACTGTTGGTATTGCTAAAATCAGTGGAGGAACGTTTGGGTCGCCAGCGTAGCCGGAGATGGGCAGATCGGGTTTTAGATGCCGATCTCCTTTGGGTGGAAGGCTACTTTTCTAATGGACCAAATCTTGTGGTTCCTCACCCGGGATTAAAGGAGCGAAATTTCGCGATTTGGCCTCTTTTGGAGGTGGAACCGGGGGCGTTGGACGAGTCGGGTGTGACCTATTGGCAAAGATTGCAGAAAATGAGGGCCCCTACTGCTGTTGGGGTCCTTGCCGGGTAGCCCTCAAGCGTTATGAATGGTGTCCTAATTGAATGGTCCTTCACTCGTGCACAGGAAAGGTCGATATGAAGTTTTTTATCGATACAGCCAATATTGATCACATCCGCGAAGCGGCGTCTTGGGGAATCATTGACGGCTGCACAACAAACCCCTCCCTTATCGCTAAAGAAGGGCGTGATTTTGTTGATGCTATCGCGGAGATTTGTACCATTGTGGATGGCCCGGTTTCCGCGGAGACCGTAGCGGATACTGCCGAAGAAATGATCGCGCAGGGGCGCTTGTTGGCGAAGATTCATCCGAACGTCATCATTAAGGTTCCCCTCACTGAGGCAGGCATCACGTGTTGTTCCGTGCTCTCGTCGGAAGGTATTGGCGTCAACGTCACACTGTGCTTCTCGACGGCCCAGGCCTTAGTGGCCGCCAAAGCTGGAGCACGCTTTGTTTCACCTTTCGTCGGTCGTCTCGATGATTTGTCGCAAGATGGCATGCAGCTCATTGCAGAGATTGTTGAGCTCTATGCGAATTATCCTGAGCTAAAGACCGAGGTGCTGGCAGCATCGATTCGTCATCCATTGCATGTGAGTCAGTCGGCTCTCGCAGGATCCGATGTGGCCACGATTCCGTATGTCGTCCTCAAGAAGTTGTTTCATCATCCATTGACTGACAAAGGCAACGCCAAGTTTACGGCGGATTGGCAGACCGTGGGCAATACCGACATCATTGGCCAAGTCAATACATGGCTCGAACGGAATGGGCGTGGCTGAAACCGGTAGACGAACCGATAAGCGAGAACTGATCTTGCGTGCCGCGATTGAAGTATTCGCGGAGAAAGGTTTCCACCAAGCTCGGGTGAGTGATGTGGCTGCGCGGGCCGGCGTGGCTGATGGAACGATCTACCTGTATTTCAAGAATAAAGACGATCTCCTGCTTTCGATCTTTGAGGACAGCATGGAGATCTTGCTCAAGGGGGTTCAAAATGCCCTGTTGGGTATTGATGACCCCCTCAAGAAACTACAGACCTTTGTGCACTATCACTTCGCGCAGGTGCAACAACATCGCGCGGTCTCGGAAGTGCTTCAAGTAGAGCTGAGGTTGTCCAACAAGTTTCTCAAGAACTATCGTCCGGAGAAACTATGGGCCTATTTGGGGGTGGTTGCTCAGATTATTCGGGAGGGGCAACAGAAGGGTGTTGTTCGTCCTGAATTGGATCCCTTTGTACAGATGTGGGCCATTTTCGGCACGCTAGATGAACTGGCGATGCAATGGGTGTTGGCACGTCGAAAAAAGTTTGAGTTGAGTGAAGCCGCGAATCAAGTGGCAGAAACCTTTATTCGTGGGATTGCAGTCAATCCCACAGCTTGGGAGGAATCGTGAAAATTGGAGTTTGCTTGAAACAGGTGCCGGCGACGGACACCCGCATCAAGATTAATACTGACAACACAAATATCGTCACTGATGAAGTCAAATGGGAAGTCAATCCCTATGATGAGTTTGCTCTTGAAGCGGCTTTACAGCTGAAAGAAGCTGGAAAGGCCTCGGAGGTGGTGATCTTCACTGTGGGTTCAGCCGACAGTGAGCAGCGAATCAAGGACGGCCTTGCTCGTGGCGCGGACAGTGCTGTGCGCTTGGATGACGCGTCTTTTGCAGGGTCGGATGCCCTTGGGATTGCCAAGGTGCTCGCCGCAGCTGCAAAAAAGGCGGAAGTAGGGCTTCTTCTTTGTGGAAAACAAGCCATCGATGGTGACTCATCTCAGGTTCCGGCGATGTTGGCCGAGCTCTTGGACTGGGCGCAAGTCACAGACATTAGCAACCTCGAGTTGGAAGGCGACAATGTGACCGCACATCGGGCATCGGGTGCAGGCAACAAAACAGTGATCCAGGTCAAGCTGCCAGTGGTTCTGTCTTGTGACAAAGGCCTCAATACCCCTCGCTTTGCTTCTTTGCGGGGCATCATGATGGCCAAGCGTAAGAAGATTGACGTTTGGGGTGCCGAAGATCTTGGCGTGGACGGTAGCACTGTTGGTGCTGGCGCAGCTTTGTTGGTCGAAAAATCACTCAACCTTCCTCCTGAGCGACCAGCTGGTCGGATGATTGAGGGTGGTGATGTGAATGCAAAAGTAAATGAACTCGTACGGCTTCTTCGTGAAGAAGCCAAAGTGCTGTAGGGAGGTCACGATGGGATCTGGAATTCTTGTTTTTATCGAGCATGAGGGTGGTCAGCCTAAGAAGACCGCCTACGAACTCCTGACTAAGGCCAATGGGCTGGTCGGCGAATTGGGCGGTGCTGTTTCGGCAGTGCTGGTCGGTTCGGATCAGGCCGCTGATTTGGGCGATTATGGCGCTTCGACTGTGTACACCGTGACAGGTTCGGGCTTCGAGGCGTACACCACGGAAGCTTGGACAACGGCACTGGCTGCTGTGATCGATCAGGCTGACCCTGCTGTGGTTCTTGCCCCTGCATCATCGAGCTGTAAGGACTTTTTCCCACGCTTAGCGGCTCGGAAAAACCTGGGGATGGCAAGTGAAGTGACCGATCTGAGTGTTCAGGGCGGAGCGCTCGTTGGTGCGCGACCTGTGTATGCTGGAAAGGCCATTGCGCATGTAGCTGTCAACTCAAGCCCGGCACTATTCACAGTTCGACCCAACTCCTTTGGCGCAGGTACTGCGGTGGGAGGTAGCGCGAACGTTGTTGCTGTAGCGGCGGACAGTGGGACAGTACGGACTTGTGTCGTGGAAGAGATTCAGACGGCGAGTGACGTGGTGGATTTGACTGAGGCTGAGCGCATCGTTTCGGGCGGTCGTTCACTGAAGTCGGAAGAGAACTTCCAGTCTGTGATTGTGCCTCTTGCTGCATCGATCGGTGCAACGCCTGGTGCTTCTCGCGCAGCTGTCGATGCGGGCTATGCCCCACATTCTTGGCAGGTTGGACAGACAGGCAAGGTGGTCAATCCGTCTTTGTACATTGCATGCGGCATTTCTGGAGCGATTCAGCACTTGGCTGGAATGCGCACTTCCAAAGTGATCGTTGCCGTGAACAAAGACGCGGAAGCGCCAATCTTCCAGCATGCCACCTATGGCATTGTTGAAGATTTGTTTGATGTGTGTCCTGCGCTGCAGAAGGCCTTCCAAGACTCGCTTTAAGCGCGTTCTTTGTGTTGAGGCGGTGTGGTAGGCTTGCTCTTTGTGAGTCCCAACCGCCTCGGCACGGAAGCGGCCTATGTCCAGCAACGGAAATTCATCGAGTGGATCAGGTGGAGCGGTTGATCCGCTGCAGCGCACACTACTGGTTGCGATTTGCCAACACTTAGATGAATCCCAAAACCGTCGGGATTTGCTTCGTATCTGTGCGAGTTGGTCACGAGCTGAAAAGCTTCCCATTCCGATTGCGCTGGGCGAAGCCCGGGCGTTGTTGGATCTGCGATTAATGGATTTGGCGTGGGTGCGGCTTCGGGAGTTGGATCGTACCTCTCGTCACTGGGTAGAGGTACAGTCGCTGACTGCCGAGATGTTCATCGAACGGGGTTGGCCGGGTCGAGCCTTTCGAATTCTTGAAAAGGCCGCTGAAGAGTATCCGGAGCGAGCTGACTTGAGGGCGCTGCTTGAGCGTGCACGGCAGCCACCTCTGCGTCCTCCGTCGGAGTCTCGAAAGATTGAGCGAGACGGTAGCGAGAGTGAACGCTTGGATCTAGCAGAGCGCTTGTTGTGCGCCGGCTCCCAACTCCGGGCGCGGAGTATTTTGAAGCGTTTGGCGAGAGGTAAAACACAGCCTTCGCGGAGGGCGGATGAGCTTCTTTGGGCTCTTGAGACGGATCTAGAAGCGGAAGAGTTGCCTTTGATGCAACTCGCTAAGCAGTTTTCGGCCGAACTGCCCCTGCTGGATAGTGCGCCGCTGGAACAGGCTTTAGAGGGCTTGACCTCGGCCGAAGTAACGACGCGAGCGCCCCATCCAGAAGCTCTTCTGGAAGAGAAAGATCCACGTTTTCCCTCCTTGTTCCGGTGGGTCGATGATTCGGTGGATTTCAGTGAGGATTCCCAGGAGGTGACACGGGTCTCGTCTTTGTCCACGCTACGATCAAGTGCCGCGGTGACGGATGCGGGCCAGTCGGATTGGGCGTCGGAAGAAAACGATACGAAAGTGGTGCGAGTACTACATCGAGATGCGAAAGGGACACCCACGCTTATCGAAGATCTGGACTCGATTGAGGAATCCTTGGAGGAAGGTTTCTCTCCTGTGCCGAACGATGTTCACACCACCAGTTTTAGTTTGAGCGAGATGGATTTTGAGACGGATTCAGAGTTCTTGGAAGAGGAGGATGCAGGTCTCATTGTCATGACTCGCCGGGAGGCCACAGACCAGATTGAAGGTGGGGTAGTCGAAAAATCGATCAACTTGGTGGAAGCGTCACGTACACAGCCCGAAGCCCACACAGATTTTGAAGCGACGGACCCGACTGTTCCTTTCGTGGAATTGGAAGAGGATGTGCCCCAGCCCGTGGTGGTTGCTGCGCGTACTCCACCCCAGAGAGTCCGTTCGGGGGTGCGCAGAAAGAAACAAAAAAAGCAGCAGCAGAAGCGCGTCCTGCTTGTCTTCTGCGTGATGTTAACGGCTTTTGTTTTGGGGATGATGGGGTGGCGCCATTTTCAAGAAGTGAAGCAGGAAGAGGTCTTTGCTGAAATTCTGGAGGTGATCGCAACGGGCGATCAAGCACTTCTCGAGGCCGAGGAGTTGCGCTTAGACCAGATGGGTCAGGGACGCACTGGAGCCGACGATGCTGGGCACGCACTGATCAAAATGATTCTTTGGGGGGATTACGATGCTGGTATTGACCGACGAGAAGAAGCAGATGCTCTAATGAAAGAAGCCCTCAAGGTCGTCAATATGCGGACAGTTAAGCTCCTGACGGCGTTTGATAGCTACTACAAAGGAGCATATGCCGATGCCTTGGCTCGACTCGAGGGGCAAGTAGCGGGCTTTCCGGAAGCCCAGCTTCTGCATGCAAAAATCGAGTTTCAACAGGGTGAGTATTCTCGAGCGTTGTCGACGGTGAATGCGTTGCAGAAAGACGAGCCCGGACACCGTGCAGCAGCAATTCTGAAGGCGGAGCTTTGTCTGCGTTTAGATCGAGCAGCGTGTGCAAACGATGCGTTGTTGTTGTTGGGTAAGACACAGAGTTCCGACCCGTCCATAGCGTTCTTGTCCAAACGCGTGGAGGAAATGAGCAAAGACCTATCCTTGCGGGCTACTGCGTTGGCCCAGATATTAGAAGATGGCTTAGCGCTACCACAGCGTCAGGCCTCCCTTAGTCATTTGGTGATCGCCGATCTGTATCTGCGTGCAGGCGATAAGGTGAGTGCTGAGCGAGAGTTAAATCGGGCCTTGTCGTTGGATCCACGTAATGCTGCTGCACGTATTAGCCGTGCAGTTGAGAGTCTAGGTACCGGGAAAATCAAAAAGGCATACGAGAACTTTGATCGGTGTATTTCAGCCCTACCTAAGCGTGAGCTTTGTCATTTGGGTAAAGTCTACGCGCTCTTGGAGCTCGATCGGGTCACCGAAGCGCAGACCTACCTTCGCAAAAACGAGAAGGCCTTTCCGGATGAGCACCGCTTCAGTCTTTTGAAGGCATGGGTGGCGTATATGGCAGGGGTTGAAAAACCATCGATGGTACTCAATCATCTCCGAGGGGAAAGTCCTCAAGAGAAGTTTCTGAGAGGACTTGTGATGGGCAAGCAAAACGAATCGGGTGATCCCAAGGAAAGCTTGTTGTCTGAGTCTGTGTTGATTGAGGCTGCGGAAGGTTTGGTGAAAAGCCCATCGCCAATTGACCAGTGGCTTGCACCGCGTGCCAATGCTGCGGCAGCGAGGTTCGGTCATACGGAACACCGTTCGACCCAGGCTCAGGAAGCGCTTCAATTGGGAGGTAGTGACCCGATGGTGCTTGTTGATTTGGGTTGGTACAAGCACAGTATCGGTGAGTCTGAAGACGCGGTGCAGCTTTTTGATAAGGTCGATCAACTCGGCCTCATGTCGGCTCGTGCACAGTATGAGCGCGGTCAGTTTTTTCGGGACTCCAAGGCTGGTCCTTCACGGACAATTGCCTCTTGGAATCGCTATCTTGCTATGCGTCCGACAGGCCAAAGAGCGGAATATGTGGAAAAGTCTATCCAGGCGATTCGGTATTAGTCTCTTGCTAAACCGGTGTCGGCGAGTGCTTCTAGTGGATGTAGGAAGATGCTGCTCAGAGAGAAGCTTCCTTTGAGTGCGTCCCAATCCATTGACTCTTGGCTCTCGGTTGTAAGGGGGCTTGCGTATCCCAATAGATATGCGGTGTCTTCGACATCTTGTTCGTTATTCGGATCGTTGAAACCGATGTAGGTTCCGATAATCGCGGTGTCGTCGTCGTTGGCTTCAAGGCCTCGCGCCCGCAAATAGGGAAGCAGCGCCTCGTGAATTCTGCCGACACCGAGTTGTACCTGCGTGGGTAGGCGGTCTGCGTCTGCACAGTTACCGGATACTGCTTTTTCAAATTGCAGGCTATTCCACCAAAGAGCGATGCTTTCGTCGGGTGTTGGATCAATCAAATCGGTGACCACGCCCTCACTGGAAAAGGTACAGATCACGCCGGTATCGCTGTCATCCCCATACAAGTCAATGTCCAACTCAACGGAGATGCGTCCTTCGGTCAGTGTGAGGGTTCCGCCTAGTCCAAACCAGGCTGCGATCTCGTCGTCCTCGGTGTCTGTGGCGGTATCCGAGCTTTCTTGTGTACCAGTGTCTGAGGCACCTGGAGTACCCGTTTTAGAATAGGGGTCATCGGTGAGGGAGTTCGCGCTGCAGCCGAGTACGATCAATCCACAGACCCACAGTCCGTGAATAGGATGTTGAACAGCACGCTTCAGGGATAGACGCATTTCTTTTCTACTCCCTGCCCAAGACCTGCTCTAAGTGTAGCTCTTCGTGGAGTAGATCGCTACAGCGTCCAAGCCCAGGTGGGCCAGAAAAGGTAGTTCTCACCAACCTGCCAACCATCGGGTGCTTGGTCTCCTTGCTCCAGTGAGGTCGCATAGACATAGCCATGTTCGATAGAGTTCTTTCCTTTGCCAATGACCAGTGACCACCCCATGGATTCATCAGGCCAAGGGCTCTGTGCACTTGCATCATCGGAAAGTGCATCGACACAAAAGGATGTGATTCGTTCGGTCAGCATGGGATCGTTGGTGACGCCTTCTGGGCAATCGGAATCAAGCGTACTGAGAGAGATGGTGTAGGCGGCTACGCATCCCTCGATGTCGGTGCTCTCTCCTTCAATTGCTTGGACTACGGAGCATGCAAGCGCATCTAAGTCTCGGGAGCTTTCCCACCCTTCCTTGTAAAAAGACCAGGTGTGGGTGCCGGTGATACTCGTTTCTCCCACAGTTACGTCTGCGTAGTTCAGTGCCCATGCGATGGTTGCCTCTTCGTCGATCTCTCCGGAGCAAGCTCCTGAAAGCAGCAGCAAAGGGAGAAAGTGTTGGAAGCCAACGTTCTCTATCTTGAATCTCACGATGTCTATCCCTGATCTAGCTCGAATCATCGCGCTTGACGCCCAGTAGCCGAGCCGCACCAAAGGCCACGAGGGCTGCTCCTGCCGAGAAGATAGCGCCCATCTTTGCAGGTCCCTGGTAGGCAGCGAGGTCTCCCTTGAATGCTTCACCAGATACAAAGAGCGCCACTGTTAGGCCTAACCCGGCAATTATACCCGCCACCGCGAGGTGGGAGAGTCCCATGCCTTTCGGTAGTGGGAAGCCCAGTTTGGTACCGACCCAAGAGAAAGCGAAAATGCCAATCGTCTTCCCGACAATCAGAGATGCCAGTACAATCCAGGTCACTTCATTGATGGTGTCGAATTTGACGCCTGCGTTGGCGAATCCAAAGAAGAACAGGCCGAAGTCTACAGGCAGCTTCAGGTTGTGCTCAAAATTGTGGAGTGGACTGTGGTCGTGATGTTCGTGACTGTGGTCCCCTTGTTCGGCTGCCTCTTGTGCTTCATCGGCTTCGTCTTTTTCCTCGAAGAGTCCCGTGTCTCGTTTGGGGCCGGGGATGAAGGGAACGATGACCACGAGAGCCAAGGCTGGATGCAGATGAGCTTTCGAGAGTCCAATCCAAGAGAGTGTTCCACCGAAGGCAATGTAGGGTAGCCACGTGTTCACACCGCGTTTGCGCATCGCATAGCAGAGGACCATTCCGGGAATGGTCCAATAGAGCAACTGCATGACTTCCGGAGCTTGTTTTGGATAGGCGACCGCAATGATGCCTAAGCCGATCGCGTCATCCGCTACAGCGAGTAAGAGCAGGAAACTAACGGCTGGATGTTTGTTTCCGAAGATCATCCGAGCCACGAGCCATGCGAGTGCGATGTCGGTCGCGGTAGGAATACCCCAACCTTCCGCGACGTTTGTGGCTTCTTGGCCTGAGTAAATCACATGGGTCAGTAGCAAGTAGACGCCAACGGGCCCGAATACGCCGCCTAATGTACCGAGCAATGGATTGATGGCTTTGGAGGGTGGGTTGAGATCCCCGCCAGGCAGCACACTTTCTGTGATCTCTTTGGCGGCAATACCGAAGAAGAACACCATAAAGATGTCGTTGATCATGTAGTGGACATCCAGCCCATGGCCAAAGATCTTTGCGTCACCGAAAGGCTTTGCGTGGATTGCGTCCTTGTACCACCCGGGGTCGACATTCGCGGCGACAATGCCTGCCAGTACACCGACAATCAGGGGAATCGAGAATTCTTGAAGGAAGTTAGTGAAGCCTTTTTTCGACTCAGACACAGCGCACTCCGTTTTTTATGCCGCATGAAATCGGCGCTTTGGCGTGTAGCGAGCAAAAGCATAGGCAGAGCGACCCCCTTCAGGGAAGATCGTAGAATCAAGCCTTTCGTTTTATCTGAGGAATATTGAGAGACTGACGCCTCTTTTCGCTTGCAATATCCCGTGCCGATTCATCCCTGAATGCTCATTGCGGCGCTTGTGGGATCGGGGCGAGAAAGAGTCTTGGCTTTTTATTGAACGCAGATTTGAACCCAATAGGTGGGTTTTCCCCGGTAGCTCTGGCCCACCTCGAAATCGGTAGAGACAACTGATTTCTCGGGGTAATCCTCGTTGAGAAAGCTACCGATTTTACCGGTCGCTTTGCCGGTATGAATCTCGCCGAAACGGTCCTCGTTTTCGTTGAGTTGTCCTTGTTCGGGCACGCGAAAGTGCCGACAAACGAGTGCGTTGTCGTCGGGAGAAGCCTCCGGAGAAGCCTCGGGAGGTGCTTCTGTTACTTCAGGAGTGGTGCCTTCCGCAGTTGGTGTGGTGTCAGTTGCTGACGCCTTGGGAAGAATGCCCCCAAGAAGCGCTCCAGTTTCCAAAAGAAGCAAGGCAATCAAAATATGAATGAGGGTGTTTTTTCGTTGCATAAGTACTCCAAAGCGTCAGGAACCGTACCCTGAGGCTCGTGGTGGTGCTACCCTTCTATTTCGAGGTGCGCGGGAGAGTCCTCTAAGTGGCAGATTTTCGAAACGAGTTTAGTTGGAGTTTTAGTCGACACGGTGTGTTCCAGGAGTGTCGGCGCAAATATTGGCTGAACCACTATGCCTTCTGGAATGGGTGGTCTCGCGGTATTGATGCGCGGACCCGAGAGCTCTACATTCAAAAAAAGCTCACTACACGTCCGATGTGGTTGGGGAACAAAGTACACGACGCCGCCGAGCGAGCCATCAAGACCTTTCAGGATAGTCGGTATTTGGGGCCTGATGAGTTGGTGGATCGGGCTATTCAAGAAGCGAAGATGGACATTCAGTTCTCTCGAAACGGTCGTTACCGGGAGAATCCTAAGCGATACCCTGGCTTTCAGGAGCACTACTACAAGGAGGAGGGTGCTGAGGAATCCTGGGACGGCGTGTTGAATGAAATCGAGCGCCAGATTCGAGTGCTCTATGAAAACCCGATTTTCCGCCGGATTCTTCAGGTGCCAGAGCGAATTCGGCAAGTCGAGGTACTCAATCAGGCCGATCTCGGTGGTGTACCTGTGTTCGTCAAGTTGGATGTGCTGATGGATGACGGCAAGGGGGGCTTGGTGATTGTGGATTGGAAAACCGGTCGATCGCATGTGGACGAAACAGTGCATGACCAGCTGGGCGTCTATGCCCTTTATGCACGAAAGATCTTGGGGATACAGTCACTTAAAGCGGTGCATGTGGATTTGAGAGGCAATCAATTCAGTACGTTTACGGTGGACGAAGAACAGATACAGCGAAGCGAGTCTTTTGTTCAAGACTCCGCCGCCTCCATGCTCGAAAAACTTCGACTACCGGAAGAAAACCAGGGAGATGAGGCGGACTTTGATATGTTACCGGAAGGTTCAAGATCCTGTAATCGTTGCTCATTTCGAAAAGACTGCGACCGAGGCGGATAGGGCCGGACAAATTTTGGCCCTATGGGGTCAATGATGTCTTGTATGTTGAGAATGTCCCGTCAGGGGAGACACAACATGCTCGCTGCTCTAAATTGCAATCCCGCTCCAATATTCCGACTCGACAGGGGAGTTGATGAGTCGGTTTCGGAGTGGAAAGGAAGCGTTTTCCAAGTGCTCGAAGGAAGCGCACCTATTCCGTCCCCCTGGGGAGGGGAGACGGCGATTGCGGCTGGAGATCAGTTGCTCGTAGCTGGAGCGGCATCAGTGGGTGAGATGTGTGTCCTCGTGCCCTGGGGTCATGGTCGTCCTATGTTGGGGAAAATTACTCCAACGGGTTTCGTGGCTGAACCAGGTTCTGTGCCTTGTAGTCCCCGTCGATGGCGGGTTGCAGGGCGTCTGCTTGCCCATTTCCGACCGCGGGTTCGGGGACGAGGCAGGGTGTTGGGTTTCCCTGGCGGGGACCGATTCGCAACGACCAGCGCCAGCACGAGTGGGAACACAGAACGAATCTGTGTTCCCACTCACCTTGCCTGGCAACGGTCACGTGGCGAAATCCATTTGGTGGACGCTCCATCCGGTACGGGAGATCCGAGTGTGGTAGCTGAACAGTTTCTTGTGGAAAAGTCGACAAAGCTCGAACCTTCGAAAGGTGTGCTTTCTACGGACCCCGTTCTTGCGCAGAGTTGCCTGCAGATTCTGGAGCCCGGTGCCATGTTGATTGTTCATCCGGGTGCCGAATCTACGATGCGGGGCTTGATCAAGCCGATGGTGCGTCGAAAGTCTGTAGGACAGTTGTCGCTCTTTATCGGCGCCTAAGCCGAACGCGGCTTCCCCTTTGGGTTCGATGACGCTAACGTAGGCGCTATGGAACGCTTACTTCGTTCGAAAGGTCGTCCGCTTATTGGGGTGATTCATTTGCCACCCTTGCCAGGATCTCCTCTGCCGTCACCGGGGATGGGGACGATTTTGGAGCATGCGTTGCGAGATGCGGACACTCTTTGTCGTGGTGGTGCCGCAGGGGTGATCGTGGAAAACCTCGGAGACGCCCCTTTCTCAGGATCCGACGTCGAGCCGCATGTGACAGCAATGTTGGCTGTGGTGACCCAGAGCATCGTGAGTACTTTTGGAGATCGACTCAGCGTTGGTGTGAATGCCCTGAGAAATGATGCCCGGTCAGCGCTTGGTGTCGCCGCCGCAAGTGGCGCGGAATTTATTCGTGTCAATGTGCATACTGGTGTCATGGCGACAGACCAGGGTCTGATTGAAGGTCGGGCGCGTGAGACGCTGCTGTATCGCAAACAATTGGAGGCGTCCGTGGGGATAGCCGCCGATATTTTGGTCAAACACGCCACACCCCTCGGGGTGGTGGATCCCATACAAATTGCAGAGGATACCTACCGCCGGGGTGGCGCCGATGTATTGATTTATACGGGATCTGGGACGGGAAAATCAGTGGATATAGCGGGATTGAAACATATCCGTGAGCAGTGTACCGACATTCCGATTTGGATTGGCAGTGGTGTGAATGCGGACAATGTCGAAGGTCTGCGTGAGCTTTGTCATGGAGCGATTGTCGGTACGTATCTCCACCAGAACAGCACTCTCTCTGCACCACTCGATGAAGAAAGAGTTCGCAGACTCGTCCAGGCACTCCGCTGATGCCAAAAGCAAGAACGGCCACCTCGTAGTGAGGCGGCCGTTTTGTCCCAAAGCGCGTTGATTAGAGCTTTTGGGAGTAGAACTCAACGATTGCTTGAAGATTCACTGGCAAAGGCAGGTCTTCAGCTTGAGGTTGTGCGATCACTTTGCCCTCGGACTTGGCCGGGTCTACCTCAAGGTATTGAGGTTTCGGGCGTGTGATGGACGCT
>Ga0163179_10001667_pt1 | contig 15576 bp, 15 predicted proteins | sample AtlANTMetagenome_FD_109643 | JGI IMG/M metagenome (GOLD analysis project Ga0163179, IMG submission 109643) | Marine eukaryotic phytoplankton communities from the Atlantic Ocean - Atlantic ANT 2 Metagenome | ecosystem: Environmental > Aquatic > Marine > Oceanic | place: North Atlantic Ocean... | reverse complement strand
CAGGACGTGATCACGCGCGACAACGTGTCTGTCGCGGTCAATGCGGTCGTCTATTTCCGTGTTGTAGACCCTGTGAAAGCCGTACTTTCCGTTGAGGACTACTATTTTGCGACAAGCCAGCTGGCTCAGACGACGCTGCGTTCGGTTGCGGGGCAGGCCGAGCTCGATGAACTGTTGGCTGAACGTGACGCGATCAACAGGCAACTGCAGGAAATACTCGATCAGCACACCGATGGCTGGGGCATCAAGGTGAGTCAGGTCGAGGTGAAACACATCGATCTCCCCGCGGAGATGCAGCGGGCCATGGCGCGTCAGGCGGAAGCAGAGCGCGATCGGCGCGCGCGGATCATCTCGGCGCAGGCCGAACTTCAGGCGGCGGAGCAGCTTGCAGAGGGTGCAAAGATTTTGGATCAAACCCCCACAGCGCTCCAACTTCGCTACCTGCAAACGCTCGCTGAAATCGCGACGGAGCACAACAGCACCACGTTATTTCCGGTGCCCATCGATTTGTTCCAGCCCTTCCAGCGGGCCATCTCAGCGGCGTCGAAAGACAGCAAATAGCCCTTTAAGGGCCGCTCACGTTCCAGAGGGGCTCGCTGTTTTTGAGGTCTAAAAACCAGCCGGTGTCGAGTCTGTCCCACTTCTGTGCGAGAACCTTGCTCTCGAGCTTGGAGTCCGGAATTGTGTAGCCTTCGATGCGAATCACCACCCGTCCTTGTCGCAGCGCCCCGTCTTCTCGGGGCTCAGGGAACGCGTCGGAGACATCGACTTCCAATACCGTCTTGTCAGTGATCCTAAAGCCCATGCCCTCGCTATAGGTTTTCAGAAATTGCAGGCGCTCGTCGGCGTCGGAAATATATCGGCCTGCGTCTCCGATATTCCCCCAACGGAGTGCGTCCCAGTAGGCGGACGCTGAGTCGTTTAGAGACATCAGTTCTACGCTTTGGGTCAGCGCGGCCTTTTTGTCTGGGCTGCAACCCAACATGCTGCCGGAGAGCAGGACGGTTGTTGTTAGCGCGAGATGAAAATGGCGCAGCATTTGAGGCGTCCTTTGGTTCTTTTCGGTCCTTTAATGCGCCGATAGCGATACAGCCTTGTGCTTTGGTGCGCTTCAAGGGTCTCGCTGGGGCTATGATGGTCGGTACAAGTGCCGCGACGCTTCAGGAGTAGACTTTGATGATTGGCCGTTTTTCGATTGGGGTTTTGGTCTGCGCATTGCTTTCCACAGCCAATATCGCGCCCGCAGAAGCGCAGACGATCAACTTACGCAACGCGAATTTCATGTTGGTCTCGCAGGATCTGCGTCTGCAAAAACCGGGGCTTTCGCTCGACCTTACGCGTACATACAACTCTCGATCCCTGCGTGAGGGCCTATTTGGTTTTGGTTGGTCCACGCGCTTCGACACCAAGCTGTACATTCACGCAGATGGCTCCCTGCTGGTTGAAGATGGGGACGGATTTCGTATTCGTTATACGGAAGGCGGTCGCCCATGGGCGGAGATTCGGGCTGATTTCGTCGGACGTCTGATCGACGCGCGGAAAAAAGACGACAAGAACCGTGGTGTGGAGCGGAACGAGGAATTTTACGAAGAGCTCGCTGTGCTTTGGAAGAACAACGCAGATGAGCGAGAGCAGGCGACTTGGCTATGGGATGACGCTTGGGTCAGCCCCCCGGATGGTGAGTACATCTCCTATGACCGCGGCACCGAGAAGCTCGAGAAGCGGTTTGATGGCTTTGTTCGTCATCGCGCGAACGGGATGATCGACAAATTTGATCTTCGTGGCCGCTTGGTGAAAGCGATTGATCGCGCGGGGCGTGGTGCGGAGTTGGTGTACGACCGAGACGGCCGTTTGGTTCGGATTTCACACACCGATGGGGCCAACTTTACCGTGCAGACGGACGATAAGCGCAGGATCACCACGATTCGGGATACCGCTGGACGAACCATCAAGTACACGTACTCTAAGGTTGGTGACCTGGTTCAGGTCAACGGACCTGAAAAGCGCGCCATGGCCTATGGCTATGACGAAAAACACAACCTGACGGCTGCGCGCGAGTCCGGTGGAGAGACCGTCCAGGTGATCTACGACACCGAAAAGGACTGGGCGGTAGCCTTGAAGCGTGGCGAAGAGGTCGTTCAGTACCGTTGGGTCGTTGAGGACGGCAAAGGCGAGCGGTTTAGTACGTACGTGAAGCACCCCGATGGTACCGAAACACAACACCAGTTTGATCAAACCAAACACGTGGAAGTCGAGCGCACAGCGAGCGGTCAGGAGACAAGGACGCTTTATTCGGCGTGTTGCAATAAGCCGCTTGAGGTGCAGCATTCTGATGGGACTGTCACGCGGTATGACTATGACCCGCAGGCGCGTTTGATCGGGGTTGAGCAGCCGAATGGCACCGTGGTTCGCTATCAATACGCGCCGGACGCTCCGCTGATCGTGTCTGCTTCGTTTTCTGACGGCCGACGTTATCAATATTCCTATGACAAAAGCGGTCGTTTAAAGACGGTGGATTCATCGAAGAGCGGTCAGGTCACTCTGATTTACGGCCGCAACGGTAAAGTGGCTGAGATCAACGCCGATCGACGTCAGTATGCGCTGGAATATGACCTTGAGGGTCGGCCCACTGTGATCACCGCCAAGTCGGGCGCTGCATTGCGGCTTCGTTATGGAAACGGTGGCCAGATCCTCAACAGTCAGTTCGCTGCGCCGTCCGGCCAGGACTCCGATGTCTTCCATAAGGAGCTGAGTGAAGTCTTGGATATGCTCCTTCCGGCGAACGGATCGCTTTGAGTTGTATGTTTAGGGTGATTGGGCTGGCTTCTGTCTTGCTTTTTTCGACCGGCTGCGCGCATACCGTGGAAATTAAATCGGAACCTGCGGGCGCGGTTGTGACGCTCGGTCATCGAGGGGCGGTGGGTCTTACCCCTGTTCAGGTAAAAGTCTGGGATATTCCGCTGACACGGCCTTCTGCCCGTGTAGCGTTGGCGGAATATCGGACGGTAACGCTCGATCTGCGCCGTGAGGTTCGACCGTTAGAGCGCCCTCAGAATTTTGCGACGCTGCGTTGGGAAAAGGCGTTCTCAAGAGGGGTGATGGCGTCCCATTTGGTCCTTTTGGTACCAAGACATGGTCCGTCGGGCACGTGGACTGCTGATGAGGTCCCAGACTAGGCGCGAGTTTCTCGGTATGATGGAAACTCGTTCCCAAAAAGATCGCGGAGAGGGGTATGCCGGGTATCGGAGTGCTGACCAATCCTCGGAGTCGAAAGAACAAGCGCAACCCAAAGTTGGCGCGGCATCTCGCTTATACGCTTGGAGATGCCGGTGAGTTGGCGCAGCCTCGAACCGAAGAAGATCTGGAAGACGTCGCTCGGAATTTTAAGTCCCAGGGCATCGATGTGTTGTGCATCAACGGCGGAGATGGGACTGCGCATGTCGCTTTGACCGCCTTCGCACGCGTTTACGGAGACGATCCGCTGCCCAAGATTGCGCTGCTTAGAGGCGGAACCATGAACACCGTAGCGCATGGGTTGAAGATCAAGGGTACGCCCGCTGCGCTTTTGGCGAATGTCGTGCGGATGTACCATGAGCGTGAACCCTTCGCGATTAAGCATCGCAATCTGCTCTGCGTTGACGGGAATCGGTACGGTTTTCTCTTCGGCTGTGGTTTCGTGCCGCGTTGGCTCGAGGTTTACTATGAGCGCGAAGAACCTTCTCCGAGCTGGGCAGCGTGGCTGTGCCTAAAGACGTTCTTTTCGCTGTTGATTCGACCTGAAGGCAAGTTTTCGCGGAGAATTGCGCCATGGGTTGACTACGACATTCAGCTCGACGGGAAGAGCGTGTGGCCGACGGATCCCATGATCGGTCTTGTCGCTGGGACCGTGGACGATATTGGGTTTGGTATCAGGCCGTTTTGGGGCATACCGACGCACCCTGGCTATCTGCATGCCGTCGGGCTCGGGTGTAAGCCGCTCGATGTCGTGCTCGCGATGCCTACGTTTTATCGAGGCCAGTCATCGGAAAATCCGGACATTCATGACGGGCTGTGCCGGGAGCTGCGTATCAGTTCCGACGAGCCGATGACCTACATCATCGATGGGGATTATCACCAGGCGGGACAGACACTCACGCTCACCGTAGGACCGCAGGTAGAGATGATCGTCAACTGAGGGCTATCGGTCGAATATCAGGTAGCCCAGAGTCATCATAAAGATGATGAGAAGCAGGTACTTTTCTAGTGGCGTTAAGTCGGGGCGCCAGGTCGAAATCGGAGCGGTGGGTTCGTAGTCTGTCGATTCGGGTATTTCGCTGACGCCTTGTTGTGTTGTCTCAGTGATGTCGTCGAATTCTGGGCTTGGGGCGAATTGCAGTGGTGGCGTATATGCAGGAGTTTTCTGATCTTTGTTCGCCCCGGAAGCTGTTGGTCGATCTAGGATCGCCAGATCGGCCATGGCTTGAGGCAGCCAGCTTTTGTGTTCGTCGTCGTCGTTCGCCGTGATTGAGCGGTCTTCTCCTATTGGCAATGGGTCTGGTGTTTCTTCTGCCAACAACGCCGAGATAGAGGTGCATCGCTGGCCTTCATGCGTCGCAAATCTCCCGGGATCGATCGGGAAGGATGGTGAAGCGAGAACGCGGGCTATCGTTTGGGCACGACTTCGTGTCTTGCCTGCACCAGGAAAATAGGACGCTGTGAGTTCGCCTGTGGCTTCGCCGGTGACCTCGCTGGCGGTTCCGCTCCAACTGGAGCTGGGCTCATATCTGCTGTCGCCGAATCCCAAGTCGATTCCGACTTCGTCCACAGGCTGTACCGCGGAGCCGTCGACCACTGCGATCCCGAGCTCTGGTGCATCTTTTGGGATCGTGCTGATACGCCCGTTAGCGCGCTTGCCTAGCGCAGCACGTACTTCGCTGACGTTGATGTGTTGTTGGAGCGCTCGGATTCTTTCGGCTATCGCGTCAAGTGAGCTTGGAACGGTTTCAGGAAGGTTCAACGCCTTACTGTCCAAGGCTCGGCCCAGTCTTACCAAATCAGCGATATCATCGTGGACTTGCCCGGAATGCGACCCGGTGCCGAGAAAGATGGCTTGTCCTTCGGTGGTGATGAGCACTCGGCTTTTACGGACGCTGCCGTGGCTTTGGCTTCGGGCGTGAAGGGTGCGCAGCGCTGCGATCAAATCGTCCAAAACGATGAACGTTTCTTCTTCAGAGAGTTCGCCGATGACTTTGAGTGTGCAGCCGAGCGGCCGGGCTTCAAGCCAAACAGGTTGGGAGTCCAACCGTCCAGCGAGCACGATCGGTAATAATCCAGGATGGCTCGGTACCGCCGGGGGCGGAAGCCCCGGCCACAATGTTCGTCGCAATACAAGGTCGTGTGGTGCCGCCAATTCGAGCACAGGTCGGCCGCCTACACGATCGACTTCACCGATGATGATGAAGGGGCGGTTTTGTTCGAGAGGGCGTTCCAAGGACGTTGGCTCCTGTTTTTGACCCTACCAGGAGTCAAGCCTGGCTGGGGGAGCGGGTTCATCACTGATGATCAGGCTCTCCATGACAAGTTCTACGATGTCCGCGTACTCGCCAATGTTCTGTCTTGGTGCAGTCAGGATGACCAGTACCGTGTGCCGGTCACTTCTTGTGACGATTGCCGTCACATCTGTTTCATTGGGGCCGTGTTTGCGCCACCCCGTGAATGCGTAGGCGCGTCTGTCTGCGAGCACGACTTCGTATTTGCTGGTGAGCGTTGTCTCTATACCCAGACTTCTGCCAGCATTACCGATCAAGGTTTCGCCCAAGAGATCGAGAGGCACGTCGCGGGCACGTTCCTCAAGAGGCAGCATCTGAACCGAGACTGTAGCGTGCCGAGTCGGTGATATTAAGATCACGTTGTGGCTGCCTAAATACCTGTAATTTCGTGATATTTCCCAGCCGGGCGGGGGCGTAAATTGCATACGTCCTTTCAGAACGCCGTCATCGACTTGAACCGCACGAAGGCAACCGCTGGTGACTATGCACATCCAGACGAGCGCGATGGTTTGGAGCCTTCGTTTCATGGTGTGTGGTCTATCTCTGTCTTCTATGGGCCTAGCACTAGGTACAGTGCTATCCCAAGAGGACTCTAAGTCGGAAAAGAATATGCCTCTCCTCTCGCTGTGCATGATTGTGAAGAACGAGTCGGAGCACTTGGCTCGGTGCTTGGACAGTGCGCGCGACACCGTTGATGAGATCGTTGTTGTCGATACCGGTTCAACCGATGACACGGTGGCGATTGCGGAGCGGTATGGAGCGCGAGTGCTTCACTTTCCGTGGATCAATGACTTCAGTGCTGCGCGTAATGTAAGCCTGGAAGCCGCCACAGGGGACTGGGCGCTCATCTTGGACGCAGATGAAGCCCTGTCCGCGCCGAAAGGTGCGGCGCTTCGATCCCGACTTCAGACCACAGATGCTGCGGGTTTTCGTTTGGTGGTTCGAAACCTCACGGATGGGGAGGGCTTGAGCGCGTTTGAAGACGCGTTGTTGACTCGGCTGTTTCGTTTGGGGCCGCAGATCCGCTACGAGCAGCGTATTCATGAACAGATTCGTCCGGCTATAGAGCGCCGGGGCGGGCGTGTAGAGGACAGCGATATATTGGTCCTGCACTACGGCTATGCCGGCGATACCGCTCAGGGTGGCACCTCGCGGATCGGGCGGAATCTGGACCTATTGCGGTCGGCGTTGGAGGCCTCGCCCGACGACCCGTACTTACATTTTCAGCTGGGCGTCACCTTGAACGCGTCTTCTGCGTTTGCGGAGGCGGAGCAGACTTTACTCACCGCGGTGAGTGACGCGCGTTTGGATTTAGATGCCCGGATTCGGTCGTATGCGGTTTTGAGCCAGTTGGCGTTGCGTGAAAACCGGGTTCAAGACGCTGATTCTCGTGCCCAGGCTTGTCTTCGAGATGATCCAAACAACGCTGTAGCGCTGTATGTGGCGGCGTATTGTGCTGTCGCGCTGGGGCGTCAACAAGAGGCGCTGCCGCTTCTAGATCGGGTGATCGCGCATGCCGCATTGTCTTCTACGCATCGACCATTGGTTGAGCGTTTAAGACAGTTGTGCGCTGGGGCAAAAACTACGGTTTAAAGATCGTTTTTTTGATCGCTATCGCGCGCGGCGATCGCATCGATTCAGGGACAGAATCTGGCGAAACGCGCCTTGATCTTTGTATGGAGACGGGTTCTTTAGCCTGCACAAAACGCAGCGCGGAGATCCATCATGACGGTCAACAAAGTCATCCTTATCGGCAACCTGGGCCAAGACCCGGAACTTAGAACTACTGGCTCCGGTACCCCGGTGCTTAATTTGCGCATCGCGACCAGTGCTCGAGTGCGTGATGGCCAAGGCGGCTGGCAGGACCAGACCGAGTGGCACAGCGTCGTGGTGTTTGGCCGCACCGCGGAAAACGTCGCGCGCTTTAAGCGTAAGGGTGACTCGGTGTATATCGAGGGCCGTCTTCAGACGCGTAAGTGGCAAGACCGCACAGGGCAGGACAAGTGGAGCACCGAGGTGGTCGCTAACGATGTACGCTTCTTGGGAGGCGGCCGATCTGATGGCCAGCAGCGTTCGTCTTATGACGGCGGTGGCGGTGGCGGTGGCGGTGGCTATTCCGCGGGACCGGCGCAATCGTCGCCATCCCCTGCACCAGAAGTCCCACCTTACGAAAACGAAGACATTCCGTTCTAGGTTGGCCGACTACAGCTTTCTGTAGACAGTCATCAGGCGGTTTTTACCGCCTGACACATAGCGTTCCACGTGGAACTCAGTCAGCGTAGAAATCGCGTGATCGGGGGCTGTGTTGGAGAGTAAAACGACGCAGCCTCCTGTTGAGATCAGGTCTGCGGCTAAGGGGAGGTAGCGCTCCGGCGGTGCGAAGGCGCGAGAAATCACGCCGTCGTATGACGCGAGTTCAAGACCCTCTACGCGGCCGTGAATGACTTGGGTGTTGGGGAGTTTCGAGGCGCGGATGACGTGTCTAAGAAAGGTGACGCGTTTTTCTCGACTCTCCACCAAGTCAACTTGGAGATCTGAGTGATGTGCTGCGAGTGCTATTCCGGGAAAACCCGCACCGCTCCCTAAATCAGCCCAACGGCTTCCGAGCGATAAGGGGCTGTCTCTTCTTGTCGCCAGCGCTCGTAGCGCCAAGGCGACGGCGTCGGCGTCGTCGAAGTGTATTTCCGTATCGCCTGGGCCCACCAGGTTCATTGCTTTACGCCAACGCTCCAGTGAGTCGTGATGCGCTTCACGGACGGCTTGAGGGCTTGGGCTTGGGTTAGACAGGCGACGCCTCGTCTTGCCTTTGGCTCGTCTGTCGCATGAGCAAAGCGGCCAGTAGATGAATCGCCGCCGGGGTAACGCCCGGCAGTCTTGATGCCGCCGCTAGTGTAGAGGGTTTGGCTTCGATAAGCCGTTCTCGGACTTCGGTGCTCAAGCCGGGAAGCGGTTGGTTGAACATGTCTTGTGGCAGGCTGACAGCGCTCATCTTCTCCGCTTCAGCAGCTCTTCTACGATCTCTTTCGATGTAGCCCGCATATTTCACGTCGGTGGCCACTTGCTCCTGACATTCGGCAGGCATCGGTGTGAGGGCAGGCACCAGCTGCTTGAGATGTGTCCACTCCACCTCTGGGCGTCGCAGAAATTCGGTGAGCGAAACATACCTCTCCAATTTTCCGATGGAGAGGGCCTCGACTTTTTGCATGGTCTCTTTGTCTGGGCGCAGTCGGTGAGCTTCGAGCTCTTGCATACCTTGGTCGATGAGCGCTTGTTTTTCGGTAAAGCGAGCCCATCTCTCGTCGTCGACTAAGCCTATCGCTCTGCCTCTGCCGGTGAGCCTCCTGTCGGCGTTGTCTTCTCTTAAGGTCAGCCTAAATTCACAGCGGCTTGGGAACATACGGTAGGGTTCTCCACCAACCCCTCGTGTCACCAGGTCGTCTATCATCACCCCGATGTACGCTTCGTGACGTGCGATGGGGAAGGGTGTTCCTGTAGCGGCGGAAACACCAGCTACCAACCCTTGTGCTGCAGCCTCTTCGTACCCGCTCGTGCCGTTCACTTGTCCGGCGAGGTACAGTCCCGGGACCCCTTGATGCTGGAGGTCGTGACCTAAATCTCTGGGATCGGAAAAGTCGTATTCGACGGCGTAGCCGTGTTGCAGAATCTGCGCGTTTTCGAGCCCAGGAATCCGCCGGATCATGGCTTCTTGAACGTCGGCCGGTAGGCTGGTCGACAGACCGTTGACGTACACTCGGTCTGTGTTCAACCCTTCGGGTTCTAAAAAGAGCAGATGGCGTTCTTTATCGGCGAAGCGAACCACTTTGTCTTCGATGGAGGGGCAGTATCTCGGGCCAGTGCCCTGGATCGCACCGGTGAATAGCGGTGCACGGTCGAGGTTGGCACGGATCAGATCGTGAACTTGCGTGTTGGTATGTGCGATAAAGCAATCACGCTGTTCGAGTAGCCGCGTTCTGGGCATAAAGGAAAACTGTCCGTCTGGAACGGTCTCAGCTTGTCGCTCCAAGCGGGCCCAGTCGATGGTGCGTGCGTCAAGCCGAGGGGTTGTCCCCGTCTTTAGTCGGGACAGCCTTAGCCCGGAGTCTCGTAGAGACTTCGACAATGAGTGTGCGGCGTCGTCGCCTATTCGTCCGCCGACGGTTTGTGACGTCCCGCAGTGCATGACGCCGGCGAGAAATGTGCCGGTCGTCAGCACGACACATGGCGCGTGGAGTTGTTCCCCGCCTTCGAGCGACAGGCCGCGAATACGCCCATTTGTGATGTTCAGTGCGTTGACCTGACCTTGCACAATGTGAATCTGTGCGTTGGTTTGAAGCTGTCGCGTCATCTCTGCGGGATATTGATCGATGTCGACCTGCGCGCGAGAAGAGCGCACTGCAAGACCTCGTCGCGTGTTTAGATGGCGGAACTGGATGCTGGTCTCGTCTGTGACGCGCGCCATCAGTCCGCCCAGCGCGTCGATTTCGCGTACTAAGTGCCCTTTGCCCAATCCGCCGATCGCAGGATTGCATGACAGTCGTGCGATCTTTGTCGTGTCTAGTGTGACAAGCGCTACGCGCTTTCCAAGCTTTCCGACAGCCCACGCAGCTTCGCAGCCTGCATGTCCTGCTCCGACGACGATGACGTCAAAATGCGACACATTTGCTCCAGTCGCCGTAGCTAACCGATCGGGGGCGATCCTTTCAGACAAGGTGTCAGCTATGCTCGACACGAGAAGATGAACACAGACGAATTGCCACCACCTTCGCTCGTTGCCAAGCGATCACTGATGTTGGTCGCAGCTTGGATCGGTGTGCTCGTGCTTCCATTTATTGGAAAACCGGTGCACGTCGACGATGCGAACTTTCTTGCACTCGCAGAGGGCGCGCGTGCAGATATTTGGCGGCCCCACGACATCCTCATCAATTGGCAGGGTACGACGGAGCGCGCGTTTGATGTGCTGTCCAACCCGCCAGGTGTGGCTTGGTTTTTAGCGCCGGTTCTGGAGCTTCCGTTGTTTGCGCAGCGGCTCTGGATGCTGGCTTGGCTGGTCCCAGCGGTATGGGGAGCCTGGCGTTTAGGAAGGCGCTTTGGACCGAAACCGGGGACAGAAGAGGATGAGGTTCGAGTTTCGGTGGGCGGCGCTTTGGCGGCTGTGCTGTTGCTGTGTACTTCACCAGTATTCGCGCTTTCTGCTGTCGCGTTTACACCAGACCTGCCGTTGTTAGCCCTGGTTTGGTTGGGCGTTTCTGGATTTATAGACGCGACAGATCGTGGAGATAAACGGGCAGCCGGGTGTTGGGCGGTGTTGGCGGGGTGTTCGGTTTGGTTTCGGTACAGTGGGCTTTGTGTACCGTTTTTGTTGAGTCTTTACGCCTTACTGCATCGACGGTCGGTGGTGCCGAGTTTGTTTACGTGGCTGCCAACCCTGGGCTTGATGGCTCATGACGTCAGCGCGTACGGCCAGGTCCACTTTTTAGCGATGAGTGCGTTTCAGAGCACAGCGCATTCTGGCCTAGAACTATTTCATCGATCCGCCGCATTGCTTTCAATGTTGGGTGGCGCCGTGTTGATCCCGGTGGTGTGTGCGAGCAGGCCGCGCTTGGCCATCGGAGGTCTCGGTGTGGGGGCCGTTATCGGCTTCGCTGCTGCGTCGACATTTGAACTGCCCATGCTGCCTGTGGTGTTGTTTTGCGCTGCGGGTGGTGCTGTGTTGTCAGGGTTTGTTCCCGCGCCGAGAGGCCCGCGAGATCAGCGCTTTTTATTGTGCTGGGGACTCGGTGGTTTTGTCTTCTTGCTGTCTCTACGCTTCGCCGCCACGCGCTACTGGTTGCCGTTCGCTCCCGCTTTTGCACTGGCTTGGTTGGCGACACGTCCCTCACCAAAACTGCTTGTCAGCGCGATTGGTTTGCAGAGCGTGCTGACGTTCATGCTGATGATCGATGATGCCCAATTTGCAGAAGCCCAAGAGCGGCTCGCCTTGGCTGGAATGGAGGCCGCTGCGGCGCTCGCGCCTGAGAGTGAGGCTGTTTTTGTTGCGGGGCACTGGGGCTTCCAACATTACGCCCAGAAGGCAGGTGCGGTTGCCTTGGAAGACGATGGAGTTCCTCCGTTGGGAGCGGTGGTCCTGAGGTCTTGGACCGCTTGGCCTCAACAGCCCGCCGAGGAGGTCTGTCAGGATGTTTTGTGGACGGATCGACAGATGGATGGGTGGTGGGGGCCAAGGTCTCATAGCGTGCTTTTACACGCGAATTACCATGCGTCGTATACGGTCGGTGAGCGTCCTGGATTAGCCCCCTCTAGAACCGTAGCACCTTGGGCTTTCGCGTCAGACCTTCGTGATCGCGCTGATTTAAGCCTTGTGGTGGCGTGTCAATCGCAACACAATTCTTCCGATTCCGATATTTGAATCTGTTTAATCGGCCTACGGAACGTCAACTGCGTAAATTGTTTCGCACTTTTCGATGGTCAAAGGTTGACGTTTTCCTCCCTGCGAATATTTTGGCGCTGAATGAGCATTCATTCCTGGAGGATGATCGTGTTTGGCAATGTGATTGAGCCCCGCCGAGAGGCGCTGAAGAACCGTTTTGTAGAGCTTCGTGAAGGAGGTGTCGAACGTGCCAGAGAAGTACGTGAGACAGGTCTTTCCACGGCGCGTGAGCTCCGCGCAACGGGTGAGATCCGCTGGTGGACGTTTGAGATTCAGACGCTCGAGGCGCTTGAGGGCGTGTTTGGCAAGGTGCCAGAGGTGCGCGGCTTGAACCGCGTGTGGGAGCCCGTCTTTCGTGTGCTCAAAACACGTCTTGAAGAAGTCACGTCCATGCCCATCAGCGATTACGACGCGTTGTCTGCAAAGCGTGCTGCTAAGGCGCTTCGTCCGCTGGACCGCATCGAGTTGCTTCGCGTTCGACGTTACGAGTTGGCCAACAAGAACCGAAAGACGGTGCTTGATGGTATCGAGCGCGCGTTTACACGGTTGAATGGGCCCCGTTTAGAGCCTACTGCGTAGCGTTCACGTCGCGCGTTAGTTTGAGACTGTCGCAGTCCCTTGGACTGAGGCAACGGAGAGGTATTGGCCGACCGCCCCGTTCGGGAAGTCGAAGCTGCCTGTCTCGTATCGTTGCAGGGTGATCACAACGATAGAGTTGTTGGTGCCGGTCACCGCGCTCGCTGGCGTGGTCATGCTGCCGTTATCGTATCCGTTGCAGATAGTCGTTCCGGTGTAGTTCCCTGCCGAAGAGTAAAAGTCGAACTGAATCAGGAAGTTGTTCGATCCATCCCCTGCGGGCTGCCATGTCCAGTTGGTCTGCTGGTTTCTTGAGAGACGATAGGAAAACGGCCCGCCGATGTCGGGGTTGAGGTCATCAAAGAACTGAGCGGTGTACAGCGCGTCATCGATTGTCGTGGCTTCGATTTGCCCGCCCCCGTTGATGATTAGGTCGTACGCTGCAGAGTGCGCGATAGAAGCCGATGACATTGAGCCGGCTTCGGTCGACGCTTCGTAGACGGTTTTGCCGCCGGTCGTCGACTTTTGGAGGGAGATAGAATTGCTACCCGACTCCAAATACACGAAGCTTCCAGCGTCTCTGTAGGTCAATGTGGGTGAATTGCTCGAGAGGTTGGTGTCACAAGACCCCGCGTCTGGCAGGTAGTCTAGAAATTCGGCCACGGTGGGCTCAAAGAAGGCCACTTGAGACGAGGCCATTTCGGTGTCTAGCGGTGGCGTCCAGCAATCGGGACAAAGATTGTATTGGTATGTCAGCTGGATGATGCCTTCTTTGTCTCCGGTCGGTTCCGTACTGTTGGTATAGGTGAAGCCTTGCTCTATGGTGTAGGTGCCTGCGCTCGAGCTCACCGTGATGTCCACGCTGGTCTGAACACTCACCGATGGCGTAGACAGGACGATCTCATCGTCTACGGCTGTCACGGTATCGATAGCGCCGTTGCCCCACTTCACTGTTGGGCTTTCTCCGAATCCGTGTCCGGAGATCGTGACCACCGTTCCGCCTACTAATGGACCATAATTCGGTGAGACGTCGGAAACGTAAATAGGAAGGCGCTCACCGGAGTCTTCCGTTGCGCTGGTGTCGAGCGCGGTCAATCCGAACTGGCAGCCGGTGACACCGGCCGACAGCACGGCACAGAACAGAATTCGTGAGGTAGGGCGGAGCATTATGCGCAGATAGGTCCTTTAGGTTTCCAGGGTCTATAAGCCGTCGGCCCGGATGCTTATTCTGTTCATGCTTTCCGCACACTGTCTGTAGTGAATGGGTTTTTCAGCCGGCCAATTCGGCGCTTTTGGTGGTTGTTACGCCAAAGCAGATGGGGGAAGCCTGTTGGGTGAGTGAGGGTTTGTTTCGAGATAGGGCTCAGCCGAGGGGTTTGACGATGTCGCTATCAGATGAAAATGCTGCGCCGAGTCTGTTGCGTTGGAGTTTAGGCTTGGCCGCGTCCGCCGGACTCACCGGTATGATCTGCTGTGTCGCCCCGATGGTCTTGTTTATGTTTGGTCTGATGGGGGGCGCATATGCGATCTCTTTCGCGGACTTTTTCTACACAAACGACGGCAGTCCGGGAACGGGAGCTTGGGTTTTGAGAGGCGTCGCGGTGTTGGTTGGCGCCGCGGGTGCTTGGCAGTATCGAACACGCCAACAGCAGTGCGCTATTGACCCTAAGCAGCAGCAGAAGAACTTATTGCTGCTTTGTATGGTGATAGCGATCTTCGGGGTGGGGTTCTTTTTGAGCCTGGAGTCGCTTTCGGCGTGGTATTTCGATGCCTATATTGTTCCGGCGCAACAACGAGAGTTGGGTCTCTTGTAGTGTCGATGAAGCGGGTCAGTTGACTTCGCCCTCCGTTTCGAGAGGGGCCACATGATGAGCGCTCGAGATGGGTGAGCCGTGGTGAAGCGCTATGCGCCACTCGCCGTCGAGTAGTAGAAACAGGTTCGTGCACGCGACTTGGCTGTGAATGGTGTGCCCACCAGATACAGAAAAGATGTTCTCTACGCATGTGAGCCGCGCGCATTCACCGAACACCTCGACTTCGACATCGGAGGGCTCAAAACGCATGTAGCTTGTGTTGGCGAAGATGGCGGCCCAGGACTCGCGGATCGCCGGCCAGCCTTCTATAATTTCCCAGCCTGGGTGGATACAGACGTCGTCGAGACGCCGTGCCCAAACCGCCGACATTTTGTCGAGGTCAAGCGCTTCAAAGGCTTGATAGAAGCGTTCGTTCGCGGCTGCGACCGCATCGACCGAATCTTCGCTGCTCATCGCAACTCCCCATGTAGACGTTGGTGAGAGTTGATTTAACCCGCTGTTTGACGCCTCCGGACAAATCCTAAGGCCAAGAGCAGACCGAACCCGAGCCCGCTTCGGGTTGGCTTTGTCGTCGTGGCGCAGTGGCACCCCGTCCAAGGGATATCGCCAGGGGTCAAAAGTCCGTGTCCAGACCGATTGTCTACCCCTTGAGATTCAATATCCGTGGTGTTTTCCTGCATCCATTCACGCAGGGCTCTTGGGTCCATCGAGCCCTTGCTCGCGCTTAGGGCGAGCGCTGCGACACCGGCTGCGTGGGGTGCGGCGCAAGAGGTTCCCGGGAAGCCTCTATTGCCATATGTCTCGGTACTCGTCGACGCGGGGGCGACAAAGTCGGGTTTGACGCGACCGTCTTCCGTAGGGCCCCGGCTGGAGTAGTAAGCGACGGCGTCGGTTTCTGGGATATCTACAGCGCCCACGCTGATACCTTCGACGGTGTCTCCTGGGAGCGTCAAAGTGGTAGGCATGTCCGCGTCCCATTCGCCTTCGTCGAGGTAGTTACTCGTGTAAAGCCAGCCGGAGAGCCCGCTTAAATCGACGTCAAAGGGGTTGTAGATTGCTGCGTACACCCAGTCGGCATTGGTTTGACAGGAGGCGTCCTCAATCGGGTTTTCATCGCCGTCTTGTGGGCCTAATGAATGATTGCCACACGCCGAATGATCGGCGTTGAAAAGGTAGAGGTCCAAGTCGATGTTGGAAGCTCCCCATGCGTCATCCCAGCGGAAAGACACCT
>Ga0163179_10001666_pt1 | contig 15576 bp, 21 predicted proteins | sample AtlANTMetagenome_FD_109643 | JGI IMG/M metagenome (GOLD analysis project Ga0163179, IMG submission 109643) | Marine eukaryotic phytoplankton communities from the Atlantic Ocean - Atlantic ANT 2 Metagenome | ecosystem: Environmental > Aquatic > Marine > Oceanic | place: North Atlantic Ocean... | reverse complement strand
CTAAGGCAAGTTCGAAATTGTCGTTGTTATTTGCAACTATGTTTTGTAACACTATTAAGCCATGTGTTACCGTTGGCTACTTGCACTCTTAATCTTCACTACCTCGTCGAATCCATATCATCCCCTAAAGTTATTATTGCTTTCTAGCTTTCTCTTCTTCGATAGTCGCTTTAACTAGCTCTGCTGCAGCAGACTTAAGAGCTCTAAGCCCTCGTCTTGCACGAACACCAGCGCTAGCATTTCCACTAGCATTTTTATGTACGTCAAGTTCCAGACTTTCTACTAAAACTTTAATCTCATTCCATTTATCAACGATTGCGCTCATTTTATCCTCTCTAAGTTTCAATTACGCTTTTTCTAGGGGCGTTCCCTAAGTCATCAACATACTGCTTAATGCATGTTGATATATCAACCATCGCTTGCCTATTTTCTAACTCTAGTGACAATAAATAGGCTATACGAAGGATTTGTTGTTGTGACACTCCAAACTTAAAAATCTCTGACACGATTTCTCTACACTGTTGAGAATCCTTGGCAGCATTTTCTAATGTTGTTTCTCCATATCTTTTAATGGTCATTATAACTCCACAAAATCTTTTCTAATAAAGGTTTCAATGTTAAACTTATTAGGGCCATTAAACACTAACATTTTTCCTTGTGTGTCATCATCAAGTACATCTTTTGTCAACACCAGGTGTGATCCCCATATGTCATTTTGTAAAATAAACTGTGCATTTTCCCATGTCGCAATATCTGCTTTATAGGTTGCCAGTATATTTCTAATGTCTTCCGGTATTGTTAATGATATATCATCTATATTAGTAACGGTTGCTAACTCATCTCTTCCAACGACAAGTTCAGATCTGCAAATATCAACCACCTTATGTACCACCCCACAATTGTTACATTGAACGTATTTTGGTATGCATGTATCACTTTCATCAACAACAGAAAAAACAACAAACTGATGAAACAGAGGCTCTTTTCTCTCTTTATATTGTGGAAGAATGCAATGGCATTGAATTAGGTGTTTAATTCCTCGCATAATTTTCTCTAAGCTTTTGTTGCTTTTCTACCTGCGGGTTTTTTTCTAGTTGTTGTATTTGTATTAACAACCTTTAAGACCTGTGTGTGTGCGACGTCTGTCGACTGATCAATGGTTGCATTAACTAGCGAAGAAATATTTTTTACTGTATACTCATCTAAAGCTAAAGTTCCTGCGCTAACAGCATTCATCAAAGCCTGAGTAACATTGGCCTTTGTAAGATCGTTAATATTTCTTAGCGTATTAAAAAGTTCCGCTTCAATTTTATTTGACATAATAAGCTCCTTGCTATTATCTTAAGATACATTGACAACGAGCATAGTAAAATAAAACTATTTATTTTGCATGCTTATCCGCTACCCATGCAGCCCAAGAATCTGGCTTAATAATACACTTAAATCCCATAGCTTTTATAAAATTTTGGATCTTCGTAGAATACTTTGAACTTCTAAATATAGGGTTTGAATTGACATCAGCATGTACTGTAATTTCTTGATCACCGGTAATTGCTCGAACCTGATCAGCCAAAGAAATACCTAACTCAGATTCGTGATGTAGCCTAATCCCTAAGTTCTTAAACTGTTTTTCTTTGCTAGATTTTCTAGTTACAAAATAAAATGCGCCTTTTCCTGGCGAGTATAAACAAAGAGCAACTGCAAAAACGACCCCATCTTTAACAGGTTGAGAGTCTGATCCTACATGGATTTCATAACCTTTATATTTTGAAACTTTTGTAATTATGTCTTCAAAATTCAAGGAGTTACCAGAACCATCAAACCACCTAGCAGACTCCCATATCATTTCTTTTTACCCATCATTCTTATTTAAGCAGCCATCTATAGTTAAATACACAGAAGACGATAAAATGTTATTTGAAATAGACTCAGCACACTTAATCCCTAAAATAAACTCTTTTGAAGAGACGGTATTAATACCATTATTAGTCAGGTCGTTAATCACATCTTTGATGCATGCATCTTTAGTGTCACTTATATTATTTAAAGTAATACACCCAAACCTACAAATATGTTTAAGCATATTGATACCATGCTGAATTCTAAATTTAAGAATGTCTTGCTGGAGCCCTTTTCCTGCAATCTTAATATTAGTACATACGGAACTTAGGCTTTTAACTCTCTTATTATAAAGATCTTTTTTATCCTGTATGTTCGTTTCGTTTTTTCTTTCTAATATTTTCCTAGAATGAGATTGGACACATGCTTTTGTGGATTCGTTTGTAATCGTTATGCTTTTTGAAGATGCATTAATATAGTCGATTGCCTTTAGCTCATTTGGATCAATAGCAGAAATTGCGTCTCCCTTGATTGACGAAACTATATCTGTACCGCAAATAACAGCTAAGTCAACAAGGGAATTGATACCTTCCAAATCAAACGGTACTAGTACAGGAACAACATTAAGCGTTTCCCTAGCCTTATTAACAGAAAGTGTGCCTAGCACTTCTTCTGAAAATCCTCTAGCAAAAATAATACATGCAGCATTTTCATTGTGGCAATATTCCAAAACCCTATTAATTTCACCAACAGTTTCTATAACTCCGTCGATTATGATAACCTTAGGGCTATATTCTTTCCACTCTTTTGTTTTGCTGCTAGCACAAAAATTTTCCTCGAGGCCAAACTGAAATGTGTACCCATTTGTAAGTTCTATAGAGTTTTTTGTTGAAGGTGAGCTGTCAACATATATTTGCCCGCTATGGCCTGTCAAGACACATGCTTGAAGAAGCATGGATGATGCTAATGGGTCACCGCAATAGTTCTTAATGGTATTAATTGCGTCATCCAGGGAGGCATGCTTCGAGGCTTGTGAGACGATGCTTAAAGACTTATCGATATCAATTTTTTCAAACTTATCTCTTTTTACTAGCATGTTTTGCTTGATCATCTTAATAGATGCGAGTGTAGATATAAATGCTGCAAATCCAGAAGAACTATCAAGCTTCATAGCGTTTTCAAAAAGCATGTTTTTTATGCAATTCTTGACTCCCCCGCGCGCGCGCGTGCTCGCGAACAGAATCTGGCGAGTATCAGCTGCAGTCAGTTTATAAAATTTACCGCCTTGCTCAAGGTCAACTCCGGTTGAAAGAGACTTAAGTAGTAAACCTTCAAGATGGCTTAGGTACTCTAGTACTTCTAGCCTTGTATTTGTTTGAACTGTTACAGTAGATGTATTATTAGTGTGTAATTCCACCATTTCCTCCACCTGATCCCCAAGAGCCATCCGAAGGAACTGTAGTTAATGCCTTCCATAGCTCAGCAAATGCGCCGCCAAGTTGGCCCATTGCTTCTTGCATTTCTGCTATTTGGTTTTCAGACGTGGAGTTTTTTTTAAGAGCCTCTGTAAACTCTTTCATAATTGCTAATGCTTCTTGTTCTTGTTGGTGTCTAATGGCAGCGCCTAAGACTGCACCAACAAACCCAAGGCATGCAAATACGATTCCTGCAGTAGTGTTACCTGCAATTAATAATGCAGTACCACAAATAATAGATAGACCAGGAAATAAACTTTTCATTTGATACACCTCACTTACCATAGAAAATTATATAAGAATAATACTACTGTAAGTGAAAGTGTTTAGCTGTCGCGCCAAAGATTGTTACTAGCGAATGTAAGGATTTCTTCTGCAGAATCTGCGTTGTACCCATACTCATCCATCATAACCTGAACCATTTCGCTGTACTTCTTTTGTTGCTCATCATCACGAGTTTTTGACTTAGTAACGATTCTAGCCATGTCCTTAACGGATCCAATGAGGTAACCTTCGACTGCTTCCTTAAGTGGCTCATAGCTTTGGTAATTAACCGTTTCTCCTCTACGGAGCTTGGCAAACATATAAGCAGTGACGTCAGAGCGGAACCCATCTCTAGATGATCCTACAATCCCAATTTGTTCCTCAATGACTCGCATAAAATCTTCATCAGGTTCTCTTTGTTCCTTGGTTACTCTATCTTTGATCTTTTGGCGAGTAGTATATGCTTCTGCATTGTCCAAGTAATTATCAAAAAGGCTTTGTGCTTGCTCTTCGTATGCTGTAATAAATGCCTTAGCAATTTCAGTTTCTAGGATCCTAAGGTATTCTTCTCTTACAATCTTAAGAAGCTCAAGACAATAGGTTCTAAATTCTTCATCAATAAGTTGCTCTTTAACCTTCATTGTTAGTGAGCTAATAATTGAAACCGGGGTAATAAGTGGCTTGTCTGCACATGTTAAAGCATTATCAATACTCTTCATAATAAATCGAGTTGATATGCCATTCATACCTTCTTCTCTCGCTTCCTCACGAAGATCTTTAATGTCAATCTTTTTTACTCTGCCTTTTTCAATTACATCTTCACCATTATAAATTTTCATTTTCGTAATGATATCGCATTTTTGGGATTGCTTAAGCCTAGACATAACTGAGAACATTGACGCAACTTTAATTGTATGAGGTGCAATGTGCGCGCTAAAGTCGGAACGGCTTAATTGCTTTTCATAAATTTTAACCTCTTGATCTAGCTCTAAGACATAAGGTACATTAACCTTAACAACTCGGTCAAGGATTGCTTCATTTGTGTGTTGTGATCTAAATCTGTTCCATTCTGCTTCATTACAGTGTGCTAAAATAACACCATCAAAGTGAATCATGTCGCTGCGCCCAGGAGAAGGTACTCTTTTTTCCTGAGTTGCAGTAATAATTGTATGTAGAAATTCAATCTCATTCTTAAAAAGCTCGATAAACTCTACGATACCACGGTTGCCTACATTAAAGGCACCATTTAGTGAAAGAACCCGCGGGTCATCTTCAGGATACATATCCAGTTTTGAAATATCTTCCGAGCCAATCAGGACACTGGTATCTTGGCTGTTGGCATCCATCGGAGGAACCGCGGCGACACCCCGACGTGCTCTTTGTGAAAAGGTTGTTTCAACAACGGGGAAGTCTTCATATTTTCCAGAAAACTCATCTAGTAAAACATGTCTGGCTACAGGACTAATGTCACCATCAATTTTTACCCCAAGAGCTTTTTCAAAGTCATCTCTTAAACTTCTAGGAATTAGCTGCAATGGCTCACCTCTTTGAGGGTCGTTTTTAAGGTGAAAATATGGTAAGCCTTCCAAAGCCCCTTTAATATGCTCTGTAAGGGCAGACTTTCCTGCGCCTACTGGTCCCATTAGCAATAGGACCTGCCGGCTTTCCTCACCTTTAAGCGCTGCAGACTTTAAAAAGTTCATTACCTTTGAGATAACTTTTTCCATTCCAAAAAATTCGTCTTGAAAATAGTCATATAGCTTAATGTTATTTCCATCAAATAGCTTATGCTTTCTAGGATCATCGTCAGGCATAACTGATACACCTGCAGCCTCAATCCCATCGCATAATCTTTTGTGTGCTAACTTAGCAATGTCTGGGTTTTCTTGCACAAGCTCTAAGTACTCTAGAAATGTACCTTTGAACTTTTCTCTCTTTGAAACGCTTCTTTGCGTCTCAATTAGTTCCAAAAAGTTTGTCTTCTTTTTTCTTGCCATTTTTTTGTGTCCTGTATTTTATTTTAACTATAACTTGTTAATTGGAAAATTAAACCTAAATTTCCCAAGGTTCGTCCTCAATAACCGTTAATAACTTAACTGGATCTCCCCACAGAGTTTGAACATGCTTAACAACCTCGTCTGCATAATTTAACTCTAAGTCTCTTCCATCGTGCTCATGCTTAACAACCAAAATATTTCCGTCATCAATATTCTCAACAAATATTTTTGGTATTGTACTATCGCTTACGTTTTTGATAAGGTCTTCTTTTACCATTTTCCAACCATCAACGTCTGAAATTTCATCAATTGAATACCCTCCTCTCTTTTTAGAGAATGAAAATAGATTAAGATCAATTAAATCTTCCTCTGTTAGGTACTCCCTTAAAAATGAAACATCATGATTAATTTCTCTTACCATAAAAATATGGTCAGTCCCATATCTTTCCTCTATTTTTTGAAATAAGTGAAACCCTAAATGGTAAGGATTTAGACCACCTATATGCGGCCTAATTACCTGGTTATGGCTTTTCAAAAAAGGAATGTGATATTCTTGTGGTAGGTTTAATTCATGCATTAATTTATAATGCCAATAGCTAGCCCACCCTTCATTCATAATTTTCGTTTGAATTTGAGGCATAAAGTAATAAGACTCAGCCCTTACTATTTCTATAAGATCTATTTCCCAATCTCTAAGCCCAACAGCATGCTCAGCAATAAATCCTAGCAAGTCATAATCAGGCTCTAAAGGTACTTTATCAATATCAAAATTTGCATACTCTCCTGTTTTGTCATTTTTAATCTTTTGAGTATACTCATTCTTCATTTGTTTATGAGAAAGTCTTTTAATATAATGTCTATTAATTTGATACTTTACTGCATGCGCTGCGTCAAGTATTTTTTCTACCTTTTCCATTCCGATACTAGGATCTTCAATGTATCCTTGAATTCTATTTCTTGCATTTCTAAATCTTCTTGTGACAGTATCAGGGCTGGTCCTTGCAAACATTCTATTATTTTTGAAAAAATCTGAGTGGCCTACACAATGGCACATAATCAATATTTGTAGGTATGCAGGATTTTGAATCATTAAGTAAGCAATAGATGGGTTTGCATTAATGATTAGCTCATAAGGCAGCCCTTCTTGGCCGGCATTATATAGCTGGTGTGTCCTTTCAAACGACTTACCATATGACCAATGGCAATAGTGGGAAGGTAGCCCATGATAGGACATGTGGCCTATCATCTCGTAATAGTCACATGTTTCATAAACAATAGGATGCCAGTCAAGGTTATGGTCTTCTGCCAGCTTGAGAATTTTTTCATCCCATTCTTCTAATAATTTAATATTCCAGTCAGACACCTAACTTACCCCCGAATAATCTTTTAAACGCCGGCCATATATCATTTTGTGAATGTATTTTTACAATCTTAAATGATGAATCTTCAAGGTGGCTATATGCACCCGCTAGCGTACTTTCATCATCTCTAGACCACCTAATCCTATCGTCTTCCGGTACAATTTGGCAGTAACTATATAATTGAGATAAATCTTTTAGTTGCGTACTTAACTTAACTGATTTTTCCATATCGCTTGGCCAGTTGTCACCGTCCGAACAATGAAATGAATAAATATTCCAACTATCAGGATGAAATCTTTTTTGAATAATCTCTAAAACGTTTTCTAAGGCGACTGAAACTATCGTCCCTCCGCCTTGTCCTCTGGTAAAAAATTGTTCTTCATTAACTTCATAAGACTGCGTATCATGAGCAATAAAAACAATCTCTACGTTTTCATAGCGGTGTCTTATAAATTGATATAATAGGAAAAAGAAACTTCTAGCGAGGTACTTTTTTTCTTTCCCCATCGAGCCAGAAATATCCATCATAAAAAATATAACTGCTGATGATGTTGTTTTCATAATTGGCTTAATATGTCTATACCTTAGATCATCATTATGAAATGGGAATCTTTCTTCATCTCCTTCATTATATGATCCTACTCTTTTTGCAGCAGCTTTTCTTTTAAGCTTCTTTTTAATTGTTTGTTTTTTATCTAATCGAGGTCGGATGCCGTCGCTTCTATATCCATGGCGCTGCATTTTCTTTTCAAATATTTTTTGAATGTGCTTTCGCTCTAGGTCTGGAAGTTCTAACGAGTCAAATAAATATGCAGCTAATTCTTCCAAGGTAATTTCTACGTCGTAATACTCAACGCCTTTTTCGTTTCCGGCTTTTTCTCCTTGACCTTGTTGTTGCTGCTGCTGGCTTTTGCCTATTTGTTGGCCTCTCTTAATATTCTTTCCTTGAGCTGACCCAACACGGCTGTTTTTACTATTATCTCCATAGACAAAACGGTACTCTTTAATTCCCCTAACAGGAATTTTAATTTTTTTCTTACCGTCTTGACCAATAATACTTTCATCAGCAATGATGTTATGCACACCTTCTCGAATTGCCTTCTCTATCTTTTGCTTGTGTCGCCGTCGGTCGGTTGCTGATCTATCTGCGGACGTTTTGTGTTCTTTAAAAATAGACATAACTTTATTAAATATTCTCCGCTAGTTAATGAATGTATAGTTCGTAAACATATTATATCTTCTTATAAGCTTAAATAAAGTTTATATGCCTTCGACATGTCTTTTTGCCCACTCTATGCAAGGAACTACATACTCAAATGTTCCTTGTATAATTTCATCCCATGATACCCAAGTTGCCTTAGTGTGTTCCATAACACCGGTCTCTGGGTTTCTAGAGATAATAGGATCTTCAACAGTTTCTGCTACGTAGCAAATAAGATCACCATTTTCGAAATAGTTTACGCCCCACTTAAAATCAAGCTTGCTAATTCCACACTCTTCTATGGTTTCTCTTAATGCAGCCTCTAAAGGGAACTCATTGTCTTCGATGGCCCCTTTTGGAATGTCCAAGATTCCTTTGTGAGTTGTCAGTGATAGAACTTTATATGTACCATGAAATTTACGAACTACAATAACCCCTGCACCTCGTCTTATTTGAGCTTGATTAGCCATACAAATTTCCTTAATAAGTTTTCTCAAAGTATTCAAATTATAATTATCCATCCTTAGAGCTCGATGCTAGAAGAAATGATACTATTTAATTCTTTCCAGTGATTTGGGTGAATACCACTAGGGGGTTTACCGGAAGGTGATAAAGCATTAAATGCATTTTGATATTTAAGTGCCTGTCTAGGTGTAGGCCCTGTTGACATGTTATGTAGCATATCTGCTAGCTTAATTTTTAAAGCATCTTCATTTTTTGACAAATCTATTAAGTAACTTGTATAGTCAATTGACTTATCATGTGTAAGAGCATATACTATGGATAAGACCTTTGTGCCTTCTGCTGGATCTCTGTATGATGATCTAATTGTATCAACTAGTTCTTGCTCATCTTTAAAGTTTCCATTGTTTACCGCATCTTCTAATGTATCATGTAAAAGAGCGGCCGTACAAAGTAGCCGCTCTCCAGGGTAGTATTGATTAATAATATTTGCTACAGCTATAGGATGTTCTATATACGGTTCACCTGATCTTCTAGTTTGTCCGGAGTGTGCCAACTCAGCAGTTGATAATATTTTCTCAGCATCCCCTGCACCACATACTTCTATAATATACTCTTTTAGACACTTCTTAAAACTATCAACTGACATCCTGGCTCCTGGTATCACTATATAATCATTAATTATTATACAGAAGCCTTAGACTATACGCAAAACAACTCTTTCAGTAAATTATAGATAGTTTTTCTTAAAATACCTTCGGCTTGAATATGATTTTTCATAAAAAAGACATTAGGGTACTTTGATTGAATCATAGCACCGATAGCATTAATGTTTGCTATTGAATCCTCAAATATTTCAACTGATGTCCATTTGTTGGTTTTAAGTTTTTGATCAACAAAAGATGCCTTTTGTGCTGGATTTGCGCTGCCTACACCAACAATTTCAATGTTAGTTGATAATCCATGATCAGACAAGAATTGCCTCATTGGCTCAGCATTTCCTCTTGCACTAAGAACAACAACATTTTCTGGACCATGAACAGAAATTACTTCAAGTAGCTTAGCAAAGGTTTTTTTTATTACTTTTCCGTTAGGTGGATAAACTTCAAACTCTGAATAATCGAATTGATCTCCAGGTTGTTCTTGATATGTGGCAAACTCATGACTCTCTAATGATTCTTTATTTCCATCTGCATGAGTAATATGCACAACTGCACCGGAAAAAACTAGCGTATCATCAAAATCAAATATAAAGAGTGTATTGTCCATAATATTAATTATGATCTTAGGTTAGCATAATATGCCTTTTCTCCTTATGTACATGTTCATTTTCCTAAGATCATCACTTAATAGCATCTTTAAATCCTTGCGGAAAAAACTCTTTATTCCTTTTAAAGAAATAAGACCAGTCGCTATCAAGTATATAAGTAACCGCATGATCTTCATCACTTCGCACACTGCGGCCTACTGCCTGTACTATAGTTTTTGCGGTCTGAAGTGGGTACCACCACCTCCACTTATTCATTTTCTTTTTAATAAGTTTATCACCAAGGTACGGGTACGGTACCTTACAAATTACCTGAAACCTGCTGTTGTCACCGTGTAAATCCACCCCTTCTGTCATGGAAGGAGATAAAAGAACTGTTGCCTTTTTAGATCTAATATGTTCCTTAAGTATTTTATCTCTATCATCAGAATTATGAACTAACAGCCGGCTACTACGAATATTTCTTTTAAGATAGTTTGCAATCTTAAAAGTGTGACAATGGATAATTCCTTTTTCGCCTTTGTGTTGTTCAAGGATTGCCTTTACTGCTTCTGCTAACTTTGGCAATGTATTCTCAATTTGTGATGCAGACATTTTACCAATGCTAGCAGATATTACCGGACGGTTTTCGATAGGAAAAGGGGAGGGGATTGATATAAACCCTACATCTTCTCTTTTTAAGCCAAGCAGTTCACATGTTGCAGAGACATCAAGGATAGTAGCACTCATCATGATAATCTTTCTTCCCATACTAAACAGCATCTCTTCTGCGTATGGTGCAACATCAATTGGCTTAAACTCTAGCTTTCGACCTTTTCGACCATCCGGAGGCGTTACATTAAAAACCCAGTTGTCCTTATTATAAACCTCGAGGAACCGATTAACCTTGCACATATGTTTATCTAGCAAATCATACTGCTTAGCAATCGTGGCAAACTCTTTAAGCTTATCTTTAAGCCCGGTATATTTTTCAAGCATTGATTCCATGTGCTTAACATAAGAATTTAGTTTTGGGGCATATGTTTCCTGAACCCAGTTGATTGCTTGAAGTTGTGTATTTAATGCCGGCATCTCAAGCTTAAGCATGCTTTTTGCAAATCTTTCTGTCATTGTAATTTCTACAAACTTACTAAGTTCGCCGGCTGCATTATGAGCTTCGTCAATTACTAAAACATTTCGAGGCTTAATTTTTCCAGAGTATTGTGTCTCTGCAAGAAAGTAAGGAAAGTTTGTAACACCTTCCTTAGCCTCTAGAAAGTCGGTCTTAGCATTCCTATAGTTGCAATTAAATGTACACCTTTTCCAAAATGGAGAGCCCTTCTCAGCCACCCTAAGGGCCCTTAAGCTTTCAGCACATGTGCTGCTTCTGTTAAATGAGCATGAATAATTCGATGCAGACTTAATAGATGTCATACACCCTTTTCTTTTTCCAAAATCATTTACATACTGATCTTGCAAGATTTTTTGTGTGGTTAAAAAATAAGAGCCAGGCTCAAATTCCTCTACATTTTCTAACTGTTGATTAATTTTTCTAGCAACAGTCAACCCAATTGCAGATTTTCCAACACCAGTACCTGCTTCTATGATCACAATTTTTTTTCCGCTATTAAACTGATCAACTGCAAAGTCAATAGCTTCGACCTGGCAGTCTCTTGGTTTATCATACGGAAAAAGTTCTGTGTATGTATTGTCATTACTCATATTATATTATACCAAATGTTTAATTGTTTTTTAAGTTTATTGTTGTGTTATAAGTTTTTCTAGTTCTGCATATGCGATTCTTTTTCGAAGAGAAGAAGATGAGTATGAATGATCCCTGGAATTAAAAAATGGTTCAATTGGTAATTCACAACCAGTATATTTCTTGCCTTCCCAATCGGCACCTAAAATTCGAATGTCAGGCTTAAGCCTTTGAAGCAAGTCGACTAAGTCTTTCTCTGTATCATATAAGACTACCTCATCAACAAACCTAATTGCTTTAACCATCATAATTCTTTCTTCGAAACCTTGAACCGGGCGATTTTTATCAGGACGATCAGTAGAAGGATCTGATTGAACACCGACAATCAAATAGTCACAAACTGATTTTGCTTCTTCTAACATTAATGCATGACCGGTGTGAAGTATGTCGAATGCTCCGCATGTAAATCCTACTTTTACATTCCACTGGTCTCTTTTCTTAAACACACTATCATTAACGGTAACATTGTCACCGATTAAAACATTATCACCAATTTTAATTGTCATATAGTTTACCTAGCTATTTTAATTTGGCTGGGGCGGCTGGACTCGAACCAGCAACAGTCGGGGTAACAACCCGGTGCGCCTGCCTGTGGCGCCTCACCCCAGCGTTAAATGGAGCCATCGATAGGATTCGAACCTACGACCTGCTGATTACAAATCAGCTGCTCTACCAACTGAGCTACGATGGCAAGTTTTTATTAAGTGTTTGAAGTCTTTTTTCACCGGCCTCTGTGAGGGTTACCCACTCCCATCCTTTTTCATCGACTTTTAATGTCATGTGACCAGATGATTGTAGCTTTAAAAATAGAGAAACTTCGCTGACTCCAAAGTTAGAAAAATTTCTTCTTCTTCCCCAGCCGGCAGCGACTGATCTTAATAACCTTTTTTCTTCAATCATTTTTGTACTCATTCTAATATCCTGTTGCACCTAAGTACATTATTCAAATAATTGTACACATGTTATGCGAAATGATCAACCGAAATTAAGATTTTTATTGAAAGGCCAATAGTTATTATAGTATGATTGATGGTAGCTATGTTTAAAAGATTTATGTTAGGAGCGTGGGAAACGCTAGTAAGAGGCTTAAAAAGCAATTATTTAAAAATGATATTTGCTATAGGCATCATTTTATGTATTTCATTAGCCTTTTCGGTTTCATTAAAGACAGGGCAAAAATCAATACAGGAGCTAAAGTATACCAGTACCGAACGGCCTGTACAGTCGATGGTGTTTGTTAAAAGAAAAAATATCTTAAACTTTATTACATGTATTGATGATGGAAAATCTGGCTTTTGCCAAATATTTGCAAATCCTGCAATGCACCTAAGCGCCGCAGAGTACTTTAGCAGCCACTTTGAATATAGCATTACCGGTAGCGCTGCACTAATTTCTCATGATATATCTAGAAGTAGCTCATATGTTATTTCAGCTTATCATGTTTGCGATGATTTTTCTAGAAGAACTATAACAATCCACGTCCCTGCCCCTGTACCTCATACATTAGTTTTTGAATACAGCCCTGTTGTTACCTTAACTGATTTTTTCGGAAATGAATATTCAGCAGAAGAGGTACGTATGGATAGAAGCAATGATCTTTGTATATTAGGAACTACTGAAATCATGGATGGAATAAAACCGGTTAGAATTGCAAGCCGGTTGCCTAGTCATGGAGAAAGAATTTATAATATTGCTTCTCCTCATGGCCTATCTAGACCAGGCGCTGTACTTTCATACGAAGGTTATTTTGCTGGAAATATTTCTGGGAATAGAACAATCCACGATTCTCACTATTTATTTGCAATTCCTACAGCACCAGGATCATCAGGATCAATTATACTAAATTCTAGTGGTGAGATTATTTCTGTAGTATCATATGGGTTTATTACTAGATCACAAGGCCCTTTACCACCACATGAAATGTGGCCAAATGCTAGCGCCGGACCTGGATTACCTGCAATTCAAAACTTGATTATGCCAAGAACAATTCAATAGCTTATTTTTTTCTTTTTGTTTGAAGCTTTCTAGTTCTAGCATTTTTCATTTTTGCAGTCGGCTCATCGATTATTTTATCAAATGCAGCTAACCTATATTGCCCCACCATTTCACAAACGAATGTAAAGTAAGGTATACCTGATTTATCTTTAAGGTGAATATTCGTAATCCGGCCAAAGCTTAGCTTATCATCAGGTACCCTGTAACAGTATACATAGTCTCCTACTTTATGGCCCAAGTATTCCTGTGGCCCTGTAGGTTCTTTCTTTTTAATTGTCTTCTTTTTTCTAGGCATACTAAAAGTATACCACAATGTGAGGAAGGTTTATAACTTGCCAGAGTTTAAATAAGCCCTATAGATATTATCAGATTTTTTGTTAGCATAAGCATCTGCATCCTCTCCAGACTTAAAAACTCTTAAAGGTTCGCTTAAAGACTCATCCCACCCGCAATCAATCTTAACTGACCAGGTACCATCTGTGTTGGCATTTTTTTGTACATCAAGCTCCATGTTGTACTCATCCTCTACATCAAAAGGATCATCATATGCTGTGTGGTAATTTTTATGCCAGGTGTTAATGACTTCTTTAATTACATTTCGAAGAGTATTTCTTTTAATCCTGTGTATCATTTCCACCATACCTTAATTTAATATTATTATATTCTACTTTTAGAGACAGTAATACTTGCTTGAGCTTTAAAATTCGCCTATGCCTATCTAGAGAAGAATAATTAGGGGAATCTATTTGATCTATAATTGCTTGAATCGCTAACTCAGCCTGCCGCATATTAATAAACAAAGATGAAAGAGCGGCTTTCTTTTCTTTCTCGGAAAGCTTTTTCATCTTGTTCACCTTTCATAATATCATTTGGCAGGATTTACTGGATCCGGAACTTCTTGTGCCTGAACTGCTCTTTCGTTAATTGCGTTATCTAAGTCTCTTAAAGTAATTATTTTACTATCTTCCCCTGGAAACTTTACGTAAATAAACCTGGCAGGAATTGCACTTACATTAATTGACTCATCTCCATGAGAATCGGTGGAAACCGGAGGTACCCTAGCATCACCGTTTTGTTTAATTAGTTCTTGGTATAATACACCAGGATTTTTGTCTGCAGCCTGCGAAGCCGGACTTACATTTGAGCCTGTTACTCCTACAAAAATTAATGTAGTTGTAATTAACATGGCTAAACTAGTTTTCATAATCAGCTCTCCTAATCGTATCTAAATATTCAGCCTAACATTGTTTTTGAACGTATATATTGCAAATCTATATCAAATATATCAAATAAACCTGCAGATGCTCCCATTCCCCACATGCATACATTAAGGTCTTTATCCATAATAATCCATGCCAAAGTATCTCCGTGACCTCCTGTCATGCTTCTTGTTAGGTCTGTGACCATTTCACCTAAGTTATTATAGGCATAATGAGTAAAGTCCTTAGAGCCTAATATATTTCCATATGGGGATTTGACTTGATTCCAGTTTCCTACATGGTATATGCTTCCGTCATGTGGATCATTGTTTAGTATGCAAACCATATGCCCTGGAAACTTTGGAAATATTCCATATTTTAAATCTCTATTATCTATACACAAAACAGATAAAAGTAGTGGACTATGTTGAGACTCGATTGAATTAGCCATGTATCTAGCGTAGTCATCACAATCCATTGCACCTTTATCATGCTCAATTCCGGCCTCTATGTCATTGATTCTAGATTCCACGACACCGGGAGGTAGACAGACATCCCACAATTCTTTTGCTCCATCTGCAACATATGGAACCTGGGTGACTCTATCTAAAGGAATTTGAATTGAATCTGAGCCTACCTCTGAATGAAGCAATGGCATTTTATCTCTAGTCTTTTTATCGATGAAAATTAATGAATAAGTTTTTGACCAAAGATAATATATCCTAAAAGAGAATACAAAGGCTAATAGCGCTTGAACTAAAAAAGTATATGCTTT
>Ga0163179_10001665_pt1 | contig 15584 bp, 5 predicted proteins | sample AtlANTMetagenome_FD_109643 | JGI IMG/M metagenome (GOLD analysis project Ga0163179, IMG submission 109643) | Marine eukaryotic phytoplankton communities from the Atlantic Ocean - Atlantic ANT 2 Metagenome | ecosystem: Environmental > Aquatic > Marine > Oceanic | place: North Atlantic Ocean... | reverse complement strand
GTAGAAACACCTACTACACGTAATGTCTCAGAAATATTAGTAACATCTAATTCTGTTCTTCCGTCTACATCTAAATTTCCATCAACATTTAAGTTTGAATTTGCTTCTATAACTCCGTTTATATTAACCGTGTCAGTAAATGTTGATATGCCAGATACATTTAAATTATCTAATTCTGTATGACCATCTACATCTAAATTACCATGTGCATCTAAATTACCAGGAATATCGATAGTGCCACCATTTCTTATACTTAACCTCCATTCTGAATCATTAGTCTGACCTGTCTCCATAATCATGAAGTGACCAGACTGTTTTCTTATTTTGTAGTCAGGACTTCCAGTAGTATCATTAAAAATTAATTCGGGTGTAACACTTTCAATTGTCAAAACACCATTTAGAACCTTAACATTACTTGCAAATGTTGAGATGCCAGATACAGTTAGATTACTTTGAAATATTGTATCTCCTACTACGTCAAGTGAAACCGTTGGATTTGTACTTCCAATTCCTACCCGATGATTGTAATAAATGGATGTTGGAGAACCATACTGTTCTCTCCAAGGAGTTAGTAAAGAAACTGTGCTGCCGACTCCAGTGGTTTCTGCGTAGAGGAAACCATCATGGGTATTGAGTGCTAATTCACCTAATTGTAAGTCTGTTGTTGTCGGTCTTCTATCTGCAACAGCAGATCTCTTTAACCTAAAAGGAGTCGCCATTTATTACATTCTCGGTATGTACCTGAAATAAAACTTATATAAGTCTGTTTTTATTTATCAGTATCAGTGTTACCAGTTTCAACTAAACTTAATGCTTCCATTGCTCCTTGAACTTTTAAGTATTTGTCTTTTTTAATATTAAATTCTTTTTCTAATCTAATTAGATCATCTCTAAGTTCTTGTTCTTGCTTTTGCAATTCGTCAAGCATGCTTTGTTTTTCCATAACAGTAAATTATGTAGTCCTTTCTATTTATTATACACTAAATAGTAAAAAAGTCAAAAATGCCACAAAAGAGTTTTCGAAAATTTGGAACAGTAAGAAGTGAAAATCTTTCAGATATTGACGATTTGACTGTATCTTTAAATAATTTACTTGACAAATTAGTAGACGGAAGTTCAACTTATATTTCAGAAGATTTAGATTGTATTCGTCAAATCAGCACGACTGGTTTAGATAATGATGGATTTTTGACATTCGCTAATAATGAGGAGACCGTTTTATCACCATTAACTCTATTAAGCACACCATTTACTCCAAATAAAACATATCAGAATCGTTTAGATATAATTAGATCATTTACTGGAGAACCAAGAATTTCTGGAGGAAATGGTTTATCTGCAAAATATTATAACTTTGATCAAATAAATCTTAATAAAATTAATGGTGATTTTGGAGAAGATAATGCTTTTAATGGGGATCCAGTTGCAACAGAAACAGGAACAGATCAAAATACGACATGGTTAAATGGTACATTTAATTACAATGGAAAAATTTCAGATGCAATGACAGGATTTGGTGGAGGTGTTGAATGGGAGGGTTACTTTGTTCCCACAACCACTGGTTCTCATGAATTTAGATCTCTCACAAGTGGGTTATACCATATGGATTGGCAAGCAGATAATTATGTAGAAGATCAATTTGGTAATAAACAAAGTGGAGATACATATACTACAGCAAAAAGAATTGGACTTGAAAATAAAGTACAAGTTAAAGTCTTAAGTACATCAACAGTTCAATTAGTTACTATATCTGATAAAAAATTTATTGGATTAAGTTTACAAGGAAGTGGTTCCAATCTTAGTTCGGAAACACCTATAGGTGGATTTGACGACGTTACAGGTATAATAACTTTTGATGGAACTACTGTCACAGGAAATGTAAATGATCAATTTGAACTAACAGTAAAAAAAGTACTTGGAGAAGATGGATTTGTATCTTACTTTACGCCTGTCTTAGAAAAATACAGAAGATATAGAGTTAAATTTAGATTACTTTTTCCAGAAAAAGATGCAAGTGGTGTTGATATACCAAACCTTACTCAGATGTCAAAAACGATAGATTTTGAAGTTTCCTCACCATTAACTTCAATGTCAGATATAAGGTATACTCGTGTGTATACTCGTGATTATAATTTTAAAGAAGCTGCAAAAGGCAGAATGATTAATTTTATAGATAATTCAGTTTTATTTGGTGGTGGAGAGATTGGAGAGGCAAGTGCTAGTGCAGCAAAATATGTAACAGTTAAAACCAATAAAAAAGTTGACATAAAATATGCACCAAAAACAATTCAAGGAACTGGAACTGACTTAATTAATGGAATCATAAGAAAATCAATAACTTTTGACACAGTTGCAAATACCAATTTAATAACATTAAGTGATACGAGTGGAATTGAAATTGGAAATAAAGTTTTTGGTGCCAGTGTTCCAGCAAACACAGAAGTAACTGAAATTGTAATTAATGCAGGAGTATTTTTATCTAATAATTTCTCATCTACTATCTCAAGTGATCCAATAATATTTGTAGAACATCGTGGATTTGTAAAAAAAGTTACAGGAACCACTAGTGGAACAACATTAACAATCACAGGTTCTGGTGAAGATACTTCAGATTTGAAAACTGGCATGATTGTAATTGGTAATGATGGAACAAATGGTGATTTTTCAAATTACACAGAAATTACCACGACTGGAGCTACAAATACATTAACTCTTTCCTCCAGTAAAACAACTACTTCTACATCTTTATACTTTTATCAAGGAAAAGGATTAATCAATGATTCTCTAATTTCTTTTTGTTTACCAGCTGCAACTCGATGTTTAACATTAACTCAATCTGCATCCATAGGTGATACTCAACTTTTTGTTGAATCTGGGGATAGTTACGATGAAGTGACTACTGCTTGGGATGCACAAGGATCAGCTTTTGATGGTGGTTCTTCAAATATTACTGGAAAAATAATTGATTCTACCGCTACTGGCACTACTGCAGAATTTAGTATCACGATACCATCAGATGAAGGATTGGTGAAACCTTTAGCAGCAGGAGCAAACTTTACTGTTACAATTAACAGCGATAGTCGAATATTATGCTGTCCACCAACTGATACTTCTCCACCATTTGAGGCAATCGAAACAGGTTTAAGAACCACTTCGAGTGACCCAAAATTAAGATTATCTCAAGGTAATTTAATATTTGATAACTTATCTGCAACAATAGATACAGGAAATATTTCAAGTGCAACAGCCACCAGTTCTTCTACAAGATCCATACTTATTGAAACAGGAGTGACTGCAGGAGATCCTACAGACACAAATAATCAAGGAACAACGTTCAAAATATTATGTGCACCTGCACCTTAATTTGCAACTAGAAGTAAGAAATAAGTTTCACCATTTACAACCACTGGGAGTTTGTGTGTATAATTACCAGCTGTACCTGTAAGAGTTCCAATATCAGTTCCCAAACCTTCTATTTGAATATCATCTTCAAATACAATTTCATTAACACCTACTTGAAAACTTTTTGTTACTAAAGCATTTGCAATACCAGTTCCTGGATTGACAATTTCATCTTCATCTGTCCAAGGATTATTATCTGCTGAGAATGCACGAGTTCCTGCAATAAAAACACCTGGAGAACTATCACTACCAACATTTGCTGACCCAGTGTTAAAGTTATCAGGATCTTTAACAATAACTGATCCTTCGTACTTTATATCTTTAGTTGATGATATACTTTTTGTTTTTTCATACCTTGAACTTAATTCGAATCTTGTAACGTCAAGAATAGTACTAGTTCCATCAAAAACTTCATTTAATTCACCACTAACATCTGGATCATCACCTGATCTAAAAAATCTAAATCCTCCACTCTCATCCGCACCATCAGATCCCGTATCTGGTTTAATAAAATTAATTAAATTTTCTTGAGTTACTATATTTTTTCGAATAAAAGTAAAAAATTGTGTAGGTGAAGAAGAATAATCAATTCCAGTTACATCAATTGTTTGTATTCCAACTTGTGACCCATCATTAGAAGAATACCCTGAAGGAAAATATGAAAGTTTAAATTTTGATAACCCATCAGAATGACAAACATAATAATCTCTTCCTTTAGTTAAAGTTGTAGCTCCAGCACCAGTAAAAGTAACATCTGATGATAATCCAACAACATCATCTTTTGTAAATGTAAAGGAATCTCTGGGAGTAATTCTAACTGTTGAAAATCCTAAAGTTAATGTTGTGTCTGCAACTAGTACTGGATTTTCTGATCCTAAACTAAATCCCTCTGGAAGTTCAAATTTATATTGCTGACCATCATTTATTACTTGATTTACGTAATAAAATCCATTTAAAACACTCTGACTGTCATTAACATCAACTATATGTTTCCCATTAGCATCTGTTCCAGTGCTTTTAAGGATGTTTCTTATTTCAACTTGATGTCCTGCTTCAATATATTGAGGAGGATCTAATTCAATAGTAAAATCAATCAATGATGATGTTGATCCACCTTGTCCAAATGCAGTCTGTATAGTTTTGGATAATCCTGAAATTTGAATTGTTGTTGAGATTCCTGCATTAAAAAATCCATCAGTTATTGTACAGAATCCAATTTTGCTTGTATTTCTTAAATTATTTTGGATGAGTCTTAGATCATCAGCAATACCTGCTCCACCAAGGTTATTGATTACCTCAATTTCACTTTCAGTTTCTCCTAAATTTAAATCTCTTCGGTATCCTTGATTACCTAAAATTGCCATTTTAATAAATCCTTAAGTTAAAACTGTCCAACCTTTTCCTGCAAGAAAATCTATTTTTGCTAAAACATCTTCACCAGTAGGTTCAGCACCTCCAGCTTGATTTCTTAAATTTAGCACAACACTTCGACTACCACCAGAGTTTTGATAATTTGTATATAAATCATTAATAATATTATTTAGTGATACTGAAGATAATTGATTCCCTTCAACATTAAAAAGTCTTAAATTATAATTTTCAGCAATTGCTCCTGGTATATAACTAGTAAATTTATTACTATACAAAGTTACAACCTGTAACTTAGGACAATCAGCAAAAGTAGGTATTGATCCTGTTATTTCATTTATATGAGCTCTAAATTCTACAAGTTTTGGAAGGGTGAATTTTTCAAGTCCAGTAAATTTATTTTGATTTAATCGAAGTTTAAGTAAAAGTGGTAAATTATTATATCCAGGAATTGTTCCACTTAATTGATTGACATGAAGGAATACATATTTCAAACTTTCATTTGAACTAAGTGAATATACATTACCTGTGAATGCATTACGATAATAATCTACGTAATATAATTTTCCATTAGCTCCAATATTTGGTAGAGAACCATTTATCTGTTTATTAGATCGAATTCGAAGAACTTGAAGATTAGGAGTAAAATTAAATACCTGATTCCCAACACCTCCTACTCTAAAGTAATTACTACTAAACCTAATATCTCTTAACTTTTCACCATATCCTTGAAAAAGAGTATTTGGAATCGTATCACCAGAACCACCATCATTAGGTGTTCCTCCCGACAAACGAACATTTTCCATTCTTAAAACTTCTAAATTGATATTTGTAAATGTTGTTGGGAAAGGACCATGTAGTCCACCATTTGGACTGCTACCAGTTCCTGTTGCAAGAGTAGTAGAATTACTTATAAAAATCGATTTTAAAGCAGTGCAATTATTTAATTTATAAACTTCAGTACCACCTGACATATATGCAATATGTCCTGCATTTCGACAATGATTTGCTTCAAACCTTTCTAATTTTAGTTTACCTCCTAGATTAGGTAATGGTAAATTTGTAAAACTCATCCTGAAATCTTTAATATCTGCAGAAGCAATACTAAAATTTTCATCAGTTAAATGATAATTTCGAGTAAGGAATAATGTTACTAATTTAGTGCAAGTTTTAATTGTTTTTTCATCACCACTTGGTGCAGTAAGATAAGTTCTACCATTATCATTAGGACCAAGTATAATTTTTCCATTACCCCCAGACCCACTTTGTACTACAGTAAGTTCTTCACCTACTAAATATCCATCTTGAATACTTTGTAATTCTATTGCAGTGATGGCACCACCTCCATCAACTGCTGTAATATTAACTGTCATACCACTTCCACTACCCCCTGTGGTTGCAAGACTTGAGGCTACAGAATAACCAGAACCTGCTGCAGAAATTGAACTTACACTTCTTCCTTTATTATTTACACTTGCATTAGATAATTGTGCGAAAGGACTACTTCCTGCAATTGCTCGAAACTCATTTCGATATATGTTGTAGTAAGTACAACTATCAGGAATATTTGGTATATGGGATTCTGGATCATCTGCATCTTGATGAAAGTATTGTAAACTACCATATCTATCTAATCGTAAAGTAGTTAAATCGGGAAATCTATCATAAATTATACTTGCACTTTGAGTTCCATTATTAATTGAACCATAAAATGTAGATCCCATAGTAAGAGATCTCATAGTAGTTGGTATTTTGTTCAAAATAGCATTATTTAATTTTCTTTCAAGCGGATTTTCACTCAGATGTAATTGATTTCTTCTCAAGCTTAAAGTTCTCAATATAGGTGCAAAATTGGTTAAATCTGGCATATTTTTTATTAAATTGTTTTCTAAATTTAAAAAATTTAATGTAGATAATTTAGCAACTGGTAATGTTGCGATACTTAAATCTCTAAGAGCAATATATGTTATATTATCTGGAGGATAATAAAATTTTATAAATCTATTTTTAGAACTTGATGAACTAAAAATTAATATTGATCTAGTACCACTAAGAACATCTGCAAAATTAAAGAATGCATTAGGATTTTCAACCTCAACAACTTTCCAACTAGGTTTTATACCACCTGAAAGTGTATTAACTCTTATTTCTGATCTAAAGTCTCCACCTGTATTTCGAAAATTTCCTTCAAAAATTAAAGGAATTCCTTTCATTGCATAAAGTTCAATTGTATCTGTAGCACTCGTTTTTATTTTAATCTTATGTGTAGGAATTTCAGCAGCAAATTCTCTTTCGGATGGAATTTGTGAAGTCTGTAATCTTGGTTTACTAGTAATACCAGTTTCACCTGTTACCTGTGTTCCAAAATCTAAAATTGATTCACTTCCTGAAGATAAAATTGAAACTTGAGCACCGTATGAAATTCTTGCTTCTGCTTGAATATCTAAATTGGTATTGGTTGCTTTAGGATCTGCAGAACTCCATGCACTTACTCTTGAAGTTGAAATATCTGCAATTTTAACTGTTGTGTTATCTAAGTATCGATATCTTATAGCAGTTGCATCTAATCTTCCATTAATTGTTAAATTTCCAAATAATATTGAAGATACACTTGCTCGATCAATTACAACTGAGTCATAAGTTTTAGCATCTTCATAATAGCGATCAAGTGTTCTAAAAATTGGTTGAATTAATCTTGAAAAATTTATAAAGTCTCCTCTTGATGCACCAGCATCTACAGAACCTCTAATTACATCTAAATCTGTTTCACGAAGTCCAAGATTTTGTAGTACTAAACGTCTATTTTCAACATCAGTAAGTTTATTACCTATTTTAAGTCCAAATATTTTTGGGTTCGTTAATGCCATTTTACTAATTACTTACTTTCATAGGTTTATTTTTATTTATTATTGTTCTTTAAAATTAACACTTGCTTGAATTGTTGCGTCAGTCTCAGACGGATCAATTTCATTTGCAATTATAAAAGTAGCTTCCGCATTATTATTATCAGCAGTAATCACTTCTTTATCTTGAGAAAAAACTTTACTCATATCAATTGATGTTGTTTGATCTCTTCCAACATAAAAAACATCTTTTTGAACAAAATCTCTAATTTTAGATTTATTTTGATTATCAAATTCTGCACCAGATAAATTACTTACAGATTGAAAATTGGTTGGAGGAGTTGATGCATTATCTGCCAAACCACCATATAAATTGACTTGACATTTATTTACTAAAAATTTTGGAGCAACTGTAACTTGAGTACTTCCAATTTTTTCTTTGATTGAAATATTATTAATTTCACCATAATCTTTTAATTTAATTACAGGATAAAGAGGGAACACGTCATATTTAAATAATTTAGTTTTGTTATTATTCTGTCCTGAAAACTCGGTTGAAACATTCACTCTTCTAATTGCAAGATTAATAACTGTGTCAACAGAAACAGATCCTAGACTAGGAGATATCTCTATATACTCAATTTCTATATTAGGAGTTACTGAAGTATCTATGAATGATTTTAATGTTCCTTTAAATGTTGCAACAGGATCAATAATAACAGTAGGATTAGTTCCCACTGTATATGCAACTTGACCACCGTCATATGCATTTCCTCCCACTGGAGTTACTGTTGATAAAACCCCCTTTGAAGATTTCAAAAAATATCCTACAGTTGAATCTTCTGGATTTGCATCAACATAAGTTACTTGATTAAGAGTTTCTGGATCACCAACTCTAACTTTAACTCTTCCACATCGACCAGATGAAATACCAACAAGGGGAGGAACTGTATAAAGTAATCCAAGTCTTGTTCTAAACCGAAAAGTTGGCCAAGATTCACCACGATCCGCACCAGTAACATCAGATGAAGCCCATGCATGGGTATGTTCTGCAAATAATATTTTATCATTTGGTAAAACATCAGTGCGAATTCCAGATCCTGCATTTCGAATTACTTCATCTCCAATCGTACCCGTAACTGAACCATCAGTATCAACATCACTCCAAGTAATATCAAATTCTGCAGATCCATTTCCCATATCATAAGGTGGAATATTTGTAACACCAACCAAAGCATCGCCCCAATGAGAATAACCCCATGTTGGATCAAATCCACCTTCGCTTCGACTGCGAGGAACTGTAAATTGAATATCAATCTCAGATCCACTTAATTGATAATCTGAAATTGCAATACCATCGTAATTACTTAAACGAATTGGTTGTGCTGTTTGAACAGCAGTAGATCCTAATAATTTTGAAGCTTCGCTTCGATATACACCATCACCACCAACATCATTAGGTAATATAACGACCACTGGAGGACTTACAGATCTATCGGTTGATCTTTCTCCAATAAATTTTCTAGTATCACCGAAAGTAAAATCTTCATGTCCTTCAAAACCTTTTATTGTTGCTGTTGTAAATGAATTAAATCCAACAGTATTTTCAGAAACATCTGTTATATAACAATTATAAATTGATGGTGCAATAATTTTTGCTCCAATATCTTGTTTTCTAAAGTATACTGGTGGTGCGTTAGTCCCATAGAAAGCTTCAATTTTATTTTCACCAGTTATTTTAATTGGTATTTCTCTTCCTAAACCTTCTCCTGCGGATAATGAATTATCTGTTCCATTCCTACGAACACCAACTGTATGCACATAAGACCATCCAGGACATCCTGTACAAACACCAACTTGAACTTTAGTTAATGCTGTAGTTGTCATATTCAATTGAGTTGGTATTATTATTTTTTTATTATTAATTCCAACTCCAGTTGAGTTATAAATTTCAGCCTTTGGACGAATTCCAAGTATTGCAGATTCTGCACTACCTATTGAAACACCAGCTTTTCCTGAATCTGGTTTAGTTTTGATTGAATTTTGTGAAGTCGTTCCTTCATCTCCACCATCAATATAATAAGAAGCACCATACTTATAAACAAATTGTGGAGTTCGAAGATCACTTGTTTTTGTAATATTAGTCACATATCTAAATCTAAAATATGGATCAACTAAACAGGGTTGACCTAACTGATTTTCAATTACAAGAGTATGAAGAGTTACCCATCTTGCCTCTCCATTACCTGCAGGAATATATGCATAAAATCTTGCACCGATTGCACCATACCAACCAAACTCAATTTTCCACATAGTAATATTTTGTGGTAAAACTGTATGTCCTGATTCTCCTCTACCATTCAAAGGATCTCCATTAAAATTATCTTGAGGTATTACAAGTTCATGGAACATATAATCTTCACCAGTTGGGTTTTCTTCAGATTCAAAACTGTCCTGTGGATCTGGAGATTTAGTAAACGTTTGTTCCGTTAAAGTTCCAATAGTTTCAACTAAAGTTTGGGGTAATGGAACTTTACTTCTTCGAACAATTTTTAAAAATCCTGAATCTAATTGAAATACGTAATGATCTGTTTTATTAAAAATACCCCACTCTAACTTAAATCCAGTATTAAATTCTCTTGCAGCTCTTACACCAAAAGTAAATCCACTAATTCGACCTGGTTGATATCTGAATACTCTTCTTGATTGTAAAAGAAGATATCTTCGAGCACTATCAGAATATCCAGGACGAGTATTATCAGAAGTGTATGTTCCTTCAGATACTCCAATAATAGTATTAATATTATTAAATCCAATGTTTGTTGAAGTTATAGGATCAATTAAATTTGATTTGACAATATCTCTGTAAGTTTCTGTCCAAGTATCAATTGCTGCCAAAGTTTCCTTTAATCCAAGTTTATATATTACATCTTGAGGAGTAATTGTTTTATCTACTGCTGCAGTAGCTGGATTTAAAAATTTAGATAACCATGATTGTTTTTCTGAAACACCACCATATTCACTGGAATTTTTACCATCATAATAATCATAAATATCATTTCCCATATCTATAAATTTAATATAAAGAAAAAACCATCCTTGTTTTGAATTATCATTATATAAATTATTCTTTGCAAAATTAGGACCAAAGGGAAAAGTATTTGGAACAGGGAAAGAATATAATTGTATTGCGGATTCTTGAGTTTCTTCTCTTATTTCTCCTCTTTCTCTTTGTCCATATATGTCATTTATTCTCTCTTCCCAATCTCTTAAACTAAGAGTGCTTCGAAATGAAATTACCTCCCAATCTTTCTGTTCTAATCCATAAGAAGAAACATTTGAAAATAAACTTAACTGTGTTTCTGCACGATTTACACCAAGTAATGTTGTACTAACCTCACTTGTTTCTGCAAATTGTTCTGCAACCTTTAATACTACATCTGAATTTATTGATTTTAATTCTGATTTAGTTATTTTTACATCATTAATTCTATTATCTACAGAATAAAATACATTACCATCATTAACATAATAATATCCTCTTTTTGTTAATAACACAAGATCCGTAAAATTAGCGGTTCCAGAAATTTCCAATCCTAATTGTTTTCCATATTCATAGACACCAGATGTAATATTAGTAGTGTTTTGTAATTGAACAGAACTTATACCAGATGATACTCCTCCAGTTATGAATAGTTTCTTTGTTATACTAGAATTAAATGTATCAGAAAAACTTCCAGAAGAAGTACTTGATACATCAGGTCTAAATGCGTCTATTGTACCATAAAATTCTTCATTTAATTTAAAGGAAGGAAAATTCGCACCTCCTGATGCAGCATCCCAAATAATCGTTGGAGATCCTCCATGTAGATTATTATCATCTGTTCCCCAAGCAGCATTGTTTTCACCAACAACTTCTGTGCCTCTATGGAAATTACTTTCTGTTTGTTGTCCAACATCATTTGATAACCAATTTTTAATATTAGTTGAGGTCCATGTGCGATTAGTCTCTAACTTTGTTGCAATCAATCCAGCAGCTATTGGACATGCAGAACTCGTTCCATTAAATAGTTCATCAAATGATTCAGCTGATTGATTTGTTCCGATAGTATAATATGCATCATATCTATTATACAGTGCCTGAAGGTTTGAAGCTGCTAATGTATTATCTCCAGCAGCATAGAAGTCCACTCCATCACCCATATTACTATAGTTTGCTTTTTGTTCCGTTCCACTTGCTGCACTGCCATAATGATTATCATCTAAAGCACCGACTGAAATAACAGGATATTCACCACTATCAGTTTTTCCAAGAGCACCAGGAAATCCTCGTCTATTAATAGTTTTTAAGTAAGTAATACCATTGGCTACATGTGTAGTTGCAGATCCAACTGTTGTAGTTAAAGCAGCACCAACACTGGAAGCAAAATAATTATTATAATCAGCATGTCCTGTAAGCACTTGTTTTCGATTATGATTTCCTGCAGATTCAATAAAAATTACACCAGATGCCAGCAATTCATTTCCAGCAGTGATTGACGGACCACTCTGTGGTTCTAACTGTTGTGCTGCACCGCCAGTGTTAAGAATGTAATTAGTCATAAATCTTGGAGCAACTTTAAGGGCACTTGTAACTGTAATTGTAACATTAGATTCTCCTGAACCACCAATTGATGAGTCAGGGATTGTAATTGTCTCGTTATTAGCATAATTTTGACCACCATTAAATAAATCTTCTATTGTAACTTCGCCAGCTGTATTGCCATAACCTGTGCCCTTAACTAAAACAAGAAAAATTGCTCCTGTTCCTGATCCATTACCATTTAAGGTTAGTGTGTAGAATTTTGCACCAACACCTATTGCTGCTGCTCTAGTTGGATTCGGATCACCGCCACTACTAACTGTAACTCCAAGTGGATCTTTGATAATAGAACCATCAGAACCATCGGTGTTACCATCTTGATCCCAATTTTGAAATTGAACTCCTGATACACTTCCATCTGTTGCTGATGGTCGATAATAATAATACCCAGTTCCTAAATCAGTAGAATTAAATTTTATACCCCAACTATTACTTGAAATTGTTGGATTTTGATTACCATATTGTGAATTTGTTGGTTTAATTTGATGAAATATTTTTTGTAAAGCAAATGAAACAGTAAATCCATTATTATTACCTCCAGTAAGATTTAAAAACCATTTATTTGCATTATACGCCCAACCATATTGTCTTCCATACGCCTGAGAAGCACAAGGTGTTCCGTGATCTCCAGGATTATTTTGGTTTGTCGAAGGATTATAAAAACCAGTATTACGTGCAGTATTACTTCCATTACATTTGGCTCTTGTGTAATTCGAATTAATTGTTAATACACCAAAATTGTTAACACCCGAAGCAGTTCCAGCGTCACCATCTACTGTAGTGCTTCCTGGAGGACAAAACTTTGCAGATCTCTTTGTTGAATCAGACCACCAATCCTTTGCAACACTTTCAACAGGAACTTTAGTTCCATCCCAACGATTAATTAATCTTGTATTAGGACTTGCCTCAAAAAACTCTGGATCAAGATAGTATGGAGCATCTAATACTAAATCTAATAAATCACAACTTCCATTTGTTGCAGAAGTTGCAGAAGCAGAAAAACCAGATTTTAAAGCATTACCGCCTATGTAATTGGTTGGTCCTGAAGTTGATGCATTTGTTAAATCATACGATTTAACATCAGATACAGCATTTGGATTTTGAAATTCAATATGACCAAACCACATATCATCATCACATACAATTACATCAACATCTTTTCCTGTTCCAAATTGTGGAATTCGACTATTTTTAATAGTTGATGGATCTTGTCCTTTCCAAGGATCCACTTTTTGCATGTGTCTCCTTAATTGATTTCCAGAACGATTTAATAAATCTTGACCTGGTGTATTTGAAAGTATACCATCAATTGATGGTGGTAATGGTACGTTTACAACTCTCTGGTGTTTTACTGATGATGAGTATCTAAAATTTTTAAATGATCCAGTTGTTGAATCTCCTTCAGCAGTTTTTGATAAATTAAAACTTTCGGCAATAGTTTCTTTATCTTTGGGTTGTAAAATGTAAACTCTTCCACCATAAGTATTCAAAGAACTACTATCATCGTGAACAAAACTAAAAGAACTATCATTTATTCGAGTAACTTCGTAACTTGTTTTAAAATCACTATTAATATTGACAGTAGCACTACCACTTTTTTCTGCTTGAGTTTTGATATGTACAAGATCGCCAGTGATAAAACCATGATTATTCAAAGTGACAGTTACTACTTTATTAGCACCAATTGATATTGGTATAGTTGGAGTAACACCAAGTACTTCATCACCAGCCGTATGAGGTTCTGCTAATGTAAGTCGTGAATTATATGCAACATTCGTTACTCTTACGTTTCCATCAAGAAATTTTCCAGCAACTAGAAATTTTTTATCCGTTAAATAGTCTGAATCTTTAACATCAACTCCCAAGATACTTGTAATACCAACATTATCTGGAATATAAATTTTATTATTATTTGGGGATATTATATTACCACCACTATCTGTAACTCCTCTCTCCTCTACAACTCTCACGTCAAGATAAGGCCACTGATCATGAACCACCTCAGTAGTTCCATCTGCTTTAAGAATTCTACAACTACCACCTGTTCCACAATTTACTTCACTTCCAGATTGACTCAATGCAGTTAAAATACCAGTATTTGTTGGATTACTTACAGTTAAACCTTTGATAGATATCCCTATGGGAACATCATAATCACCATAAATTGCTGTTGGTGTAGATACAGCTTCGAAAATTTTTCTTTGATATGTGGTATCAGTATCACCAAACACAACTGATGTAGATCTTGCTGCTGTTGCATCTGGAACAAAAATCGCATCTTCTTGAGCAAGTAAAGGTACTCCAAACTCATCAATTAATACTTCACCAGTCGCAAAATCATATAATAATTGCTCTTCTTTTGGTATGATTGATACAAAACGTTTATCGTCTCCAAGTTTTATATCCTTTCCACCATTATGTCCAGTTAAATCATCAGGGTTTTCTAAATAAGTTCCTGGATATGCATCAACATTAATATTTACATATTCAACCTTTGAATGATTACGAAGAGACGCAACTTCAGCATCATTTAATAAATATATTCCTATTGTATCACTAAAAAGGCAGTCATTTATTACATTACAAGAAGCACTTGGAATATTATCCTCTAACGATCCATCTTTTTTTAACTCTTCATGGATAAATTCCCAATCAGATTTATTGAAACATCCAACATAATATTCTTTTTTTACTGACTCCCCTGCAGGTTCCTTTGATAGGGTAGCCTTATAAGCAAGAAAATCCTTTTTCCTTGCTTCAAGTGCTTCTTTTGTTAACATTTATCACTGTTCCTCCCAAGTGATACTTGCGGACATTGCTGCTGATTTGGTTGATGCGTCATAATATTCTTTTGATGAAGAAACTAAAAATAAACTTTCAATTGTATTTGTTAATGGGAATGATAGATACTCCTTATTATAATCAAAATATGATGCCAAGTCATAAGCTTCACCAGTTGGTGGAACAAATATACTTGAAACTACAATTCCCGTATTCGGTATTGGTGCTCGGAGTTGAGGACTTACTTTAATTGATGATAATGGTGCAAGAGTAAAGTCACTTTGAGCAGATGTAGTTGTTGATCCATCTTTTGGAGTTGAGTTTGATTCATATAAGAATCTATTATCACTACTTAAATTTGGTAAGATAATATCATCTTCTGTTGATTCTAAAGCAGAGAAATAATACTCATCATTTTGAATATTACCTTTTGTTCGATCTTGACCTCTATTTTCAAGGAATCCTAAGACTGAAACATATCTTGTTGGATTTTCAGTTTTAAACTGACCTCTAAAGTATCCATAAACACCAGTGCCAATATCTCTGAT
>Ga0163179_10001664_pt1 | contig 15592 bp, 11 predicted proteins | sample AtlANTMetagenome_FD_109643 | JGI IMG/M metagenome (GOLD analysis project Ga0163179, IMG submission 109643) | Marine eukaryotic phytoplankton communities from the Atlantic Ocean - Atlantic ANT 2 Metagenome | ecosystem: Environmental > Aquatic > Marine > Oceanic | place: North Atlantic Ocean... | reverse complement strand
GGCCGTAGCGCAGCTTGGTAGCGCGACTGGTTTGGGACCAGTAGGTCGGAGGTTCGAATCCTCTCGGCCCGACCATCTCAACTCGATCCGAGCGCGCCGCTTAGGCGCGAACCTGTCTGACCGGCAGAGCGGAGTCACCCACCCCGCTACATGCACGTGCATGTAGCCGACTTCCGCAGCCGTCATGACCAACCGATCGACCCCTTCGCGCCGCCGTCGCCGCGACGCCGACGTCCCCTCCCTCAAGACCCGCAAGGCCGCCTCGGGTGCGGTCGTCACCTACGCCTATTTCGACGGGCGACAGGTCTCGTTCGGACCTGCTGGCCCGGACGCGCAGCTCGCCTTCGACGAGCACGTCACGCGCTGGCTCGCCAACGGCAGGACGCTGCCGGACCCCGCGCACGAAGATCCGTCACGCGACTCCAGCGGCCTGACCGTCGCCGACGTCGTCGCCCTCTACCTCGAGCACGCAGAGCGTGAATACGACAAGCGGGAGCTGAACCAGTTCCGTCAGGCGTTCCGGCCGCTGCTCGCGCTGTTCCGATCGCTGTCGGTCATTGAGTTCACGGCGGCGCGGCTTTCGGAGTTGCAGCACTACCTCGCCAACACAGAGTTCCACCAGTCACGGAAGAACAAACCCCCGCGCGCCTACAGGCTCTCTCGAGCCACGATCTCCACACGTGTCGGCTACATCCGTCGATGTTGGCGATGGACTGAGGCCGAAGGGCTTGCGCCTGAGGGGCGGTGGAGCAGCCTTAACACAGTCGCAGCTGTGCGTCCTGGACGCACGCAAGCGAAGGAGCCTAAGCCGATCGGAGCCGTTGAGTGGGGCCGCATTGGACCCGTGCTCGAGCACCTGACGCCAACCCTGGCAGACGTGATCCGGATCCTCTGGCACACAGGAGCACGCCCTGCAGAGATCCTCTCGATGACGGCCAGGCAACTCGACCGCAGCGGCGAGCTCTGGCTCTACCGCCCCACCCAGCACAAGGGGCGGTGGCGCGGACGCGCGCGCGTCATCCCCCTATCTAAGGCGGCCCAGGACATCGTGGGCTCACGATTCCAACTCGACCCAGACCGAGCCGTGTTCTCGCCGCGTGATGCCCTGCGCGAGATTCGCGACCGCAAGCGCGCAGCCCGCAAGACGCCCATGACCCCCAGCCAGCGCCGGCGCGACGAGGCGAACGCCGCCAAGGCGCCGCCGGTCGGCGAGTTCTACGCCAGCAACGAGCTCGCCAAGGCAGTGCGACGTGCATGCCTCGCCGCCGACGTCGAGCCGTGGACGCCCTACGACCTGCGGAGGGCGGCTGCGGTGCGGCTGTTCGAAGCCGGGGACGCCGAGGGCGCCCGGGCCCTGCTCGGACACACCGCCCTTGCCATGTCGCGCCACTACGCGCAGAAGGCCGAGCAGCAGCTCGCGGTCGACGCCGTTCGCCGGCTAGGGCTTATCGACGGGTAGGAACGAAACCAGTCGCCTTCCTTCCTACGATGACTCGTGAGAACTGCCATGCCGCAAGACCCTGACCTGTTGACACTCGCGTCCATCGACGCCCCCGCGATCCTGGCAAACACCAAGTCGCTCGTGCAGTTCGCGGGTCCCTTCCGTCACTACCACCCGGAGTGGCCAGACGTCGCTGCGCAAGCTCGCGCATCCCTGAGCTCCGAAGACGCCGCGCGAGCCGCCGAGCTAGACGCTGCGCTGCTCCGTCACGGAGAGGCTGAATCCGCCTACCACCAGCTCCGCCACGACCTAGAGCTCCTGGAGGACGGGAGGATCAAGACAGCAGCCGATCACCCGCTTCCGCTCGCCGACGAGCTGCTCTCAAGAGGGCTTTTGAAGTTTGTGCCGGATCCATCAAACCCTGACGCGCGCGGCAACGCGCTCATCGATGACTTTGATGCCGCCAAGCACGTCGCATCGGAACTCATCGACGTCGCTGTAGCCGAGTATCGGACGGCAAAAGGAGCCACACACAGTGCCCAGCAAGCGGCTGCTGGACCATGCAACCAAGCCGAGGCCGTTGCAGCCACTGGCTGGATGCGCGAACGATCGAGCAAGATCGAACAACTCCGCCCCAGCCTCGTCATGTTTGTCGACGAGTTCTCGCGCGACCTTGCGGGAATCACGGGCAGCGAGCCGCACACCTACCTCGGCCGCCCCTACACCAGCGCCTGCGCAGCACTCTGCGATATCGCGGGCACGCTCGTGCGAACCATCCCGCCAACCGGGGACGAACGCGCGCTGCAGCCAAAGCTCGACGCCGAGCTCGCCAAGATCGACTTCGAGGAGTTGGAAGCACGGGTCGAGTTGGAGCTCGCAGAGCTCCACCGGAACCTGCGTCGGGACGGATTCCGCTATCGCCCGAGCAACCCCGTCGACGCCGTCTTCAAGCGCGTCATCACGCGCGGGCGCGGCAGGCGGCTTGGGTTCGCCCAGATCTTCGACGCTGCGAAGAGCGATCCCGACACGAGTGGTCTCTTCCCGATGCCTGTTCACAACCGCGACCACGAGAAGCGCATCTGCGCGCTGGTTGGTAGCGAGACCTCAGATGACTGGATCATCAAAGGCAACCTGGGCGGGAGAGGGCGCAGGCGAGAGTTCTGGGTAGAGCGCCGCTCAGCTGAGAGCTGCTAGCCAGACGCCGGCGAGCGTCTTGCCTGGACAACACTCCAAGAGCCTAGCTCCCGGTTCGCCAGGAGTTCGTAGTGGAGCTGCTACGAACTCTACGTCCCTTATATACATATACTTGTGGTCGTGCTTGCAGAGTGCATGCTACAAATGCGCGAGCACTCTGACACGCCGTCTTCGCCCCCTTCGACAGGGGTCGATGTCCCTCCACTCCGCGAGCTGATCCCGCTCGCCGACCTTCCGAGCCGGATCCCGGAGGGCCACGGTGGCCGCAGGATCCACTCCCACGTGCCATACCGGTGGGCCGCCAAGGGCCTCGCTGGCGTCACGCTGCGGACCCTGACGCTACCCGGCACCGGCAAGGCGACCACGCTGGAATGGTATCGCCAGTTCGTAGCGGAGGTCGCGGCGGCTCGTGGCCAGCAGAAGCCACAGCCTCCGAGGCAGGCGAAGCAACAGCCGCGACGCTCAGGCGGGCAACGGGCACAGACTCAACGCACGCTGCAACGCCACCGCCTCGAACCCGGTAGCGACGCATGAGCAGTGCAGGCGACTGCAACCGTTCACCCGGGGACTGGGCTCTCGCCTACGCCCGTCGGGGTTGGCATGTCTTCCCATGCCGCGACAAGAAACCGCTGGCCCCCAACGGATTCCACGGCGCCAGCAACGACCACCAGGTCGTGAAGAACTTCTGGCGCGAACACCCGGACGCCGAGATCGGCTGGCTCCCTGGACCGTCGGGCCACACGGTGATCGACCTGGACGTCGGCAAGAATGGCGGCGGCAACGGCCTCGAGTTATTCGAACAAATGCGCGGCCCCAACCCCGAAGGGACAGACCTGATAGCCCGGACCCCGAGCGGCGGCAGGCACCTCGTCTACAGGACCCCTGAAGACCGGAGCTATGGCATGGCCAACCTGAAGCAGGTCGGGATCGACATCCGCTGTTTCGGAGGCTACGTCGTCCTGCCTGACGGACGCCCGCAACGAACTTGGATAGACAGCGACCCTCTGACGGACGTCGCCGACATAGCCCCGGCGTGGCTGGTGACCTGGCTCGACACCGCCGTCGGCCCCATGCGCGAAGGGTCGCAGCCGCGAACCTACGGCGAGATGAAGCCGGCAGGCACCGCGACTACCGAGCGCCTCCAAGAAGTCGGTAGCGCGCTACAGGCCATCGAAGCCACCGTTGGCCGGGATGACTGGCTAAAGCTCATCTTCGCCGTCCACGACGCCCTGGACGGCGACGCGCGCGGCGCGCAGATAGTCGAAGACTGGAGCGCACAGGCGGAGCCGGTAACAGGGCACGACGGCAGCGGGCAGTATCGCGAAGACGAGGCCTACCGAATCTACGCGTCAGCGGCCGGGGTCGCTCAGCGAGCGTTCGCGGCGCAGCAGCAGCGGAGCATCACGGCCAACACTCTATTCTACATGGCCCGAAAGCGCGGATGGCAGGGCGAGCACATGCCACAGGACCTCCACGTCGAGTTCAACCCGCCCACCGACCGCACCAGCCCCGAAGCCGCATCGGCGCACGGCGCAAGCCCGGCGCTGAAGCTGCGCGACTGGACGGAAGTCGCCGAGCTGCCGATGGTCCGCTGGCAGGTCCGGCGGCTTCTGCCCGAACGGAGCCTCGCACTCCTCGCCGGCGACACCATGGTGGGCAAGTCCTTTGTCGCCATTGACCTCGCGATGCGCCTCGTGCACGACAAACCGTTCCTTGGCCGCAAGGTCCGCCCATGCTCGGTGCTCTATCTCTGCGGCGAGGGCCAGCAGGGCCTGACCTCGCGGCTGCGCGTCTGGCGCGATCAGCACAGCGTGACCCCTGCGGATGCCGAAGACCGCTATTGCCTGATCAGCGACACAATCCCCGAACTCACGCCCAAATCCGTCCACGTGATCCGCGAAGAGATCAAGGCGATCCAGGCCGAGCGCGAGCACGCCCCCGGGCTGGTCGTCGTCGACACTCTCTCGCAGGCACTCGACGGAGACGAAAACGATGCTTCCGTGACAGCGCCGATCCTTCGCGCACTCGCGCAAGTCCGCGAAGAATTCGACTGCACGATCTTGATCGTCCATCACACGGTGAAACAAGATCCGCGCCAGGAGACCACTCGGGAAGGCCTACAACGGCGCGTTGAGTTGACCCTGAATCAAATCAGGGGAAGCGGCGCGATCACCCGCAACGTAGATGTCGCCATAGGACTCCAGCCAGCACGGGGCGAAGACGACGTCTACGAGCTGAAAGTGCTGAAGCAGAAGGATGGAGGCCTTGGAATCCCTCTTCGATTCGAGCGCGTGATTTGTCAGACCGGACGGGTCGACGAGGAGGATGAGCCCGAAACATCCTGCATCGTTGTCCCTGCGCGGAAGGCGCCGTCCGTCGAAGACGCCGAACAACGCCAACGACGCGAGCAAGACGAGCTACTGGAGCGCCGCATCAAGCGCGTGGTCGAAGCCGTGAAGTGCGAGGTCTACCTGCGCGGTCGCGACACCGTCGCCAAGGCGGCCGGAATGAAGCTCATCGACGGGCGCGCGGCCCTCGACATGGCTGTCGCGCGCAAACTCCTGTTCGACATCGGATCGGAGAAGCGAGGGATTTACGTCTATCCAGACAACCTCGAGCGTGCACGAACGGCACTCGAAGAGCAGAAACAGGCCCGCAAGACGACTCGAACTCGTCCCCAAGAGGGGGGCGCCGCTCCCCCCATACCCCCCGAGGACGGACGGACGGGAGACCCGTCCCCGTCCCTATCGTCCGAATCGTCTCAGACGGAAGGGACGGTTGGGACGGAACAGACGGGATCGATGGATGACGGCATGCCTGAGCAGCCTGGGGGTAGGAGATCGAGGAAGTAGGACGCACCCCATTACCGCTCACAGTCCCCCTTCACGCGTGCGGAAAACAACCCCGTTAGCTACCGCCCCTGACCCTGCGGAAACCAGCGCGACATCAGACCGATCCAAATCACATCGTCCGAAAGCTCCAAGTCATCTCTTTACCCTCCCCCATGAAGACCGCCCTGACCCAGTAGGTTACGCCGCTCTTCAGCGGCGACTTTGGGATCAGACAAAAGGCCTTCGGGGGCGCCAACAACGGGTTCGTAGGTTTACCGGGAGTGGAGTAGTGGCAGTCGACAAGCGACCCGTGAGCACCGCCTTCGCGGACCTCCATCAGCAAGTCCACCGGCAAGAGACTTGAACGCTTAGTGTGTTGCAGGGTGATCGGGTAGCCGAACTCACGCTGATCGCTACCCGGTACAGGGTTTGGCATCTCCGGCTCAAAGCGGTTGGGGACATTCGTCATGCCATCGGGCGGCCAAACAACGACCACATCGTCCGCCTCAAGCATTGGATCAACCATCGAACCGCAGTCTAGAACCGCGACGTCGCGCACGCGCGCGTATCCAATCCGCCGCAGCCCCGGGTCTAGCAGCGGCAGTCGGTGGTAAAACGTCGCCATCCACGCGTCGAGTGCTTGTTGTTCCGACTTTATGCCGCTGGCAACAACAGAAGCCTTGCCTGCCTGCACGCCAACGACACTCCAACCTTCGCGGTCGGGATACTCTTCGTGACAGTCCGGCCAGCGCTCCGTTTGATCTCTATGACGGCCCAAATAGCGCGCATGTGCATCGCATCCGTCACTCAAATCACTGTCGATCTCAACTGGCACGTGCAAGGACGCCCCCGCCCGTATTGCCCGCACCTGGGCTATCGCAGCCGTAACCTCCGGATCTGGCTCGATCGTTCCTTGGCCAAGCCGCTGAACGAGACCCTGGTCCACGCCGATCACCCACTTTCGCCACCGCACCTCTAACTGCTCAAGGCTCTCGCCGAGTCCCGCCGCCAAAGCCGCACCCTGGTCCTGCTTACCCGTATTACCGGCGCGCTGCTCAAGCCCTGCGAACCTGCCTTCCTCAGACAAAAACTGCACCATGCTGGACGCTTTGAGCAATTCATCGCCCTGTATAGATCCAACCTGATCATGCATGGTCGATCGCCATGAGGGCGCCTCATTGCGTCGAACAAGGTAGCGCAGCCATTTGCGAGATCCTTGCATCCCGGCCTGCGCTAAGAGCAAATAGCGCTCACGCTCAAGCCGCGCCTCTGAATCGCCCGCGAGCGTAGCGCCCATGCCGGACTCAACCTCTACGATCTCGGTCATAGGTGGCATCGGCTGTCCTATTACGAGGCGGCAGGCGAGATCGACGCGACCAGCAGTCAAGCACGGATACCTACCGCGCCAATACTCGAGCGTCGCGCACCAAACAACGACCTGATCCACCTCCATCGCCAACGATGAAAGGTGCATAGAGCCAGCAAACCGCCAAGCGTTACAGCGCATTGCGGCGCTAGCCTCCACAGCATCAACCACGGCTTGGTCGCGCAACTCTTGAACCGCGGCTCGATAGCTGGCCGGGCTGGGAAGAAGAACTGACACCTGCTGCCCATAGTCTGGCACGGCCACAACTCCGGTCTGCAGGAAGTTGACGAACGCCGCAAGCCGCAGCGTCTGCTGCACGATCCGCGCGGACTTCACCTCGCTATACGCGCTATGAAACGAAAGCCCGGCGCACTTCGCAACCGTACCAGGACGTCCAAGCGCACTTCGCAATTGAGGCTGCTGACTCTGCCCCGTCTCTACGTCTAACTCGATCTTATGCACTGCCTCAATTGCGCGCGCCATATCGACTCGGCGCTGGCTGCGGCGAGACTCTCCGGCCAGCGCCCAACCACCATCGACCGGCTCATGGCCGAGCACGCTATGCGCCTCGGGCAGACTGCCATCAAGTTGCAGCAAAAGCGACGCGCATCGCTGTTGCTGCTCCGCAGGCAGTCGAGACAACGCCCCATCCAGCCGCACCATTGCGGAGTGAAGCTTGCGTACTGCTTGCTTAACAGATGCTCCAGGCTTCGATCGCGACAGGTAACGTCCGCCTGTCTCGCGGTGTTTATCTAGCCTCTTGCCCTTGAGCCCCAGTTCAATCAACACGCGGACAACATCACGCCAAGCATTCCCGCGGCCAGCACGCGCCAGCAGGAGCGCCGCACTCTCCAGAGGCCGGCGCTCCGATGACTCGACGACGAGCTTGGTTTGTGCGGGCAGCGGAACACCCGCGAACACACAAACAAAAAGCACCACGCTGCCCCACCTCTTCATCGCCTTATCGTATTTATCGAGCTGCAATGTCCGCAACGAAACACCGCTCGTAGCAGACCTTTCGGGCGGTCGATTATCGCTCCCGCAAACCCAACCTCTTCTGCGGAAACCAACGCGACATCAGCCAGAACCGCGTCTTCACCCGCAGCCGCTTCTTCGCCAGCCACTTTCGTGAAGCAATGCCGTCGGGCGGCGGCTCGTCAGCGATCTGGATCGCCTCAATCGCCAGCGACTCGTAGCCCATCTCGCGTGCGAACTCGAACGCCTGACGGAACTCCGGGTCCTTCGCGCGCCAGTCATGCACCGTCCGCCGCGAAGGGCTCCCAGGCAGCGCACAGAAGGCGCTGAGCGGCTTGCCGTCCGCGAGCCAGTCCAGCACCTGAGCGGAGACGTCGCTCGGCACAGGCTCTCTGGGGCGGCCCACGGATCTTTGACACAATTGGAGCACTGCACCATTCTACTCAGCCGACCGCGCATGGGCAGGCATAGCCGACGGGATGCCTGGCATGGCGGAGCATGCCCACATCAGCCCGACCGGCCTTGTGCTGCGCGCAGAGCTGCTGTTCGCGCCTCCTGACCGCCGCAGGCGCGACCTGGACGTCTTCACAGTCATGGAGTCGCTAGATGCAGCGGCCTGCCTATTCAGTTGACTCCCAGATCACGCAGATCCTGATACGTCCGGCTTCCCTCAAGGTTGACGCCCATCGCAACCAGAATCCGCGCCCGCGCCTCGAGCTCCGGCACGATAAGTCGCTCTTGCTGGCCCCATCGGCCGCCGGTCCACGTCGCAGATCCGCCCGGAATCGTCCAGGTGACGACCTCGTAGGACGACAGCATCGACCCATGCACCTCCCGTTGGATCTCTGTCGCGTGCTTGTCGATGAAGGCGCGCACTTCTGACCGGTGCTTGCGCCGGACGAGTTCGTCACGAAAGACGTCCGACGGGCGCGGCGGCAGCTCAGGCGCTTCACCGGCCGGCCAGGGCTCGATGACGCGGCTCTCTGCGTAGTCGTAGACCCTTAGGTCTTCGATGCTCCCCTTGAAGCAGTCGCCGCCCTGGCTCGAGGTCAGAGAGACCCTCCGGTTGGCGATCGACCAATAGACCTCAAAGCGCTCGCCCTCGTAGTAGCCACGCACCGTCCGCGACAGCTTGCCCCCGCGACAGATCGAAACCCATGCCCGCCGTGTGATGTCACACTCGGACTGAGCGTCCGCGTTGCCCCAAAGGGCACGAAGGGAGATCGGACGGTCGACCATCGATCACTCGAGCTTGTCTTGAGGTGCGAGCTCTACAACATCTTCACTCACTCCCTGCCGATGGACAGCGAACCTTGGAACCGAGCGGAGGGCGTGCGAGCTGATCTCCAGAGAGAATGGAAAGAACATGGGGTGTCGCAGAGCCTGATCCACCGGGATGGAACCACTACCGCGGTGTATCAATAGAGCTTCCAGAAGCAGCTCAGCGTGCGGCTCGGGCACTCGAGTAGGCGTCATGGCCCGCTCACAAACGCCCCTCTGGTCACCAGGCATTAAAGCGCCCCACCTCACCATGGATCTAGTGAGCCGCTGAACGATCGCTCGAAGCGTGGCGCGATCCCCCCAGCCCTCTCGCATCCGTCGCGCAAGCTGCACCAAGTTGGCGTTTCCTTGCAGGTTCAGGAGTCGCCCCGTGTGCTCGGCCAAATCGCCAAAGAACGGGTAGGTAGCCACCATCATGGCCCAGTGGACTGCAAGCCTAGCTTCCTTGGAGGAATCTCGAAGCGCCTGGGCTGCCCGATCTCTTAAGGCCTCACACTCAGCTGGCACGCTCGACCATATGTGACAGAGAACCGTGACCGTCTTGCCACGGTTGGAATTGAAGGTCGTTCCACTCACGACACCATCTAGCAATCGATAGATGAAGGAACGTACCTCTTCAGTAGATGCCCCTAGCGCTACACGGTCAGCAACAGCATCGAGCCATTCGAGTTCGAGGGGACGGTCAAATCCAAGGACCTTGCGCGCCATTAGTCAGCCTTCCCGCAGATACGTACGAATGGGACGATCACCTCTTCGAGTGAGATACCGCCGTGCCCGACTGCCGTGGTGCCTTTCTTGATGAAAGCGTGCCTCCCAGGAGCAAGCAAAGGTCGATAGCCTTCGGGCAAGCCGATCTGCGGCCATTCGATGCTGCCCGGGAAATCACTCTTCGTCTTCGCTCGAGACAGATCATCAGAGAACACGTGAGCGCGTTCCCCGCGCTCGTCGGCGACGGCCCCGACGTTTGGCTTGCCCCACCCATGCCCTGTGATGTTGCCATGGTCAGCGGTGACCAAGACCTCATATCCGTCATCTAGAAGGGAGTGAATGAGCTTGTGGAAGGCTCCTCCGATCGCCCAATCGCGAACGACACCGTGGAGTCCGCCACTCCCCGTGACGATTCCGTGCATGGTCTCATCGACAGTGCCGACCACGATGCCAAGCACTCTCGTTCCTGGGCGCTCGGAGACAGCTAGGACGTCATCAAGAAACGCCGCATCAGTCTGGTGACGACCTTGGCGGACGTATCCGATCGCTGTCGAAGGAACACCTGCATCTCCCCAGAAGCGCTGCCAGTGGGCCCGTTCCTTGTGAGTGGACTGCAGGCTCGCCTCGAAGAAGAAGGGCGGCTCGCCAGCAAAAATGGACTGCCTGGAAACGGATGTGAGGGTGGGCACCCAAGCGAATGAGCCATCCTCTTCCATGTGCACAACCGTGCCCAACTGCTCGGTAAGGGCCGCCCTCAGTACCACCCACTGGTCAAGCGCCAGGCCATCGACGACCACTAGCGCTTTCCTACGTGGACGCCCGTTGTCGTCTTCCATGGCTCGCGCCATGTGGTGGGGTATGTGGTGCACCATCGCCGGCCGCCGAGCCACGGACAGGTTGGAGAGCGAACCGAAGTGCTCAAAGAGCCAGCCACGGAATGCCTCCTCGGTTCGGTCGTGGATCGCGTCACACTCCTCCACCGAGACGGCAGACGTTGCGGGCGAACGCTCCCATCGTAGAGCCGTCCATTCCGCCCAAAGATACGCGTACTCCACCCAGTCGCGATGACCCGCGTCGGCTCCTGGAAGCGCAGCTTCAATTCGAGCGTGCAAGCGTCGGAAGCGCTCTTCCTGATCGTTGGCTTCCCCAACGGCCACGCCAACCCTCATCCATTCCTGAGGGACGGACGCAACCGCCAACTCATCCGTGGGCTTCAGGGCGCCTTCCTGGAAGAGGTTGTCGATGTACACACGCACATCGTCATGGCCGAAGGGCAGCTGCAAGGGGCCTTCGTATTTTAGCCCACAGGGTGGCACAGCTTCCGCAACGGCATCAGCATCCCCACCGATTTGAGCTCTCAGGTATAGCGGCCATCGCTCTTCCAAGAAGCCAAGGAAGGCCGGGCGGGACGGCACGATCTGTTCGAGCGGCCAATCGTCCCATCTCCCAGTCGAGCGTAGGCGCTCGACAAGGTAGTGATCGAGGGAGCTGGGCACCTGCTGGCGCCGGTAGTGCCTTCGCAGCAGGAGTCGCAGCAGCTCCGCGGGCTCTCTCAGAAGATCCGGCACCACCTCGAACACGTGGTGAAGGACGCGCTCTCGAGTGAGGTTCTCGCCAAGATCCCCACCGCTGAGGCCCTCTTCGGCCTGATACAGAGGATCGAGCCTCGAAGGCTCCAGCTCACCAAGCACACTCGGTGCAAGCCTCGGAAACAACTTGCTCAGGGAAACCTGCAGGCACCGCCCCTGAGTGCGAGCCATATCGAACAGGTCGAACGGGACATCCCGGCTCTGGCGAGAATCCCTCAAGACCACCACCAGGCTCTTGGGGTCATCCTGATCCCATGCGCTCCGGTACTGCGTCTCGTACACGAATCGGAACGCCACTGGGTCCTCGAACGGAATCAGCTCGAATCCCCGCGCGCGTAGCTCATCGAGCAGCTGCTGCTCGGCGAGGAGCTCATCCGAGTCATCAACGATCGTCAGGCGCGCAGCACTCGCGATGTCGCGAGTGAACTGACTCAGGATCGGAGTCCGCCAACTGGGATCCGCTGGTGCCTTGGGTGCCTCAGGAACCAACCTGTGCTCCCTCTGGTGCAATTCGAAGGACAAGCAATGCGGTCAGTTCGGGCATGGCTTGCTCCTGGGCCCGAATCTCTGCGACCCACTGCTCACGCTCGCGCTGAAGATCACGGAGGCGGTGAGCTCGCACTTGGGGAAGCCCGACCCGCTCGATGGCCCGTTCACGAGCATCGAACGCCTTCTGGCCCTTGGTCTTCCTGCGCAGGAGCCGATCCTGGTGCGCATGGAGCAACTCGTCAAAAAGTGATTGCCCACTCTCCTCTGCTTGCCGCCTAGCCGCCTCGTAGATGCCCTGGCCGTCATCCCCACCGATGAAGGTCAGAGACTCGCTCACGGCTTCCTCTCGAAGGTCGACCAGACGGTCCCAGATGGCCTTCGCGGTAGGCGCTAGCAAGCGGCCCTCATCAGAGCAGAAGAGCGACATCACCCTCTGCGCCCTTCCATCCTGGGTGCTAAGGGCAATCTTCCAAAGAGACCAGGTACCGGACACCGTTTCAGAGATGCCGTTCAGCACCAGCGAAGGAACGGGTTGGCCCGGGGCGAATCGTGGAAGCTGGGCGGCAAGCCCTCGAACTGCCGCGTCTTCAACCGACAGAAACGTTGCTCCAGGGGTATCTGCCTGCGCCCGGTCGAAGACTGCACGGTCCTGCACGACACCGCCGGGCCATCGAAGCCGGTATCCAACCTCGTCGGCCTCGGCTCCAACATCATCGCCCGACCGGCCACGCAGGTAGGAGACCACCATCCTCTCAGTCCAGTACGGCAGCTGGTGGTTGGAGACTCTCTGGGCCAGCGTTGAGTCAAGTGTCTCGGTCGCCCCGAGGACCTTGGCTCCTTCTCTAGATGCCGCGGCCCGTTCGCGCACCCGATCAGCCAGTTCGGAAACTCTCGCCTCAGCTTCCTCTGGAGTGAGGACCGCGCTGACATACAGGCTGTCGAAGTCGACGCCGCCTTCCTCCGAGTCAAGGACGTCTGCGAGTTTGTCCACCCCGAACTCCTCCAGGATGCGCTGAAGCTTCTCCTCGAGCACCTCCCGGACACGCAGCTCGACCGTGTCCTCAAGAGCGAAGTTCTGCGCCCGGACGACGTGTTGCTGCCCGATGCGGTCCACCCTTCCGATGCGCTGCTCGAGCTTCATCGGGTTCCAGGGAAGGTCGTAGTTGAAGATCACATGGCAGAATTGGAGGTTGAGTCCTTCGCCTCCAGCGTCCGTGGAGATCAGAACGCGAGCGTGCTCGGCGAAAGCACGCTGCACGACCTGCCTCTCATCCAGGTCGAGCGATCCGTTCAGGCAGACCACATCGAACCCTCGGTCACCAAGGAATTCGGCGAGCATCGCCTGGGTCGGGACGAACTCGGTGAAGACAAGGACCTTCAGGCTCGGGTCGCCCTCCTCGCGCTCGAGCTTACGAATCCAGTCCAAGAGCGCCTGGGCCTTCGCGTCGGGCCCTTTGGCCTCACATCGTCGAGCTGCCGAGAGCAGGAGCTCGACTTCAGCTCTCTCGTTCTTCAGCCCCTTCAGCTGGCTGTTCAGGAGGGACTCCATCTGGTCTTGGGACTCGAGGTTGGCCCACTCCTCTCCAACGTCCTCTCCAAACAGGTTGAGCTGACCACTGGGGAGCTCGAGAGTTGCCAGCCTTCGCTCCAGCGCCGTCCGGATCGCACGCACGCTCGAAGTCACGAGGCGCTGCATCAGGATCATCAGGAATCCGATGGCTGTGTTCTTCTCGCGTCGGGCTTGGTCGTAACCCTCCCTGACGTACTCGGTGACGGCCTCATACAGCACCTTTTGATCTTGCGACTCACCACCCCAAGCGACGGGCACGATCTGTGTGTGCCTGGGCTTGAAGAGAGGCTGTCCCTCCGCATCGATCGCGTTCCTTTTTTCGGTGCGGATGACGTAGGGACCCACGGCATCCTGGTTGATCGAGTCGTCGTCAGGGAAAGCCTCCTCGTCAAGGAAGCTCAACAGGCGCCGGAAGGCGTCCGTCTTGCCCTGGTGGGGTGTCGCGGAAAGCAGCAGCAGGTAGGGAGCAGCCTTCGCCAGGCCCTCTCCGAGCCGATAACGAGCGACCTGCTCCGTGCTGCCGCCGAGTCGGTGCGCCTCGTCGATGATCACAAGATCCCATCCGGCCGTGATCAGGTCATCGAACCGCTCACGGTTGTATTGCTCGACCCGTTCGGTGCTCCACCCCCTCCTGGAGTCCAGCGGCTTCACGGAGTCCACCGGGCAAACTACCTGGTCGTGGAGGCGCCACAGGTTCTCGCGGTCGTCGACGGCCGAGAACTTCCTGAGCGCCGAGAATTCCCCGGGGATGATGAGGCGGAAGTCCTCACTGAAGTGGGTCTTCATCTCGCTGACCCACTGCGTGACGAGGCCGGTTGGGGCGACGATGAGAATCCGCTTCACAAGGCCCCGCACCTTTAACTCACGAAGGACCAGACCCGCTTCGATGGTCTTACCGAGGCCCACCTCGTCTGCGAGGAGGTATCGCACCCGATCGCCCGACATGGCCCTCGAGAGCGCGTACAGCTGGTGTGGGAGTGGAATGACCGTCCCCTCGAGCGGGGCGATGAGATCGTCCTTTCCAAGGGCGTCGGCCACCCTGGCGGCAGCCGCCACATAGGCGATGCGCGGCGCTGAGGCGACCGCTCCCCCTTCAAGCGCAGCCAGCCCGGACTCGGGCACCCGGACCGTGGCATCCCGTGTCGGCAGCCAGGCAAGAACGGACCCCTGCCCCCACAGGCGATGGACCTCTACGAGGCGGCACACCTCATTGTGCTCCGTGCTCCACGCCCAGTCTCCTGCCTCCCACGACATAGGCACGCCCTAGTCACCGAGACGCATGGTGGCGACGTCGTAGTACATGAGGAGCTTCTCGTCTTCCTGAATGACCTGCTCGGGGAGCTTGGCAGCCACGTCGACGATGATCTGGTATTCGCGGTTGTCGTAGCAGTGCTTGAAGCCGGCCCGGACAGCCTCGGTACGGAACTGCTTGATCTTGCGGGCGGCACTCTCCCTGTATTGCTCGAACTCCTTCAGGTGCGTACGCATCCGGATCTTCTCCAGATCGCTTTCCTTCGTGGGGTCCGGCACATACCAGCGATCGAGAGCCTTTTCCTTGAGAGCCCGGTCTTCCTTTTCGAGGTTGCGAAGGCTCTTGAAGTTGGTGGAGAGGTAGCGGTGAATCTGGCTCGGGACAGGACCAGTGCCGTCATAACGGAGGCAGTTGAGCTCCAGAATCTCCTTCAGCTCGACCGTCACCTCATGCTTCGACCAGGACTGAATCTGCTGCATGAACTGCGGTTGCAGATCCTGGAAGGTCTGCGGCTTGTCCTGAAGCTGCTGCCGGAGCCACCGAACCGCACTCGCTTCATCCGAGACGAACAGCTCGAGCTGCCTCAGCTCGCCGACAGTCGTGCGCTTGCGGTCGTACTCGGCCACCTGACTCGGCAGGAAATACATGCCGTCGCGCTCGGGGAAGCGCTCGTGGAGACCGGCGAGGAAGTCAGGCCCACTGATCGGCACGGCGACGCCCCGCTGCACAAAGAAGGCGATCATCCGGTCGTGCAGCATCTGCGCGGTGCGCTCGACGAGGATGTCGGCTGAGCCAGCCTTGCCGACGAAGACCGGCACATTGCCGAGGTGCTCGGTGATGAACGACCAGGCACTGTCGACAGTGGCCGTGCCGATTTCGAACTGCCGACTGAGCTC
>Ga0163179_10001663_pt1 | contig 15592 bp, 3 predicted proteins | sample AtlANTMetagenome_FD_109643 | JGI IMG/M metagenome (GOLD analysis project Ga0163179, IMG submission 109643) | Marine eukaryotic phytoplankton communities from the Atlantic Ocean - Atlantic ANT 2 Metagenome | ecosystem: Environmental > Aquatic > Marine > Oceanic | place: North Atlantic Ocean... | reverse complement strand
TAATTCTGTCAGTCATGGTGGTGATTATGTTCAAATTGTTGATGGATCATTATCATTCAAATGTGAGCTTGATGGAAAGACTGCAATTAAGACATACCCTCGTCAAGGATTTGATTATCCAAGTGGAAGATGGTTGCAAATTAAAAGTAAGACAAACAATAAATTCACAGTTAATGTAGGTAAGTCTTCTGATACTTCTGTACATGAGTATGTTGATGCTGATCCAAATGGAATTAAGAGACAGACTGGACAAATTACATTTAATGTTGGTTTTGATGCTGATGCAAATAATCAGTACACACATACATTTGTAAGTGCTGTTAATGAAGCAATTCAATATGTACCACAATCTGCACATACATTTGATAGTGCTGTTCCAAGTAGTGTTAAGCACGAACCAGCTGGTGTTCATACATTCAAGAGAGCTGCTGCTAATGCTATTCAGAAGCAGTCTGGAACTATCACAGTTAATGTAGGTGCTTCTGCTGCTGGTAATCAATATGAGCATCAGTTTGTTGCTGCTACTGATTTAACACCAGAAACAGGTACTACATATAACCCAACAACAGGTGTACTGACTATTACATCTACTGGACATGGAATGGAGAGTGGTAATTATGTTAAGATTGCTGATGGTGCGGTTAAGTTCAAGTGTGATGAAGATAGTAAAGCAACTGAACATGCATATCCAAGACCTAGTGATCCTATTAGTAATGAGTGGACAAAAATTACTGTTCTTGATGCCAATAACTTTAGTTTACAGGTATTAGCAGATGTACCTTCTACTAATACAACTGATCATGAATTTGCATCTGGTGTTGCTAACAGTATTAAGAGATCAGTAGTTGTAGGTGGTGGTAGTTATACACATGACTTTAAGTCTATTAAACCAAATTCAGTACATAAAGTATTCTCTGTTGCTGGTAATAGAACTTATCACAACTCTGATTGTATTGATGACGTTAGAGATCTATTAGAAGCAATTGCAGATAACGTAGCATACGGTGGTAACGATAAGACATGGGATGCTGCTTATTCATATAAGACTGGTGCTCACGTTGCTGGTGAAGAAACTGAGACTAATATAGTATTTGAACATGCCAAAGATATGGCAGCACAGGTAATCAAGAATCAGAAGGTTCTTGTTACTGGTTCTCATGGTCTAACACAGACATATGATACCACAATTACTGCTGCTACACAAACTTCTACACCAGAAGGTAAGTTTGGTGACGCATATAATCTTTTAAATTCTAATGCTACATTCATTGCTGCTGAAGCATATGAGAGAATGCAACTCAATCATCCTACATTCTTACCACCTACAGGTAATAAGCAAGATTGTATTGATGACATTAAGGACTTCATAACTGAGGTTGCATACAACACTGGATTTGGTGGTAATGATAGAGTTTGGGATATGGCACAACTGTATGTTACAGGTGCTCATGTTGCAGGTGAAGAGACACAGACAATTGAGGCATTCCAAGATGCTACTCAGTTAGCAATCCAAACAATGAGAAATGAGAAAGTTCTTGTTATTGGTAATCATGGATTGACTCAGACATTTGATACCACAATTACTGGTGATAATGAGACTCCTATTAATAATAAGGCTGCTGATGCTGGAATTCTATTAACACTTAATAAGCAATTTATTGCTGACATAGCACAAGGTAGAATGCTTGCTAACAACGGTGGTTATACTCCTCCTTTTGGATATAGTATTGCTGATTGTAATGATGATCTAAAAGATATTGTTGATGTTCTTGCTCATAATGTCAAGCATGGTGGTAATGATCGTGTATGGGATACTGCTAACTTATATGTTGGTGGTGCTGTACAGGGTGGAGCTATAACAGAGACAGTAGAAGCAATTAATCATCTTAAGGATATTGCTATTCAGGTAGTACAAAATGTTGCTGTTACTGTTGGTGGGCATACTGCTTTAACTCAGGTTAGTTATCCTGCTACGGGAACAGGTACGGGAGTTGATACTGCTAATCCTAAGTGTCAGAATGAAACTTCTGCCATCACTACATTAGTTACTATTTTGACTAATGCTATTAGCACACACTCAACACTTAATGATGTTGCACGTACTCAGTCAACTTATAAGTGTACAACTGTAGAGTCTGCAATTAGCACTCTTTCTACAATAGTACAGAATTCTATTACAACTCCTGAAAGTCTTGATGCTGTAACTAGAACAGTGGCATCTGGTGGTAAGTGTGATAATGTCAAGTCTACTATTGATAGTCTCTTTAAGATTGTTACTGATACGATTACAACACCTGCATCTTTAAATTCTGTAGTGAGGAACATATCTAATGGTCCTTGTCAGAATGTTGCATCTGCAATCACAACTTTATTTAAGTTAGTTACAGATACAATTGAAACACAGGGTAATTTAAATTCTATTGAAAGAAATGAATCTCCAACAGGATTATCAACAGGTAATGCTGTTAATGCCACTGCTAATACAACTAACAGTTACGTATACTTTACATTACCTGCTGGACGTTATACTTCTGCATACACTCCAGATATTGATGATACTATTACTCAGGATACAGGATATCCTCAGTGTAATAGTATTTCTGATACTGTACGTCAGTACTTTGCTAACATCACAACAATTATACAGACAGGTGTAGGAACTGTTTCTAGAAATCAACCTTCTAGTGCTTCTTCTAATCTTTCTGCTAGGGCAACTATCTGGGGATTGAAAGATTGGACACCAGGACCAACATCTGGTTCTAATCCTCATCAGTTAGAGACTGGAACTGCTGTAAGATTGGTTCCACGTCCACGTTATGACACAACACAAAACAAATATGTTGATGTTGATAAGCGTAATGTAAGACTACCTAATGGATTTGATACTAATACCAAGTATTATGTAATTGCTCCAGGTAGAATCACAAAACCAGAAAATTATTCTGGCACAACTACCTTCAATGGAAGTGATCAAACTAAGTTGATGCTTGCAAGTAGTAAAGATAATGCTGCTGCTGGTATTTACATTCACTCTGCTGAAGTAGAAGCAATTCATCCAGACGTTGAGATTGATATCTATCAGTTCGTTCTTGATGATAAGTATGATTTACATAAGTATTCTTGTGTACTTTCAACTGCTGTTAGTGGTGGTATTGTTACAGATATTCCACATATATTTGATATTCCTAATGCTTCTGTTCCAGCACATAAAGTATTCTTTAGAAAGAATGAAGGTGGTAACTTACCAGTTGTAGGTGGATCTTCTGCTAGTGATCCTGATGTTGCTGATAGTAACAGTAGACTTAGAGGAGATAAGTTCTTCTATTCTAAGTATAATACTGCTAAAGTAATTACAATACACAAGACACATGCTGATGCAATAGCAGGAGCTAATCCTATTATATTTGTTCCTCTTAATAGCGGAACTTATAACTTCTCTGTATTTGCAGATAAGCGTGAGTCTCCAATGAGGTATAATCCATCATATGATGGTAATGTTGGAACTACTGTTAAAGGTAAGTGGTATTTGAATGTTAAGAATGAGTCTACTAGTGGAACAGCAGCTTATGATGCTCAGAGTATTCTTTCTAGGTTCCATGATCCTGAATATAATGATGCATCTGGTAATAATAAGACAAATGATTCATGGTTTGAAAGGATTGATGATTCTGCTAGGGTAGCAAATGATCGTATCTATCGTTTACGTTATGTTATTCCTAAGTATCTCAAGTCTGTTCGTGATCCTTTAAATGGATTTAGTATTAAGGCAAGAAAGGATAATACAAGAAAACTTCTTCCACAGAAACTTAAGTTAAAGCCAGTAACAGGTAATGTAACTAAGGCGAAGTTCTATAACACAACTGATAGTGGTAATGCTAATGAGATTATTGGTTATAATGATGCTGAGTTTACCTCAAACAGTATTGTTAAGACTAATGCTTCTGGTGAGAATATATTCTATGATCCATATAAGAAAGATACTAAGGGAACTAAGAATTATCTAAGAACTATTGAGACATCAAACTATGTTTCAATGTCTATTCAGTCTGGTAGATACTATACTGAAGGTAGTGATGAGTTTTTAGAAATAACTGTATTTGATCATGGTATCACAAATACTGGACTTAAGAATGAAGTATTTACAACAGTTAAAGTAACTGCACCTCAAGGTGGTAGTTTTACTGTTAATAAGACAGCATCTGCTAGTGCTAATGCTGTAACATGGACTGGTAATTCATCTGGTTCTGGTTATCTTCATGCTGCATTGAATGTTCCTGGTACTACTACATGGCACTTAATTATTAAGGGAGTTAGTGGTGATATTAAGTATTCTTCTACTGATAATATTAGATTTAGTCAAGGTTCTGTATTTGCAGATCTTCTAGATTATCCTGATGGTGGTAAGTCTCTTGTACTTAAGGATCTTATTAAAGAAGGAAAACCAGAGTATTATTATAGACAGAATGGTGCTAAAGTTTATACTATCACACCTGGTGATATTATTACTGACGCTGCTAATGTTCAGTTCTATGTTGAATCTGTAGAGGATGTTGGTGAAATTGATAATAACTTCTATGTTTATGATGTTCAAGAGATACAAAGACGTATCTTTGATCAGCAAGATGGTATATTCTATCTAACTGCTATTCGTGGTAACATTTCACCATATCCAACAGGTGCTGGTAATCAGAAGAACTTCCATAACTTTAAGTTCTCTCAGCCTATCAGTAAGTTATATCCATTAGATTATAAGAATGATCCTGTATGGTTTAAGCAGATTGATCCTAATGCAAATGATCCTGGTCAAACATACTCTGCTGCTGATAACTATGTTCATGGTTTAGTATCTGTTAACGACTTTAAGGGTTCAACTACTAAGGAATCTGTTGTAGATTTCCTTGCTACTGAATCACTTAAGAATAATAATTACGCAGGTACTCTTAAGGCACAACCAGGCAATGCTTCTGCTGGATCTGAAGATCGTAAGATACCTATTGCTGGTGACAGCACAGTTGTTGTAGATCAGCGTATGTACGTTGAATTACGAAGACCGTCTATCGCAAGAGCAGGTAACCACACATTTGAATATCTTGGTTTTGGTCCAGGTAACTACTCAACTGGTTTCCCTGCAAGACAGGAAGTTCTATTGAGTGCAACTCAAGACTTCTATTCACAGTCTAAGAAGCAAGATGGTGGTTTAGTATTCTACACTGGTCTTAACTCTAATGGTGACCTATACATTGGTAACCGTAAGATTGATGCTATCACTGGTGAGGAAGTATTCCTAGAGTCTGCATCACTAACTTCATCTGATGATGAGGATGATTCGGTAGGAAATCTAGTTACTACATTTGATACTCCTGTTACATTTAACGAGTATATTACAGTTAATGGTGGTGAGCAAGGTGATAAAACAAGTACATTTAATTCACCTGTAACTATTAATGTTAATTCTGATGTTAGAGATTTGACATTAGGACAACCTAATATTGGTGTTCTATCTTCATTGAAGGTTGTTTCTAATGTATCTGATACTAAGGATGATGGTTCTTTAGATAGAACAGCAATGACTAAGAATCGCCAAACTAATGGTGATATTCTTATTGCTGGCAACAGAGTAACTGCTGGTGTATTCCAGTTTAACCAACGTGGTTCACTTGGTGGTGGTCAAGGATATAAGATTCAGACACATGCTGTTGCATCTGTAGCATCTAATATTACTCCTGATCAAGATGGTACTTATGATTCATCACAGGTTGTTGCATATGGTGGTGCTGGAGCACCTATAACTGGAGATATTCTTATTAAAGGTGAATCAGTAGGAAATAGTGGATCACTTGGATGGATTTTCTCCAATTCCTTTACAACAATAACAGCTCAGATTGAGAAGTTTATATACAATTCTACTAGAACTATTACGGTTGAGTGGAAGTCTGGTGTCACTAATACAAATGTCATAACTGGTGGTTTAGTTGCTGGACAAGAATTTAAGTTATCAGGATTTACTGAAAATAAACTTAATGGAACATGGTTAATTAACACTGGATTTACTGCTGGTGGTAATACATGTACATTCAGTATTGCTGCTGGTGAATCTATTTCTGCTGGTGAGTTGATATTTAATAATACAAACACACCAAATGCTCTAGTAAAAATTTCCAATGCTTCTTGGAAGGAAGTGGGTGTACTTGGTTCACAGACAATTAGAACAGATACTCAGAAGATTGGTGAGTACAAGTTAGGTGTTAACACCATTGCTCGTGCTGCACATGATGATTATGCAACTGCATTTGTATCTGTTGCAACTGATCCACTTGCCAACTTAGATGTTGTTGGTACTGCATGGATAAGTGGTAAGACTATTGAAAACTTTGCTGCTCATACAACATTAGCAGCAAGAACTCTAACACTTCAAGACCATGCATTTATGGTTGGTGGTGATAGTGCGTCTCCTGAAACTGCTGCAACATTCAGAGTTTCTACTACAACTGGTACTGCAACTGGAGGTAGGGTTGGTGTTAATGCAACTCTAACAGAGATGATCACTAACTTTAATGTTATTGGAACATCTTACTTCTCTAATAATGCTATATTCGCTAAGGATATAGCAGTTAATGGTGGTGGTGCTGGTAGTTCTAATAGTGCTGACATTACAACTACTATAACTGATGGTACAGCAACACTGTTCAATGATAATACATTCTTCGGTCTAACATCTGGAACCAGACCAACTCAAGGTCTCTTAATTGGTGGATCTGTAAGGAATATTGAACTTGGTAATGTAACAACTGAATCACAGAATATTAAGATTGGTAATACCAGTACTGATAGTGAAATTACTATAGGTGATAGTATTGATGGTTCTAATGCTAACAAGTCTAAGATAACTGTTGGTGGTTCGTTTGCAAGTAATGAATCTGACTCCTTTGTACAGATTGATACTAAGGCACTTAAGATTGCTGGTGATACAATCATTGGTACTAGAAGAGGACTAACAGATACTACTAAGTTTGAGTCTCCATCTGGATTCTTTGAATTCTTATCTGGTAATAGTACAACAAGTAATGTTGATTTTGCTACTAATGCTTCTACACTAACCATTGCTGGTCAGGGTGGTACTACAACAATTAGAAATAATTTAAGAGTTAATGCTACATCTAGATTTGATGCTGATGTAACTCTATGTGGTGGATATGCTTCTTACTCTTTCGTTGGATACAGAGCACAAGCAGGATCTGATATACAGACTCATGCGAGTGGTGTTCTTGGTGGTAATCAATATAATAGTAATGTTGATTTAATTACTGTTGCTGCATTTGCACCTAGCACATCAACAGGTGAGTATAACGAAATTGATACTGCTGGTACTGGTGATTGGGGTAGCACTGCATTCCAAGCAACACCTGCTGGACAAAGTGTTGGTACATTCCCAGTATTGACTGGTAACAAGTATTACTTACCACTTAAGAAGACACCTTATGATGCTAATGGTTCTCAGTACTATAATGAGAATGATATTCTACTTATTGATACTGTTGAGCAATCTAGTAAACATGCTGAGTTTGTTAAGGTAACACGTTTACCACAGATTAACTCCACACCATACTATATTGAAGTAGAGAGAATGCCATTCGGAACTCTTTCTGCGGTAAGGACAGATCATCCAGATGAAACTGCTATCTTCAAGTGTACTGTACAATACAATGCTACTTGGATAACTGCTGTTGTTGATGATTCTGGTACAGAAGATAATGTATATCTTGCTCAGTTTGGTGGTAGTTTAGTAGGACGTTCAAACCGTACTACTGGTGGAGATCCTGCTTATGTAAGCACTACTGCTCCAGGTGATTATGTAATTATCACACGTACTACAACTGGTGATGATGGTGAGATATTTGAACTTAAAGAAACTCTTTCACAGGTTGCTAAGAAGCTATCAGTTAAGAATGGTTGTGATACAAGCAATCCAATAACAGTCTTTGAAGTTAACTCTGTAACAGGTGAGGTAACTATTAATGGTGATCAGTATTATACTGGTAGTCTTACTTTAAATGGTACTTGCACAACTCCATATGTTAACGCAACTACTAATAAGAAGTTAACTATAACAAATGGTAGTGGTATTAAGACGTTTGAAGTTGACACTTGTACAGGTGACACACAGATTGGTAATCAACATGGTACTGTGTTCATGGTTTCTGAGGCATTTGGTAGTTCTCCTGCTGCATATGCTAAGGATAGTGATGTTGTTTACACATATAAGCATGATGCAGAGTCTATTCAGCCAAATGGACCTAAGACAACAGTTGCGTCTGTTCTAGGTATATCTGATAGCACCATGAAGGTTGCATCAAACTATGATAAGTTCGTTACTGGAGATCTTATTGCTATTTACAGTGGAACATCTGCAATTGAGATAGCACAGATTACTTCTGCTTCAACTCTATCTGGTACTGATCAGATATTGAATTTTGCTACCAATAGTAATTATCCTAACGGTGGTCGTGGATCTGCTTCTAATAAGATAGAAGGTACAGTAGCACAATCATGGACAGTTGGTAGTGAGGTTGTTAAGATCAATAAGTATCCAATAACTACTACATTATTACATGATATTCCTGCTACACGTTCAGCAAGAGAAGCTGCAATTATAGCAAGATCACCTAATACATATGATCGTAGACTTGAGATTGGACTTAAGAATGCTGATCTAATTCAACCAAAACTTGATTATATTCAATATGTAAGAATTGGTGAAGAGTGGTTCTTGCCTGATAGTGTTCATGGTGGTGCTGGTTGGTCTGGTACAGGTGGACTTGATATTGAATATGCTGTCAAGATGCCTAAGAGTATCAGAAATCCAAACACTGCTGGTACAGCATCAATAGATCTATATGGTGGTGGTAAGATTTCTAATCATGGTGATGTGGAGATTACTAGTGGTAACCTTAGAATCTATGGTTCTGATGGAGTTACTCCTGTATTCTCAGTTGCAAATGATGATGGACACCTTGGTGATGGTTCTGTTGAAGATACTATCTTCAAGACTACTGGTATGCAACTCTATGGTCCTGGAACTATCCACGGTAACCTTGCAGTTAAGTCCAAAGATTGTCAGTCATATGGTGATTGTGTTGGTGCAACAGTCTTTAATGTTGATCACAGACAAGGTAACACTAACATTGGTGAGAAGTTCTATCAGAAAGGAAAAATTTCTGCTGTTGAAATTGCTTCTGAGGAGGTTTTCCATATTGATAACCTTGGATCTGCTGGTACTGGAACAGGTGCTACTGGTGCTAAGGACTTTAGGATCTATCAGAACAACGCTATTGATTCATTCGGTATTGAGAAATACTGGACAGGAAATGGTGGTAGAAGACATACATATGTTGCATACGATCCTACCACAGGTGTTGGACAACAAGTTGCTAACCCACTACAAGTTAACAACAATTATCTAATCAATTCATCTTCTGGTGCTAACATGGTTCTATACCTACCAGATAATGCACAGACAGGTGACATGATTAGATTCACTGAACTAAGTGGTAATTTAACATTCAATACAAGTTTGATTCTTAGAGCACTTAAGATTGCTAATGTTGCTACGGCAGTTCAAGGTGATACAAGTGGTACTAAGATAGGTGCAGGATCTAATGTAACAAATACAACTGCATGGGATTCTGGGGAATTAATCATTCAGACACGTAATGCATCATTCGGACTAGTATTTGCTGGTACGGTTGATATTGAAGGATCAGCAAACGCACAAACAATACCACCTTCGTTAAGAGGATGGTGGCTAATGGAGTTATAATCAATGGCAGCATATTACGATTCTATTAAAAGTATGAAGACCGCCAAGATAGGAACTATCCTACCTTGGGGTGGTGATGGGGGAAATGGTTTTCTCGCTTCTAATATTCCTAAAGGATGGATAGTTTGTGATGGTAGTACAAAAGATGCTAAAGATTATCCATTGTTAGCATCTATATTAGGTGATACTTATGGTGGTGACATGACTAAACCTGCTGGCGGTGGTTATACATTTCCATACGTTGATCCTAATGATGGATCAAATATAGCAACATTTAGATTACCCAATTTATCAAATAATTTACCTATTGATCTAGAACCAGTTCATATGGATCTAGCAAAATATAATAATAATCAGAATAACTGGAAAGAAGTTGTTGTTGATGCCAATGGAACTAAAATGAAGGATTTCATTGTAGATTATGGAGAAACTGTTGATATTAAGACATCATGGTCTGCTAATTCTGCTATAGATTTTACTTTGAATCTAAGTGGTAATTTATATTTTAAATATACAAACTTTATATTGACTGCTCCTGATTTTCTAGAGTCAATTTATACATTAAATCGTAAATTAGGTATTAACCATACACCATAACATAGTCATAGAGATAGTATACCATCTGCTCAAGCAAACCAAAAAGGAGCAATGGTATTCCAAACTGATGGTGGTGTCACTATGACAGGTAACCAACCATTCACTAATAATTGTAATGGTAATCATGGTCCTTTTAACTGTGCGTTAAAAGATGCTGAACCACACAGTTGGCAAAATGGTGCTGTTAATATGTCATATTATGGAGATGCTACTTACGAACATACTTTACCAAGAACTAATTCACATTATGAGTTTGCCACTGATGCTGTAAATGTTGGTAAAAATTATTGGGATCAAGTTCCTGCTGGTGCTAATAACTGGAGAGGAACCGACAGAGGTGCTGGACCTTCTACAGAATCATATAAACAGACTATACCAGCAGATTCTGGAAATACTGGTCAGATTGTTGATATAGATCCAGTATCTACTCATGCTCAACCTGCATTTAAAGGTATGTTTCCTAGACCTATGGAAGATAGGAATAGAGCAAACTTCTATGGTTATACCCCTAACACAGATAATAGCTCTACACCTATTAGAGCTGATGGACTTAAAGATTCTCCTGAAATGAGATCAGCATATGTTGTTTCTAATGTTACCTTAACAGAAGGATCAAACGAAATTATTTTACCTGATGGTACTGATATTAGTCAACAGTATGGTACTGGTACTAATACATGGAAGCAATGGGATGAAATTCGTCCATTGATGTATGTTACAACAGCAGCTAATGGTGATAAGTATAAATGGATACCTGAAGGAACATATATTCAATCAATAGAGTGGGTTCCAGATGCTAATAATACAGCATCATCTGGTAATTACAAGATATTATTAAATCAAAATATTTCTAATGGTGATGTTCCTGCTGGATGGGGAACTGTTGTAACATCATTAAAATTTAGAGATGGTACTTATCCAACTACATTGAATACTGGTTCAACAGCAAAAGACCCATTAGAAACATCATTTAGGTCTCATAATCATAGTAGTTTTGAAATAGGACAGACTATTGGAACTATGGTGGGACCACCATCACACACAGCAGCAGATGCTGATGGTAGTGCATTAGCAGCACAGAGTATTGAAAACGCATTAAATATAGCAGTAGATACTACTCAACCTTCGTTAACAATGACGTTCATTATCAAGGCATACTAATGGCAGTATTTTATAACAAAGAAAGATCAAAATATGGTCACTTAACAGGACAGGTTATTGCTTGGCCAGTGCCTTATGAAGGTACACCAGACGCATCAAATAATGAAAAAACATTGCCAGCAGGTTATTTAAAGTGTGATGGAACAAAATATTTTGAAAAAGATTATCCAAGACTCGCTGAGATATGTGGTACAGGTGCTAGTTGTAAATTTATTAGAAAAAATATAGATGGTACTGACTTTGATAATTTAAATGATAATCAATTTATGGTTCCTGATTTAGGTTCTAAGTATCCTGAACCTACAACAGGTGCTAATGCTGGTGTCTATAATAATGTAAGAAAGGTTGATACTACTACAAATACTGAGAAGAGTAGGTCTGGTATTGGTATAGATGCAGAGGCAGCGATTGGTGATACTAATGTTTTAGTTTCTTATACTGGAAGTATTAATGTTCCATCTCAAGAAGTTGAGATTAGAGGAAAACCTGGGTGGGAATATGCAGGTGCTAGTCATTATACAGAAATAGAAGGACCAGAAGAAAATTCAATACATCCACACCTTCATTTTAGTTCAACTTCAAGATCTAGATTGAGAGCACAACCAGACATTTCAGAAACAGATAATGATCATCCAAAAGCAAGAGGACAAACTGGATTATCTAATGCTTCAACTATTCCCATTCAAGAATGGTTGAATGAAACAAGACATGCTAATAATAGTGCTAATCCACCTGGTAGTGCTCAGAAACCATGTTTATTATTAGAAGCATGGAACCCGAACGCTGGTACAGGTAATTCTGGATCACCACTTTGGCAAAGTGGTGCAGGAGCACAAACAATTTATTGGGGTGGTTGTATCGGAAAAAATGATCCAACAGGAATATATCGTATTGGATCTGGACAAGGATTTGAATATGGATGTCTTAATAATTCACCATTTGTAGTTGATAGACGTACATTAGCTGGTTCACCTAATGATTCTGATACTATAAAATATAGAAGTAGGCTGTGGTTGATACTTGGATGTACTAATCCACAAGGTCCAAATGGAGCAACAACTAGTTATTATAAAGATTTAACAGTACCAGCAACATATGTTACAGGTGCTGTTGGAATGCCAGTAGATTGGCAGGGTAATGCATTAGCTGATGTTGTCCCTCTTCAATCAAATGATGCTGCTGTTGATTCACAAGGTATTCCTGATGTGGAAAATGAGTCCACTGATACTGCTGATATTCCAATTCAACCAGGTGTTATACCAACTGCTCACAGTCATAGAATTAGATTGGAAAAGGAAGACCATACATATAAGGTGAAGGCTAATGCTATGTCAATTGACCCTGAGAATCTACAGACAACATTTGATATTGGAGTAGATAAATCTATATCTATTGATTCGGCAGTTCAACCCTTCATTGTAATGGAGTATTTAATTAAGATATAATCATGGTACAAAGTTATAGAAATAATAGGAAAGGATTTTATACTGATTGTTATCAGGATACTACACCAGTCGGTACTATTGTATCAAATTTAAAGTCTGGTGCTAATACTTACGATCATGAGTTTATTAATAAAGCAACTAATCTTCATAAGTTAGAAGATTTCGCTGGTAATGCATATCAGAATGCTGATGATCCTGCTTATACACATGATGGTTATCTTTATTGTGATGGAACAGAATATGATATTAAAGATTATCCAACATTATATGAGATACTTGGTGTTCATTATGGAGGAAGATCTAGTAGTGGTATTGATGTAATTACTCCTGGTACTGGATATACAATATCTTCTGTTGTAACCATATCAGCTCCCCCTGCTGGTGGAGTACAAGCAACTGCTGTTGTTAAAACAGTTGATACTAATGGTGGTATTCTAACAGTAGATGTTTTTAATCCAGGGTCGGGATATACCTCTACACCAACTGTCACAGTAGCAGATGGAAATGGTGCTACATTTTCTGTTAGGTTAAGTAGTGCTGGAGTCATTCAAAATATTACTACTGCTAATGTATTTGATTATTATGGAGAGCAATATTTAGGTACATTTAGAGTTCCTGATACTGTTACTAGAAAGATTGTTGGTAATGGACCTGTATTTGGACAAAACTCACCTACTATTGGTAATGCATCTATGGCTGTTGGTTTAACAGGTGGTGCATGGTATCTTGATCAAGATCAACAGGATAATTACTTCTCATTAGGTAGGATAACAACTACAGGTTATGATAAGGTAGTTGAAACAGTTGCATGTACAATTATTGGTTCTCAGAAAGTTAAGGTAACGATGGAGAAAAAGAAGTTACCATCTATTTTCCAACACAGTCATACAGTATTTCATAGTATTCCTGGTGTTAGTACTTGGCCAGCTATGGCTTCTGGTGATAGATATCTTCAAGGTTATCGTGCTACTACTGGTGGACTTTCTAGATGGTATCCAACTACAGGTGTTGTATTTGAACATTCTCATGCTTTATTAAGATCACCAATTGTTAATAATACTATTGCTACCTATGATTTTATGGATTATAAGGGTGGTGATGAGAGTGTTGGTGCAGTTAAGAATATACCTGATGGTACAAATGCAACTGGTGCAGAATATGCACCACAACCAGGGTTTACTTCAGAAATACCATATGATGATCAATACTATCTTGCATCAGGTGCTAGTAATGCAGGATCATACGAATTCCAAACAGCAATACAAAACCCAACATTATTAAGGTTTGGTGGTGCATCTGATATTGGTGGAAGAGAAACAACAACTGGTGGTGTAGCAGAATATGATTATAGTCAAGAATGGGAATGGTCAAATCCTGGTTCTTATAGTATTAATACTTCTAGTATTACTGGATCTCCTGATCAGTTAATTTTTACTATAGTTGGTGGTGGTGGATCTGGTGCTGCTGGAAACTGGGCAGGTAATGATGGTGATGATAGTAGTGTAACAGCAGGAAGTGCATTAGTTGCTATTGCTGGTGGAGGTAAGAAAGGAAATGCTTCTGTTGGTCCAACTGGTGGTACTGGTGGTACTGGAGGAACTGCATCTGAAACTGGTAGTTTAGATCCAACAGGAAGTGCTCCAGGAATTGCTGGACAACAGGGAGCAAATAATGAAATTTCAGAAGAAACTTCTTCAACAAATCCAGGTGGAGGTGGTGCTGCTGGTCCAGCAGGAGGATATTATAATGCTGGAGCAGGATCTGCTGGTGATAGAGTATTATTAGGTGGGTTGAGTGGTTCGTATGATAAAACTCTCTATGAGGATGGATCATTTGATTTATCAAGTGTGCAGGGAGGAATACAATCTGTTAAATTCACACTTAAAGGTGGAAGAGGTGGAAATGCATGGAATAGAGGAACAGCTAACACTTGGTATCAAAATCCAGCATCATTAGCATGGCGTTTGACTAATAGTGGAGGAACAGAAATTACTAATTCGCTTGCTGAAAAGGGTAATTGGGCTCAGGTAGGTTCTCATAGCAATCCTGGTAATGGTTGGACAACGCATATGATTAATTATGGTATCTACCCAGAACTACCTGCTGATAATGCGAACGATCCTTATATTGGTGCATGGCAGACACATGTTGCACTTAAATATATTTCTGCTGCTAATGCAGGTAGTTGCAGTATCAGGATAGAGTCTGACAATTATGGTTGGATAAAGGTAACAAATGCTACTACAGGAAGTCCTAATTTTGCTGAGGTTATTATTGATAGACAGATATTCTATGGTGGAACTCTTCCTGGTACAGGTAATGAAGATATCACTCTTAACCTGACTGAGGGTAGTTGGATTATAGAGACAAGTGTTAAGAATGCTATTGTGGCAGGTAGTGATGGAACTAACAACATGGGTGGATATGGTGCGTTAGTTACATTAGAACTTGCTGCTGATCAATATTCTGATTTTACATCTGCACCTACTCCAGGATGGAATGCTGTTATTGGTAGCGGTGCTACTGGTAGAAATGGTGGAACCAATTCTCTCTTTGCTAATGGTGGATATGG
>Ga0163179_10001662_pt1 | contig 15592 bp, 12 predicted proteins | sample AtlANTMetagenome_FD_109643 | JGI IMG/M metagenome (GOLD analysis project Ga0163179, IMG submission 109643) | Marine eukaryotic phytoplankton communities from the Atlantic Ocean - Atlantic ANT 2 Metagenome | ecosystem: Environmental > Aquatic > Marine > Oceanic | place: North Atlantic Ocean... | reverse complement strand
TTAAGTATTGAACCTGCCTGTCTTGCTTCTGCCCACTTTTCAAATAAATATTTTAATGTCCCATCTAATCTAGCATGTATATATTTAGCGAATTGGTTAAACTGAATCTTTGCAGCCTTATTTAAATTATTATAAATAGCCTCAAAGCCTTTAGTAATCTTCTGATAATCTGCATCATTTTCTTTAATCCACTCATCAACTCTTTTTTTGTACTCTTGCTCTGACAATCCTTCTTCAGAAAAATCAGGGATTGATTTAATTGTTAATCCCGGTTGTATTTTCTTAGTCTGATTTAAAATATCTTTAGCAGCCTCTTTGGCTTTTTCAAGTGCCTTTTCTTTTTCAGCCTGTAATTCTTTATCTTTTACAGCATCACTAACTAATGTATCTTCATCTTTAACTGTATTTTCTTTATCATTCTTCCTAACTGTCTCATCATGAGTAGTTTGGTCTTGATGGTCTTTTTGAGAATCATAAGAATCTACTGCCTCATTATTATCTTTAGGCTTAGCCTCTTCTTTAATTTCATTTACACTTGTAGTCCCTGCTTCAGCTTTAGGATGATATGCTATAACTCTATTGGTTGGTCTTGAAAAGGCAACATATTTAAGTTGATTGCCAAACTTAATATTCCCTCTATACTCTGACTGAGAATCTATCTCTCCATCTAACACATAAACAGTATTATATGTTGAGCCTTGAGATTTATGGATAGTAGTTGCATACCCATAGTCTATATTTCTATAAGCAATTATAGGTTTATTCCACCTGTTTTTTGCTCCAGTATTAATATCTGCCATCAATAATACAGCTTCACTAAATTCAAAATACTTCCACCATAGCTTTTTATTTGCCTCAGCTTGCCTTAATAAGCTTATAAACTTTTTCTTATATTTTTCTACATTATCAGGATTATTATGGTCAAGTATAAATTCAGTTTTAGTAAACTTCTCATCATATGAGTCTTGATATGTAACCATAAACCCAGTAAATGTCAACATCTCTCCATCACTTTGTATATCAACTGAGCCTTTTTCTACTTTTGTAACTACATACTCAGCTGAATTTTCAATTATAAGCTCACCATCTTCACCTCCACGAGATATTGTTTTATAACCTTGAAGGACTTCTCCAGCCTCAATTAAATTAGCATCTTTCCCAAATCTAGCCTTATGTATAATATCATTATATATTTGAACACTCTTATTTGTAAATGCTAAAAGCTTAAGTAGTGTAGGGTCGTCTTTATAGTTTTTACTTTTAAACGCCCTAATCACGCTTTCACGAAATTTGGCTATAGAGTCAAAATATATAATACCTTCTTTTTTAGCGTTAAGGTCAGTTTTCCTTGGGAAGCTTAAACGCTTACTAATATTATTTCTAATATAGTCATATAGCTTCATTAAAGGATTAGACCCCTGCTGTCTTTCTACTTGAGTAAGTTCAGAAGAATTTTCTTTGTTGTCTGTAAAGACTTCAGAAATATTCTCTCCTACTGGAGGTAGTTGAGCAGGGTCTCCCATAAATAAAAGTGAAACATTATGTAGTTTAGCTTCTTTTAACAACACGTTATATAAAGCTTTATTTATCATAGAGGCTTCATCTATAATAAATATATCTAAATTCTTTATTTTAACTATACCTATTTGAGCAAATTTAGGGTCGTTAGGGTCAAATTCATCTAAATCAACATTAGGCTTTAGCCCTAAAGCTGATTGAAGAGTCATCGCAGGCTGCTTGGTAGCTCTCCCTACAACCTTCTTAGCTTTATGAGTTGGAGCAGATACTCCAATATTAGGTAATTGCTCTTCAGTTAATATCCTAATTAACTCTAATGCGATAGTAGTTTTACCTGTACCAGCATAACCAGCCAAAGTAAAATTCCCTGCACCAGTTTGCATAAATAAATCGAGCATTTTATTTAAAGCATCTACTTGTTGGTTATTAAGAGTAATCTCTCTACCATCAGGCAATGTAATCTTGTGCCCATATGGAACCATCCCCTCAGATTCAATAGGCACTTCAGGAGTATCTTCAGCAGGAGTATCTTCTAATTCTTGTGCTTCATCAGGTATTATTTCACCTGACTGTCTTCTTTGCTCATCAGTTTGAGGCTCTTCATCTACCAATTCCTCTGTGGGGGCTTCTTCTGCAATTTCCTCTTGAGCTGTTTCCTCAACAGGAGCTTCTTCTTCAACAACAGCTTCGTCAACCGTAGTATCACTTTCAGTTTCCTTTTTCTTCCTTTTAGTTTCATCTTGAAGCTTTAACTTGTCTTGCTTCATTTGATATGTATCTGGCAAATCTGCCAGACGAAGTAAATCACTTCCTCTTTCTTTAAATCTCATTCGCCAAACATCATCAGGGTTTACGCCTGATTTATCAACCGCATCTTCAACAGAAGTCCCAAATTGAGTTATAAAAGAATTTAAATTATCTATATCATTATATATATAATACTCTTTGCTTTCCTCTTCTTCAATGCCTTCAGCCTCATTATATTTAAATTCATCTGGAGTAGTTTCAGACTCTTCTGTTTCATCAAGGCTATCCAAATACTCTTGGTCTGTGAGAGGAGCATCAGAATCATCATCTATGTCTTGAATAATCTCTTCATCGAGAGGAGGTGCTTCTTCCTCTATAGGAGGAGCATCTTCTTCTATAACAGGAGCATCTTGAGCTTCTGCTTCTGCTTCATAGTCAGGTTCAGATTGCTCATATTCTACCTCAATGCTATCGCCAATACCTTTATTAGCAATTCTATTTACAGAGCCTTTACGCTCAATAAAATCAGACAAGAACTCATAAGGAGATTCAGAAAGTTTATTATCAACAACCCATTGTCCTAAAGTTTCTTCTGCAGCATCTAATTCTTGCTGACTAGCATCAGGAAACACTTGCTTAAGGAGTTTAGATATATCTTTTGTATCATAATTGCCTACATTATCACCTATAAAATATTGAACTGCTTTTAGGATTCTTTCGGCATTATTTTGTTCCCCACTAACAATATCACTTATAGCTTGTGCGTTTGGAGTTGAGTCATCAGCCAGCTCAATAGCAGTCTTAACATTGCTATCAGGAGCTCCAAGATTAAGTATTGATGAGATTGCTTGACTTGGAGTTATATCTTCTACAGCGTCTACAGGAATAGTAGTATCAGTTTCAGTAGTCTCAACAGTTTCAGTAGTAGAAGTATCAGTATCATAAGCGGCTGTTCCCTCTACTCCACCCATAGCCATCGTAGGTTTATGCCATTTATTTAAATATAAATCAATATTCTCATTAGCTTGATTAATTCGCTCCATAAAATCTACAGGGATTTGCCCATCATTAGGGATTTCGTCTAAGATGCTTATCATTGCTGATTTACGTAAAGTATCCCTAGCTTTTTCTGGACTTAATTTATTTAATCCAGCTATTGTATCTCTAAATTGGTCAGGCTTATTAAAAGGATTGAAAGCCCTATTGGCTGTCATATTCCTAATGCCCTTCATTAATGGCTGCATAGTTCCAGCAGATATAAATCCTCCACCTGCACCTGATAATGCTGAATAAGCACCTTCTGCACTAAATCCACCTTCTATCAATCCATGCTTCCAACTATCTGCATCAAACAATCCTTCAAAGAATCCATACTTACCATCTTCTCCCTCATACATAGCAGAATTAGCAACTTCTGACACAGTTTGCAACCATTCAGTTAAAGACTCAGTAGTAGCGTCTATACTTAACTCAACAGGCTTTCTTAATTTACGACCAATAGAAGCAGTAACACTTTGACTCCAATCTTTCCAAGTTCCTTCAATAATTGCATCTCTAAATTCAGTACTTTTACCTAATCCAAGTCTCTTGTTAATTCTATGAAAAGGAGTAAATTCTAAAGCTCCATTAATTAATCCTTTCCTTGCTCCAACTACTTGAGATAATTTAGCTGCCTCTTGTTCACCCATCCCCTGTTGTCTAAAATAATTATATGCATCCATATCGCCAGAGCCACCTTCCATAAGAAAAGCAGAGCCAAATCCTGTAATTGCAGAACCTATTTGTGCTCCAGACCATGCACCTACACCTGTTCCTGCTCCCGGAACAAAACTTCCTACTGCTCCTCCAATAGCAGAAGTCCCACCCATTACAAGTAAAGAAGGGAAAACATCTGTAAATAATCTAGTACTAAATTGTGCTGCTCCTTTAGCAGACTCAAAAAATTTATCATCAAATAAATCATGCCCTTGATTCCAAAGCATATACCCTGACAATGTAGGGCTATTATCAACTGCAGCTACCATATCTTTCCTAGTTTGCTCTTGAGCTTTAGCTGCATCTTTTGAAATTATTTGACCAGTATCTTGCCACGCTCCTGTATGGTCTTGGAATTGAGGGATAGCTTCAAAGCCTTTTGCGGTACCACCTCTTGTAGTAACAGCTTTTTCCACTTGATTCATTACAATTTTATCTCTTGCTTCTTGCTCTGTAAGTTCAATGCCTTGGGCTTTATAAGAATCTCTTACTGTAGTCCAATCAGGTACAGTAGAAGCAACAGCTTTATCAAACTGAAGAGACATTGTATCAAAAAATCTACCAGTACTTTTTAAGCCTCCAATAAACTGGCTTCCCCAATTTTCCTCAATATCCCTAACTATATCAAGGTTTTTCATCATCCCTTCAAACGGAGCCATTTCCACATTATCTCTATTGGGATAAGTATATCTCATTAATTCTGATAAAGCGTCAACCTTAGTCATTAGCCCATCAGCTAATCCACTTTCTATACGGTCAAGTTTTTCTTGGGGAAATCCAGTAAATCCATCTAAGGCTCTAAACTGATTGCCGGGGTAATAAGATTCACCTTGCTCTGGGAGGGTTCTTAAATATGATAAAAGCTCTTCATGATTAATTGGAGGTTCAACATTTGAATTTTCAGACATTATTTTGCTCTATTTGTAGATTTCATTAAATCTCTAAGACTTGAAGCTTGAGTGGTTGTATCTTCAGAAGTTTTCTCAAATCGTTGATATTTACTATCATTTTTATATGCAAGGTTATAGTAATGTCCACCTTGTTGCAGTTGATGCATTACCTGTAAATACCCTGCTAAAGCATTTATAACAATTTGACCTGTCTCAAGACTAGGTTCAGTATCCGCAAATCCGATGTCAAGACCTGATTGAGACTCAATGTCCTTTGCCCAATCCTGATAAACTGCTTTCTCACTAAGGATAATTGAAGCTTCTTCAAATCTATTATTCTTAATATGTTCGATAATATCCGCATATCTCTCAGGTTTATTACCGTAACCAAATGAAGCCCAATGCGTTTCATTTTCAAAAACCTCAGAGACTATTTTATCAATTTCCCCTTTAACGTCATCCATTTGAGATTCATAATCTATATCTTTACCTTTTGCTCCAGAAGCAGTTAGAGTTGATATCTGCCTATTAAGGTTAAGATTTAATTTCTTTAATGTCTTCTTTTCCTTCTTACTAAGTTGACTTAATGAATTTTGAACGGTTTTTAATGAAGTATCAGCATTATCAAGGGAAGCATCTCTTGCTGCAACTACTCTTTTGTTTTTAGCTTCTTGAAATTTTGTACCAAAATTATACTCGGCATCCCTATGCTCATATCCTTCTATAAGTTTTTTGGCATCATTTTTACCTCTAGCATCTGTAAATCCAAATTGCATAAACATATCATCAGTGATGTTTGAAATAGGCACATTCTTGTCAGAAGCATAAGATATTAATTCTTGGAAATTAAGGAAATCTTCAGCTTGCCATTCTTCTGATACTTCCTCAAGCTTTTCATCAAGCTCATTTCTAAATAAATCTTTCTTTTCTTCAAGCTCTTTGTCAAGTCTAATAGCATTATTTTTAGTCATCTGTCTATTTGCCATTTCAACACTAGAGCCTGTCTTAACCAACATGTCGTCAAGAATACTAACTACTTTAGCTGTTTGCCCTAATTGAATTTGCTCTCCAGCTTCTTTTAAATAAGTCTTACTAACTTCAGGTAATGAATCATCAATATCAAATTGTTTATTTGATTTATCAAAATCCTTTAAAGCCATTCTATTTAATCCCTCTAATTGGGATTTGATTGTATCAACATATCCTTCAAATTTTGTCTCTGCATCAAAAGTGCCATAATCAACTTGATTAAATATTTCACTTCGAATCATATCATCTACAGTACTTGCATCGGTATGTATGCCTTGCAATGCCGCAGACGTAAATTTACCACCACCTATAACTTCACCGGCTTCATTAAATTCTACTTTCCCAAAAAGCTTTTCATTTAACTCGTCTTGTCGCTTATTAAATATTAACCCACCGTTTATAACATCTTTTTTTCTAACTAATGTAGCAATGGCTTTGTTTTTAGTATCTAATGTAACTCTATCTTCAGAATCAGCATACCTGCCTTCTATTACTTGCATTAAAGAATCAATCCTGTCAGGGTCAAGGGTACCTTTGCTTTCAGTAATTAAGTTTTGCATATCTTGTATATTACTTTGACTAATTAAATTATCTTCAGCTTGCTGTTTAACTGCTTGAGTTTTCATTAGCTGCATATCATAAGCACTAGGATTCCGACTATCTTGAATAACCTTCCCTAAATTGATAATTGCATTATTTAAATCTGCTGACATATATACTCCTACGTGTTTAGCCCTGCTATTTTTGCTCTTAATTCATCTTGCTTTGATTCAATACTTTCTACTGAAGAAGCAACATCCATACTAATATCTAAATTTTTATTTTGTAAATCGGTAAGAGAGGCAACTACAGCATCTTCATGCGCCCCTACTGCCTTATCTCTAGTTCTATCTATTTTTTCTTCTATAGCTCCAGAACCAGCCATATTACTTTTAGAGATTAAGGTTCCTTCTTGAGCAACTATATCTTCTAAAGTATTAGTGGTTTGACTTGTCTGCCCTTCAATAACATTTTTAGTTTGACCTAAAGCAATATCTTTGCGCTCATCTCCAAAAGTAACTGCATCACTAACTGCACCCTCAGAACCTTCAAGTTGAGACTCATATTCTTTCTTCAATCTTTTATTAGCTTTTTTTTGCTCATCAATTTGCTCTTGCTGAACTGCTGCTGAAGCCTTAGCCGATTGATTCGCACTATATGCAGATGCTCCTGCTACTGCTACTGAGCCTACTGCTGCTACTGCTGTTATTGTTGATACTGCTGCCATTTTATAAACCCTTTATATATACGTCCATAGCTTTATCTCCTTCAAGATACTGCCGTTTAGTCAAAAAATCCTTCAATCCTTTATGCTCAATAAAAGTTAAGAGCATTAAATAACCATCTTCTTTTGCATATGATTCTACACTTTCAACTAGTATGTCTAAACTCTTACTAACAACTTCTTTAGAGGCTAATGGATTCTTTACAATCCATTCTAATAAAGCTCCACCTCCATTTGTCTTAATATACCATCCTGCAACTATCGGCTGGTTATCATGCTCAACTATATATCCTGTCTCAGAAAGCATATAAGGGTGTACTGGAGTCCAACCATGCTCCTTCCACCACTCAACAATATACTCCATATCTTTACTTCTATCTATCAATCTAATACTATACATCTGCTCTCCTATTTATAGCATTAATTTAAAGAATTTATACTAATTAGTCCAAAGAAACATCCATAGGGTCAAAGTAGTTAAAGCTTTCCTCACTAACAATAGAAGGGTCTATATTTTTACGCAAACTATCCAGACCTTGATTTGTAGCATTTTTATCTACAGTCCCAGCCCATACATTATTTTGCTTATCCCACCAGCCAAATACAGCACTATTATCACCCCTCCTTCCCATCATTAATTGCTTTGAATATCGTCTTTTATTTTTCTCTCTTTTTTCTTTTATAATTTGAGCCTTTTCTTCATTGCTTATCTTCTTAGAGACTTTTTTTGTAGACTTTTTCTCTTCATCTATTTGCTTCTGAACTGCTTCCTCTTCAAGATAATTATCTGCTTGTTGTCTTACAACTTCAAACCATTCAGCCATAGTTTTACCTTCTTCTACTGCTGAACCTAAAGTTGCATCATCACTTTTAGTTTCAGGTTTTGTATCACCACTTTTAGGTATATTAGGAGGTAAACTACCACCCTCATATTTTTCAGTATCTTGTATTTTAGATATATTTGGGTTTATAACTTTTTGTTTATTTTCACTTGCAACGCCTTGAGTTTCTACATCACCAGTTGCTGAATTAGTATCAGTCTGTATAACTTCTTCATTTTGCTTTTGTGCCTCAGACTTTTTTTCATGTTTAACATCAGCATCAGAAACATTTCTATCACGACTATCCGATACTGTCTTGCTATCAGTGCCTTCTTCAGCACTTTCGAGGGATTGCCCAGTATTAGCAGGGTCTAATGCCTCTCCAGCAGTCAAAGGGGTTCCATCAGGCTTTACTAAACTGCCACTTTCAATATTTTCAGATGTAGTATTGTTAGGGATAAAGTTACCTCCACTATCATACTCACCACCTTGTGTCCTATATAAAGGGGTATTCTGCTGATAAGAAACAGTTTTTGTAGTATCCTTGTCTTTATTGTAAACTGGGTTTCCTTCAGCCCATTGTTTTGTACCACCACCTCCAATCATATCTCCTAATAATTCATCAAAGCTTAAATCTCCAGAAAATTGTGCTTCAGTAGGAGTAGGCATTTCTTTAAGCATAACCTCGTTCCCAAAATTCATTTCGCCAACATCATATGCCTTGCCGGTAAATGGATTAATCTGTCCATGCATTCTTCCTATTGTTGATAAATCTTTTCCTGTATAAGACTTAATAGTTCCATCATCCCCCCTAATATTAAATGTTTTATCTGCTCCATAACCTATGCCAAGAAAATCTTTAACTCCCTTAACTGTTTTCCCAAATACAGTATCAGGAGTAGGCGTTAAGCTTGCAGACGTTCCTGTTCGATTGATATCAACTTGCTCTCCTCCAACTATATCTAATCCTTTTTGGGCATCTATCCCCGGCTTGGCTAAATTAGCTCCTAGGCTAACACTAGAAAGAACTGCATTAGCCAAACTAAGATTCGCTTGAGTCTTTCGTTCTTTTTCAGCTATATCTAGCTGGTCTTGTTTAAATTCAAGATTTCTAACTCCACTAGCTATATTTTCTTGTATCTCTGCAGAGTTATCATATAATTCACCTTTTGATTTTATAGCTTGCTTCCCTGCTGCTATTGCTTTGCCAGTCTTAACTACTTTTGCCATTATTTATTTACCTTTTCAATAACTTTATTTAAAGCTCCTTTTATGCCTGACGTACTATCATCGCTACTTAACAATTTAGAAAGCCCTCTTTTGCGTGAAATAACTCGACTTAACTCAACTCCATACCATGCTCCTTTATATTTAGCATAAAGGACAATACCGGAAGAAGTTTTTCTAATAGTGATATCTCCATCTGCTCCATGTGAATCTAAAGGAACTCCTTCCGCAGAAGCCGTATTTCTTGCACCTTTCTTTTGCTCAGCTCCTCTTCTACTTCTATTAGATAACCCTATTCTGTCATCTATCATTCGGTCAAACTGAGATTTATTCTTTTTCATGAAATCATCAAACATTATTTAATCCTCTTAGCTCTATATACTATAGACAAATCTATTAACTCAAAATCAACATGAGGAGTACCATATATTCTAAACTTTATGCTTTTAACATTATTAATATCAGTTGTTGGCTTCAATTCTTGAGTTATTAAAGCTCCAGTTGTATCAGACGCAGGATGCTCATCATATGTCCCATTATTACTTAAATCTGATTTCATATACCCACTATAAGTATCACTTCCATTTATAGCGTATGTAATGTTTATTCCAACCCCACCATATTTATAAGTAATATACATCTTGTAAATCTTTTTGTTTACAGAAGGAGTCCCAAAGTCATAATCTTTAGTCTTTAACTCTATACTCTTACTAGTTGGAGTTTCTGGCTTCCATTCTATTATTTTAGAGGTAGTATCACTACCATTACTAGCTGCTCTAATAGCTACAGGAGTTCCATCAGAATCATTAATTATATTGGTCATTCTTCCAGAAACAGTATTAAAAGAAGGATGATAAGTCCAACCTCCAACTGACATGTCGTATATCCATGCATGCCCTAAATTAGTCGCTCCAGTATCTTTATTATTATCAAATACTATAATTTGCTTTTTACGAGGGTCATATCCAACAGATGGAGAAACAATAAAGCTTTTCCAATCTTCTTTATCTATAACAGAGATACCATCCCTTTCAAGCAAATTAGTTAATGCTCCTCCTCCAGAATAAAAATAACATCCTAATTTATTAGCCCAAACCACTCCACTCTCAATAGTGCAAGTAGCAGCAGGATTGCTAACTCCAAGATTAGCATGTGTAGATTCAAGAAACTCAAAGTCTTGAGCTACATTTATAATATGCAAATTTCTTTTATTAAACTGCAGGATTCTATCAGCAAACCCTTCAAGCTGAACTATTTCATCTCCATCAGAAACTGCAGCCTCCACAAAACTATTTGCAGGGAAAGTGTCCGGTTTATTTGCAGGACTCTTTAAAATTCTATCAGCATAAACTATCCCGTCTTGCTTTACATTCCCAATATAAACTTTTCTATTTAAAACTGTAGAACACTTCCATGTTGCCGAAATAGATTTATCACCTCTATATCCATTCAATGAAAAATATGTTACCGGAGATAAGCCTTTAAGTTCAAGCCAATCATCTCTTTTATAATAATGACTACTATCATCTTCTTTATAAGTATTATTTGTTGCGTGATAAGCTGAACCGACCGATGATACTTGATAATCTCCCCAAAATCCTTTAACTTCAGGGCATCTCCATACATGGTTTACTCCATATGAAGTAGTATTACTGGACGAATCAAAGGTTGTAGTATGGAATCTTGATATCCACATTTCCGTCCAAGTGTTTGAGTCATGAGGCCACATAATAACACTATCATCAGATAAGCTATTGTTAAGTAAATCAGCGTTAATAGTCCCAGATTCCGTATCTCTAGCCCCTCTGCGAAACTCAGGAGTAAAATAACCCCATGGCTTCCAGTCATCACCTAAATCCCCTAATCTAACGCCTTTCTCAAAGTTAACTTCAAAAGCTAAATGATATTCAGTATCATCTTTTAGCTTCATATAAAATCTTTCACCACTACATCTAAACCCGCGATTCTGATGACCAGAGCCTGTAGTTCCTGAACTCCACATATCTTGATATTGATTCCAAATACAAAATCTTAAAGTGCTAGTTCCTCCAATATATAAATGATTCTCATTAGTACCTGTCCACACTGGCTCTAATCTAGATTCTTGCCCATCCCAAAATACTTGACTATAATAAAATTCATAAATCCCTTCTGGATAATATCCCTCTTCACTTGTGTCATCAGCATAAGCATTAAACATTAATCTATCTGTAAATCCTGTAGAATCTGCAGCATTCATATAACTTAATGGATAATGATTTTCTGTATATAAAGGAAACCGGTCAAAGGTTATTCTTGTTCCAGATATTCCAGTTACAGAGGTAGCAGCACCAAAATCAAAAGAATTATGCCCAACCCCAAAAGCAGCTTGACCGGGAACTTGCAGCTCATCATCTTGTACTCCTTTAAGATAATAAATACCATTAATATCTCTATCATCATTTGGTGGAGCTCCTGTTATTTTAATCCATCCTCCAACATAAAACCCATCCTCCTTAAAAGAGCCTCCATCAGTTCTTTTTATTTGGTCTCTACTGTTAGCATTATTATGAAAGGTTAGAGAACTGCCGCTAGCACTACATACAATAGTCTTACCTTCTGATATTGCAGCATTGCTAAATACTCCAGCAGGAGGATTTAACTCTTGAGTATCTCCCCACCAAAACCCTCCAACAGGCCTTTCTTTATATCCTTTCATTGCAGCGGAAGAACCGCCATCTATTTTAAAATAAGTTCTTTTTGGTATATAGCCATACCAAAGTGATTTTTGCTTAGTAGAATTATGGTCGCTACTGCACATCCTTAAAGCTCCATCAAACATATAAAAGTCAGTATATTTATCTTCACTTATATAGTCATAGCTAAATCCATTTATATCTTCACTTCCTTTTATAACCTTCCAAGCACTATTCTTTGTATCCCAAAAATATAAACCATCACTTGCTCCACCATCTATAGGAGCATATACAAGCCAATCATTCCCAGTAAAATCTTCATCAGAACCATTATAGCACCCTACATCTAAAGCCATATGAGTACTATCTACCTTGCTAAAATGTGAAGTATTTGTGCCTACATATCTGCCACCTGATGATGATGAGCCTACTCCAGTAGCCATTACTGTAGGATGACTATAGCGAATAAGAGAAAGAACATTCCAAACATTTGAGCCATTTGAAGACTCTAATAAGTCGCAAACCCCTATATCTACACTACCATTCCCATATAAAGGATGCCCACTTGCAAAATGATTAGCACTATGTGCAAAAACATATGATATAGGGTCATTTACTAAATTAGTAGACCCTAAATCCGTTGTTATTGCAGTACGCAAAGCAATAGCTATATCCTGCACCGTATCATTTGCTTGTGCAGTATATGTGTATTTAAAAAATGGGTTAAATGAAGCTGTTACATCAGCAGTTGCTGTAGCAGCGTTATTTAATTTTACATAAGTGTTATATGGAGACAAGATAACTGTATTGTTAGGAATACTTGTACCTGTAACTTTCATTCCATGACGGGTATTCCAAAAATTCCCAAACCCACCAGTAAAAGCATTATTAGTATATCCTTCATAATCATGAGTAGCTTCTGTAACAGAAGTGGGATGGGCATTCCCTTGAAGCTCATTATTATAATCCCTATATTGACTTTGAGCATATTTACCGTCACCAGAGTTGACAGCATCTGCAGTACCATCTAATCGCAATGTTTGTCTTTGATAGCTATAGTTGCCACCAGCATCTCCATGCCCAATTCTAACGATTATATAATACGTTAATCCGGGGACTGCCTTAGTTATTTCAAATGTATGCATCTGCCCCGTTTCAGCAGAACTGCTAGTATTAGCAGCCTGCCTTTTTCTTATATATCCAGCCCCCTCTAAATAAGTCCCAGAATCGTCTGTACTAAAAGAGTGTAGTCCTCCGCCTTCTGGAGTTGCAGTATCGCTCGGATGCCCAGTTGCAGTATTGCCTGCATGAGTTGTTGATAAAGAGCCAGCTACAGACATTTTACCAACTTTATCTATAGCGGCATTCTCTATTTTAATAAATGAATTATCTGAAACAGCTCTAGGGTCATTAGATGTATCGGCTCCACCAGTAAAGTTAGATATTCTAAGTATTTCTTTAGGCAATTTCTATGCTCCTTTTAAACCATCCGTAATAATACCTCATAAGGTTATCTTTTTTCAATACAAGATTAGCATAATATAACACTCTATATGCAGTTAATCTTTCTGCCTCTAATTTTTCACAAGCCTTAATAGTAAATGCTCCAATTCCTCCATCTACTATAAGGTCTGCACCTTTAGCATTACAAGCTTTTTGAAGAACTTTTACAGCTCTCCTTCTGCCCATATTAACACACATATCAAAGTATATCTCTTTAAGCCTTTTAGGCAACTCATCAACTCTTGCTTTATCCCAATAATCCTTCTTATAAATAGCAATAGCCTCTTCTTCTGTAAGGCTTTCAATATCTAAATCAGGATAAGCTTTTTGAGATACTCCATACTTAGTAGTACCTCCGGGGTCATTAGGGTCTTTAGTAATTTTAGCTCCACCTTCACGATGAAGAACTCTTTTTATTATATCATTATGCATTGTCAGAACGAAGCCCTTCTACAAATTTTGATACTCCTGTTACTACTACATTGTCAACTAAGTCAATAAAATAAGGCTCAATAGTCTTATTCCAAATACCTTTAGTAAACTTCCACTTAGACATTCCTAATGTACAAGTTACACCTAATCCGTACATCCAATATCCAACCTTTGCTTTTATCTTGTTGTTAGGTATCTTTTTTAATACCCAAGCAGCTACCATCCCTGATAATCCTACTCCTGCATATACTGCAGCTTTTTTAGTAGCTAACGCTGTTAATGTTGATAACATTTTAATACTCCTTTTTTATCTTTAAAATAACATATACAATATTCAAGATTATTAGTAAAATCCCTAATGCTTCAGGAACTAATTCCCACATATTAACTAAAATAGTTCCTAAGCTTGTTCCGGTTGTTTTTAGTGAATCGCTCATCATTTTTCTTTCTTTTTCTCTTTTGAGCTAACTTTTGACTCTTCTTCTTCTTTCATTGATGTAACTATTTCTATAGCTCCTTCAATCTTTAAGAATTGAGCTTCAATTTGCTTTTTTTGAGCTTTTAAGTTTATTAATATTTCATCAAAATCTTTCATTATTCTCCTAACTTTCTTTCTATTTGCCTTAAATTGCTTATGCATGCCTCTATTTGATATATAACAGAATACGCATCATCAATATGAGATTGATTTGCTTCAAGGGTATCCATTAATACATATCCTACATTTCTAAAATTTTCTATTTCAGATTTTAATTCTTGTTTTGTCATATTAACTCTTATCTGTCCATATCCATTTAATTAAAGCATCATTGGCAGCATCAGTCATTCCGCTTGTTGTACTAGTACAAGCATGATAAGCGATTGCCATAGTAGTATCATCAGTCACTCCCCAAGTAAACTCAGGGCTTCTTATCCAAAAATAAGTATTTGCTCCAGATTGCGAAGATTCCGTATAAATATAATTACTTGATGCAGTTTGTGCAATACTAGTCATACCCGGCTCTATTGGGTCTGGAGCACTTGGAGCTTGACCTGCTTTAGAAAAACTCGTTGAAAGCCCATTGTCTGCCCCTGTTCTTTGAGAGCCTGTTCCTTGTGCTGATGTCCACCCCGGAGTTGAATTACTCCATCCACCAAAAGACTGACCTACTACATTAAAAACATCGTTTAAATCTTCTAATCCATTATTAGCATAAGCTGTTCCTAGATTTGGAATACTTGGAACTTCCCAAGCTTGTTTATCTTGGAGTTCAGAAAATGCCCAACTTTGCTCACAATTACCATAGCCATCACTATGTAGCTGTATTGCCCCAATACAAAAGTCATTATAATATGTTGTATTTGCAGTAACTTTTATTCTGATATATATTCTTCCTGTTGCAAGTGCTTGTGAAGCATTAGTCATATTAACATATGAAATAGAAAAATTATCTGCATTATCTGAAGCAGTAGTTGTAGTTATAATATTACTAGAAACATCAATTCTTTCGCCTGTAGAATTTGGATAATAAAAGGTTGCTCCTGTCCATTTTTCTGCATTTCTTAAAACATATTGGTCTTCCATATTCCATACACCACTAAGATTAGAATTTGAATTTACATTTGAAAAGTTTTTTTCTGTAGGGTGTATAACTCCACCCATCCATTTTCCATGTTTACCAGCCATATTATCCTTTATGCATCATTTAATATTTCATAAGATATAAATAAATCTAAATCACCAGCTGCACT
>Ga0163179_10001659_pt1 | contig 15613 bp, 10 predicted proteins | sample AtlANTMetagenome_FD_109643 | JGI IMG/M metagenome (GOLD analysis project Ga0163179, IMG submission 109643) | Marine eukaryotic phytoplankton communities from the Atlantic Ocean - Atlantic ANT 2 Metagenome | ecosystem: Environmental > Aquatic > Marine > Oceanic | place: North Atlantic Ocean... | reverse complement strand
GATCTTGCTCAGACATTGCAAGAGGCGATTCAAGGAAGCAATTCAGGCGACGGACCGTCGGCAATCCTCGAATTGTTGACAGTTGATCGCCGTGGTGAACAGATGGTCCGTTCGGGGATGTTGTCCGATGTCAGAATCACTGCCAATGCAAGAAACAATACGCTGATCGTTTCCGGGCCTCCGGATAGTATTCCGCTTCTGGAAATGCTAATCGAACAGATGGATACTCCCGGCGCTGTTGCTCAGATCAAGGTATTTCGCGTCAATAACGGCGACGCCGCAAGCCTGGTACAGATGCTGCGATCTTTGTTGCCTTCCCAGACAGGGGCGTCCACCGGGCCACAATTGTCTAGCGCTGAGGGTGATACCTCCCTCGCGCCTTTACGCTTTGCCGTTGACTCTCGCACGAATAGTATCATCGCTGCCGGTTCGGAAGGCGATTTGCAAATCATTGAAGCTCTTCTGTTGCGACTCGACGAACGGGACTTTGCGGAACGAAGGAACGAGGTCTATCGGCTGCGAAACGCGCCAGCACTTGATGTTGCGGCCGCAATTAATGAGTTCTTAAGAAGTGAAAGATTAGTTCAACAGGCAGTCCAGGCAGGTGACTTTTTCGAGCAGGTTGAACGCGAAGTGGTCGTCGTTCCAGAGCCGGTTCGAAACGCTTTGATCATCAGTGCGACGCCAAGGTATTTTGACCAGATCCGTGAGCTGATCGTCTCGTTGGATGAACAACCGCCTCAGGTTCTGATTCAGGTTGTGATCGCCGAAGTCATGCTCAAGGATACCGATGAATTTGGTGTCGAGCTTGGAATTCAGGACTCCGTCTTGTTTGATCGCAGCCTGTTGAGTGAGTTGGTGACGACGACAATCACAGGACAAGAGTCGACCGCTGATGGAATCATTACCGTCACCGAAGAGATCATTCAGTCGGCCGACAATCTACCCGGTTTCAACTTCAATAATCAGAATCTGGGAAACAGTGGGAGCACGCAGGCACTGGATACTCGGAATCGTCTGGGATCACAGGCGCTGACTTCTTTTGCCATGGATCGTGTGAGTAGCAACAACGACTTTGGCGGACTTGTTTTGTCGGCAAGTAGCGACAGTATTAGCCTGTTGATTCGAGCTCTGCAGGAATCACGGCGCCTCGATGTACTCAGCCGACCGCAAGTTCGAACGTTGGACAACCAGTCAGCGTTCATTCAGGTCGGTCAGCGGGTACCCCGAATTACAGCCTCGAACATTACCGATGGCGGTTTGCAGACGAACACAATTGAACTCGAAAATGTTGGTCTCATCCTCGGAGTGACGCCCCGAATTAGCCCTGATGGAATGGTGGTTATGGAGGTCGACGCAGAAAAATCGCAGGTCGGTCCAGACCAAGATGGAATCCCTGTCAGTGTTTCACTCGATGGCACGATCATTCGTTCGCCTCGAGTCGATATTCAAACGGCTCAGGCAACGGTGAGTGCTGCGAGTGGGGAAACGATTATCCTTGGCGGACTCATCACCAATCGGAAAGAATCAGCGTCTCGACGGGTTCCTTATCTGTCCCAGATCCCGCTTCTCGGGGAGATATTCCGATATGACTATGTTGACAAACATCGATCGGAACTGCTGATTATTTTGACGCCACATGTGATTCGTAATGAGCAAGAAGCCGCACGGATCAAACACATCGAGATGGCTCGCATGTCCTGGTGTGCCGCCGACGTTTATGAGATCCAAGGGGACGTTGGTGCATCCTTCGATCACGGGATTATTCTGGACGGTGATACTGAAGTGATTTATCCCGACATCAATCCTCGTGGTGAGAAGATCGAGCCACCGGAGCCGATGGGACTTGACGAATCCAGCGAATTTCAAGGTTCGGGCGCGAGCCCAGTTTTGCTCACAAATGTCTCTGATCCAAAAGAGAAAACCGAGACCGACGATGCAGAGACGGATGAAGAACCGGTTGATCAGGCGACTCACGAGAAGCCACGCGTTCTAACGGCGGTACAAAAACTTCCAGCTCGACTGCTTCCCCGAAGAAAATGAGCATGAGAATCAGATACCTGACAAAAGCCTACTCATTTGGCCTCTTTGCGTTGGTCATTGCCCTGACCAGTGGTTGTACTCCCTTTGATCTGCACGAAAAGATCTTTGCGGATATCGAAGAGGTGCCTCCCATCCCAGATCGGATGGTTGCCATGTGGACTGATACCGTGATGTATCAGCCAGGTAAGCCGGCGATCCGCGGTTTCGGAGCGAGAATCTTTTTTTATGGCGGTGAGGAAGATGATCCGATCGAAGTCGACGGTTCATTGACGGTCTATGCTTTTGACGCCGAGCAGTATGTGACGGGATTGCCATCACCAGAGAAAAAGTTCGTTTTTACTTCGGAACAATTTGTAACGCATCATAGCAAATCAAAGGCCGGCCACTCTTATAGTGTCTGGTTGCCCTGGTCTGAGGTCGGTGGCCCCTCGCGGCACATCAGCCTCATTGCCAAGTACGAAGGTCGACTGGGCGATGTGGTCGTTTCCGATCCTTCTCGAACTGTCTTGCCAGGAATTCAGAATGAGTTGAGCGATGACAAAATGCAAGTTGGAAAGAACAAGAAGCCGGCCGTTAAGGACGTTCAACTCGCCAGCCACGATGATGAAAAGGCCGACACGGCGGTGACAATCAACCTTCCGCCAAGTTTTGCGAAGAAGTTGCAATCTCAATCAGACGATTTCGAGTCGTCCGGAAATCCTAGCGGCTTGGATTCGTCGGCTGAGCAGGTGGAGCCAAACCAGGTTCAGGAATCGGCGGCGGAGGCAGCTGACTCGGATCAGTCGGGCGCGAGTCCGCTTTCCTATCACCAACAATTATCAGATCGCTTTCCACGGCGGAGATACCCGGTTGGAAGCTCGCCAGGATGGTCGCTAAACGGACGTGCTCCGCGGAGGGAACCGCTCCGCGCAAAATGGCTGTCCGCCCTTCCACCGACACCTCGATCTCCGGTGATATCGACCGAAGATTCTCCGTAAGTTCTGCGGCACGCAAGGCGAGCGACGGTCGCTCATAATCAAAGTCGACGATGATTTTCGGTGGATACATCTGGTTTCTAGGTGCAGGCGTTAACGGTGCATTCAACGCTGTGCCCTGGGTTGAGGGCTGCGGCGCTACCGTGACTGCGGACTGAGGGAGTTGTTGGGCTCCGCCATCTTGCAGGCCGACAAAGCTAGAGGCTTCCGCGCGATCGACCCCGACAAAATCTTGCCGTCTTCGATTCCCTCGGATGAAACGCTGGTTACGAAGGGTACCAACATCTCCGCCGACACCAGGATTGGACTGTTGTGTCAAAGGCGTACCGAACGAACGACGGCCAAACATTTGGCCGTCGGCAGTTTCGGGCCTCGTCCCTCCTAAGCAGAGTACCATCAGGAAAGCGAAGGAGATTGGTTTGTAGCTCTTCATGGACTCAACTTGGAAATTAGGTGGGTGAAGATGGATTATCGTTCGGGCTGTTGGAATCGGCCATACGAGGATTGTCATTCCGATCAGAGGGTGATTCCTCTACCTTGACGTCGACACTCTCCTGATCCCCGGTGAGTTTCACGAGAGCCTCGGGTAGTTCCACGCCTCCAATATCCTTCATGACTTGCATCATGGGCGGTAGCGTATTGGCCATGCCGGAAAGGAAGTTTGCTGTATTCGTTCGACCGTTGCCACCTCCATTTTCCCAGACGACAACCTTATCGAATTTGATATTCGAAATCGCGTTCGAAGACGCTTCTGCCAGGTTGTCGAGATGTTCCAGCAACAACATTTGGAAAGCTTCATTGGCTCCGCCACAGGCGTCAACGATTTGTTGGAGCCCCTGTCCCTTTTTGGCAAGGATTTCAAACTGTCCACGAGCTTCAGCGTCGAGTTTTGCGAAAATTGCGTCGGCTTCACCCATCGCTTCGATTCGTCGTTTTTCAGCTTCGGCCTCGGCTTCGACAACAGTTTGTGCTTTTTGAGCACGAGCGGGTGCTTCCAAAGCGGCACGCTGTTCAGCTTCGACCTTTTCGGCTTCGGCGAGAGCGGCGGTTGCTAGAGCTCGGTTTTCGACCTCTAGAACTTTTGCTTCTGCCTCTCGTTTACGACCTTCACCAACTTCGTAGGCTTCGGCTCGTTTGACCGCAAGTTCCGCCTGTGAGGCAGCCACTTTGGCCTGAGCCACGTTTTCACCATCGATGGCAGACGCGTCGGCGTTGGCGACATCAACACGCATTTCACGTTCCGCCGACTTCACCTGTGATTGCTTTTCGAACGCCGCCGTTTCTTCACCGACTGATTGTTCCTTTGATAGTTCAGCTACCCGGATAGATTCATCACGTTCGGCTTCGCGAGTTCCAATCGACTGGTCACGATGCGCTGAGGCGACCTGAACAGCCTTGTCTCTTTCGGCTTCAGCAACTCGAGTTTCACCTTTTCGTTCTTCTTCCGCGACATCGGCACGAGCTTGTTGAATTGCCTGGGATGCCGCTTTCTGTCCGATCGCATCAATGTAGCCCGATTCATCGGTGATGTCCGTAATATTCACATTGATCAGCTGCAAACCGATCTTGTTCAACTCAGGTTCCAGCGAAGCTTGAATATGTTCCAGGAATGTATCACGATCCCGGTTGATTTCCTCGATGCCCATGGAGGCAATAACTTGACGCAACTGACCGAAAATAATTTCCTCGGCTTGCTGACGAATTTCACCGGTCGAAAGTCCGAGTAGACGAATCGCACTCTGTTGCATCACTTCGGGTTCAGTGCCGATTGCTACCGTAAAGACACTCGGTACGTTGACGCGAATGTTTTCCGACGAGAGAGCTCCGCGGAGTGGGATTTCAATCTGAATCGGATCGAGACTCAGAAACGCATAGTCTTGAATCAACGGAATGACAAAAGCAGCACCGCCGTGGATTGTTTTTGCGGCCTCGCCGCTGCGGCCGGCCTTACCGTAGATCACGAGAATACGGTTACTGGGGCATCGCTTGTACTGTCGAGAGACAAGGATCAACATTGAAAGAAGCAACATGACCACGGCGATGGCACTGATGCTCAGATAGATATAGAGATTCGCGAAGACCAACATAGTGTTACTCCGATCCGTAGCGGGTTGGCAAGGAAGTAATTCGAATAACGAAAGCACAAGTAGTGATCGCTAAACTTTCGAGACGCTGTCGCGAATCAATTCAACCTCAAGCGTAGTAGGTGTCAGCACATTGACTACGACAACCTTAGCACCTGTAGAGAGTTTTTGCTGCTCAGCAGTCACCGCAGCATATTCCATGATGCGTCCCTGCATGCGGAGCTGGATCTTCCCCGTTCCACTTCGTTGGGGTGGAATGGGTATGTAGACTGTACCGCTTCGTCCAACGGATCGTTGAATTCGGATAGATCCGTTTTGTCGTAGTTCATACAACTGCTTCATCAGCCAATGAACTGCAAACATCGCGAGAAATCCGCCACCTAAAGCGACGACCCACGCAAGAAACGTGGTTAGTCCTGCTTCGAGGCTTGCCATCCCTATGAGCCCGAAAAACATTACTGCCGCCACAACCGTGCGAAACGATATCACACCGAACAGAGAGGTCGACCCATGATCGATCGCCTCACCGGCTCCGAATAAATCATCTGGCATGTCCACTTGATCTGGAAAATCATCGGCGATGTCGAATCCGTCTCCGCCCATACCGACCAGCGCCAGGAGGAATTGCACGACGAAAACAATGCCACCAAGGACCGCCGCAAATAGAAATACGTAAAACATGGCCAGGGCTCCCCAAGAACACACACCTCGATTGAAGCACTCGAACAACTATTCGTTGTCGATTTCGCAATCTTGCCAGAATTATACTGCGTTTTCCGAGTCCTTACTGCTTTGGTCGATGGGCCTTGTGAAGAATTCTAATTGTTCGGCAGGTTTAGGCCCGTTGGCGAGCCACCTCAACCAGCGTTCTCACAAGCGCTCCACTCGCGCCGGCTTCAGCCCATGACTTCGGTTTTTCCAGAAAAGCGGGTCCTGCGATGTCGATGTGGACCCAGGGCCTATCTGACACAAAGCGTTCGAGCAGTTTGGCCGCAGTAATCGCTCCGCCCCAGCGTCCCTCTCCCACATTCTTAATGTCAGCGACACTGCCAAGAATCTGTTTCCCGTATTCGGGAAACATGGGAAGCTGCCACACTCGTTCGCCTGCTGTCGCGGCTGCCGTTTCAACCTGGTCACACCAAGCCTGATCATTAGTCATCAACCCGGCGACATCCAAGCCAAGAGCGACAACGCATGCTCCCGTCAACGTTGCGAGATCAATGATGCGAGCTGCGTTGTTGTTGACCGCTACGTCCAATACATCCGCCAACACAAGTCGACCCTCAGCATCCGTATTGTGCACCTCGATTGTAGTTCCATTGCGTGCCGTGAGCACATCGCCAAGTTTGTAGGCGTCGGCCCCCGGCATGTTTTCAACAAGACCAACCAACCCCATGACATTGATCGGTAGCTTCAGTTTGGCAATCGCTTGCATCGCTCCCAATACTGTCGCTGCACCCGCCATATCACACTTCATCGCCTTCATCGAGTCACTGGGCTTCAGCGACAATCCGCCTGAGTCAAACGTCACGCCTTTACCGACAAGCGCCAGCCATTCACTGTCGTGGCTCCCTCCTTGATGCTTGACAATCACTAGCCGTGGTGGGCGAGATGAGCCCCGCGCGACGGCCAATAACGCTCCGCATCTTTCAGTTTCCAGTTTTGTTTCGTCCCATACTTCGCAGGACATGCCGGTGTCCTTGGCGACCTCTTCTGCAACCGTAGCGAATGATTCGGGATACATCGCGTGCGGCGGTTCATCGACAAGCTTACGAGTTAGATTGAGGCTTTGGCCGAGGATCAAACCGTTATCGGCAGCAGCCGAGTCCGAAGTCAACCAGATTAATTCAGCGGGTTCTTTTCGTTTCTGTTCAGTCTGGTACAGACCTGGCCCTTGGAAGCCGACGAGGCTGCCCGCTGCAGCTGCCTCGATACAGGCAGAGGACCATTGATCATCGGCGGCGAATGCGACGGCCTCTCGAGCGGACTCGGAAATGGTTCGTGCTGCCGTTGCCGCTGCTGTGAAAGCATCACCCGGCTGGCATTTGGCCGAGTCGCCAAGACCCATCAAAATTACGACGCGACTGCCAATGCCGGCTGGAAAAAACAGCGTTTTAAGGCTCGAAATATCAGGCTGGAATTCTTCTGTTTCGACAAGTCGCTGAATGATTCCATCACAGGCCTTATCGACAGAAGCGGCGGCAGCGGTGAGACGGTCTCGATAGACGCCAACGACGAGAACTTCGGCTTCAAGCTGTTCGATAGAATCTGTACGGGTGCTAAACTTCATTCAATTCGGTCCGTGAAAGTAAGGAAAGGGTGCGGTGCATTGCCATCTTGGTGATAATCAGATATTGCCACATTCTAATGACTTCATCAGAATCTTCACAGCAAGGGGCCAACGTCGGCATTTCAAGAGGTGAGTTGACGATTTGAATTCCATGCAAACCATAATAGGTGCCCTGCAGATAACTGCACTTGATGAGCTGCCATGGTTGGCAGCCGTCTGGTTTTGCTTATTGGGAGGCTGCATCGGTAGCTTTTTAAATGTGGTTGCCTACCGAATGCCGTTAGGGATGAGTCTCTTGTCCCCGGGATCCCATTGCTCAGTTTGTGAGCACCCAATACGCGCTCGAGATAAGATTCCCGTCTGGGGGTGGATTCTGCTCAAGGGACGTTGTCGAGATTGCAAAGCTCCGATCTCTGGAAGATATCCCACGATCGAGGCAGTTGCCGCAGCTGCCTTTGGAATTCTTTGGTGGGTAGATATCTATCAGCGGCGAGATTGGGTCGATTCCTCGACCATTCGGTTTGCGCTGTTCGCATTGCATGCGCTGCTGATCTCAACCGTGTTGGCGATTGCCCTGATCGATTTCGATGGAAAACGAACTCCCTTGCGAATCGTGATCCCCTGTTGTCTTGTTTGGGTCTGGGTGTATTGGACTCTGCCGGAAGTGATCTTCCTCATGAATTCCGGGCCGATCTGGAGCCATCCCTTCGTCGGAGCAGCTGTGGGGATTGTGTTCGGTGGACTTGTCGAACCTGTAAAACAAGGTGACTATCGCTGGAATCGGTTCATTGCCTTGACCTTGGTTGGGACTTTTCTATCTGTGGTGTCGGTTTCGGTGACGGTCGTTGCGGCTTTATTGGGCGCGTTGGCTATCCAGCGAATACGACCAGTACAGAGGCATCCCTGGTTTCTGCCCTGTGTATTTGCCATGACGGTACTTTGGGCAGTCATCAATTCTGGACAAATCGACGTTCAGCACATTGGCGAGCAGACACAAATTGCTATCGTGTTGGGGACCGTTCTCGTACTACTCATTGGATTTCTGAGGCGACGGTTTTGGATGGCAGGCAACCAGACTTCATGAACAATAAAACTCAATCATCAGATCCTGAACCCCGGCAGCCGGTCGCCCTCATCACGGGAAGTGCTGCGGCAGGACGATTGGGCAATGCCATCGCTTGGCATCTCGCCGAACGAAATTATCGACTCGTCATCCATGCAAATCGATCTGTCGAGGATGCAAAACGTTGCGTAAACGAGATGAAAGGGCGACAGATCCAGGCAATTTCGCATGTTGCCGACCTGACGGACGAAGCATCTGTCGCTCGCCTGTTCGCCGACATTTCTGAACAATATGGAGAAATCGATGTGCTGATCAATTGTGCATCGATTTGGGAACGCTTGGGTTTGTGGGAAACAACGGCCGAGGATGTGCGGCGGCATTTTGAGGTCAATACGCTCGCAACTTTTTTGTGCTGTCAGGCTGCCGGAAAAAAAATGGTGGAGCAAGAGTCGGGTGGTGTGATCCTCAATTTCGGGGACTGGGCCACGATTCGTCCGTATCGAGACTACGCTGCCTATTTTGCATCAAAGGGCTCAATCGAAACTCTAACACGTGATTTTGCCATCGAACTCGCTCATCGAAATCCACGGATTCGAGTCAACGCAGTACTGCCCGGTCCCGTGACGCTTCCACCTGACGTACCGGATGAGGTTCGTCGTGACGCGCGAGCCACTGCTTTGCTCGACACCCCAGGGACTCCAGCACACATCGTTCATGCCGTCATGTTCCTACTGGAAAACGACCTGATCACCGGTGTTTGTTTGCCGGTTGACGCTGGGCGGTCGGTGTTCGCACCGACGGACCATTGGCGATAAACGCACGGCGTCTTCTTGTGCGTTGAATCTGAGTCGCGTAAATCCAAGCGATTCGGTCAGTGATAGCAATGCTCGCAGAGTCAGAATCTTTCCGTAGAAGGCAGATCGAGCTTCATTCAATTGCGGGCCTGTCTTAAATTAAGGGCTCGATAAATTGTCGACTTTCTCGGACCCCCACTCTTAACCGTGAGTAATCCCAAATGATGTCCCACCTGTCCCCGAATCTTAGAGCTGCCTTGTGTCTTGCAATGACTCTGCCGTTTGCCATTAGCTGCAAGCCGGCCGTATCTCCAAGTCACGAAACAAGCTTGCTCGATGAATTGAGTCAGGCTCCACTGACCGTAACCTCGCCGATTGACGTTCCGGACGGAACGGTTGAAGAGCTTCTTGATTTTTCACGGGATCTTGAACAGGGCCAGTTGGCGTCGCTGGATAGGAATTCGCCGGAGTATGCCATCGCCCTCGCACGAGTGATGACTGCCCGGGTCACGGCCTGCGACAAGATTCTGGAGGCGGCATCGGATGACCGACATCTTCAAGAAGCGACGAAGATGAAGTTACATGCACTGAGTACCATCGCCATTCTTGGCCATGAGGATGGGACCTCCAGTTATCAGCAATACGTTAATGAGTTATCAAGCCAAAAGGATATTGCGATGGATCGGCTCATTGCAATCTCCGAATTGGAACGAGTCGTGACGGAGTATCTTATCAACGAAGATGCGAATTCGGAGCGGGTATTAAATCAATGTGACCAACTGGCGGCGATGCCGACTGGAGATCAAGAAGTCTTTGATGCGTTGCGTCAGGCTGGGGGCGTACTCTACCAGCAAGGGCATGTTGATCTGTCGGTCCAGGTGATCGAAAAGACGGGTCGTAAATTCTCAGGGCATCAGGATCCACAACTGGTTGCACAAGCGACGGCTTTGATAAGTGAGGCGTTCCAGTTGCGAATTTCGGTATTTGTCGAAAACATTTTGGACGATCAGTCGAAAATGGAAGAGCTGCTCATGGCGTTGCGGGATGGATTATCTGGGCCCAATCGAGACGACGGGGTTGGCTATGCACTGCAAGCTGGTTGGGTGCTCGAGACACGAGGCCTTTACCAGAATGCGTTGGAGATTTATCAGTTGGTCCATTCGGAATACCAAAATCAAGCCGATCTGACGTTGATGACAAGTGTTGCCGATACGGTTGCACGAGCTGAAAAGAGAATTGGATTGCTGGATCAGCCTTTGGAGATTGAAGGCGTTTTGCTTGACGGAGAGCCTTTCCGTTGGGAGGAATATCGGGGTGTAGGTGTCGTCGTCTGTTTTTGGCAAAGTTGGAATCCCGGATGGGTGGATGAGGTACGTCACCTTCGGCAAATTGTCGCTCCCTATCGGGATCAGGGGATGAAGATTATCACGGTGAACCTGGATGATGACCGTAATGGTTTGGAACGACATCTTCAGGAGGCCCCTTTGTCTCTGCCGATCATTGTTGATTCGGATTCGAGCAGGCCGGCATTTCAAAACCCCAATGCCGTGCGCTGCGGGGTGGAGTCCGCGCCATTTTCGATCCTGGTCGATCCTCGTGGGGTCGTGGTCGAGATTCATGCCCGAGGCGAACGTTTGCAGTCGGCATTGGATCGGCTCTATCCCGCGCCTGAGGAGCAGGTGTCGCTTTCGCATGAACTGTTGTTTGTCGCTCAGTTGTCGCCGACAGAGCAGGGGATTGATGAGGTCTCGTCTGAGACGATCGAGCTCGACAAAACTCTCGAAACCATTAATCCCTATGCACCACCCGCTGAGGCGACCACGTTGGAGCTTGTTGACTTCATCCTCGAGATGCAGGACAAACCTCGCAGTATTCAGAATCGCGATGGTTTTTCAAAGGGAGTCATCGCGGCGTCAGATCGCATTTTGGGGGGCGACGCCAAGGAGCGATGGAAGACGCTCGCTTTGCTCGCCAAGACGAAATATTTGCAACGCGATGCTGCGCTCGGTGACGAGTCATCACTTGAGCAACTTCGGACAACGATTGATCGTTGGCGGCATGATCCTCGTGAAAAGATCTCGAAGGAGATCGAATTCCTTGACCTGGAAATGCGCGCGTTTGATACGAACGATCTTAACGGAGAACAGATCAAAGCTTTGTTGGCAGAGTTAGTCGCGTTTTTCGAGAACCGGCCAATCGATGAACGACATCTGAGGTTAGCATCACAGTCGGTTTACCTAGTCAATCAACTTGATGCAGTGGACCGCGAACCCTATTTCCAGAAGCTTGGTGAAAGCTACGGAAAAAGTGAAGATCGTCGATTATCGGCGTACGGTAAACGCATTGCGAAGAAGTCGGCTGAGGCCACGGACTATCTCAATCAGCCAATGGAGCTGGAGGGTATCACCACCGATGGTGTCCAATTCGATTGGGATGCGTATCGCGGTCAATGGGTCGTCGTAGATTTTTGGGCGACGTGGTGCGGGCCCTGTCGTAAGGCGATGCCGGAATTAAGGCGACTGCAACAGACTTTCGAAAAACAACAAGTCAAGGTTGTCGGTGTGAATCTCGACGAAGATCTAAAGGCACTGGCGGAGTATCTTGCGGAGGAAAACCTCCCGTGGACCAATCTGACAGGTGCGGATGCGCGCCGTCAAGCCGAGAGATATGGGGTGCGAGGCATTCCGAGTTTAATGCTGGTCGACGGTGACGGAAAAATCCGACAGATTACCCATAAGGTCGATGAAATCGCAGCGCGGTTGGCCACCGAATTAGGAGCGGGCGGTTAAGCCTGCTATGACGTTGCCCCGTCAAATCGACCGAAGATCATTCGGCCGGCACTTGTTTGCAGCACGCTCGTGACGCTCACCTTCACAGAGTCGTTGATGTGAGCGCTGGCACCTTCGACAACGATCATGGTGCCATCATCTAAATAGCCGATGCCCTGACCGCTTTCTTCGCCTTCCTTGACGATGCGCACATCAAGGTGTTCACCAGGGAGATAGACTGGCTTTAAAGCGTTTGCGAGGTCGTTGAGATTGAGTACCTCCACGTTGTGGATACGCGCGACTTTGTTCAAATTGTAGTCGCCCGTCACAAGCTTACCCTCAAGCCTGCGTGCCAACAGAACAAGTTTCATGTCGACAGGTTGGGAGGCCATCTCTGGGTGTTCGCGATCGTGGATATTCAAATCGATGTTGGGATTGGTGCGAAGGCGATTGAGAATGTCCAAGCCACGACGACCCCGACTGCGTCGAAGTTTGTCATTGCTGTCCGCGATATTCTGAAGCTCGCCCAGAACGAACCTCGGCATAATCAGTTGATTGTCCAAGACTCCGGCTTCGACAACATCGGCAATACGACCGTCGATGATGACACTCGTATCAAGGATATACGGTTTGACACCGCGCACTTCCTTGGAAAATTCAACATAAGGAATGATGAAACGGAAGTCGTCTTTTGTTTGAATCAGGACGCTGACACACGTGTAACACAAGACCATTGCCAATAACAATTGGATTGGGGTCTGGTATGACGTGGGTACAAGAGGCGTGAGCGCAATATTTGCGATGTAGGTCAGGAATAGACCGATTAGAATCCCAAAATAGACCGCGGTGATTGTTTCGATCCGTTTTCGTGGGATAAAAACGTCGACACCAATCGCCATGCACGCTAGTCCAACCACGATCAAGACTACGGCAAAGGGTGACCATGCCGGATCGCGTGGAATGAGCGTTTCGGAATTGATAAAGGTTACTGAGAGTCCGATAGCGACGAGAACGAACACGCATCGGAGGATGATCAATGCCATTTCACGCTTACCGTAAAAACATGTCGTGACGTGATCCGATGGATCGAGGCCAACCAGTGGGTGTTGCCAGTAAAAAGAATCCCCGGAAGGTTCCTGGGTTCAAACGCTGCTTATGCCGCTCCGCTGCGCCGGCCAACAGTCACGTTACGTGGCCTGTGGAAGGTGTGAGTCAGACTCCTTTTTATTCGGATTCTGACCACATCCAGACTATCATCAACAACCTGTCTCAGACTAGACCTCTCGACGTAAATGTCTTGTCGTTTAGTTGTCGAATGGCGGATTTGCAGGATCAGGAGGGAATAGAGGGCCGAATCTAATGGATTTTCCGGTAATCCGATTGTTCGGTTTTAATCGCGATCCGAGACGAGCTCTTTGTATTGATTGAGGCAATACTGGTCGGTCATCGAAGCGAGATAGTCGGTAACACTACGACGAGTCCCGACCGTGTTGATTCGATCACGGTATTTCTTCGGGAGTTGATCTGGACTCTCAACGAGAACGTCGAACATCGCGAGTACACGTTGTTGAGCGCTTCGGCGACCGACGATCACCTCCTCGTGCCGATAGACACGATGATAGAGAAACGATTCTAGCTCGTGTTTTTTCTCGCCCATCGGTGGGCTCACGTTAATCGTAATTCCCGCCTCACAAGCCGCTTGAGCCGTCTTGAAGTCGCGCGCATCAAGGATGGCTTGGCTCGTTGCCAACACGTTGCTGACCTGGCAATCAATTAATTGATGGACTAGGGTTCTGCGCAGTGCCTTGCCTTCAATGTCCTTGGATCGTTCCCGTATGCGAAACAAACACTCGCGAATGAGTGGGATCTCTGCCAATTCGTCGATCGTCAAGAGTCGTAACTTCACAGCGTCATCGACGTCGTGAGCGTCGTAGGTGATGCTGTCGGCAATGTCCACGACTTGCGCCTCGAGTAAGACCTGACGTTCCTTGGAGTCCTTGTGAGCACGGCCCGTCTGGGCGTTCAAGAGTTCACGTGAAAGGTTGAGTCCCGGGAAGGTTGGATAAGGGCGTTCAAGTTCTTGAACTAAGGTGAGTGCAAATTGATTGTGCGAAAATCCACCGTCCGCTTCGAGGCATTCGTCGAGCACATCTTCACCGGCATGACCGAAAGGCGGATGTCCGATATCGTGCAGCAATGCCATGGCTTCGACGAGATCCTCATTCAAACGTAAAGTACGCCCGATGGTTCTTGCAATGGACGCGACCTCCATCGTGTGAGTCAGTCGCGTACGATGATAGTCACCCATATTTCCCGTGAAGACCTGGGTCTTGCCATTGAGTCGTCGGAAAGCCGCTGAATGGACGACTCGGTCGCGATCACGCTGAAAAGGACCACGATAATCGTGCTCCGGCTCAGGATGCTCACGGCCTGCGGAGTCGACGCTTCGCATGGCGTAGGGCGCTAAAAGGCCGAGTTCTCGTTGGCCGTAGTGCGACATCTAGAATCGCCTCTCCTCGTGCAAGGTTTTTTGGGTCATTGTTACCGTTTCTTGTCCTGACTTGCTCACCTGCGAATGCTCTGTTACCGTAACAAGTTTAACCTTCAGGCATTCACTTTGGCAGAGCAACTATGGCCCCGAAGGCTCTCTCGACGAACGGTAATTCCGCCACCATGAATGGCCACGTCCAGATTCGTGGTGCCAGAGTTCACAACCTCAAAAATCTCACTCTTGCCGTTCCTCGCAATCAATTTGTTGTCATTACGGGGCCTAGCGGTTCGGGGAAGAGTTCTCTTGCCTTTGACACGCTTTATGCTGAGGGACAGAGGCAGTATGTCGAAAGCTTATCGGTCTATGCACGGCAGTTTTTAGATCAGATGCAGCGCCCGGATGTTGATTTGATCGAAGGGTTGCAGCCGACGATATGTATCGACCAACGTGCTGGCCAGATGAATCGGCGTAGCACGGTCGCGACCGTCACAGAGATCTATGATTATCTCCGCTTGTTGATGGCCCGCCTTGGCGATCCCCATTGTTATCGCTGCGGACGCGAGATCAAACAGCAACCTCCCGAACAAATTCAAGACCGGCTCATGCAGATGCCCGAAGGTACCAAGGTCATGATCATGGCGCCGATGGTGCGAGGGCGAAAAGGGCAACACAAGGAAGTCTTTGCCAAGATCCGTAAAGCGGGCTTGGTCAGAGCTCGGGTTGATGGTGGAGTCTACGACCTCGACAACGTACCCGAACTTGCGTCCCGAAAGATCCATCACATTGATGCCGTTGTTGATCGAGTTATCATTCGACCTGGGGTGAGGGCACGTGTTGGCGAGTCCATTCGACTCGCAATTCACCATGGCGAGGGTCTTGTCGTAGCCTGCTATCTGACGCCCGAACAAGAGGCATCCTCGTCTGAACCGATTCCCTGGACGAATGAGTTGTTCAGCACCGAATACGCATGTGCTCATTGCAACCTGAGCTACGAAGAGCTTGAGCCGAGAACATTCAGTTTCAACAGTCCTTACGGAGCCTGTCCAGTTTGTGAAGGCTTGGGCGTCATTGAAGAGTTTGATCCCGATCTGGTGATTCCGACTGCG
>Ga0163179_10001657_pt1 | contig 15629 bp, 18 predicted proteins | sample AtlANTMetagenome_FD_109643 | JGI IMG/M metagenome (GOLD analysis project Ga0163179, IMG submission 109643) | Marine eukaryotic phytoplankton communities from the Atlantic Ocean - Atlantic ANT 2 Metagenome | ecosystem: Environmental > Aquatic > Marine > Oceanic | place: North Atlantic Ocean... | reverse complement strand
TATTAACAATCTGTCAAGTTGTATTTTTAATGCTTTGTTAGTTTTGGCTACACTTAACATGTGTCTCCACTCGGCATGCGTAAACAAATCTCCAGTTTCTCTTGATACTGCATCTGGATCGCCACCAACTATCCACCTTGGTTTTTTATTGTGTGGTGGATCTCGATAACGAGCGAACACAACACCGTTGGCTCGCTCGTATATCAATGCTTGATTGGGCATAAGTTTACCCAATTCATTTAAGCCTTTTTCTTACGTGTAGTTTTCTTTTTAACTGGCTCTTCAACAGGTTGTGTTCTGTTTTGAATCCAATTTAAAAGTAATCCATAAGCTGGTAAAAATACAACTAACCCTACAACAATTTTTGTAAGGGTGTTGTTAAAGGCAACACCATGTACCCAAGGCGCCGGGTAAAATGCTGTATAAAAGAAAGCATACGTATCAATGATGTTTGCAGCAATAGTTGATACTGCTGGTGCCGCCCACCACATTTCTGTATACTTTTCACGAATATGTTGGAATACATATACGTCAAGCATTGTACCTATTGCATAGGCTGTACCACTAGCAAGTCCAACTCTATATGCATGTTCGTCACCTAGTGCCAATAGCACAAGTACAGATGCAATAATAGCTGGAATAATAGCTAATGCCACAACAGCTCTACCTGCTTCTTTACCAACCATACGTACTGTAAGGTCAGTTGCAACAACTACAATTGGAAAAGTAAATGCAGCCGCCGCAAGAGGAAATGATCCAAACAAGGGCAGTTCTGCTCCTGGAAATAAATCAAATCGAATAGTAACCAAGTAATTAGACACAGCAATAACAAGTGTGTGTAAAATTACAAGATTTCTTACAAGTGTCTTATCGACACCCTCTAGTAGTTTTGTGAACATAAGTCCTCCTCTATTTTACTACGGTGCCAACTGTACGGCGAACAATGTCGTCGTGGTTGAATTCGGCCCAATAAAGTTCAAAAGCGACACCGTCTTCTAAACCTTCAAATTGGTGGACCTTTCCCGGCTTCACTTGTGTGAAGTCACCTGGACCAAGAATAGTTTCATCAATTAATCCTTCTTGGTCATCTTGCCAAACTCGAACAATCATCTTGCCCGATTCAACAAAGAATCCATTCCATTTAAATCTATGTTCATGTTCTGAACATTTAAATCCTGCGTTAAACTCAATACGATGAAACTCTAACACACCATTTGCATGTATTAGTTCTGTTCCACCCCATATTTTTCCTGCTTTAATTCCCATAGAGATTCTCCTTTACAATATCAATCCATAATCTATTAGCTCTGATTGTCGTGATATTTCTTTAATGAAATATGCACATAGTGGGTTTGCTCCTTCAGTAATCGGAACGGCTAGTAGTTGTCCATTTTTTACTTTAGGAAAATACCATTTTACGTCGTTGTAAAAATTGGTAATTTTTATTTTTCCGTAATCTATTTTATAACTTGATAAAGGATTAAACAAAAATGCTTCAAATCCTCGGTTGTTTATACTTGTTAACGGAAGTACTTCTAAGTCATTACCACTGGTGCTATCGCCAACTGCTATAGACCAATCTAATGGCATCATAATTTCTTTTCCTGCTATTTCTAGTACCATTGCTGGTGCATTAAAACTTTCTAAAAAGATTAACGGTATAAAAAAGAAATCTGGATCTTTTGGATCACTGTTATCTAATACTGCAAATCTTATATCTTCTTCAAGTTCATCAGGTAAGTTAGTTAATGGAAAACACTTATCCTCTAATGTTAATATTCTCATATATTATTATTCCTTTAATTCCAGTCTACCTTCTCAATAGTGAAAGGATATTCTGCTTCTTTATAAAATTTTTTACGTTGAGTTAAATGTCTTTTTGCAAATTTGCATGTCGATGTTAGGTCCCAGATTTGTACAAAGTCTTTATCTTTAGCCTTTCGTACTCCTCTACCGATTGATTGTATTACGCGAACAAACGACTTACCAGGTTCAATAAGCACGAGATTAAAAATACGTGGAATATTAATTCCCACCGAAGCAACTCCGTAGGTTGCGATAACCACATGATTAGTACCTTCGTTAATTTCGTCATAAGCCTCCTTTCGATTTTTTAACTTGACATCTCCTTTAACAAAAACGCTATTAGGGATCAACTGCTGGAGAAGTTCTCCAGCAGATATTCTGTCCACTAATATAAGGGTGTTGCCTGATTGTGATATTGTATTTAACAGTTTGCCTATATAATCTATCCTGTCTTTATTAGTGACAAGATACTTTAATTCTTCTTGATAATTAGTATGTGCTACAGTATCAATTAACTGTACAACATTAACATGACAGTTAGATAACACACCTTTATCTTGTAATTCTTTTGCTGTAATGTTTCCTATTACTGGACCTAAACTTGCATGTATACTTTCAAACTCAAACTTTTCTTTAGGAATAGTTCCTGTTAATCCCCATCGAATTGGAGCATTTCGTAAGTTACGTGTTAACAAGTTTTTAAGTACTTCAGCTTTCGCTTGATGTACTTCGTCAACAATAACTGTACTTACATCTTCTAAAAACTCTGCAAGACTCAATACTGCGGATCCATCCTTTGTTTTCTTGTCAAGGATATTTAAACTTTGCCAAGTACAAATAGTATGAGTCCTGCCTAGCTCTTTTCTATCTCCAAAATATACTCCAACGTCCAAGCCACAGTTAATGTAGTCCTCTTCAGTCTGCGTTACTAGACTCTTGTTTGGAACTACTACAAGGCTACGCCCATATTTTTCTGTGATCTTAGATAGGGTTGCTGTGATGATTGTTTTGCCAGCACCAGTTGCAACTTCTTGTAATGCTTGAGGATTTGATAGAAAATTGTTAATTACTTCGACTTGATAGTCACGTAAAATTATTTTTTCTCCGGCGATAGGATGTCCTTTAGGCCATGTTTTATCACCCCAAAATTTTTCTGTAATAGAGCTAAAGTTTAAATCTACCTTTTGTCTGCGATCGTCTATGTCAACTATTTCTACGCCTTGCTTATGAAGTATATCACTAACAATATCAAGATGGTTAACATAACCTGATCCGCCAATGCCAAAGAAAGCAACTTTACCGTCCCATCGACCTAGTTTATACTGTGGCATATAACGTGCATATGGCACTTCGAACTTTAGTGCGTTTGAAAGTTTTCTCCGTACATCAACTTCTAGACCTTCTAGTTTAATGTTTACTTCATCTTCAATTATTAATCTACATGTTGCCATATTATAAAGTTTGTGCCTTTACACGGTTGAACGGACTAAGTTCAGTATCATAGTGAATAATTAAATCTAATGGATTAACGTAATCGCTAACCTTAGTATTCATTCTTTGACTACCAATAGTCAAAACCGTGTTAGGGTTCCATTCATTCTTAAGTAACGGTTTAGGAAACTTATTACTATTAATATACACTACTTTTGTATTTTTGTCAAGTGGATTATTTAATTTATGTTCTCTTATATACTCATTAAATTCTTTTCCAGAGTCTTTATCATTGTCTATTCTAAACAATACACTCATATCTTGCTCAAATATAATGTTAGTTAAACCTTTATGTATCTTTAATAATCCGTCTAACGGTGAATCGTTAGACAGTATAACAAGTACTGGAAATCTATTTAATTCTAACAAACTTTCTAATACTCGTTCAATTGGATATACATTTGGAGGAACTATTACATTATACTGTTCTCTTGTTACAATTTTTTTACTTAATACAGTTAAAGCATTTAAACTATCTTCTAACTCTTGCTGATCAAAATAGTGTAATCCTAGTTGATCTTTACGGTCATTATATATTGCTAAATTATCTTTTGATGGTTCACCGATTGATGAAACCATAAAATCAATTGCTCGATCAGATAGGTTTTTTAGTTTAAAAGAATAAATGCCTGGTATATAATCTTCTTTATTATTACTCATTGCTTCTACCTTTTCAAAATAGGATAACAACTCCTCTTGAATATTAAAGTTGCTATTTTTAAAATTTTTTATTACTTGATATGTGTTCTTTTCATTAAATGGAAAATAATGAATTTTTTTCTGGCTATTATATAAATGACCTGCTACGCCTATTTTTGCCTTTTCTATTGCATTTAATAATCTTTTATTAAAAATAAATTTTACTGCAATACACAGTTCACCAACATCGTTATGAACTAATTTAATTGTTTTTTCTCTATTAAGATGCCTTAAAGGAATACGTAAAGAATTTAAAGATTTTGATAAATCATGTTCAAACATATCATTGTAAGTTAACAATTTTGTTTTAACTAATTCATATTGCCTGTCAGTTAGTCCAATGCCTCTAACAACTTGCCTACCTATGCTTGTTAGTATATTGTAATCTTCTTTTCTTACAACAAATTGTCCTTGCGGAGCAGTCTGTAAACCGACTAGAAGTTCAAGACAGTCTTCAATAGTTTCTGTATTCATAGTAGTATTATAACTTAAATTAACTTAGAAGTCAAGTGTTTATGCGGAATTCCTTGAGAAATTTCTTCAACAGTCCATTCTGTGTGTGCGTAATCGTTAAGCCATTGTTGTCTATCAGGTTTTAGAGGTTCGTGTATTGTTTCTAAACTAGGATTTGCAACAGGCCATGCTAAACTACTAGGTCCGGTAAATGCCGGAATACCTTGTATAATACTGTGTATGCCTGGGTTACTGCTCCAGTTAACTGTTGCCCAAGCACCGTCGAACGACATATCAAAGTCGTCGTATGTGTTAGGTATTTTGTTAGGTTCTTGTCTTCGAACGTTACTCCATTCCCGCTCAATCTCAGGTAATCTACATCTAGGGTGTGGTCGAAATATAATAGGAAGATTCGTTTGTAACTTTATTGTATCTATAGTTTTCATCATCCAATCAGCCATAGATCCCATACCCTTCCATTGTAGACTTTTGTCATGTTGTCCACATATAAGAATATGTTCGCCGCTAGTCCTCCATGGTTTTAACACAAGTCCTAGCTGTTTTGCTCTATCACTATTATGGCCACTAGGTCCAAAATAAGCATCACGGTTAATACCATTTAGGCCTACTTTCCAAGTAGTACCTCTTTTTATTCCGCCTACTTCTAATACTATTGTAGGTTTACCTTGTTCCCAGACTTCTTTGTTTGGAGCCATTCTTCCATAAAACAATACGCTCCAGATAACATTAACATCGGCACTAGGATCATTATACACAACATCAATCCCATGGTGTACACAACCAGCAGCAAAAGCATCAAAGATAGGGCCACTATTACCTGCACCGTAGTTTGTCCATAGGCTAACTTTCATTCCAGTATGATTCATTTCTTTGTTTTATTAAATCTTTTGTTAAACTTTTTCCGGTGTCTTTACGAGCACCTTTAAGATGATCCATCCATCTACCTAACTCACAATTGATTAGTGGATGTCCGCCTCCGCCTGTAATAGCTCCTTTAAGTATCATATCCTCTGTATAGTCTAATACATTTGGATGTTCAATTTTCATTTTATTTAGAATATCACCAAATACAAAACTATCATGCCATTCTTCTAATAAAAAGATTCCATTTTCTGCTTCTTCATATACTCGTTCAAATTCTGCCATAAATTTTTTACATGTTTCATTCTTTACATTAAGTCCGTAAAACCCGCACTCTGGCCATGTCTGAGAACCTTTGCCTCGACCAACATAAGTAATCCATTTATCGTTTGGTAATAGTTCTGCAAACTGTTCATAACTCCAGAGGCTATGAATAAATGTATCAGCATCCATCCATATACACCAGTCCTTAGAGCGTCTTACAGCGTCATACACAGCATATGTTTTATTAGCGAACCGTATGGCGTCCCATTTAAATTCTTTGTGATGATCACGCGGTCTGCGTTCTGGCCACGGACACTTACCATTTGCTTTTGGAATATCCCCCCAAGTAGATTTAAATCTATTAAGATCAGGTAATGCTTCAAACGAATCTAATATTTCTATCTGTGTTGGATCAGGATTATTTGGTTTACAATTCTCTGCATATACAATTAATTTAATACGTTTGTCAACTTGTTGTGCAAAGCTGTCTAAGAAACGTTGTCCGTATTTTTCAAGCCCTGGCTGATGAAAAGTTGTTAATACTAATATTTCCATTTTATCTTTTATTCCTTCTGTTAGTTGCCACGCATTAAAAGTCAAATAAATTCTCTCATATGTCTCCAACAAGATCCATTTCTTAATTCTTCAAAATTCCAATGAAACATACTAATCCTTTGTAACCATTGTAATCTATCAAAGTAATCAGGTCTTTCAATTTTACTAAAATCTATATTGGCAACTTCTTTACATTGACTATCTTTAGGGTCAGTTAAAAAGGCATGAAATCCTTTAATAATAGGTCCAACTGCGGCACTACTGTTATGATTAACAACTGCCCAACATCCTTGTAAATCTTGATCTAGTGTTCTTCCTGGTGGACTAAGTTCTACGTTTGAGAAATGTTCTAACGGATGTCCTGGTCTTCTAGCAAGATAATCTACAGCTAATTTATCTCCTGGGTGGCTACGTATTACTATTTTTCTATCTGTATGAGATTGAATTAGTTTTATAGTATCTTGCATCCATCGAACAACATCATAGCCTTTCATACTCCACCCACCCTGACGCTGGCACATTAAAACAATATGATTACCGACTCTAGTATACTCAGATAATGGTAACCCTAATGTCTTAGAAATATTACGCCACCTTTTTTCATTTATTCTCGTATCACAGTAATTTCCTGTTGTTGGAAATATACCATCAAAACTATATCTTAAATAGCCTTTAGTATTCTTTGGATCATGAAATAGGAAAAGGTTAGCGTCAGCAGTGATTGTATGCTTACCGTATTCTTTTTGGGTTCTAATTACATTGTTTCTTAATCTTAAATGTGGTGTTGTAATTTTATCATATACCCAACCTTGTATCATGCCTGCATCACACTCAATTAAATTTTCTTGTGTATGTACTAAGCCTTCATCACCTGCCTGTCGTACTCCCTCAGCAAAGTTAAACAATAGTTGTTCTTTTTGAGGGTTTATGTTCTTACCTGGAACAGTTTTTAAATAACTAACTACTTTCATTGAGGATATCCCAGGCATATCCTGAACGAAGTTCGTTTGCTGTAAATTGACAGTATGACAAGTGTCTAGCAAAAGCATGTACTTCGTCAAGGCTTGGACGGTTTAGATTTTCAACCTCATTAAGATTATTATTACATAACACACTTGCAGCATTAGGTGCTAAAGCAATAGCTGGAGTGCCAACTAAAAGTGCCTCTGTAGCGGCAATACTGTTAAATGTAACAAGACAATGTGCTTCTTCTAGTGCGTCCCATATAGTATTTTGTGTTACACGTTCTCTTCTAGAAGGTTTTAATCTTACTACAAGTTCTCTATCAGTATGTTTTTTAAGTTCTGTTAATGTAATATTCATCCATTCGTCTACATCTTTTCCATAGAACTTCATTACTTTTGCACTAGGAGGACAAATTAAAATATAACTTCCTCTTTTAAATTTACTAGGCCGCCAACCAAGTCTATGTAATCTATCATCTGGACGTTCTACAATTGGTCCTAAATTTTGTAAATTATTTTTTGTAACTCTATGATAGTCTTTTCTTGTGGTCCATACAGGTTGCATGTAACCTGTATCTATAGCATAAAAGTCTCTACCAGTTTCTCGGCAAAACTTAATTGCTTTTTGTCCTCCTCCGCCAAGACCTCTGATAACTAATGTATTCTTAGTCTTTGATTCTCTATCAAAGTCACTTATAACTCCTCCGCTACCAAGTATAAAGTCTTCGCAAAAAGGATCGTATGCAAGTCCTTTAGACTTTTCACTTAATGGGCTGAACTCTGGCTTATTGATTGCAGCAACCTTTATTCCCATTGTTTCCTCCTTTATTGTTTTGATTTGATCTTTTGTTTTGTATACAACTTCGTCTGGATCGGAGAGTTCATGCAAACATAGTGTTAAGTATTTCTTTGCATTCCAATTTAATGTTAAATCATCAATATTTACTCTTTCTAAATGTCTCCTTTCTTCTTTTTTCTCTAACTTCTCGATTTTTTTATGCAAGTAATCTGATTGTACACTTACCCAATCTAATGCATATTCACAATTTTTCATATGATCGAACCACGGCCCGCCTTCGGTATAATGTAATGCTTTAGGAGTTCCGTCTCTTGGTTCTTTATACCAGCCTACTAACCAATTCCATTCGTGAGTTATTTGTCCCACAAATTTATCAGGTATCCAACTAAATCTATGTAAGTATGCACCAGTAGTATCCTTATGGTTAATTAAGTCTAATGTTACTGCTTTATTTGAATCATGTCCACAATTCCAAAGCACCATACTTGACCAATTTTTCCTTGGATAAGGTAGTTGTGCTTTTCCGTCCATCTTTTCTCCCTCTTTAGGAGTATAATCATGATGAGCACACATTACTGCATATTTGTTATTAGCTAGTGAAAATAATTTTGCAACGTCTTCTTTGAATACAAAATCACAGTCAATAAACAATGCCCAACCTTTATAGTCTGTTAGGAACGGAACCATAAATCTACTAAATGTAAATTCGGTTGATCCAAGTTTATCTTCTTCACGCCAATACCAATTTTGGCTACGTAGTTTATCTAATCTTAACGGAATAATTTCTACAGGTACAGATGCTGTTTGTAGTATACTTTGTCTACAAACTTCATAGGCAATATCTTCTCTACTATCGTATCCTACAAAAATCTTTAATGGTTTAATCTCTTCGCTCAATATCTTCCTCCACGCACTTCTCCCCATACTGTACTTCTAGTATATGACAATGCTCGTCAAAGGGGTTACTCGCCTTATGCCATACTTCACACCCTATAGCATATCCACTTGTACATGCATTTAATGTAACGGTGTCTTTACGAGTTTCAAATTCTGTATCTAACACACACTTACCTTTAAGCACATACCAGTGTTCTGATCTTAAAAAATGTTTTTGATCAGACAAAGACGCTCCTGGTGTAATAACTAATTCTTTTACTTTGTAATTTATTTTATCATCTAAAACTCTATACCACCCCCAATTACGAATAGTTTTTGGATTTTTCCATTCTTCTAATATCCAGCTACTGGAGTTTTTCTTATAGTCGCCTCCAACGCCATAAACAAATTTAGCTTTATCATGATATATTTTTTCTTCGGGTACTGCTCCTTGTTTTCTATCGCCGCCATTAGCAAAAATTATTTCTGCTCTGTTTGCAGTTGTACACATTAATTTAAAGATTGCGCCACCAGCAGTATCATCTGAATCGTCAAATGATATAATATCATCTACTACTTCGAGAGCATTAATTATTGCTAAACGTTCTTTAAAAGGCATAAAAGGTCTACCCTTTTTACGTGTTAACCACTCATCTGAGTTGAGACCTACTATTAGTACGTCACCAAGTTTTTTTGCTTCTTTAAAATATTCTAAGTGTCCTGAATGAATAGGATCAAATCCGCCAGTAACTAAAACATATTTCATCTACCTAACCATCTCTTTGCTGCATCAATTGGATTGCGTAAACCTTCGTATGTACTATCAATAAAACTAATATGCTTACTTAATTTTTCTTCAAGTTTCTCTTGATTCTTTTCTATACGATCAAGTTGTTCTTGAAGTTTATCTATTTTCTGTATTATTAATATTTCATGCGGTTGCATATTACCATCCAAATATATAATCTCTTCTTACGTTTGTAAGTTCTTTTGCGCCATATGACTTTAAGAACTCTCCTGCACAATATTCTGTATCGGCATGTTGTTCAACAATTACTATTGGTTTGTGTTTCAGTATAGTTTGTATAGCACCTTCTAAAATAGGAAGTTCGTGACGTTCACAATCTATTTTTATCAGTCCAAATTTAGGCACATCTAAGTCATCTAATTTTTTTACAGTAACATTTCCTGAACCAAAAGTATCTTCGTCTACATGACTGTTACCAGTATTAACACTATCGTATATCATATCAACAGTACTTTCTATTTTGCCTAGTGCATACTTGTTTATTGTAACAGGTAAATCTTTAACATTTAATTCTAAGCATTCAAGTACTTGCGGCATTGGTTCGTATGCAATTACTTGTTTAAATTTTTCAGTTAACGGTCTTGCCCAAAATCCTACATTTGCTCCTATATCAAGAGCTACATCAAAGTCTGTAACATATTTGTATGCTGCATCTCTTACATCATCTTGATACTCTGGCGGACCACCTTGACTAATTCTTTTTGTAATCATTCTATAAAAATGGTTGTCAGTGTCCGGCATCCAGTAATTATATACTTGTTTCATATTATACTTTCTCTAAGTAGACAATATACTTTACTACAAATATTTCAGGAGCCTTTTTAAGTTTTACCCAACGTTCAGTAATATCTTCGCTGATTATTCTCCAACCACGTTCTGTATTCTTACGTTCAATGATAGTTTTCCACCATTTTGGTTTTTCAATTATTAAATGTGCATTTCGACCATCACTAAGTTTTTTCTTTGCAGGATGACATGCTATAAGATGATATTGATATTTGTCTGCTATGTTATATAAATTATTTAACACACCTTCTAATTGATCAGGCTCTATGTGTTCTAATACATCACTACTATATACAAGGTCTGCTTTTTTTGGTAAATCTATAGGTGATGTTACAGGATCATAATTGTAAATTTGTTTTGATTCTTCTAATTGCTTAAAGGGCATGCCTTTACCGCACCCAAAATCTAATATAGATTCAAGTCCTTTTTCTGAAATTAATGCTTGAACGCCTTGTGGGATATTTTTTGCAACTCCAAAGCCTTTTCTGCTATGTAGGCGTTGTAGTTCTTTTAGATATTTTTCTGAATGCATAAGACCTCTTTCATATATTATTATATACTACTTATCTCACACATTTTGGTAGGGGTTATTTAAAGGCTAGCGTCTTCCATGCCAGCTACTCTTAGCTTAACTACGTTAGTAATTTGCCATTGTTTTTGATCTAAGCCTTTAAGCAAGCCTAGCCATTTATTACGTAACAAAGCAAATTCATTAATGATCTTTTCATAGTCTACTACGTCTGCCTCACCATCAACATATTTTTCAACATCTCTACTGCTTAATGCACGTTGATAGTTTTCTAAGTATTTTTTGAAAAAAGAACTACGCAATCTACGTAGCTCAATATTTAGATAGTTTAGTATTGCTTCTATTTCTTGCAGTTGATTAAAACGATGTTCAACAATACCTGGCATTAAAGATGCTTGTTTTTCTACATTACCTTTTAGTTTTACTTCATTACGTGCATCAATTAATTCCATTTCAAAGTGTTTTATAGCATCAGGAATCTTAGAAACATCTCTTGCTACTTCTGAATAAAACCCCATTAATAATTCTCCATAAATGACAATTCTCGTTTTGTTACTATATCAATATTGTATCCAAATGTTTCTTTTAAACATTCGTTAAGCCTACGTTGAGTTTCAGTTATTGAACGCAGTCCTACACAGTCCCAATCAATTAAAAACCATTCACCTTTATACTCTAATACATTATCAGGTGTCCAATCACCATGAGAGTAAGGAGAAGTTTCTTTTATAGAATCAATACAAAAACTTCGGAATTTTTTCATAAAGTCTTCGGTAAAACGCAATCCTGAAGGACCAAAGTTTTGACGAATATCTTTAAGGCATTTACCTGGTAAAATTTTATAGTCAAAAAAGTATGCATTTTTACTAAAGTTGCCGTGTCGTATAAGATATCCTGGGAAAACTTTATCCATTACATCAACATACTGTAATACATTACCTGTATATTTTTCTATAATTTTGAGTCCATCGTCTCTCTCGCCAATACGATAAAAAACTTTTCGAACACAATTTTGTAACTTAAATGTATATGTACCTTTACTCACTTTAGCTCTTAACAACATTAAGTTTATTCTTCATACATATCTTCGTTATCGTCATCATCAACTTTATCCATGTCTAAATAATAATAGATTGCATCGTCTAGTTCGTTGTCAGATCCAAGTATTTCGTTGAAAGTATGATCATCTACGCCCATATCAGCTAGTAGATCAACATACCTTTCAGCGGCAGCATGTATTGATTTTTTGTCAAGATACTCTTTAAACATTGTCCATACTTCGACAATATGAGTTTCATCCATTTCCATTAGTCTCCTCGGTTACAGTTTCAGTTTCTTCAACTTCCGCGATATTTACCTCAGAGGAAGATTTTTCATTGAATTCTGACATAACTAAATCTAACTTTTCGCCAGTCCAGTTCTTCCTATATTCAAGATGCTCTTCGCCTTTTATGTCAACATACTTTAACCGATTGCCTGATTTTTCAATCAAACCTTTTTTCTCAAAAAGTTCAACAAGACCACTATACGGATTCATACCAGTTTCATATGGAATCTTAACTTGTACGCCTTCAAACGGTTTACTGTAACGTGTTTTCATTACTTTACAACCTGCTCTAATACCACGTACTTCGCTAATTTTATTACCTGCTTCATCTTCTTTTAGTTTTAGCTTCTTCATTGCAACAACAATACTTGATGCATAGATAAAACCTTGACCACCACTAATCTTATCATCTGGGTCAAACATGTCTTGTGATGCATAAGTGTGGTTAGTACATACTAGTCCTACATTGTGTGTACCAATCATATTAACTGTGTTACGAACAAGTGCGGTCAACTGCTTAGGCTTACGACCCATATCACCTTTCATATCACCTTTTTGGAACTGATCGATATCAGTAGGCGTTAACAACATACCTAATGAGTCTACTACAAACAATACTTTAGGACGATCTTCTTCAGCCATTGCTTTATAGTCTGTCATAAATGTTGTAATAGTTTTTGCTACATCATCAATCATTGACATATTAAGTTTAAGAAGTTTTTCTTCACTTGTGTCAACGTTTAATGCTTGTAACCATGATTCATCAAGAGCATTCTCTGAGTCAATTAATACTACAAAAATACCTTGATCCTGTGCATGCTTTACAATGTTACCACTGCAAAAGTATGATTTACCTGCGCCTGATTCGCCTGCAAATACAGTTACCTTACCTAGTGGAACTCCTTTGTTAAAGTCGCCACTAACTAGATAGTTAAGTGCATAAGAGCCTGTACTGATCCAATCTGTTGGATCATTAAAGCCACTACTCATGCCTGAGATAGATTTAGTTAAGTCCTTACGGAATTTGCTTACGTCGAATGATTTAGCCATAGTTTCTCCTTATCAATTAGGGATAGTAGCTATTAACTACTACCCCTATAATATTTTATTGTGCTTGTCGCTGTCTGATCATTGCAAGAATGTCAGCCGCATCTCCTGATGCTTCTGCTTTAGGCTCTTCTACTTTTGGAGCCTCTTCTTGCTTTGGGGCAGTATCCACCTTTTGAGTTTCTACTGGAGCACTTTGACTGACTGCTGTCGCATCTGGTGACGCCGCTTTAGTTGGATCACCTGTACGTGCTTGCATACCTGCAGGACGGAAATAGTTGCTCCAACGTTCTGAATCATATGCTTCACCATCTACTGATGCTTCAAACATTTCTTTCATCACCTTGACTGCTACTTCGTCTGGCTTCTTAGGAAGGAAGTCACTAAAGTTAAACAATCCATTTGCTTCGATGCCTTTCATTTCGACATCTGTTAATGGACGTTCTCTACGTGCCCAATTAGATGTTGAATAATCAGCATATCCACCTTTACTAGTCTTGTTTAGACGGAAGTCTACACCAGCAGTATAATCTGTTGGCAATTCTTCCATGTCTGGATCCATTAGAGCTGCTTTGATAATTTGAAAAATCTGTGGACCAATAATAAACCTACGAATTGGATTCTCAGGAGTACTATCTTCTTGTAACGGGTTATCAGTTACAAATCCTTGGAAGATATAAGAACGTTTCTTCCAATACTTACGACCCATATCTTCAAGACTTGGGTCTTTAAACCAACCACGTACTTCGTTAAGTATATCACAAGTATCACCATACATTTCCATACATGGTACTTGTACTTGAACTGGACGTGAATCAGTTTCACCTTTAATACCGTTAAACGGTAATTTAATCATCAAACGTTCTTTCCAGAAGAAAGTGTTTGACTCGTCACCATCAGGAAGGAAACGGAGTGTTGCACTCTCGCCTTCTTTAATATTCCAAAATGGGTAAATTGCGTTGTCGCCGCCGCCGCTTTGTGAACCACCTGAGCGTGATTCCTGTTCTTTGAGCTTTGCTCGTATTTCAGCTAATGTTGCCATAGTAATGCCTCCTTTAAGTTGCCTATGTTTTGTGCCTTTGTTTTGTATAGCACAGTTAATACTATACAGTCTTATTTAGCAGAAGTCAACCTGATTCTGCTTATTTTTGGTTATATTGGATATTTTGGAGAACTAGATACCAGCAAGGTTTAGGATGTCTTGTAAACCTTCTGTCTTTTTAGTAGGTTTACCCGATGGATCTGTCACAGGACTACCATCTTGGTCTTTGTAGTCTTCGCCTTTACTCATTCTCTCAGCTTTGTCATTGCGTTCAGCATTACGTGCCGCTTGTTCTGTTGAATACACTTTGCCTTTGTACTCGTAGCCGCCATCAACTTTTTTGTAATGATATCTGCCAAAACCTTCCACTACACTAGCTTCGAAAGCATTGTCAAATTCTAACTGTTCTGTATCTTCTTTGTGTCTATAACTTGACATTAATGTAGTCAATCTTTCTATGAAATTTTTACTTGGTTCAACATACTGGTCACCATAGTCTTTTTCTACTGCTGTAAGAACTGCTGTTTCGCCTTTTGGAAAATTTCCTGTTTCTTTATCAAACATTGACATAATATATTCTGTTACAGGTAATTGTGGCTTTTCTGGTTCAATTTCCATATTACCAAATTGACCCATATCATTTTCAAAAGCTATATCTAATTCTTCGTCATAGTTTGTAAACCCACTTGGCATACCTCTAGTAGCACCGTCTGGACCACCGCCCATAAAGTAAGGCATTTTAATTACCATACCCGGCATAATCATTGACGGGTCTTTGATGTCTGGATTAAGTTCCATAATAGATTCAATTGCATCTTTCATTGAATGGCCTTGGAAGTTATCATACTTAAATTTTTTGTATATGCGATACATGTTATCGCCTTCTTTTACTTTATATGTTTCTGCAGGCAAACCAACTTCTAAATCATCTACTGGACTTCCTTCGTCAAAATCTTCAGCTGTAATTTCTTTTGCTTTTGTAGCTTCACTGACTAACTTGTAAATGTATGGAAACACATCTTTCAGTTCTTCGTTGAACTGTTTGATAGTAAGCTGATCAATCCAGTTTTCAGCAACATCTGCAGGTACGTCTTCTAATACTGGTGCTTCAAATGATTCAAATGCTTGTTTGTAATGATTAGCTTTTTGTAAGTTTGTAATTTCTTTTTTAATATAGTTTGCACGTTCCTTAACAACTTCAACATAATCTTTAAGACTTTCTGCCATTACTGCACTACGTCCCATATAAGATTTAAATTTCTTAAGTTTTGCAAGTTCTTCTGATAAGCTAACAACATGT
>Ga0163179_10001655_pt1 | contig 15633 bp, 11 predicted proteins | sample AtlANTMetagenome_FD_109643 | JGI IMG/M metagenome (GOLD analysis project Ga0163179, IMG submission 109643) | Marine eukaryotic phytoplankton communities from the Atlantic Ocean - Atlantic ANT 2 Metagenome | ecosystem: Environmental > Aquatic > Marine > Oceanic | place: North Atlantic Ocean... | reverse complement strand
GTGCTTCTTCAGCAGGTGCTTCTTCAGCAGGTGCTTCTTCAGCAGGTGCTTCTTCAGCAGGTGCTTCTTCAGCAGGTGCTTCTTCAGCAGGTGCTTCTTCAGCAGGTGCTTCTTCAGCAGGTGTTTCTTCAGCAGGTGCTTCTTCAGCAGGTTTTCTTTTTGCAGAAATAGCTTCTTCTTTTTTTGCTCGAACAGCTTTTTCACGATCTATTATTTCCTGCCTCATTTTTTCTTCATCTTTCTCTTTTAGGGTAACTAGTTTTTTGATTTTATCTTCTTTTTCGGAAATCCATTTTTCAAATCTTTCTTCTGCAACTTTTTCATCAAATGCTCCTTTTTTCACACCTTCAAGTAAGTGTTTCTTGTACATAACACCTTTATAAGATAAAATAGCTCTTGCTGTGTCTGTTGGTATAGCTCCTTTTTGCAACCAAGATAAAGCAGAATCAAATTGTAATTCTATGCTCGCTGGTTTTGTATTTGGATTATAAGTACCAATTTTTTCTATAAATTTCCCATCTCTTTTTGCTCTTGAGTCAGCAATAACTATATGGTAAAAAGGACTTCTCTTTTTTCCGTGTCTTTGTAATCTAATTTTTGTTGCCATAAAATTAATTTTTTTAAAAGGGTCCTAAACCCTGTTAATTAATACGTCTGCAAATATCAGATAATTATTTAAAATAAAAAATATAATAATGATAAAATAGAAGACTTTTATAAGATATTTTTGTTTACTTTTAATCTAATCATCAAATTACATTCATGTTTTTAATATTTGATACAGAAACTACTGGTTTGCCAAATGATTTTTCAGCACCGATTAGTGATACAAATAATTGGCCTAGATGTATACAATTAGCATGGCAATTACATGATTTTTCAGGTAAATTAATTGACATAAAAAACTATATTATTAAACCTGATGGCTTTTCAATTCCTTATAATTCTGAAAAAATACATGGAATATCGACTAAAAGAGCTCAACTAGAGGGGCATTCAATAGATTTTGTTTTACAAGAATTTTCTTTTGCTCTTTCCAAATCAACATATTTAGTTGGGCACAATATTCCATTTGATATAAATATTATTTTTTCTGAGTACTTCAGAATTGGGCAGTCTTTTTTCATTGATAAAGTAGAAAAAAGAAAATTATTTATAACAAAAGAGGATAAAAGTTGGAAAACTTTAGATACAATGAATGAAGATTCCGCCAGTTATTGTCAAATTCCTGGAGGAAGATTTGGAAAATTCAAGTTTCCAAAATTAACAGAGCTTTATCTCAAGTTATTTGGAAAAGAATTTTCAGAAGCACATAATGCTTCTGTAGATGTGGCAGCAACTGCAAGATGTTTTTTTGAACTACTAAGATTAAAAATTATTAAATCAGATTCTGTTTTTACAGAGGAACAAAAGAATTTTTTTTTTGAATTTAATAAAGTTGTTATAGGTTCATTTGAATCTATTCCAAATATTAAAAATAAAGAATTTCTTCAAAAAAAAACTGATTATAATCTTGAAAAAAATAATCTTGAAAAAAAGGAAATAAAAAAAACTGATTTAAGTAATCAGTTTTTCATACACTTACATTGTCATTCTAGTTTTTCTATTCTGCAATCTACTGTTTCAATAGACAATTTAATTGATGCGGCTATACAAAATAATATGCCAGCAGTGGGCTTAACAGATTTTGGTAATTTATTTGGTGCTTTCAAGTTTGTAAAGAGATGTAAAGAGAAAAATATAAAACCAATTTTGGGTTGTGAGTTTTTTTTAACTCAAAATCATAAAAAAAGAACATTTACAAGAGAAAAAAGGGATAAAAGATATTCGCAAATTATATATGCAAAAAATATTAAAGGGTATCAAAATCTTTCAAAATTATCATCATACGGCTTTATAGATGGTTTATATTCTGGTTTTCCAAGAATTGATAAAGAATTATTATTGAAATATAAAGATGATTTAATTGTTGTTTCTAGTGGATTGAGCGGGGAAATTAGTCATGTTTTACTAAATGAAGGAGAGGAGGCTGCAGAAAAACTTTTTTCTTGGTGGAAAAATAATTTTGGTGAAGATTTTTATATCCAACTCGGGAGACATGACTTAGAAGATGAGAATTATGTTTCAAAAATTTTAATTTCTTGGTGTAAAAAATATTCCGTAAAATATTTTTGTTCAAATGAAGTATATTATCTGAACAAGAAAGATGCGGATTCTCATGATATTCTTTTATGCATTAAAAATGGAGAGCTAAAAGAAACCCCAATAGGATATGGGAGAGGTTTTAGATTTGGATTGCCTTCAAATGAATATTATTTTAAATCTACTAAAGAAATGCAAGATTTATTTCATGATATTCCAGAGGTTTTTTCCACATGTAAGGAGATATATGAAAAAATAGAGTATTATGATTTAGAAAAAAAAGTCTCACTGCCAATATTTGATTTACCAGCGACATTTTCTAATCAGAATGATTATTTAGAATCAATAACAATAGAGGGGGCAAAGAAAAGATATGGTGTTATTTCTACTGATTTACAAGAAAGGATTTCTTTTGAATTAGAAACAATTCAAAAAACTGGATATCCAGGTTATTTTTTGATTGTTCAAGATATTACAAAAAAAGCAAGAGAAATGGGTGTTATAGTAGGCCCTGGTAGAGGCTCTGCTGCAGGTTCTGTGGTTGCCTATTGTATAGGTATAACAAATGTTGACCCTATAAAATATGGATTGCTTTTTGAGCGATTTTTGAATCCAGATAGGGTTTCTCTTCCGGATATTGATATTGATTTTGATGATGAGGGAAGATCAAAATTAATATCTTGGGTAGTCAAAAAATACGGACTAAATCAGGTCGCTCAAATAATAACATTTGGCACAATGGCTGCAAAATCTTCTATTAGAGATGTAGGTAGGGTTTTAAATTTGGAGCTTTCTAAAACTGATAGAATTGCAAAAATGATTCCTAATAACATCTCTTTAAAAGAAATTATCTTTCCTCAAGAAAAAAACATTAATTTAAAAGAAAAGTTAAATAGAGATCAAATTTATAATGTTAATCAAATTCAAAAAATATTAAAAAAAGATGATTTAGAATCAAAAGTTTTAAAAAGCGCTTCTCTATTAGAGGGCTCTATTAGAAACATAGGTACCCATGCTTGTGGTATGATTATTACTCCAAGCGACATGAGGGAAATTATCCCAGTAGCGATTTCTTCTAATTCTTTAAAGATTCAAGATGATGAGCTGGAATTACAATTACCAACTACACAATTTGACAACAGTGTAGTTGAGTCAGCGGGGTTATTGAAAATGGATTTTTTAGGTTTAAAAACCTTGTCTGTTATTAGTGATTCTATTAAACTAATAAAGGAAAGGCATTCTGTCGAAATAAATATAGATCAAATTCCTTTAGATGATAAAAAAACATATGGATTATATCAGAAAGGTCAAACTAACGGAACTTTTCAATTTGAGTCTTTAGGAATGCAAAGATACTTGCGATTATTAAAACCAGATAAATTTGAAGATCTTATAGCCATGAATGCTTTATATAGACCCGGTCCTTTAGAGTATATCCCAAAATTTATATCTCGTAAGAATGGAAGTGAAAAAATTCATTATGATTTACCTGAACAAGAAGAATTTCTTTTTGATACTTATGGGATTACTGTTTATCAGGAACAAGTAATGTTGCTTTCACAAAAATTAGCTAATTTTTCTAAAGGAGATGCTGATATTTTAAGAAAAGCAATGGGGAAAAAAAACAAAGTCCTTCTTGATCAATTAAAAACAAAATTTTTTGAAGGTTGTGAGAAGAATGGTCATAAAAAAGATGTTATAAATAAAATATGGACAGATTGGGAGTCATTTGCTGCCTATGCATTTAATAAATCACATTCTACATGTTATTCAGTCTTAGCATTTCAAACAGCATATTTAAAAGCTAATTTTCCTTCTGAATATATGGCTTCTGTTTTAACACATAATTTAAATGACATTTCAAAGCTTTCATTTTATTTAGAAGAATGTAAAAACATGGGGATATCTATACTTGGGCCGAATGTGAATGAAAGTGGAATGAAGTATTCTGTGAATAGTGATGGTCATATAAGATTTGGTTTGGGAGCTATAAAAGGAGTTGGTTCATCAGCAGCAGAATATATTATTAAAGAAAGAAATGAAAAAGGGGTTTTTAAAAGTTTATTCGATTTTTTTATTAGAATGAATTCTAGAGCTACAAATAAAAAAGCATTTGAATCATTGATTTTAGGAGGTTCTTTCGATGAATTTACAAATGGCAACCGTTCTTTATTCTTTGATTATAATGATAAAAAGCAACAAACATTTTTAGAAACTGTAATTAAATTTTCTGCATTATATAGAGAAAGTAAAAATACTCCAGTTTTATTTTCTGATGATGAAAATATAAAAAATCCAAATATTCCAGCGTGTGAAGATTGGGGGGTGTTAGAAAAGTTACGTAAAGAAAAGGAAGTTTTGGGAATGTATGTTTCCGGTCATCCCTTAGATAAGTATTATGAGAAAATTAAATATCGATGTAATTGCGATATAGTTGAATTAAATGATTTAAAAAAACTACAAAATAAAAATATAGTTTTAGGCGGCATGGTAACTCATTTTGAAGAAAAAGAGACCAAAAATGGAAAAACATATGGTGTGTTAACTATAGAGGATTTTACTTCTTCTAAACAATTTCGAATTTTTAAAAATTATCAGAACTTTAATAAATCTTTTTTTGAATTAGGCTCTATTGTAGAAATGAAAGCTATTATTCAAAAAAATTATTACAATGATGATTTGATGGTAAATATTGAGGAAATTAAATCTTTAAGCAGAGATTGGGATATGGTCACAGTTAAATTAGAGGTAGATAATATTAATGATGATGTGATAGAAAAACTTCAAGAGGCTCTCAATAAAAATAAAGGTAAAACTCATTTTGCAATTAATATATATATGTCCAAAGAAAATATTTTTATTCCATTCACATGTGATGGGTTTCAGGTTAAATATTCAGAAAAATTTAAAAAAGAAATAAATAAATTAGGAATAAAAGAATATTTTTTAAATTAATTAAAAAAAGGATTTATAATTGATTTGCAATAATGAAAAAATAATTTAGCTTTGTGTAATTCTATAATAAAAAAAAAGAAACAATGGCTTTAAAAATAACAGAAGACAATTATGATGAAGTTTTAAATTCTGATAAACCAATTCTTTTAGATTTTTGGGCAGAATGGTGTGGTCCTTGTAAGTTGATAGGTCCAATTATCGATGAATTATCTGAGGACTTTTCAGAAACAGCAATTATTGGAAAAATTAATGTTGATGAGTCAGGGGCCCTTTCTAGTAAATATGGTATAAGAAATATACCTACTTTACTATTTATTAAAAATGGTGAAATTATAGATAAGCATGTTGGTGCGGCTAGTAAGAAAGAAATATCAGATAAGTTGAATGCACTTATATAATTTTTTCTTTTTCAAATGAATATAGACGGTAGCTCTATAAATTTTCTAGAAAATCTAGATTTTTTTGCGAATCAAGTAGTTGAAGGTTTTATCACAGGTCTTCATAAAAGTCCTTTTCATGGTTTTTCTGTTGAGTTTGCAGAGCATCGTATATATAACCCAGGTGATTCTGTGAAGCATGTTGACTGGAAATTATATGGCAGGACAGATAAAATGTTTACTAAACGTTTCGAGGAAGAGACAAACTTAAGATGTCATTTAATTATTGATTGTTCAAGCTCAATGTTTTTTCCGTTTAATAAAGAATCTAAGATGGATAAATTAACATTTTCCGTCCTTTCTTCTGCTTGTTTAATGAATTTATTTAGAAGGCAAAGAGATGCATTTGGGATGACTCTTTTTTCAGAATCTTTAGATTTTCATAGATATCCAAAGGTTTCAAAAAAACATTATTTTCAATTAATATATGAATTGGAACAAAAACTAAGAACACAAAGAAAAATTAACATAAAAACAGATTTTTCAAAATCTTTGGATAGCTTGGTGGATTTAATTAAAGAAAGATCTTTAATTGTTATTTTTAGTGATTTCCAGGGTTCATTTGAGCAAATTAGTCGGTTGTTTCAATCTTTACAAAATCTTAAATATCAGAAACATGAAATAATACTGTTTCATGTTTCTGATTTTAAAAAAGAAAAGAATTTAGACTTCTCAAGTGATTTTTATAAATTCATCGATTTAGAAACAAACGAGGAAGTGGATTTAAATCCTTTTGATCTGAAAAAAGAATTTCAATTACAGAAAGAGAATTTATTTTCTTTTATAAAAGAAAAAGCTTCTCAAAATAAAATAGATTATTTTCTTGCAGATTTAAATGATGGCTTTAATCAAATGTTAAAATCATATTTAATAAAACGATCTAAATTGTACTAATTTATTTTTTAATTAATTTAGAAAACTTATTATATTTTAATACTGCAAGTAGAATAATATTAATATTATACTTTCCCTCTATTTTTTTTGTGATAGGCTTTCTTTTTTCGCTTTTTTTTCTATTTATCAAAAGATATTTTGGCAATAGGGTTAAAAATGAAATATAGGCTAAAAAGACCATAAAAAAATCGATTAATTTTAATTTAATTAAATAATAAAAAGCTATTAAAAAGTCTATTATTAATCTGTTTATTAAAACTAAAATTAAATCAATTAAAGGCAAGTTTTTAAACAACATTAATAAGTTGTTTCTATGGTTATAAAATGTTTTTTTATAATTCGACTTAGATAATGTTCCTCCTCCATAGTGAAAAACTTTACTTTCAGGGCAATATCCTATTTTTTTTCCTATTCCTTGTATCCTCCAACAAAGATCTATTTCTTCTTGATGCATATTAAAATTCTCATCAAATCCTCCAACTTTTAAAAATGTTTCACGCTTTATTAAAAAACATGACCCAGAAGCCCAAAAAATCGAAGTAGCATTATTATATTGTCCGTTGTCTTTTTCTAGAGTATGCCCTATTCTTCCTCTACAAAATGGTATTCCATTATAATCAATAAATCCACCAGCAGCTCCTGAGTATTCAAAATGTGTTTTTTTGTTTAAATCTAATATTTTAGGCTGTACTACAGAGAAGTCTTTATTCTTTTCTAAAAAGACAATTAGTGGTTCCAGCCAATTTCTTGAGACTATCACATCATTATTTAATAATAAAACATACTTTGTTTTTATTTTTTTTAATGCTTTATTATACCCTGCCGAAAATCCATAATTTTTTTTGTGTTCAATGATATCAATATTTGTAAATTTTTTTCTAATATATTTTTTAGAATCATCACTTGAATTATTATCAATAACTACAATTTTAGCTTGTTTGCTGAATTTTTGAATGACAGGCAGTGTTTTGGTTAACCAATCTAAACCATTCCAATTAATAATTGCTATACATACTTTTTTCATCTTTTCCATCTATTGTGAGACCAAAGCCAATTTTGAGGCTCTTGTAATATAGTTTTTTCAAGTTTTTCAATGTATTTCTGTGTAATATTATTATTTATTTTGAAAAATTCTATAGTGTAAAAACCTTTTTTTATTTTTTTCATCTCTGCATAAAAAACACTTGCATTAGTTTTCAAACTTAATCTTTCAACACCAGTTGAAAAACATGTGTTTGCTTGTAAGAAAGAAGTTCTGTAGACATTATTTAAATTTTCAGGAACTTGATCAGAAAGAAAAAAATATATATTACTTTTTTCTGCATTCTTTATAATAAATCGCCCTGCATGTTTTTTCTTTAACATTTTGGCGCCAAATTTTGTTCTAATTTTGAAAATTAACTTGTTGAAAAACTTATTTGATAATGGTTTGTAAATAGCATAAGTTTTTTTTTTCCAAAAAATAGATATAGTTGCTAATAACCACTCCCAGTTAGAGTAATGTCCTGATATGATAATTATAGATTTTTTCTTTTCTGTTGTGATGATGTTAGGGTTTTTGATTTTGACCCTTTGTTGAAGATCTTTTTCACTGAAATCAAGTAGTTTTATAGTTTCAAAAATTACATCTAAAAAATAAGCATAAAAACATTTTTTAAGATTTTTAATATTCTTTTTTGACTTTTCAGGAAAAACCTGTTTTAGGTTTTTTGTTATTATTTTGTTTCGATATGGAAAAAAATAATACACAATTCTATGGCTTGTATCTGATAAAAGATAAAGATTTTTTATAGATAATTTAGATAATATTTGAAATAAGTAAAACAAAATACTTTAAAGTAAATACTTGAAATTTATGTTTAAAAACATACAAATATAGTAATCCTTTCAAAATTCAATTTGAAATAAAGTTGAAGATATGGATAAATTAATTAATTTTACGCTTCTAAAATTGCATTTGTAATTGCGTTTTTTAAAAGGAGAGATGGCAGAGTGGTCGAATGCGGTGGTCTTGAAAACCATTGTACCGAAAGGTACCGGGGGTTCGAATCCCTCTCTCTCCGCATACTAATCTTCAGATATCATTATAGGCATAATTAGTGCTAATGTTTGGTTTTCCTCCTTATTTGGTTCTATCGTTACTGCTTTTGCCGGTGTTTTTAGTTTTATTTTTAATTCTTCGTAATTTAATGAGTTTAGTATTTCAAGTAAAAATCTTCCATTAAATGCTATTTTTAAATCTTCTCCATTATATTTTAAATTTGTTTTTATGTTACTCAGTGCACTGTTATTTACATCAGTATCAATTGTCATAACAGTTAATGAATTCCCTTTTATATCCAATACGACTTGATTTGTACTTTTATTTGATAATGGCATAACTTTTTTTAATGCATTTACTAAAATTGATTTAGAAATGATTAATTCATTAGGGTTGTCTTTTGGTATTACCTGTTCATAATTTGGATAATTCCCGTCTATTAGCCTGCAATAAATTGTAACATCATTGAACGAAAATATTGCGTTTGATTTATCATAACTAATATTAATTTCTTCATCACTGTCAGATAAATTATTTTTTATAATATTTAATGGTTTCTTTGGTAGAATGAAAGAAGTTTTTTGATCTATATTTTCATTCACAATATGTTTTATTAATTTATGCGCATCCGTTGCAACAAAATTAATATTTCCAGAACTGACATCGCAAAAAACACCAGACATAACAGGCCTTAATTCATCATTTCCGGCTGCAAATATTGTTTGTGTTATGCTGTTTAAAAATACTTGAGAATTAATTTTAATTGACTTTTCTTCATCTAAATTTGGGGTTTTTGGAAATTCATTTCCATCAAAAAAACTAAAGCTGTATTCACCATCTTCAGAGTGAACTTTTACGGTATTATTTTCTGTGTTTATTAAGAAAGTTAGAGGTTGTTCTGGAAAAGCTTTTAGAAATTCAAGAATCATTTTTGCATCTATAGCTATTGTCCCATTGTCTTCTGATTCTACATCTAGAACTGTCTCCATAGTGCAGTCTAAATCAGTTGATTTTAGAATCAATTGTTTTTCATTAATTTCAAATAGAAAGTTTTCCAAGATAGGAAGTGCGTTATTTGGAGCTATTACTCCAGAGATTAGTTGTAAATTTTTAAGTAATGTTTTACTTGATATTATGAATTTCATATAAAAAAATTAAAAAATATGTAAACACAAATATTAATTAAAAAATCAAAAAAACAACTTGATTACACTCTTTTTTATTAATAATTTTCAACATAATATAATATTCTGTTTATATTATTTAAAATCTGTTTTCTTTTTTAAGATATTTTGGAATTGCTGATATTGAATTAAAATTAATTCATCTTGAAATAATGCATAAAATTTCTCAGTATCATGTGTTTTATTTTTGGTTCGCCCTTTTAATGAGCTTTTCTTTTCAAATGCTTTTAGGGTAATTTCTTTTTTGTTTTTTAATGTAATTTTTATGTCAAAAATAGGATCTCTTCTTTTTATTTCTTCTATATTGAAATCTCTATTATTTTTAAGGAATTTTTCACAAGAAATTTTTTCAAAATTTGAAAAATATTGATTTGAAAGACTATCTTTTTTGTTTATTTGAAAAGAATTTTTTGAGTCTCTGTAATTTAATTCAACATTTTCGATATCTTCTTTTTGAAAGTTGAAAATAATTTTTTCTTTCCATGTGTTTTCTTCACAAGAAAAGCGAGAGCTTAAATATCCATTAAATCCTGGTATAGACAAAACATAAGGTTCGCTCGAATCTTTTAGAATCATATATGTTCCTAGTTGATCTTGAGTGTCTCCTCCAACATAAATCGTTTTTATGGTTTTATTTTTTGAAAAAATCTCCACTTGTGTTCTTTGTACACTCATTCTTTTTATTATATTTTCTCTTTCTTTTAAGGCTACTGGTCGTTTTATTTGCATGTCTCGTATGGTTTCTAGTAACAATTTTATTGCTTCTTTTCTAACTGGAAAGCCATTTTTTAATTCCCATTGTTTTTTATTTTTCAATAAAAAGACTGTTTTTGGTGTTTTATTTTGAATTTTTATAGAGTCGATTTCTTCTATATTTTTTATTGAAAAATCTCTTTTGTTGCTTAGTTTGGTCTTTTTTTGACATGAAAAAAATGTAACAATAACTAAAAAGAAAAAAACACTTCTTATTTTCATGATTTATATTTTTGAATTCTTCTAAAGTATGTTGTTAAAAAAAGAAAAAGAACAAAAACTTGTGGAACAATCGTATTTAAAATTTGCCATTTCTTCTTTTTTTCTTCTAATAAAACTTTATCTAAAGTATTTATTTTTGTTTGTTTTTCTCTTATTTCAAATAAATAATTGTCGTCTTTTTTTTCAATTAAGTAATTAATACAATTAAGAATAAAATTACTATTATTATATTTTTTAAAGCTATTTCTGTCATAACCGAGGGGTAGTGGCTTTTTAATTTGAGGAGTGACAAAAAGTTTATTGTTTTGATTGAGTTGTAGAATTCTAGAATTATTACTTTTTCCTATTTGATTTGTAATAAAATTCCCATCACTTATTACAATCATATTATTTTCTTTATCACATTTTTCTTTAAAATTTATTTTCTTTTTATAATCATCTGGTATTTTGTTTTTAAAGTTAGATTCAAATATCCCCTCTAATAAAACACCTATTCCAAGATTTTTTTGTTTGTATGCTTCTTTCTCCATCATATAATCCACATCATTAAATGATATTATATCCATTAAGTTTGATGTTTTACTGTACTCAGATGTTTGTAAAAGTATATTTTTTTTAATATTGTTTTGAATTGTGTCAATTGAGCTAGGAAATTGAGTTTTTATATTATAAAGCCCTTTTGATATTAGATGATTGTCATTTCCATTAACCACTGGGAAATAATCCCATGGAAAGGGTAGCATTAATCCAGTTTTGAATTCTGTTAATTTTATTCCAGAGTTTTTATAATCTCTTGCTAAATTTGAGTTTATTCTTACTCCATATCTATATAACATATTTCTGAGGTTAATGTTTAAATCAACTACTGGAATTTTCGGGTTTTTTTGTAGGCTGTCAATATTTGTTTTTGACCCCTTGATAAACCATAATGTTTTTCCTCCATTCATTATATATTGGTCTAAAATTATTTTTTCAAGAAAATAAATAGAATCGCTCGGGTTATTTACTATTATACAATCATAATCTGATAAATTGTAATTAAAGCCAACGGTATCCTTGTTAATTACATCGTATAATTTAGAGAATTCATTTGATTGATGTATTAAGACGGTGTCTTTTACTATATATCCTTCTTCAAATTTTAAACTTTTTTTTAGAGAATAAATCCAATCTCCATTTTTTTCACCATGACCACTTAAAATTCCTATTTTTTTCTTTTTTTGGTTATTATTAAGAGCGTTTTCAATTGAGTTTATTAATGAAAACTCTAAGTGATTTAGTGATTTTTTTACATAATTTTCATTTAAACAAGTTGATATTTCTTCATTTTTTCCGGAGCAATCAATGGGTAATTCTTTATCTAGGTCACTCAAAAATGAAATAGTATTTTCGTAATTAGTTTTATAACTTATTTCTGCGCCCCAAATAATATAGTTTTCTTTTAATCTAGGGTGAAAAGTCCAATTGATGTTATTTTGAGTTAATTCATATATTTTTTTGTTTCTTGTTTCCTCATTTTCTATTGAGTAAAGATTAATAAAATCATATTCTATGAATTTAGAATAGTATTTGAATTCTGATAATAATTGTTTTATTTCTTTCTTAAAACTTTTAAGTTCAGGTGTGAACAAATCTCCACTAAAATATACTTTAAAGTATATTTTGTCATCAATCTTGTTTAAAATATCTTTCGTTTTTTTTGATAAAGTATATTTTTTTTCTTTTGTTAAATCTATTCTAGTGTGACCAATTTGCATTAATAACAAATTGAAAATTATTGTAGTTAGTATTATGCCAAAAATTTTAAAAGAAAATTTATTTTTCATTGTCTTTTTTTTAGAATAACTATTGATAGTAATAAGAACATTATGCTTATTGAGGTAAAAAAGCTTACATCTTTTAGGTCTAAAATACCTTTTTGAAACCCTTCTGATCTTTCGGTTATGCTAAATATGTTCAATATTTCCAATATTTCCATTTTGCTTATCATATTAATCCCTTGCATTAGAAATAAGATTGTGATAAAAGATAAAATAAATGCTATCAGTTGTTTGTTAGAAATACTAGAGTAAAAGATTCCAATTGATATAAAAGAAGAACTAACAAATATTAAACCACAGTATCCAGTTAGAATTTGGGCGTAATCAATAGGGTTTTCACTTAATTCACTAATGCAAAATACATATATTATCGTAGGCAAGAAGGTAATTATTATAAAACTTAGACATGCAAAAAATTTACCTATAATGATATTAGATTCATTAATTGGTTTTGTTAGTAATAATTCGATAGTTTTTCCTCTTTTTTCTTCAGATAAACTTCCCATTGTGATAATAGGGGCTAATAACAAAATTAACCACGGTGCGAATTCAAAGAAATTAGAAAGATTAGCTAATCCTGAATCTAATACATTAGGGGCTGGATCTGGGAAAATCCATGTTGATAAGCTTGTAATTAATAAAAATATTCCAATTATAAAATAGCTTGACGGTGAATTGAAAAAATATCGTAATTCTTTTAATAATATTGGTTTCATTTTTTAAAAATCAATTAGTATACTATCTTTTTCTTCGATTCCCAATAAACTATTTGCTCCAATTTCACTAGTATTTCTTCTCATTATAGAAATCTCTAATAAATCTGCAGAATTAAATATTGCTAAAATATTTCCTTCAGGCACATCATTATATTTTTTTGAAATTAATTCTATTTTTTGATTTCTTCTTAATAAAATAGTAAATGATTTGTCTCCAATTTGTTCACGGAAAAAATTTCTTGAAATATTTGTAATCGCATTTCCAAATCTATCTATATAAATGACTTCTGCTACGATAGTTCTTCTTTTTTCTATTTTGTCTATTTTTACGATTGGTTTACTCTTTTTGTTGTATAAAAAGGATTTAATTTCAACACCAAATTTTTCTATATTTTCGCCATTTACAATTTCACAAGCTATTTTTGCAAACACATTCAGCATGGAGAATGTTGAATCTTGAATATTATTTTTGAATTCAACTTGAATAATTTTTTCTACTTTTTGATTTTGAAAAATTAATGAAAATACTCCGCTGTCAGTGCCAATAAAATAATGATTCTCAACTTTTGCTATTATATGTTTTTGTTCTCTTTTAACTTCAGAGTCAACTCCTATGATATGAATTGTTTCTTTAGGAAAAAAATGGTATGAATTTCTTAATATATATGCGCATTCTCCTAAATGAAAAGGAGTAATATGATGTGATATGTCAATAATTTTGATAGATTTTAAATTACTATATATATATCCTTTCACGCTACTGATAAAATAATCTTTATCCCCATAATCTGAAGTTAGTGTTATAATAGACATATTGTTATAAATATATTTTTCTTTGAATATATCTAAAATACATATTTATTTTTTACATTGTGCAATCAAAATTTTTCTCTTTTGTTAGAAAAGAAGATAATATTCGAAAATATAGATTTACTTGACCTTTTTGGCGAAAAAGAAATTAGGTTAAAAGTAATTAAATCCTATTATCCTAAATTAAAAATTATTCTTAGAGGAGAGTGTATGTCAATATTTGGCGAAGAAAATTTAGTTAACTCATTTGAGTTAAAACTAAATAATATGATTCAAAGATATAAACTGAATAACAACTTATTAGAAAATGATATACATTATATTTTTAGCGACCTAGACAATGAATTTTTTAGTCAAGATGTTATTTTGCATAGTTATTCCGGTTTAGTTGTAAAAGCTAGGACTAAAAACCAAAAGAAAATGGTTGATATGTCATTAAAGCATGATTTGATATTTCTTTCGGGTCCTGCAGGGACTGGTAAAACATACACATCTGTTGCTTTAGCTGTTAAAGCTCTTAAAAACAAAGAAGTAAAAAAAATCATTCTTACAAGGCCGGCCGTTGAAAGTGGAGAGAATTTAGGTTTTTTGCCGGGAGATTTAAAGGAAAAGTTAGATCCATATATGTCACCTTTGTACGATGCACTTTCTGATATGCTGCCTCCATCTAAACTAAAAAATTTTTTAGAAGAGAAGATTATAGAAATTGCTCCATTAGCATTTATGAGAGGTAGAACATTGGATTCAGCTTTTGTGATTTTGGATGAAGCTCAAAATACTACAATTTCTCAAATGAAAATGTTTTTAACTAGAATGGGGGTTTCGGCAAAATTTATTATTACAGGTGATATGTCACAAATAGATTTGCCTAAAAACCAAAAGTCAGGCTTACTTCATGCTATAAATATTTTAAAGAAAGAAAAAAAAATAGGATTTTTACAATTGAATGAATCCGATGTAATTAGACACAAATTAGTACAATTAATAATTAAAGCTTATAATAATGAATAATACTATAGTAAACACCAATTTTAAATTTGAAAATCAAACATCTTTTTATAAAGGTAAGATTAGAGATGTCTATACAATTAATAATGAAATTCTTGTAATGATTGCAACAGATAGAATTTCAGCATTTGATACAGTATTACCTAAAGGGATCCCATATAAAGGACAGGTTCTTAACCAAATTGCTAGTTCTTTTTTAGATATGACTTCCGAAATAGTTCCTAATTGGAAAATATCAACTCCTGACCCAGTTGTTACAATTGGTAAGTTATGTGAGCCAATTAAAGTTGAAATGGTTATTAGAGGATATTTATCTGGTCATGCATGGAGAGAATATAAATCTGGAAAAAGAACAATATGTGGAGTTTCTATGCCAGAGGGAATGAAAGAAAATGATAAATTTCCTCATCCAATTATTACTCCTACTACAAAAGCGAGCGTTGGTCATGATGAAGATATTTCAAGGGAAGATATAATTTCTCAAGGATTAGTTAGTGAAGAAGATTATAAGTATTTAGAAGAAAAAACATTGGCTTTATTTAATTCGGGGACTGAATATGCAAAAAATAAAGGATTAATACTTGTAGATACAAAATATGAATTTGGTAAAACAAAAGATGGTCAAATACTCTTAATTGATGAGATACATAC